>Ga0157372_10009848_pt1 | contig 10165 bp, 14 predicted proteins | sample C55metaG_FD_115307 | JGI IMG/M metagenome (GOLD analysis project Ga0157372, IMG submission 115307) | Corn rhizosphere microbial communities from Kellogg Biological Station, Michigan, USA - C5-5 metaG | ecosystem: Host-associated > Plants > Roots > Rhizosphere > Soil | place: USA: Michigan...
ACGCTCCAGCACGCGAAACTTGCCGCCCGCCACGACCGGCGGCGCAATTACGGCGCAGCCCGCGCTGTCCCCGGTGTGCGACGGATCGTAACCAATCCACACCGGCCGGTGCTCAAACGGGCGCAGGGCGTACGGATTGAAGTCTTCCCACTCCTCCAGGCTGTCGATCATGCAGGTCTGCAGCTCTTTGAACGGGAACACGCTCGCCTCGTCGTCCACAAACTCGCACATCAGCAGGTTGTCGTACTCCGACGGGCCGTACTCAAGCTGCAGCTGGTTAATGTCAAACAGGTTACAGCCGCCGGTCAGCGCGTCCTCAACCGTGACAATCTGGCGCCACTGGCCGTCGTCGCACAGCGCGCCTTTCGCCAGTTGCGAATGCGACAGGTCAATCTCGATCCGGTCCTCCTTACTGCGACGCCCCTTGTTAAACAGCGCGCCCGACCAGAACGGATAGGCGCTGTGCGACAGGCTCGACGGCGTGGAAAAATAGGTGGTGCGCCACTTCTTGTGCAGCGACATGCCGCTGGCCACCTTGCGCAGCTCCTGAAACTTCGGTATCCAGAAATATTCATCCAGATACAGGTTGCCGGTGTAGCTCTGCGCGGTGCGCACGTTGGTGCCGAGAAATATCAGACGGGCGCCGTTCGGCAGCACAATCGGGTCGCCCTTCAGGTCAACGTCAACCTGCCGGGCAAAGTCGATGATGTAGTTTTTAAAGACGTGCGCCTGCGCCTTGCTGGCGGAGAGGAATATCTGGTTGCGGCCGGTGGTCAGCGCATCAACCAGCGCCTCGCGGGCAAAGTAGAACGTTGCCCCAATCTGGCGCGACTTGAGGATGTTGCGGATGCGGTGCGCCAGCCCGGCGCGGTGCCAGTTGAGCTGGTACTCAAAGCAGGCGCCCATAAACAGTTCGGTCAGCCTGGCGGTCTGCTCCTCGCTGAACTCGTTTTTCACGACCGGCTGGCGCTCGCCCCGGTTGCGGTTGCGCACGTTCGGATTTAAATCCGCCTCGTTACCCGAGCTGCGGTAGCGCTCCACGCGGGCCAGCCGCTCAATCTGTCGGCCGAGCAGGTCGATCTCCTTGTAGTCACTTCCCCCCTTGACGTCCTTAAGAATGAGCTGGGTAAGCCGCGCCTCCAGGCTGAACTCCACGCGACTGATGGGCGCAACGTCGTCCCACGCGTCGCGCAGCTTCCAGCTCTGCACGGTCGGCGTTTTCTGTTTGAGCGTCTCCGCAATCTGGCGCACGGAATATCCCTGCCAGTAAAGCAGCGCGGCCTGACGGCGCGGATCGCTGATGGTGGTTGTCGGTGTCATGTTCATGGCCATAAGGCTACCGGTGGCCAAAACGCCGCGCCCGCGGTCCCTGTTTGCTGATGGCTGAGCGGGCTGGCTTTCGTTGAGGGAAAGGGGCGGGGCGGAGAAACTGGCCCCGACCTGAACCAACCCACTGACCGGAGCCTGATTAATGGCAACTAAAGCAAAGCGTTTTCGCATCGCAGTTGAAGGCGCAACCACCGACGGCCGCGAGATTTCGCGTGACTGGATCTCGCAGATGGCCGCGAACTACGACCCGAAGGTTTACGGCGCCCGCATCAATATGGAGCACATCCGGGGCTACGCCGCCGACAGCACCTTCCGCCGCTTTGGTGACGTGACCGCCGTTGAGGCTGAGGAAATCGCCGACGGTGCGCTGAAGGGAAAGCTGGCGCTTTTCGGCTGGATTGACCCGACGCCGGAACTGGTGGAGCTGACCAAATCTCGCCAGAAAATTTACACCTCGATTGAGGTCAACCCGACGTTTGCCGACACCGGCGAGGCGTACCTGGTTGGCCTCGCCGTGACCGACGATCCGGCGAGCCTCGGCACCGAAATTCTGAGCTTCAGCGCCACCGCAAAGGCTAACCCGCTGGCGTCCCGCAAGCAGGACAGGGGCAACCTGTTCACCGCCGCCGAGGAAACCGTGATCGAGTTTGAGGACGTGGCCGACCCGGCGCCGTCCCTGCTGGCGCGCATTTCCGCCATGTTCACCGGCCAGAAAAAGGCCAGCGGCGAGCAGTTTGCCGACGTTGGCGCGGCGGTGACGGCCGTGGCGGAGCAGGTGCAGCTGAACGCGGAGAGCCAGGCGCAAAAGTTTTCCGCGCTGGAAAGCGCACTGACCGGGCGCCTTGAGGCCATCGAGCAGCAGGCCGGAGAAGACCGCGCCGCGTTTACCGCGCTGCAGGGTCAGCTCGAAACCACCGACGGCAGCTTCAGCCGCCGACCGGCCGCAACCGGCAGCGACCCGAAGGCCGGGACGCAGACCGACTGCTAATCAGGCGCCGCCTGAAACCCTACCCACACAGAACAGGAACGCCAGAACATGCGTAAGAACACCCGCTTTAAATTTAACGCCTTTATGTCCCGCCTCGCCGAGCTGAACGGCATTGAGGCCGACGACATGAACAAGAAATTCACCGTCGAGCCGTCGGTGACGCAGACGCTGATGAACCGCGTGCAGGAGTCGTCCGACTTCCTGACCCGCATCAACGTCGTGCCGGTCTCTGAAATGAAGGGCGAGAAAATCGGCATCGGCGTGAGCGGCTCGATTGCCAGCACCACCGACACGGCGGGCGGCGACGAGCGCGAAACCGCCGACTTTGCCGCGCTGGACAGCAACGGCTACGAGTGCGTGCAGGTCAACTACGACTTTCACATCCGTTACAACACGCTCGACCTGTGGGCGCGCTATGAGGACTTTCAGAGCCGCCTGCGCGACGCCATCGTGAAGCGCCAGAGCCTTGACCGCATCATGATCGGCTTTAACGGCGTGCAGCGCGCCAAAACCTCAAACCGCGCCAAGTATCCGATGCTGCAGGACGTGGCCGTGGGCTGGCTGCAGAAGTACCGCGACCACGCCCCGGAACGCGTGCTGAGCAGGGTGCTGGCCGACGACGGCAGCGTGGTCTCGGAGACGGTCCGCATCGGCAGGGGCGGTGACTACGCCAACCTCGACGCGCTGGTGATGGACAGCACCAACACCCTGATTGAGCCGTGGTACCAAGAAGACCCGGAGCTGGTTGTGATCTGCGGCCGCCAGCTGCTGGCCGACAAGTATTTCCCGCTGGTCAATCAGTCTCAGGCGAACACCGAGGCGCTGGCCGCCGACCTGATCATCAGCCAGAAGCGCATCGGCAACCTGCCCGCGGTGCGCGTGCCGTACTTCCCGGCCGACGCCCTGATGGTTACCCGTCTCGATAACCTGTCGATTTATTTCCAGGAGGGCACCCACCGCCGGATGATCGACGAGGTGCCGAAGCGCGACCGCATCGAAAACTACGAATCGATTAACGAGGACTACGTGATCGAGGACTACGCGGCCGGATGCCTGATTGAAAACATCGTGCTGGGTGACTTCACGACCGTGAAGGCGCCGGAAGCGGCCACCCCGGAGGCGTAACGCATGTTGAGTCCTGCCCGACGTCACCGCATGCGCCAGCAGGCCATTGATGCCTCGCAGAAGGCCGACAACCCGCTGCGCCACGCCAGCGGCTACGAGCTGATGCTGATGAAGCTCAACGACGACAGGCGCCGCCTGAAAAAGGTGCGCTCAACCGAGCGCAAGGCGGAACTCAAGCAGCAGATGCTGCCGGAGTACCTGCCGTGGGTGTCGGGCGTGCTGAGCCGGGGCAGGGGCGCACAGGATGCCGTGCTGATGACCGTCATGATCTGGCGGCTGGACGCGGGCGACGTGCCGGGCGCGCTGGAGATTGCCCGGTACGCCCTGACGCACGGGCTGGTGCCGCCCGACGGCTTTAAGCGTGACGCCACGGCCTACCTGCTCGCCGAGGAGGTGGCCAGCGCCGCGACGCGCGCCTGGACGGCAAAGACGCCGGTCGATATCGATCCGCTGCTGGCCACCCTTGCGCTGACGGAATCCGAAGACATGCCCGACCAGGTGCGCGCCAAGCTGCACAAAATCACCGGGTATGCGCTGCGCGATGCGGGCAGGACTCAGGAGGCGATGAGCCACTTAACACGGGCGCTGCAGCTGCATGACCGCTGCGGCGTCGTCAAGGACATAGAGCGGCTGGCCACTGAAATGAAAAAACAGGCAGCAGTCCGCCGCTGACAGAACGCGCCCCGCGCCGGGCGGCAGGACGGCAATGCGCTTTCAGCGTCTGCGCCGTCCTCCACCGCCCACCTATTCAAAGGCCAACTATGAACGCAACGGTAGTTATCCCCGCCCCGCGACCGGCAGAAAGCGCCGAGCCGCCGGTAAAGAACACGTTTTTCTGGCCTGACGTTGACCTGCAGCAGCTCAGGGAGTCGCTGCGCTATGAGGGCACCGTGACCGCGCAGCGCCTGCGCCTCGCGGTGAAAACGGCGATTTCAGAAGTGAACGCCGAGCTGTACGACTGGCGCGCCGCGCAGATGGCGGCGGGCTTCGGGACGCTGGCCGAGGTGCCCGCGGAGCGCCTCGACGGCGAGAGCGAAAAGATATCGCATTACCTCGCCGCCGTCGGCGCCCTCACCTCGGCGGAAATCGTCGAGCGCTACCGCGGCTATGACGCCAGCGGCGGCAAAAAGGCCGGAGAGGTGGAGGCCAGCGCCGACGAATACGGGCGCGACGCCCGCTTCAGCATCAGCCGCATCGGCGACCGGCCGGGCTGCATCGTGAGCCTGCTGTGATGCTGGTTATCGCGCAGCAGGGCGACACCGTGGACGACATCTGCTGGCGCCACTACGGGCGCACGCAGCAGGTGGTCGAGCGGGTCTACGCGGCCAATCCGGGGCTGGCAGAAAGCGGCGCCGTGCTGCCGCACGGCCACGGGGTGACGCTGCCCGACCTGCCGGACGCCCCGGCGGCTGAAACCGTTAACCTGTGGGACTAATGAAAATGGAGAAAGTCAGCTCGCTGATTAACTACCTGATTGGCCTCGTTCTGATGTGGTTCGGCCGCCACACGCCGCAGGACATCGCCTTTATGGTCGGTTCCGGCGTGGCCGTGGTGACGCTTGTCACCAACGTGGCCACGTTCTTTATCAACTGGCACTACCGCCGCAAGACCTTTGAGCTGCAGCGGCGGAGCACGCAGGGGGTGAACCTTGAGCCAGACCGCTAAGCGCTGTGCCGTCGCCGTGGTGCTGGCCATCGCCGCGCTGCTGCCGCAGTTTAAAACCCTGCGCACCTCGGAGGCCGGGCTGAAGCTGATCGCCGACGCCGAGGGGTGCCGCACCTCGGCCTACCAGTGCAGCGCCGGGGTGTGGACCAGCGGCATCGGGCACACCGCAGGCGTCACGCCGCACGGCCGTATAACCGAAAGGCAGGCGGCGGTAAACCTGGTGTACGACGTGATGCGCGTCGAACGCGGGATTGACGCCTGCATGCGCCGCGACATGCCGCCGCAGGTGTACGACGCGGTGGTGTCGTTTGCCTTCAACGTCGGCGTGCGCGCCGCCTGCGCCTCGACGCTGGCGACCTTTATCAACCGCGGCCAGTGGCGCGCCGCCTGCCTGCAGCTGCCGCGCTGGGTGTACGTGAAGGGCGCGTTCACGCCGGGGCTGGATAACCGGCGCCAGCGTGAAATGGCCTGGTGCCTTAAGGGGGCCGCGTGACACGCCTGGTTGTGACCGTGCTGGCCGCGCTGCTCGCCGCGCTCTGCCTGACCGGCTGGCGGCTCGGCGCCGTAACGGGCGAACTCGGCGACGCGCAGCGCATCATTGGCACGCTTTCGGCGGGGATTGAGAGCCGGGACAGGACCATAGCCCGGCTGAACGCCGACGCGAAGGCCAGCCAGAAACGCGAGGCCACGCTGCGCCTGCAGCAGGGGCGCGCCAGCACCGGCGCGCTGAACCGTGAACTGACCATACAGAGGGAAACCGATGCCAATCCGGCTTTACGTAACTGGACTGCTGCTGCCCTGCCTGCTGACGTTATCCGGCTGCACGGCCGTCCCGCCTTCGGCAACGCCCGCGATTATCTGGACTGGCTGTCCACGCGTGACAAGCTGCCCGCTGCCGGGAAACAGCCTGCTGACGCAGGGCGATCTGGCGGCGGATAACCGGCAGCTGGAGGCCGCGCTCGCATCATGCGGGCTGCAGGTGGAAATCATCAAGGAATGCCAGGAGGAACACGATGCTGAAACCGAACCAGCTGCGCCGGGCGCTGACCGACAGCGTGCCGCTGCTGCAGCGAAACCCTGACAGCCTGAACATGTTTATCGACGCCGGGCGGCTGGCCTCGACGCTGGCCAGCTCGCTGTCGTTTGAGTACCAGTATCAGCTGAACCTGGTGATCACCGACTACGGCGACGACATCGACCTGGTGATGGTGCCGGTGCTGGCCTGGCTGCGCGAAAACCAGCCCGACATCATGGCCACGGAGGAAAAGCGCCGCACCGGCTTCGCCTTCAAGGCGGACATCATCAGCGACACGCTGTGCGACATCAGCATTGACCTGCAGCTGACCGAGCGCGTGCTCGTGAAGCAGGAGGGCGGCGCTCTGCACGTCACCCACCTGAACGAGAACCCGGCGCCGGTTGATGATGCGCGGCCGCTCCGGCTGTTCGTTAAGGGTGAGCTGGTCAGCGAGTGGCAACCATGAGGCCGCTGGAGAGCTTTGCCGAACGGCTGGGCGCCCTGATTAACAACCTTGAGCCGCCCGCGCAAAAAGAGATGGCCAGAGCCATTGCAAAACGCCTGCGCGCCAGCCAGCAACAGAACATCAAACGCCAGCAGGCGCCGGACGGCACGCCGTTCAAGCCCCGGCGTGCGGAGCCGGTACGGAAGAAAAAAGGTCGGGTAAAGCGTGAGATGTTCGTGAAGCTGCGCACCGCGAAGTACATGAAGGCAAAAGCCACCAACAGCGAGGCCAGCGTGGAGTTTGTCGGCAAGGTACAGCGCATGGCGCGGGTGCATCATTACGGGCTGCGCGACCGCCCGGCACGCGGTGCGAAAGAGGTGCCATATGATGAGCGCCCACTATTAGGTCTCGACAATAATCTTATAGATGATATTCATGAAATAGTTACTACCTTTTTGGAGGTAAAGTGAGCAAGAATAAGTATGATATTATTTAGTTTATTCTGTTTTGCTGGAGATTAAAAAATGAAGAAAGTAACTATTTCGCCCCCCCCAATGTTTTACTGGTTCATCTTTTTTTGCTATCTGCTTTCGATAATATCTCTTACTCCGCTAAGTTTTAAATATTACCCTGTGGTGATTTGGTTGACGATGTTTTTTGTTAGTGCTTTTTTAGTTTGGCTAAGTTTTGTTAAAAATAGAAAAGGGCATTCTCGATCGCCAACTAAATCAAGCTTATACAAAACAATAATTTTTCTTTGTTGTGTGCACGCATTGACCTTTTTTGTGGGCTGCTTCTGTTACAGGTATCGATTTCACGGAAGTATTGAGTATAGTGTCATATTCTTTTTGGCTGCACTAATTTCATTGGGTGTTGCAACTTATTTTTATTTGGATTTTATTGGTGAGGGAGGGCGTTATTTTAATAAAATATCCGCATTTATCATTAAATCATCGTGGGTAGTGCTTTCGTTTGGTGCTTATTTGTTCTCAAGATCTATATTTATGACTGCCACTGATATGCCATATGATCAGGTGGTTACGAAGTCGAGTGTGTTAGGTTACGCATTTCTATTATATTCATTTATATATATCAACCTGTCAATTTTTCTCATTTTATGGCTGAGCCTTCTGAGTAAAGTCACAAAAAGCAGAACGGGGAGAGGAAAGATTTATTCAAGCTATGTGATTTTTGTGCCATGCATATTGTTTTGGATTATGGCTTCAGGAGCTTATGGTTTAAATAGCTCGAATGTTATGAAGCTAATATTTAATGTAACAATACCCATGGATTCGCGCGATACTTTTTTTTGCCATGATACCTACATGAAGGTTAATGCTTTCCCCGAAGCTGTTTATATGAAGGTTGGCGAGTCGGACTACAGGTTGGCAATACCGATTAGGTATGAATATAAATTTATAAGGCTAAAATGCTCTGATTTCCCCCCTTACTATAGCCTCAATTCGGTAAAGGTTGAGTCTGATTTGAAATATAGTAGGGTGAGTCGGGTTTTTTATAATTTAATCACTGATTTGGAATCATTGTCTTCCGGTAGATAGGATTTCAAAATACGAAAGCGCTCTGCCTATTCCGTGAGCGCTTTGTTTACTCTTCTACCAACAAAACGCATTGATTGTATTTCCTCTCATCATATATTCATCCTGTATGTATGAACTCACAAATCCCCGAAATCCTGCGCCTGCTGCGCAACCTGATCCGCATTGGCACCGTCGCCGAGGTAAATCTCACCGACGGCACCTGCCGCGTGGCGACGGGAAATAACACCACAACCTGGCTGCACTGGCTGACCGCCCGAGCGGGTAAGGCACGCTCGTGGAATGCGCCATCGGTTGGTGAGCAGGTGCTTGTCCTGTGCATTGGCGGAGAGCTTGATACCGGCTTTGTGCTGCCCGGCATTTTCTCTGATGCCTGCCCGCCCCCGTCTGCCTCGGCCGATGCGCTGCACTGGTCATTCCCGGACGGCGCGGTAATCGAGTACGAGCCGGAAACGGGTGCGCTGAAAGCGGAAGGCATCCAGACCGCAACCATCAAAGCCACCGTAAAAATCCTGTTCGACTCGCCGGAAGTGGAATGCACCTCGCTCCTGAAAACCGCCACGCTGGAAGTTACCGAAGGCGGCACGATGCACGGCGACATCACGCACAGCGGCGGCAGCCTCTCCTCCAACGGCAAGGTGCTGCACAGCCATAAACACCCTGGCGACAGCGGTGGCCAGACGGGGGCGCCACTATGACCGCTAAATATACCGGCATGAGCCGCGAGACCGGTGCCGCGGTGTCAGACCTTGATCACATCCGGCAGTCGGTGCGCGACATACTCCTGACGCCGGTCGGCTCCAGGGTAATGCGCCGCAGCTATGGCTCGCTGCTGTCCGCCCTTGTCGACCAGCCGCAGAATGCGGCACTGCGCCTGCAGATTATGTCGGCCTGCTACATGGCGATCCTGCAGTGGGAGCCGCGCCTGAAGCTGACCGGCATCCGTTACGAATCCGCGTTTGACGGCGGCATGGTGGTGGAAATCACCGGCAGCCGCACTGACACCGCGCAGGATTTTTCCCTGACCGTTCCTGTGAGCTGAAACTATGGCAACTATCGACCTGAGCCAGCTGCCCGCGCCCGACGTGGTGGAAGCGCTGGACTATGAAACCCTGCTGGCCGAGCGCAAAGCCACGCTGATTTCGCTGTATCCGGCTGACCAGCAGGACGCCATATCGCGCACGCTGGCGCTGGAGTCCGAGCCGGTGGTGAAGCTGCTGCAGGAGAACGCCTATCGTGAGGTTATCCTGCGCCAGCGCATCAACGAGGCAGCCAAAGCCGTCATGGTGGCGTGGGCGCGCGACGGCGATCTGGACCAGCTCGGGGCCAATAATGGCGTAACCCGCCTGATGCTGGCACCCGGTGACGCGTCGGCCGTTCCGCCCGTCGCCGCCGTGATGGAAAGCAACGATGATTTTCGCATGCGCATCGCCGCCGCGTTTGAAGGCTTAAGCGTGGCAGGACCAACCGGCGCCTATGAGTATCACGCGAAAAGCGCCGACGGCCGCGTGGCTGATGCCTCGGCTATCAGCCCGTCGCCCGCCTGCGTCACCATCACCGTGCTGTCGCGTGAGGGCAACGGCGTTGCCGCCGCTGACCTGCTGGCCGCGGTGGACAGCGTGCTGAACGATGAGAACGTGCGGCCGGTTGCCGACCGCGTCATCGTGCAGTCGGCCGCCATCGTGGACTATGCGATTGACGCGACGCTTTACCTTTATCCGGGACCGGAGGCGGAGCCGGTGCGCGCCGCAGCTGAGGCGAGGCTTGCCGCGTTCGTGACGGCGCAGGCCCGGCTCGGCCGTGACATACGCCGGTCGGCGCTGTATGCCGCGCTGCACGTTGAGGGCGTTCAGCGCGTCGAGCTGGCAGCACCCGCGGAGGACGTGGTGCTGGATAAAACGCAGGCCGCGTACTGCACCGGCTACCGCATTGCGGTCGGAGGTTCGGATGAGTGATCGCCTGCTGCCGGCTGGCTCGTCGGTGCTGGAGGTGGCCGCCGCCGAAGCCTGTGCCACGATTGAAATGCTTCCCGTGCCCCTGCG
>Ga0157372_10009851_pt1 | contig 10162 bp, 10 predicted proteins | sample C55metaG_FD_115307 | JGI IMG/M metagenome (GOLD analysis project Ga0157372, IMG submission 115307) | Corn rhizosphere microbial communities from Kellogg Biological Station, Michigan, USA - C5-5 metaG | ecosystem: Host-associated > Plants > Roots > Rhizosphere > Soil | place: USA: Michigan...
CATCAGAGCTGCTCTAATCCATCGCTTTTGCAGCGCATGACCAAGGCCCGGGACGAACCAGGCGACAGCGCCGATCATCCAGGCGTTGCCGGGTGTCGGCTCGACCTCATCAGCCTGCATACGTTCAGTCTTAACCAAATCAATCCCTCCAAATTAAGGTTTTACATTAAGAGAGCATGTCGTTCAACTCTGCGTACCTCTGCGTACCTCTGCGTCCTCTGCGCCTTTGCGGTGAAAACATTTTCTAAACCGCAGAGGCGCAGAGGAACGCAGAGGTGCGCAGAGAAAGCCCCTACAAACTTAAGCATCAACTTTAGCCGTCGGCATGACGACCTTTAACGTCGCACCTCAACTGTCAATACAACAGGTACCGCGCGCGTAGTTCTTTAAACTCGGCGAGCGGCGCTTTTGTTTCAGCGACAATCGCGTCGAGCTCGGTCCCCTTTTCAAACGCCTCTCTGATCTTTGCTGTTCCGCTGATCACGTCGAACGGATTTTTGTCGTAGACATACTCGTACGGCGGTACCTTCCAGCGAAAATCATTCGGGTACATGTCGTGCACAAACTTCGACATCGCGATACCCGTGACCCACGGCTCAAACGAATCTCTATCCGTAACGTGAATCTGCACTCCGCCACAACTAACACCCGCATGCTTCTGAAATGTCGGCTGAAACACGCAGCTTCTAAAGAACACGCCCTGCAATCCAAGCGCGTTCAGGGTTTCGGCATACGCATCCGGATCGATATAGGGCGCGCCGATTAGTTCGAATGGCTTTGTCGTTCCTCTTCCTTCAGAAATCTGTGTGCCTTCGAAATGCACCGTACCCGGAAACACTGTCGCCGCATCAAGCGTCGGCATGTTGGGTGAAGGCATCACCCACGGGGCATCGGTGTCGTCGTGCCAAAACTCACGCTGCCACCCAACCATCGGAATCACTTCCAAATCACATTCGATCTTAAAGTGTTCGTTGAACATCTGCGCCAGCTCGCCAACGGTCATTCCATGACGAGTCGGCAGCGGAAACTGTCCGACGAACGACGCATATTCAGGTTCGAGAATGTTTCCCGCCATGCTCGCGCCGTTAATTGGATTCGGTCGATCGCAAACGATGACTTTCTTCCCGAGCCTGCGCGCCGCACGCATGCAGTTCGCGAGCGTGTAGACAAACGTATAGATGCGACATCCGACGTCCTGCATGTCGAACACAAGCACATCGATATCCTGTAGCATCGCGTCAGTCGGCTCTCTCGTTTCGCTGTAGAGCGAGTGAACGGGCAAACCAGTCTTGCGATCGACGCTATGGCCCGTTTCGATCATGTTGTCTTGAACATCGCCGCGGATTCCGTGTTGTGGACCAAACAGCGCCGTTAACTGAATCTCCGGGTGCTCGTGAAGCAGATCGGCTGCATGCCGGTAACCGTGGTCGACAGATGCTTGATTGCAGATTAATGCGACGCGTGCGCCGCGAATCGCATCGTGAGTTTCTTCAAGTAATCTATCAAGCCCTAACTGAACTGGTTGTAGCAGCTTCTTTTCTGTTTCGAGAGTTAAAGTCATACTTGAGATCCTCCCAATCGCAAAACTTAACCGCACAAAACTGATCCGCCATTCACGTTGAGCACTTCGCCGGTTATATGATCCGCCCAGGACGTGCACAGAAACACGATCGGCCCGGCGATCTCGTCAGGTGTTGCCATCCTGCCGATAGGAATCGTTTTATTAATCGATTCAAGCCGGGCTTTGTCGTCCACGACATCTTTCGTCATCTCGGTTTCTACCCAACCTGGCGCCACACAGTTAACGTTGATTCCAAAGCTCGCTAACTCGGGTCCGAGAGACTTTGTGAAAGAGATCTGGCCACCTTTCGCTGCCGCGTAGTTCGAGACATTCGCTTCTCCACGCTGACCCGCGGTCGAACTAATAATTACTATGCGACCGAATCGCTGTTTCTTCATCAACGGCACAGCGGCGCGACAAACGGACCACGTGCCTTTGAGATTGATGTCGAGCGTCTTGTCCCAAAGTTCTTCGGAAATCGATTCGACCGCATTGCCCTCCCAGATACCTGCATTACAAATCAGGAAATCTATTTTCCCGAGATGCTCGATCGTTTGGTTGATTAACCGCTCCGCTTCGTTTATCCGTGCAACATTTGCCTGAATCGCCAAAGCTCTGACGCCGTGCGCGCGCGCCATCTCGACCGTCGCCGTCGCCGCTGCTTCATCTCTTACGTAATTAACCGCGACGTGCGTCCCGCACGAAGCAAGCAGCGCGACGACCGCCTTGCCGATACCTCGAGATCCGCCTGTGACAAGCGCGACTCGATCAGTTAAAGCGAGGTTCGGTGAATTCATGCGGGCGTGGTGATAGATTGGCTTGCTTCTTTGGCCTGGTTCACAAACGACTTGAACAGTCGTTGAGATAACACATCATCTTTCCAACCAAGCTCCGGATGCCACTGCACCGCCACAACGAATCGATCCGGCCGCGGATCTTCAAGCGCTTCTACGATGCCGTCGGTGGCCCATGCTGTCGCGACCAGATTTGCGCCGAGCGATTCAATTGCCTGGTGGTGATGACTATTGACCACTGCGTCCAGCGTGCCGGCAATATTTGATAACTTCGTTTGTTCCGACAGTCTGACGCGATGCGAAGGTCTGTCGCGAGGCACGCCCTGTTCGTGCTTGATCGCGTCCTTCACTTGCGATCTGATGTCCTGAATCAGAGTCCCACCGCGCGACACATTCAACACCTGCATGCCGAAGCAGATCGCGAATATCGGCAGTTCCCTTCTCTCAGCGGCCTCGATTACCAAAAGATCCGTTTCGTCTTTGATCGTGTGGACCGATCCGAGCTCCGGATGAGGTTGTTGGCCATATCTCAAGGGATCGACATCCGAGTCGCTTCCCGGCAACAAAATGCCGTCCAACCCATCGACAACCGCGTCGACGTAGTCGAAATTTGGGATGAGACTAATTTGCACTGGAGCACCACCAGCGGCCTCGACGGCCTCGCTATAGTGGCGCGAAAGGTAAAATCGATCAGTTGCGAGTTCTATGCGCATCGGGATGCCGATGCGGGGTCGTCTTTGCATATATAAGTTTCCACTCGCGGGGGTCCGCATCCCTATCATAACCTAATGAAAACTCTCTGCGTAACTCTGCGTCCTCTGCGCCTCTGCGGTGAACTTGCGCTTACCGTTCATTCACCGCAGAGGCGCAGAGGACGCAGAGTTACGCAGAGAGAAGGCGTCCTTGACTTACATTCAAACGAGTTCCTATAGTCTCAGTTAAAGAAGAATGCAGAAACAAAACAATAGGGTGCGCAGCACTACGGTACTGCTCGTACGAAAAGACGCTCGCGTTGCGCTTGCGGGAGACGGGCAGGTGACGCTGGGCGAAACCGTCATGAAAGCCAGCGCAAAGAAGGTTCGCCGGCTCTATAACGATCAGATTTTAGCGGGGTTTGCCGGGGCGACTGGAGACGCCTTCGCGCTGCTCACGCGGTTCGAGAGCAAGCTCGAGCAATATCACGGAAACCTGGAGCGCGCGGCGATTGAGCTCAGCAAAGAGTGGCGCACGGACAAGATCCTGCGACACCTTGAGGCGCTCTTAGTCGTCGCCGATAAAAAAGCGTCGTTTCTTTTGTCGGGAAATGGCGACGTGATCGCGCCCGACGAAGGCGTCCTGGCGATCGGATCTGGCGGTTCTTATGCTTTAGCCGCTGCACGTGCGTTGATCAAGAACACCGATATGACTGCGCGCGAGATCGCCGAGGAAGCACTTCGTATCGCCGGCGAAATCTGCATTTATTCAAATCAAAATATTGTAGTAGAGGAATTATAAGTTGGTTATTTACCTGGCTGGAGATGTTGATGAAGAAGCACGGCTCGACGAGATGTCACCTCGTCAGATCGTGACTGAGCTCGACAAGCATGTCGTTGGTCAACGCAACGCGAAGCGCGCCGTCGCGATCGCACTGCGAAATCGTGTACGCCGTCAGAAGCTCGCCCCTGAGATGGCAGTCGACGTAATGCCCAAAAACATCATCATGATCGGCTCGACCGGAATTGGTAAGACAGAGATTGCCCGTCGCCTGGCGCGCATGTCGAACTCTCCGTTCCTGAAGGTTGAAGCTTCAAAGTTTACCGAAGTCGGTTACGTCGGCCGTGACGTGGAAAGCATGATCCGCGATCTTACCGAAATAGCGGTGGAGCTAACGCGTCAGGAGAAGAGCGAGGAAGTAGCCGAAAAGGCGGAACTAAACGTCGAGGAGCGCATTCTCGACTTGCTCCTGCCACCGCCGCGCTCTGTCGGGTTTTACGATTTTGATGCCGACACCAGCGACGAACCGTCGAATGAACTCGACGCGCCCGCGCGTGACGAGCAATTCCAAAAGACGCGCGAGAAGCTCCGCACACAACTTCGCAGCGGCAAGCTCGACAACCGCCTGGTTGAACTCGAAGTCAGAGAAAAGAATTTTCCCGTGATCGAGTTGGCTGGACCACAAGGCGTCGAAGAAATGGGTATCAACATGAAAGACATGTTGGGCAACCTGTTTCAGGGTCGAACGAAGAGACGTAAGATGCGCGTCGACGAGGCGATGGAGTATCTGATGCAGGAAGAAGAAGAGCGCCTCATCGATATGGACCAGGTTGCACGCGCCGCCATCGAACGCGTCGAGAATTCGGGAATCATCTTTCTCGACGAGATCGACAAGATCGCGGGACGAGAGTCAGGACACGGTCCTGACGTCTCGCGCGAAGGCGTTCAGCGCGACATTCTTCCGATCGTCGAGGGCACGACGGTCAACAGCCGTTATGGAATGGTCCGAACGGATCACATCCTCTTCATCGCGGCCGGCGCTTTTCACGTGTCAAAACCTTCTGACTTGATTCCGGAGCTTCAGGGCCGCTTCCCGATTCGCGTCGAGCTGGAGTCGCTCACGATCGAAGACTTCAAGCGGATTCTTACAGAGCCCCGCAATGCTTTGATTAAGCAGTACCAGGCGATGATGGAGACGGAAGGCGTGACGATCGAGTTCACGTCTGATGCGATCGACTCCATTGCGAACTTTGCTGCGCAAGTCAATCAACAGACGGAAGACATCGGTGCACGCCGGTTACAGACGATCATGGAGAAGCTGTTGGAGGAGATCAGCTTTGAAGGTCCGGACCTCAATCCCAAGCACCAGCGGATCGATGCAGCTTACGTATCAGGAATGCTCTCTGACACAGTAAAGGATCAGGATCTCAGTCGATACATTCTATAGCCGCAAAAAGGCACAAAAAGCACAAATGATCAAAATCAATGCGATTGAAAGACGTACTGATTTGTGCCTTTTGTGCCTTTTTGTGGCTATTACTGTAGTTTTCGGCTGCGGCAAACGAAGAGCTCCTCAACCGCCAGTCGAGCGCGTCCAGCAGCGCACGGAATTTCTTTCAGGCGCACAACAAGGTAATGAGGTGATTCTTAGCTGGCCCGCACCACGCCGGAACGCGCCTGACAGCAGCGTGCAAAGCATCCGCAGGATCGATGTGTACCGGCTCGCAGAAAAGCCCGGTGCACCTCTTGCGCTTACCGAAGAAGAGTTCTCGCAGCGGTCGACGCTCGTTGGTTCTGTCACCTTCGAACAGATTCAGACTGCGGGTGACACAATCACCTACAGAGATGCACTGGAACTCGCCGGCCAACCGACGCGTCTGCGCTACGCGATTCGTTACGTCAACGCATCGGGCCAACGCGCAGGGTTCTCAAACTTCTTGAGCATTGAACCTGCCGCGCGTATCGCGCAGGCACCAACACTCGGCGCACAACCCAAGATCGCAGAAGACTCAATCTCGCTCTCGTGGCAACCACCGACAGCTAACATCGACGGCTCAACGCCTGTGAATCTGCTCGGTTACAACGTCTATCGAACCGATGAATCGCAGACCGAGCTCGGCAATCAGCCAATCAACTCGGCGTTGATCTCAGGAACCGATTACGCCGATAAGAACTTTCAATTCGGCAAAGACTACCGCTACATCGTCCGGGCCGTATCGCTCGGAACAGGAGGCGCGCAAGTCGAAAGTCTCAACTCAAACTCAGTTTCAGTTTCACCGAAGGACATCTTTCCGCCCGCTGCGCCTGAACGACCAAGCATCGCAGCGCCTGAACCCTCATCGGCAAGGCTGGCGATCTTTTTCGCGGCGAACAAAGAGCCCGACATCGCCGGTTACAATATCTATCGCTCAACCGATCCGGATCTTCCGAAACAGAATTGGACCAAGCTAAACCAGACGCTATTGACGCGCACGACTTATCAGGACGATCGTGTTGAGCCAGGCAAGACTTATTACTACTACGTGACTGCTGTCGACAAAGCCGGCAATGTCAGTCCGCCATCGGAAGTCGGATCGGAGAAGGCGCCTTAGACAAAGATGAGACTCTGTCGTATTTCACATGAAAGCCTGAAGACGTCTCGATACGCGATGTTGGAAGAATCAACTGTTCAACCGCTTAGAGACGACTACAGAATCGGAGCTGATCTCGGTTTGTTCAACCAGGAAAGTCCGTTTGCTTTAAATGAAGTAAAACTGCTTGCCCCGGTTGTACCTTCGAAGCTCGTCTGTGTGGGGCGAAACTATCGCGAACACGCAGCAGAGCTTGGCAACAAGATGCCGGATGAGCCACTCCTCTTTCTGAAAGCGCCCTCGGCAGTAATTGCCTCGGGTGATTCGATTGAGTTACCGAGTGCTTCACAACAGGTCGAGCATGAAGGTGAGCTTGGCGTCGTCATCGGGCGCCTCGCCCGCAAGTTGTCGAGTGACGACGATCCGTTGAGTTATGTTTTTGGTTATACGTGCGTAAACGATGTTACGGCGCGTGATCTCCAGCGCAAGGACGTTCAATTCACGCGTGGCAAGTCGTTTGACACATTCTGTCCGGTCGGGCCCTGGATTGAGTCGAATATCGATCCGAGAAATGTGGCGGTCGAGACGAGGCTTAATGGCGAAGTAAAACAAAAAGGTAACACGGCTGACATGGCGTTTCCTGTCGCCTTTCTTATAAGGTACATCTCTGAGATCATGACACTGTATCCCGGCGACCTGATTGCGACGGGGACGCCCGCAGGTGTCTCGCGCATGAAGTCCGGCGATACGGTGGAAGTTGAAGTTACCGGAATCGGTATTTTGCGCAATGAGGTGCGCTGACTTATGAAATTCTTTCTTGATACTGCAAATCTTAATGAGATACGTGAGGCTGCGTCGTTCGGCTTTGCTGATGGTGTGACAACGAATCCTTCTCTCATCGCAAAAGAAGGCGATGTTGACTTCAAAAAGCATATCGCTGCCATTTGCGAAATCGTGCAGGGACCCGTTTCGGCGGAAGTGACGAGCCAGGACAAAGACGGGATGATTCGCGAGGGACTGGAGTATTCGAAGATTGCCCCAAACGTCGTAATCAAATGTCCGTCGACACGCGAAGGCCTGAAAGCTACACGTCACCTGGCCGATCAAGGCATTGGCGTAAACGTCACGCTCTGTTTCTCTGCGGCGCAGGCGATCCTGGCTGCGAAGGCCGGCGCGTCGTTTATCAGCCCGTTTCTCGGGCGGCTCGACGACATCGGTGAAAACGGCCTGGTCCTGCTGCAGGACATCATCGAGATTTATCACAACTACTCGTGGAAGACGGAAGTGCTGGCGGCGAGCCTGCGACACCCCATTCACGTGATCGAAGCGGCGCGTCTTGGAGCAGACATCGCTACGGTGCCGTTCAAGGTGATCGATCAGCTATTCAACCACCCGTTGACTGACAAGGGACAGGCGCAGTTTTTGGCTGACTGGGCGAAGAGTGGAAGGAAGTAGCAGATCGAACCGTCGGACGCAATCGTAGTCAGCGTGCTTAAGTACGATCGCTGTGAACATCGCCGCTGGCCCGCTCGAATTGCGAAGGCGGTTGGACCACTTATCGTTCTCGATGCCGTGTTCGATGAAGAGATCGAACACGAACTCCTCGGGAAGGTTTCGTCAGGAACTATCAGCACGGAATATTACTGGTTGGACCGCTGGTACAACGTTTTTAGATTCAGTAGTTCAGATCGGGTTCTTCAGAAGTTTTATTGCAACATAAATACTCCGCCGCAATTTGATGGTCGCATTCTGAGCTACATCGATCTTGACATCGACGTGCTGGTCGAACCCGACCTTACTTACAGGATTCTCGACGAGGATGATTTCGAACAAAACGCTAAACGTTACGCTTATCCTGAAGAGATCCGGGCCAGTGCACGGCGAGCACTGGCAGAACTGATCGGGCTGATCGAGTCGAGATCATTCCCTTTTGATTATGGCTTCGAAACAACAACGTAAACCTGCAAAGTCGCGTTTGGAAATTCTGCGTCAGCGAAGCGAGGAGGCTGAGCAGGGTGGTGGCGCTGCTCGAGTCGAAAAACAGCATGAAGCAGGAAAGATGACCGCGCGCGAGCGGATCGAGTTTCTGCTTGACGATGGCTCTTTTGAAGAGTTTGACAAGCTGGTCATGCATCGCTCCAAAGACTTTGGACTCGATAAGCTACATTATCCTGGCGATGGCGTTATTACGGGCCACGGATTGATCGACGGGCGGAACGTATTTGTTTTTGCACAGGACTTCACTGTCTTTGGTGGTTCGCTTTCGGAGACGCACGCTGAAAAGATCTGCAAAGTGATGGATCTGGCGATGAAGGTCGGCGCGCCGATCGTTGGTTTGAACGATTCAGGAGGCGCGCGCATCCAGGAAGGTGTTGTCAGTCTTGGTGGTTATGCGGATATCTTTCTGCGCAACACGCTGTCGAGCGGTGTGGTCCCGCAGATTAGTTGCATCATGGGGCCATGTGCAGGCGGCGCGGTTTACAGTCCTGCGATCACTGATTTCAACATCATGGTCAAAGACACGTCTTACATGTTCATCACCGGACCAGACGTGATCAAGACCGTGACGCACGAAGAAGTGACAAAGGAAGCATTGGGTGGCGCAGTCACGCACAACAGCGTTTCCGGAGTAGCGCACTTCGCGGCGGATTCAGACGAGCACGCGCTGCGGATCGTTCGCGAACTCTTGTCGTTCATTCCGTCAAACAACCAGGAAGATCCTCCGCGGTTGGCGGCTACCGATCCTGTCGATCGCGTCGAGCCGAAACTCAATACACTCGTTCCAGAGGCGTCGAATCAGCCGTACGACATTCGCGACGTCATACATCACGTTGTAGACGATGGTTACTTCTTTGAAGTGCAACAGATGTTTGCGCCGAATATCTGTGTTGGCTTTGCGCGTTTGGGTGGACGCTCAGTCGGGATCGTTGCGAACCAGCCCGCATTTCTCGCGGGAGTGCTGGATATTGCGGCGTCGGTGAAAGGCGCGCGGTTTGTTCGGTTCTGTGATTGCTTCAACATCCCGCTGGTGACGTTTGAAGACGTGCCGGGATTTCTGCCAGGCGTTTCACAGGAGCACGGCGGGATCATCACTCATGGCGCGAAGCTCTTGTATGCGTTTGCTGAAGCGACTGTTCCGAAAGTCACTGTGATCACGCGCAAGGCGTACGGCGGGGCCTATTGCGTGATGGCTTCGAAGCACATACGTACCGACGTTAATTTCGCGTGGCCGTCGGCGGAGATCGCAGTCATGGGAGCTGAAGGCGCGGTTGGCATTCTCTATCGTCGTGAGCTCAACGAAGCGCAGGATAAAGATTCAGCGCGCAGCGCTCGGATTCTAGAGTTGGAAGACAAGTTTGCGAACCCTTACATCGCCGCGGAAAGAGGATTTGTCGACGAGGTAATCGACCCGTCGCAGACACGGCCAAAATTGATCCGCGCCCTGTCACTTCTCGAAAACAAGCGAGATACGAACCCACCTCGAAAGCACGGCAACATCCCTTTGTAGCCGCAAAAAGGCACAAAAGGCAGATAATCAGTTTGGTTGATGGCTGCCTATCTTCTTTCTTGTGTGCTTTTTGTGCCTTTTGTGGCTACTCTGCTGGTTCAAATGAGATGAGACGCGAGAGGGGATCGAAGGTTATTCTGAATGGGAAGAGCGCTCCGCGTCCCAGGATGATCGGAGTACCCGGCGCGACGCCCGTCAAAACGTCAGTCGGCACACCATTCAAAACAAGCGTACCAATACTCACGGTTTGTGGCGC
>Ga0157372_10009855_pt1 | contig 10160 bp, 11 predicted proteins | sample C55metaG_FD_115307 | JGI IMG/M metagenome (GOLD analysis project Ga0157372, IMG submission 115307) | Corn rhizosphere microbial communities from Kellogg Biological Station, Michigan, USA - C5-5 metaG | ecosystem: Host-associated > Plants > Roots > Rhizosphere > Soil | place: USA: Michigan...
CGGGAGTCCAGTTGTGACGTCGAGTCGAAGGCATCGGCGGATGCATCGCAGCCTGCGGCGCAATGGCACGACTGGATCCCCGCCTTCGCGGGGATGACGTTGACGACGCTACTTCATCTTGTCGAGGTCGATGTCCAGGCCGCCCGCGATCTTCTTCCAGCGCGCGAAGTCCTCGGCGAGGAAGCGCCCGAAGTCGGCCGGCGTGCCCCGCGCAGCGGCATCGACGCCCATCGTCGAGAGCCGCTCGCGAACGTCCTGCGCGGCAAGGATCTTGTTGACCTCGGCGTTGACCTTCGCGATCACGGCGTCGGGCGTGCCCTTCGGCACTGCGAGCCCGAACCATGTCTGCATGACGAGATCGGGATGGCCGAGCTCGACGACCGACGGCACGTTGGGGATGTGCGGATGACGCTTGGGATCGAGGATCGCCAGCGCCTTCAGCTTCCCGGCCTTGAGCTGCGGCTCGGCGAGGATGAGGCCGAGGCACATGAACTGCACGCGTCCTGTCAGGAGGTCGGCAATCGCGCTGGGCTGGCCCGGGTAGTTGATCATCGTCATCTCGATGCCGGTGTCGCGCTTGAACTGCTCGCTCGCGAGATGCACGACGGTGCCGTACGACGAGCCTGCGTACGACATCGTGCCGCGATGCGCCTTGGCGTAGGCGACGAACTCGTCGAGCGTGTTGACGGGCAGCGAGCTCGGCACGACGAACAGGAACGGGCTCGTGCCGATGAACGCGACTGGCGCGAAATCCTTCAGCGGGTCGTAGTGGATCGACGTCGGCCGCACGGCCGGCTGGATCGTCGTCGGCGGGCTCGCCGCGAGCCACGTGTAGCCGTCGGGCGCGGCGCGCGCCGCGAGGTCGGTGCCGATGTTGCCGCTGGCGCCGGTCTTGACCTCGATGACGATCGGCTGGCCGAGCGCGGGCGCGATGCGCTCGGCGACGAGGCGCGACACGACGTCGAGCTGGCCGCCCGCGGGGAACGGCACGATCCACTTGATCGGCTGGCTCGGCCAGTCGGCGGCGGCCGCGGGGTGACAGAAGGCGGCGAGCGCCAACGCAAGCAGGATCCGTTTCATCGTTCCTCCACTGTTGAATTCATTCATTGACGGCTGCGTGTTGTTCAGCGCTGCAGGAGTCCCCAGCGCGCGACGGTGCGCCGCTCGATGTTGGCGCACACGACGCGGTCCATCGCCACCCACAGCACGCCGATGACGATCATGCCGAGGATGATCACCTCGACACGCTGCCACTGCACCGCCTCCATCGTCACGTAGCCGAGCCCGCTGCTGCCGGCGATCATTTCCGAGGCGACGAGCGCGCGCCACCCGTAGGCGAGCGACGTGCGCATGCCGAGCAGGATCTGCACCAGCGCGCCCGGCAGGATCAGGTTGGTGACGAGCCGCACGCCGCGCCCGCCGTGGCTGCGCACGGCGCGATGCAGGGCGAGCGGGATCGACTCGACGCCGAGCACCGTGTTGTAGAGCGCCGCGAAGAAGATCGTGTTGGCGATGACGAAGATCACCGAGCCGTTGCCGATGCCGAACCAGATGATGGTGAGCGGCACCCACGCGATGCCGGCGATCGCCTGCAGGAACGACAGCACCGGCCGCGCCATGTCGGCGACGTGGCGATTGAGCGCGATCGCGAGCCCTGCCGGAATCGCCAGCGCCATGCCGATGACGAAGCCGATCGCGAGCCGCGCGAGGCTCGCGACGATCGCCTGCAGGAGCGAGCCGTCGAGGATCGAGTCGCGCGCGAACGCCGCCACCGCGCCGATCGACGGCAGCATGTACGCGGGGTAATGGACGAGGTGCGGCAGGATCGCCCACGTGGCGATGACGAGCAGGAACGGCACCGTGCCGTAGATCGCCGCCTGGCGCCTGGTCGGCGTCATGTGCGGTCCGCCGCGTCGACGGTCAGGCCCCAGCGTTGCACGGTGGCGCGCTCGAACGGCCGCAGGTAGAACTGGTCGATCGCGAGCCACATGAGGCCCATCAGGATCATGCCGACGATCGTTCGCGAGGTCTGCTGCGTCTGCGCGCCGTCGAAGATGAGATATCCGACGCCGGTCTTGGCGGCGACCATCTCGGCGAACACGAGGCCGCGGAACGCGAAGCCGGCGGCGAGCCGCAAGCCGGTGATCATTCCCGGCAGCGCGCTCGGCAGGATCACGTAGCGCACCACGTCGACGCGGCTGCCGCCGAGCGAGCGCACCGCGTTGGCGAGCACCTGCGGCGCGGTGCGCACCGACAGCACCGTGTTGTAGAGGACCGGGAAGAACACCACGTAGACGAGCGCCAGCACGATGGTCTTGATGCCGTAGCCGAACCAGACGACGAAGATCGGGATCCACGCGACCTCGACGATCGCGAACATGAAGTTGAGGAGCGGCGACAGCGCGAGCGACACGCGCCGCGACAACCCGATCAGCATGCCGAACACGATGCCGAGCAGCACGCCCGCGCCGACGCCGACGCCGTAGCGCGCGAGGCTGTCGACGATGTAGACCGGCAGGATGCCCTTGCGGCAGAGGTCGACGAACGCCGCCCACACGTCGCTCGGCGCCGGGTAGAAGTACGCGCTCATGCCGACCAGCGGCACCGAGACCTGCCAGGCGACAAGCAGCAGCGCGACGCCGAGCGCGCCCTTGAGGCCGCGGGCGACGCGCGGCGAAACGCGCAGGCGCGCCGGTGCGGCGATCGCTGCGGCGTCCATCATCCGTTCCAACGTGCGATCGAATCGACCCAGTAGCGGCGCGCGATCGCCTTCAGCGCCGCCGGCTCGACGTCCTTCATGTAGACGGTCGCGCCCTTCACCTCGACGACGCGGCCGAGATCCTGCAGCGTCTGCTGGTGGAAGCGCTCGGGCGCGAAGTCGAGCGTGATCGCATAGTTGCCGGGCCTGCCGCCAAGCGGCTCGAGCGGCGCGAGCTTGTGCGCCGCACCCACGCTGCCGGCGATCCAGAACGCGGCGACGGCGGCGGCCAGCACCAGCGTGGCGATGAGCGGGCCGCGCAACATCACGCCGATGCGTGTTGCGCCGCCGGCGCCGCGGCGGAGGCCGCCGGCGTGCGCACGAGGTCGAGCAATTCCTCGCGCAGCGCGCCGAACGCCGGGTCGGCGTTGAGCGTTTTCCAGGTGCGCGCCGCCCTGCTGAACGGCACGTCGACGATGTGGCGCACGCGGCCGGGCCCCGGCGACATCACCGCGACCCGATCGCCGAGGAAGATCGCCTCCTCGACGCTGTGGGTGATGAAGAACACGGTCAGCGACGAGCGCTCGGAGATGCGCACGAGCTCCTCCTGCAGCACCATCCTCGTCTGCGCGTCGACGGCCGCGAACGGCTCGTCCATCAGCATCACCTCGGGCGAGTTGGCGAGCGTGCGCGCGACGGCGACGCGCTGGCGCATGCCGCCCGAGAGCTCGTGCGGGTACTTGTGCTCGACGCCGACGAGGTTGGCGATCGCGAGGTACCGGCGCGCGGTCGCGTAGCGCTCCTGGCGAGCCACGCCGCGCAGCTTCAGGCCGAGCGCGGCGTTGTCGAGCACGTTCATCCACGGCAGCAGCGCGTATTCCTGGAATACGACGCCGCGGTCGGCGCCGGGGCCTGCGATCGGGCGGCCGTCCATCGTCAGCGTGCCCGCGGTCGGCTTCAGGAATCCCGCGATCGCCGCCAGCAGCGTCGACTTGCCGCAGCCACTGGGACCCACGACGCACAGGAACTCGTCGGCGCGCACGTCGAGGTCGAGGCCCTGCACCGCGCGGTGGCGCTCGCCGCTCTCGGCGTTGACATAGTCGAGCGTCAGGTCGTCGATCGCAATCTTGGGCGCAATGCGGGCCGCGTCGGCCGAAGCGAACGGCTTCATCGCGGCGGCTTCGTCGCGTACATCGTTCAGAGTCCCAGCGCCCGCCGCTCGGCCCCGGCGAAATGCGCGGCGAGCGCGGCGGCCGCGAGGTCGGGATCGCGCGCCTTGAGCGCCTCGATCACCTTGAGGTGCTCCTCCATCGCGAGCGGCAGGTAGCGCGGCGAGCGCCCGTGCAGCCGGATCATCTTGATCTTGTCGAAGTTCTGGCGGTGCGCGTTGCCGAGGATCCGGTTGCCGACCGCGTCGATCATCATCGTGTGCATCCCCCAGTCGACCTGCAGCGCGGCGTCGATGAGCTTCGGATCGTCGTTGCTGCCGCCGTCGAGCCGCCGCAGCATGTCGGTGGTGTCGCGCTCGAGCCTCGCGATCGTGGCGTCGTCGGCTTCGCGCGCGAAGCGTCGCACCGCGGCGAGCTCGAGGATCGCGCGGAACTCGAACGCCTCGTGGATCAGCGTGACGCCGATGTCCGCGATCTGGATGCCGCGCTGCGGGATGAGGCGCACCAGGCTCTCCGCCTCGAGCCGCTTCAGCGCCTCGCGCGTCGGGCCGAGCGGAACGTCGAGGAGCTCGCAGAGCTCGCCCTGCGACACGAACTGGCCGGGCACGAGGTTGCGGCGGAACAGCTCGGCCTTGAAGCGCTCGTAGGCGACCTCGCGCATCAGCGATTTCGGCTTCAGCTTGCGCGTCCGGGCCCCGGCCATCGTTGCGTCACCCCCGCTCATCTTGCGGCGCCCATCGTAACAGAGTTAGGATGCAAGTAAGATATTACCGATAGCCCACGGCGGGCAAGACGAGGAGGACAGATGCGACGGTTCCTGCGGTACGGATTGGCGGCGGTCGCCGCCGCGGCATTGATCGGCGGCCCGGCGCGCGCCGAGCCCTTGCGGGTGGCGGTGACGACGGCGGCGGAGAACGCGCCGTTCTTCTCGGCGGTCGAGAAAGGCCTCTTCGCCAAGGCCGGGCTCGACGTCAAGGTCGACATGATGCCGAGCGGCGTCGAGATCTCGAACGCGCTCGCGAGCGGCACCGTCGACGTCGGCCTGTTCGGCACCTACCCGTTCCTGACGGCGGTGTCGCGCGGCGTGCCGGTGGTGCTGATCGGCCACACCTGGAACAACGCGCTCAACAACCCGCAGAGCGAGGTCATCTCGATGATCGCGCGGCCGGGCGCGGGTGTCACCAAGGACGACCTCACCAAGCTCAAGGGCAAGAAGATCGGCGTGACGCGCGGCGCCGGCGGCGAGCCGTACATCGCCGGCATCTTGAAGCAGAACGGCCTCTCGCTCGACGACGTGACGCTCGTCAACACCGCGCCATCGAGCATGGCGACCGCGCTCGCCAACAAGGACGCCGACGTGATCGCGGCATGGGAGCCGTGGCCGAGCGCCGCGCTCACCAACGTCAAGGGCTCGTACAAGCTCCTCTACGGCGGCTGCAAGAGCTGCTACGACGCCGGCACGATGGTGACGACGAAGGACGTGATCGCCAAGAAGTCGAAGGACCTCGCCGCCTTCGTCGACGCCTATGCGCAGGCGCAGAACTGGACGCGCGCGCATCGCGACGAGGCCGCCGAGATCTCCACGCGCTGGATTCCCGGCATGGACAAGGCGACGCTGAAGCTGGCGCTCGAGAACCTGCCGCTCGACGTGCGCCTCTCGAAGAACACGCTCGAAGGCTTCAAGGAGCACGCGATCCCGCTGCTGCTGTCGCAGAAGCGCATTCCGCAGGCGTTCGATCCCGCGCCCGCGGTCGACAACGAGTTCGTCGCCGCCGCCGAGAAGAAGGACCCGGCGGCATTCGCGGACTTGAAACCCATCCAGCCGGACAAGCGGCTGTGACATGCATCCGGTGCCGCGAGGCGGCGATTTCGCGCGGCGCCGGGCCCTCTCATCGATGAAGCGCCCCAACCTCCTCTTCCTGTTCTCGGACCAGCACACCCAGCGTGTCGCCGGCTGCTACGGCGATCGCGCCGCCTCGACGCCGAACCTCGACGCGCTCGCCGCGCAGGGCGTCCTGTTCGACAACGTCTACTGCCCGTCGCCGCTGTGCGTGCCGAGCCGGATGGCGATGCTGACCGAACGCCATCCGTACGAGCAGGAATGCTGGACCAACGACGATTACCTGCGCTCCGATGCGCCGACATGGCTGCACGCCGCCGGCGCCGCCGGCTATCGCCCGGTGCTGGCGGGGCGCCTCCATGCCATGGGACCCGACCAGCTCCACGGCTACGCCGAGCGCACCGTCGGCGACCACAGCCCCAACTGGGGCGGCGTGCCGCGCCACGACCTTGGCGTGCTCGAGCGCGCCAACGACCCGTGGCGCGAGAGCCTGACGCGCTCCGGCGTCGGCCAGTCCGCGTACCAGGTCAAGGATGCGGAGACGACCGCGTCGGCCTGCGAGTTCCTGCGCGCGCATGCCGCGCGCCGTCGCGCCGGCAGCGACGAGCCGTTCTGCCTCACCGTCGGCTACCTGCTGCCGCATCCGCCCTACGTCGCCTGGCGCGAGGACTACGCGCGCTTCGAGGGCCGCGTGCCGCCGCCGCGCCACGACGCGCCTTCGTCGCCCCCGCATCCGTGGGAGCTGTGGTGGCGCGGTGACCGCAACATCGCCGACGTCGACGCCGCCGACACGCTGCGCGCGCTCACCGCGTACTACGCGCTCGTGCACCGCCTCGACGCGATGATCGGCGAGGTGATGAAGACGCTCGCGGCGGAGGGGCTCGACGAGGAAACCTTCGTCGTCTACACGACCGACCACGGCGACCAGCTCGGCGAGCGCGGCCTGTGGTGGAAACACACGCTGTTCGAGGATTCGGTGCGCGTTCCGGCGATCCTGCGCTGGCCCGGCATGCTGCCGTCCGGCGAGCGCCGCGCGCAGGTGGCCAACCTGATCGACGTCGCGGCGACGATGCGCGACGCGCTCGGCGCGCCCGCGCTGCCGACGGGCCGCGGCCGCAGTCTGCTCGGCGTCGCGCGTGATGCGCACGGCGCGTGGATCGACGAGACGTTCAGCGAGCACTGCACGGACATCGTGCCGGCATGGACCGGCGGCCGCGCGATCCAGCACCGGATGGTGCGACGCGGACGCCACAAGCTCATCTACTACCACGGCGATGCGCCGCAGCTCTACGACCTTCGCGACGATCCGCACGAGCGCCGCGACCTCGCGACATCGCCCGCGCACGCGGCGCTGCGCGACGATCTCGTCGCGCGCGTGCTCGACGGCTGGAATCCCGAGGCGATCGCCACGCGCATCCGCGAGCGGCGCCGCGACAAGGACGTGCTCGATGCCTGGGCGCGCAACGTCCATCCCGCCGACGCGTATCGCTGGACCCTCACCCCCGAGCTCAACCGGCTCGATCCGGTGCCGGCGTGACGTTCGAGCCCGTTACCTGGCCGCGCGTGGGCGTCGGCTGCGCGTCGCTTGCCGCGCCCGGCGTCAGCGAGCGCGACGCGGACGAGACGCTCGCCCGCGCGATCGAGCGCGGCGTCCGCTTTTTCGACGTCGCCCCGCTCTACGGCGGAGGCCTGGGCGAAGTTCGCCTCGGGCGCGCGTTGCGCGGTCTGCCACGCCGCGACTACGTGCTGTGCACGAAGGTCGGCGTCACGCGCCCGTACGGGCAGCCGCCGACGCCGCCGGGGTCGTCGACGCCGCGCAGCGGCGATCGCTGGGACTACAGTCGCGCCGCGACGCGCGCGTCGATCGAACAAAGCCTCGAGCGGCTCGGCGTCGCGCACATCGACGTCGTCCACCTGCACGACGTCGAGGATCATCTCGACGCGTGCCTCGAGGCGTACGCGGAGCTCGAAGCGCTGCGCCTCGAGCACAAGGTCGCGATGATCGGCATCGGCTCGAACCTCGTCGCACCCGTGGCGACGCTCATCGGCCGCGAGCGCTTCGACGCGCTCCTGCTCGCGGGCCGCTACACGCTGCTCGACGACAGCGGCGCCGCGTTGATCGCCGACGCCGCGCGCCGCGGCATCGCCGTCATCGCCGGCGGCGCCTTCAACTCGGGGATCCTCGCGCGCTGGCCGCAGCCCGCGCCGAGCTATGCCTATCGCCCCGCGCCGCCCGCGGTGGTCGCGCGCACCGCGCGGATCGCCGCGATCGCGGCACGCCACGGCGTCGCGTTGCCGACGGCGGCGCTGCAGTTCGTCGCGCGCAACCGCGCGATCCTCACGCTCTTGCTCGGGCCGCGATCGGCCGACGAGGTCGACGCGAGCCTCGACGCGCTCGACGCCGAGGTGCCGCCGCAACTTTGGGAAGACCTCGCCGCCGAGCGCGACACCGCGCGCGCCGCGGCGCAACCATCATGATGCGGGACACCGGCGCGCGGTACGATGCGACGGCGACGCGCATCCGCCTTCAATGCACGGCGCACGCGCGCCGGATTTCGACCACGGAGCACATCGCATGAAACGTTCGCAGATCAACGCCGCCCTCGATCTCGCGCAGAGGACCCTCGCGCGCCACGGCATCCGCCTGCCCGAATGGGCGTACTGGCCGGCGGCGAGATGGAAGTCGGCCGGCAAGGAGGTGGACCGGATCAAGCTCAACGCGCTCGGCTGGGCGTGCACCGACTTCGGCCAGGGCGACTTCGACAACATCGGCATCACGATGTTCGACGCGCGCAACGGCACGCGCGAGCATCCCGACCAGGGCACGCCGTACGGCGAGAAGATCTTCGTGCTGAAGCCCGGCCAGCGGCTGCCGTATCACTTCCACTACACGAAGACCGAGGACATCATCAGCTACAACGGCGGCACGCTGATGATCCAGCTCTTCAAGGCGAAGGACGACGAATCGATGGACGAGGCATCGCCGGGTGTCGTCTGGTGCGACGGCGTCGAGAGGCCGTTCACCGCCGGACAGGTTTTCGAGATCCCGCACGGCGCGAGCCTCACCATCGTGCCGGGCCTCTATCACCGCTTCTGGGCGAAGGAAGGCGGCGACGTGCTGGTCGGCGGCGAGATCTCGACGATCTCGGTGCCGAAGACCGACAACCATTTCGGCGGCAACGCCCGCCGCTTCGTGGCGATCGAGGAGGACGTGCCGCCCACGCACCTCCTCAACATCGACTACCCGAAACTGCACGAGCTGGTCTGACGATGGCCGGACGACTCGACGGGCGCGTCGCGCTGGTGACGGGCGGCGCATCGGGCATCGGTGCGGCGATCGCGGAGGCCTTCGCCGCCGAAGGCGTGCGCGTGGGCGTCGCCGACCTCGACGCCGCGGGTGCTACGCGCATCGCGGCGACGCTCGGCCACGGCGCGATCGGCACGGCGGTCGACGTCGCGAGCGAGCGGAGCGTGCAGGCCGCCGTGGCGGCGGTGCGCGATCGCCTCGGCCCCATCGACATCCTCGTCAACAGCGCCGGCATCATCCGCAAGGCCTGGGTCGCGGAGATGACCGAGGCGACGTGGGACCAGGTGCTCGACATCAACCTCAAGGGTACGTTCCTGTGCGCGAAGGCGGTGCTGCCCGACATGATCGCGAAAAAGCGCGGCCGCATCGTCAACATCGCGTCGATCGCCGGCAAGGTCGGCGAGCCGACGGCGAGCGCGTACAGCGCGTCGAAGTTCGGCGTGATCGGCTTCACTCGCTCGCTGGCGCTCGAGGTCGCGCGCCACGACATCCTCGTCAACGCTATCTGCCCGGGACCGATCGCAACACCGCTCGGCGAGCAGGGCTGGCGCGACGGCGCGGTCGTCGAAGGCGTCGAGATCGACCGGATCATGTCGCGCGTCAACGGCCGCTCGCCGCTCGGGCGCCTCGGCACCGTCGCGCAGGTCGCGAAGATGGCGCTCTTCATCGCTTCCGACGACTGCGATTTCACCACCGGCTCGGCGTTCAATGTCGACGGCGGCATCATCATGACGTAGCGCTGGCGATGGCGAGCTTCGATCCGCAGCGTCCCAACGTGCTCTTCATCTTAAGCGATGACCAGGGCGCGTGGTCGCTCGGCTGCGCCGGCAACGACGAGATCCGCACGCCGCATCTCGACGCCCTGGCGGCGTCGGGCATCCGCTTCACCGACTTCTTCTGCACCTCGCCGGTGTGCTCGCCGGCGCGCGCGTCGCTGATGACGGGGCGAATCCCGTCGCAGCACGGTGTGCACGACTGGATCCGCGACGGCAACATCGGCGAGTCGCGCATCGACTACCTCGCGGGACAGCCGCTCCTGACCGACCATTTCGCCGCGGCGGGCTGGCGCTGCGCGCTGATCGGCAAATGGCATTTGGGCGCCAGCGACGCGCCGCGCCCGGGCTACGTGCGCTGGTTCGCGCACCA
>Ga0157372_10009860_pt1 | contig 10157 bp, 7 predicted proteins | sample C55metaG_FD_115307 | JGI IMG/M metagenome (GOLD analysis project Ga0157372, IMG submission 115307) | Corn rhizosphere microbial communities from Kellogg Biological Station, Michigan, USA - C5-5 metaG | ecosystem: Host-associated > Plants > Roots > Rhizosphere > Soil | place: USA: Michigan...
CCTCCCACGGCACATTCAGCTCATACCCCTGTCCGCGATACCGCAAGTCCAGCGAATACTCGGCCTCCGCGTCGAACTCCGCGCGCGCCTGCTCCTCGATCGCCGCAAATTCCGTCTCCAAGGAGCCAATGGCCTCTCCCGGCAGCATCACGGTCCGCGAAGTATCGCGCACCACATCCGCCAGCAGAATGCCGAGCGCCGACAACGCCCCCGGCATGCCGGGGATCATCACCCGCGTTATCCGCAGCGCCCGCGCCAGCGAACACGCATGCAGCGGACCGCCTCCGCCAAACGCCACCAGCGTGAAGTCACGCGGATCATGTCCCTGCTCGACCGAGACGACGCGAATCGCCTTCGCCATCTCCGTCTCGACCACCCGCACGATGCCGGCGGCAAACTCCTCGGCGGTCGCGAGCGGTCCCTTCTGCTCGCGCATCAGCGGCTCGGTGCGCGCCCGGTCCAGGTCCACCGAGCCGCCCAGAAAACTCCCCGCATCCATACGCCCCAGCAGCAGATTCGCATCCGTCACCGTCGCCAGCGTTCCGCGGCCAAAGCAGATCGGCCCCGGATCCGCGCCCGCCGACTCCGGCCCCACATGCAGCATGCCTCCGGCGTCGAACCGCGCAATCGACCCGCCGCCCGCGCCCGCTGTGTGAATCTCCAGCATCGGCACGCTCACCGGCACGCCCGCCACCACCGACTCGCGCGTGCGCCGCACGCCTCCCCGCGCTGCGTCCGACAGAAAGACATCCGTCGATGTGCCGCCCATATCGAAGCCGATGATGCGCTCAAATCCAGCCATCTGCGCGACCCGCGACGCTCCGATCACCCCACCGGCAGGCCCCGAAAGCACCGTCCGCACCGGTTCCTTCGCCGCTAATTCCGCCGCAACAATCCCGCCCGACGATTGCATCACCTCGACGCGCCCCTGCGCATTGCGCCGCTTCACCTCGCGATCCAGATGCGTCAGGTACGCCTCCATCTTCGGCGCGAGGTACGCATTCACCACCGTCGTCGCCGCCCGCTCGTACTCGCGAAACTCCGGCAGAATGCGGTGCGACACGGAAACCGGAATGCCCAACCCGCTCAACGCCTCCGCAACCCGCCGCTCCGTCTCCGTATGCGCAAACGAGAAGAGCAGCGACACCGCCACCGCCTCCGCCCCACTCGCCCGAATGCCCTCGGCCAGTGCACCCAATTCCTCATCGCTCGGCGCCCGCAGTACTTCCCCTTCCGCGCTCACTCGCTCGTTCACCCCGAACCGCAGTGGACGCGGCACGATGCACACCGGCGCCGGCGCAAACCAGTCGTACAGATCGTTCCGCGTCTGCCGCCCGATCGCAATTGTGTCTTCGAATCCGGCCGTCGTGACGAACGCCACGCGCGCGCCGCGCCTCTCCAGCATTGCGTTCGTGCCGATCGTCGTCCCGTGCCGAACCTCGTCCGCCCCAATCCGCCCCACCGCATCCAGCACCGCCCGCGCCGGATCGGCCGGCGTCGAGAACAGCTTCAGCACGCGCAGGCGCCCGCCCTCGATCCAGACGCAATCCGTAAAGGTCCCGCCGGTATCAATCGCCGCGCGCAATCCGTCCCCTCGCGTTTGTGATATGACGGAGGCTGCTCCGTACCTTTGAACTGTAAAGCACCGAGGCGCCTCCCTTGAATCCTGTCATCGGCTGGCTGGTCGAATCGTCGCGGGAGCAGAAGCGCGCGCTCCTCGCCGCCTGCCTCGGCTGGATGCTCGACAGCATGGACGTCATGCTCTACGCGCTCGTGCTCGGCCCGGTGCAGCGCGAGATGCATCTCTCCGCCGCCATGAGCGGCGCCATGATGTCGGCCACGCTCATCAGCGCCGCCGTCGGTGGCATCCTCTTCGGCTGGTTCGCCGACCGCGCCGGCCGCGTGCGCGCGCTCACCGCCAGCGTCCTCATTTACTCGGTCGCGACCGCCCTCTGCGGACTCACCCACACCGCCATCGCCCTGATCCTCTGCCGCATCCTGCTCGGCCTCGGCATGGGCGGTGAATGGGCCTCCGGCGCTGCGCTCGTCGCCGAGAGCTGGCCGGCCCACCACCGCGGCAAAGCCCTCGCCCTCGTGCAAAGCTCCTGGGCCATCGGATTCGCTCTGGGCGCAGCGCTCGTCGCCGTCATCCTGCCGCGCTTCGGATGGCGCGCCGTCTTCTTTGCCGGCATTGCACCTGCTCTCATTACGCTTTGGGTCCAGCGCGGCGTGCGCGAGCCCGAGGTCTGGCGCAAAGAACGCACCCCGCAGATCCGCCCCGGCGCGTTGTTCCGCGGCAGGCTCGGACGCAGCACCCTCATCTGCTCTACGATGAACGCCGCCACTCTCTTCGCCTGGTGGGGGCTCTTCACCTGGGTCCCGCGTTTCCTCTCCATGCCCCACGCCGGAGGCGGGCGCGGCCTCGGCATCGTCATGACCTCCGAGTGGACCATCGTCATGCAGATCGGCACCTTCCTCGGCTATCTCAGCTTCGGATTTATCGCCGACCGCTGGAGCCGCAAATACACCTATATCGCCTACCTGCTGATCGCCGCCCTTCTGGTGCCGTTGTTTGCCTTTGTCTCGAGTGTGAACGCGCTTCTCCTCATTGGTCCCCTCGTTGGATTCTTCGGCACCGGCTACTTCAGCGGCTTCAGTGTCATCGCCAGCGAAATGTTCCCCACCGCGCTGCGCGGCTCCGCCATGGGTTTCGCCTACAACATCGGACGCGTCGTCAGCGCCGCCGCGCCCTGGGCCATTGGCCGCGTCTCCGAGCACGCCGGCCTCGGATCGGCTCTCTGCATCACCTCCGCGGGCTTCCTCCTCGCCGCGCTCATCGCCGGCGCGCTGCCGCGCGCGCAGGCCATTGCCGCCCCGCAACCGCTCTGATTCTGCACCGCCTCCTGGCCTGCCGCATCTCTTCCCTGTAAGCTCATCCTGCGCGCATGAAGATCGGAATCACCTGCTATCCCACCTACGGCGGCAGCGGTGTCGTCGCCACCGAGCTCGGCATCGAGCTCGCCGCCGCCGGACATCAGGTCCACTTCATCGCCTATTCCCAGCCCTTCCGCCTCCGCGGCCGCGAGCAGGACATCCAGTTCCACGAAGTCCCCGTCTCCAATTACCCGCTCTTCGAATACCCGCCCTACGACCTCGCTCTCGCCACGCGCATGGCCGAAGTCGCCGCCTATTACGAGCTCGACCTCCTGCACGTGCACTACGCCATTCCCCATTCCATCTCCGCCTATCTTGCCCGCGAGATGCTGGCCCGGCAAAACAAGCGCCTGCCCTTCATCACCACCCTGCATGGCACCGACATCACCCTTGTCGGCCTCGACCATTCCTACCTGCCCATCACGCGCTTCGGCATCAACGAGAGCGACGGCGTCACCGCCATCTCCAATTACCTGCGCGACAAGACTATCCAGGAATTCCAGCCCGATCGCGCTATCGAAGTGATCCCCAACTTCGTCAACTGTGACATCTACATGCCGCTGCCCGCCGAAGAGCGCGAGAAGGGCCGCGCGCGCTATGCCCAGCCCGGCGAAAAGATCCTCGTCCACCTCTCCAACTTCCGCCCCGTCAAGCGCACCGCCGATGTCGTCCGCATCTTCTCCCGAGTCGTGCACGAGATCCCGGCACAGCTCCTCATGATCGGCGACGGTCCCGACCGCTCCGCCGCCGAGTGGCTCGCCCATCGAAAAGGCATCCACGACCGGGTGCATTTCCTCGGCAAGCAAAGCAGCGTCTCCGAAATCCTGCCGCTCTGCGATCTGCTTCTGATGCCCAGCGAACTCGAGTCCTTCGGCCTGGTCGCGCTCGAGGCCATGGCCTGCCAGGTGCCGACCATCGCCACGCAGGTCGGCGGCGTGCCGGAGCTCATCGAGGACGGCGTCACCGGCCGTCTCCTGCCCGTCGGCGATGTCGATGGAATGGCTGGAGCCGCGCTCGAACTGCTGCGCGACCCCAGCCGCCTTGACGAGATGAAAGACGCTGCCCGGCGCCATGCCCGCAGCCGGTACTGCGCCTCGAAGATCCTGCCCCTCTACGAGCGCTTCTACGAGCGCGTGCTGGCCGGCGGCCCGGCCTAACGCGCAGCACAGACCTCGTCGAACTCAATCTCGCCCGGATCGATCTGCGATCGATCCTCGGCCAGAATCCACGCTCGCTCCAGCACATGCGCCAGCTCGCGAACATTCCCCGGCCACGTGTGCGCCAACAGCCGAGCCATCGCCTCTTTGGAAATGGACTTCCTCGATCCGTCTCCAGCCAGCTTCGCCAAAAAATGCTCGGTCAGCGCTTCAATGTCCTCCATCCGGCCCGCCAGCGCCGGCATGCGAATCAGAAAAACCGCCAGCCGGTAATAGAGGTCCTGCCGAAACGCGCCCTCCGCCGCCAGCCTCGCCAGCGGCCGGTGCGTTGCGGCCACGATCCGCACGTCCACCTTCACCGGCTCATTTTCCCCCACCCGCTGAATCTCCCCCGTTTCGAGAAAGCGCAGCAGCTTGGCCTGCAGCGCCAGCGGCATGTCGCCAATCTCGTCCAGGAACAGCGTGCCGCCGCTCGCCGCCTCAATCCGACCCAACCGCAACCGCTCCGCGCCCGTGAAAGCCCCGCGCGTATGCCCGAACAATTCCGCCTCCAGCAGAGCCTCCGGAATCGCCGCACAGTTCAGCGCCACCCACTTGCGGCTCGCCCGCGGACTCAGCCGATGCAGCGCCTGCGCCACCACATCCTTGCCGCTGCCCGTCGCCCCCTCAATCAGCACCGGCGTCGACCGTGGCGCGACCAGCCGGATCCTGCGGCTCACCTCCAGCATCTCCGGATGGCTTCCAATCAGCTCCTTTATCGCTGCCGCTTTTCTCTTCGCCTCCGCCCGAAGCTCTTCCACCCCGCGCCGAACACGATGACCGGCCTCGCTCCCCCGTGAAGCACGCACCATCTGCTCAGCGGGCGCCCCATTCCAGATCGCCTCATCCGTCGTCTCGGCGCTCCGCAGGGCGTGCAGCACCTCATTGCGCCGCGGACTGCGCGCCCCTTCGGCCGCCATCGAGGCATCCACCGTCACCAGGTCTACCTCCGGATGCAGCCGCCGGAACTCGCCGATGAACTCCCGAATCTCCAGGTCCGGCAGCCACGAATCCAGCACCACTGTCTCCGCCGGTGCTTTCTCCAGACACGCCAGCGCCTCCGCTCCACCCTTGGCCTCCCGGACCTGCCAGCGCAACCCGCTCAGGGCATCGCCGACACGGCGCCGGAAGCCCGCATCCGCGCTCGCCAGCACCGCACTCCGCACCGCGCTTGCCATCGAATGTGCTGCCGCCGCCATCGCGTTCTCTAGGCCTCCCCAGCAATGCTGTAGCCCTGGCCGCGCACCGTCCGAATCACCGGCGCACCCGGGCCGCCCTCGATCTTCCGGCGCAGATAATTCACATACACATCCACCACCTTCGTATCGACGCCGGCGCTGCGATGCCACACCCGCTCCAGCAGAGTTTTGCGCGAGACCGCCTGACCGCGATGCTGCAGCAGAAACTCGAGCAGCGCATACTCGCGATTCGTCAGCGGGATTGTCTCGCCCTGCCGGATCACGCTGCGTTCCACGCGGTTCACTTCGATTTCGCCGTGGCGCAACACCGTGCCCGGAGCTCGCCGGCGCAGCAGGCCGCGGCAGCGAGCGCGCAACTCTGCGAACGAAAGCGGCTTCTCCACCACGTCGTCCGCCCCGGCTTCGAGCGACCGCAGCCGGGCTTCCGCATGCTCTCGCCTGGTAAGCGCCACGATCGCCATCTCCTCCGACCCCGCGCGCAGCCCGCGCAGCAGCCCGAGGCCATCCGTCTCCGGTGCATCCAGATCGACGATGGCGAGTTCCGGCGGATTCGTCCCCGCCGCCTCCAGCAGCCGCTCATCGTTGGCCACCAGCATCACCTCATGCCCGTCCTCCCCCATACCCCGCGCCAGAAACGCTCCCAGCGCCCAGTCGTGTTCCGCAATCAGCAAGCGCATCTCTGTTCTCCCTCGACCACCATCTCTCCACTCGCTCGCGAAGAACAGAGAGCGTCGCACAAAAACACACCTCCCCTTTCCGTTCCGGCACGCCACCCGACCAGGTACCAAATCGGGAAACACCGCCTTTCCAAATTTCTTGCGGTTCGCCTTTTATTCGCTATAATGGCGCCCATGGCCATTACCCGGCGCCAAAAAGAAGTCCTCGACTTTATCTCCGGATTCGTCCAGCGCAACGGCTACTCGCCCTCGTTCGAGGAGATCGCCCGCGGCCTAGACCTGCGCTCGCTCGCCACCGTGCACAAGCACGTCACGAACCTCCAGAACAAGGGCCTGCTCGCGCGCGCGCACAACCGCAGCCGCTCCCTCGACGTGCTGCCGCCCCGTCCGAAAGGCCGTCCGGCCGAGCGCCTCCCGCTCGCCGGGCGCATCGCCGCCGGCTACCCCGTCGAAGCCGCCGAGATCACCGAGACCATCTCGCTCGGCGACATCGTGGGTAACCGCGAGGTCTTCGCCCTCCAGGTACGCGGCGAATCGATGCGCGACGAGCACATCGTCGACGGCGACTACGTTCTGGTTGAGAAGGCCAGCACCGCGCGTTCCGGCGAGATCGTCGTCGCGCTGGTCCGCGGCTCGGAGACGACCCTGAAGCGGTACTATCCGGAGGGCTCGCTTTTCTGTCTGCAGCCCGCCACCACCGAGATGGAGCCCATCTTTGTCCCCGCCGGCCAGGTCGCCATCCAGGGCCGCGTTCTGGGCATGCTGCGCAAGTACTAGCGCCGCTCTTCGCCCACCGCCAGCCCGATCGACTGCATCAGCCGCAGCGCATTGCTGGTGCGCACCACGCCCGGCTTCAGCCGGTAGTCGAACCGCAGCTCCCCATTCTCCAGATGGTCCTCAAAGTGGCAGTTCACGGCCCTGCCCTCTCCGCGTTCGTCGGCCTCCGGAATCTGCGTCAGCGCCAGATCGTGCGTCGTAATCAGCCCGATCGCGCCCTGCTCCAGCAACGCCCGCACCAGATATTCCGTCCCCGTGAGACGATCGTGCGAATTCGTGCCCGACAGCAGTTCATCGAGCAGAAACAGAACGTGCCGCGGCGTCTGCGTCAGGTCCGAGATGAGCTTCAGCCGCTGGATCTCCGCATAGAAGCGCGACACCCCGCCCTGCAGCGAATCCAGCACGCAGATCGAAGCCCCAATCGCCAGCGGCGACATCCGCAGCCGCTGCGCCTGCACGACGGAGCCGCACTGCGCCAGGACCGCACTGATCCCCACCGCGCGCACAAATGTGCTCTTCCCCGCCATATTCGGCCCGCTGATGATCACCAGCTGCACGCTCGCGTCCAGGCGAAGATCGTTCCGCACCGCGCGCTTCTCCGGAAGCAGCGGGTGCGCGAACTGCTGCGCCTCGAAGAACGGCCCCTCCCCGACGAACTCCGGAAGAACGGCCGAGGGATGCTCGTACGCGTACGACGCGAGGCCCGCCAGAGCCTCGAATTCCCCGACCACATCGAGCCACACGCGAATCGACGCCCCGAACTTTCGCCTCCACGATTCCGCCGCAAAGGCGAATTGCGCCGTGTAGAACACCAGCGGATTGATCGGCCGCACGTAAAAATTCCTTCGCGCCTCCAGAAAGCGCGCCACCCCATTGAGTTTGCGGATCGCCGCCGAAGGCACCCGCGGCGCCTCACGCAGGCGCGCGTGCAGCCCGCGCAGTAGGTCCGATTCGAACCGCTCCCGCTCGAGCACCTCCAGCACCTGTGCCAGAACCATCAGGTCCGTCGTCGCCCCCTCCGTCGCGCGGACGAAGTCTCCGACGCCATGCCCGATCAGGAACCCTGCCGAGAGGTTCACGATGCTCACCAGCAGCAGCGGTCCCCAGAACCCGCTGGCCATCCAGTAGAGCAGGCCCGCAACCCACAGCGCCGACAAAACCGCCATCAACGGCCGCAGATACGCCCGTCCCAGATCCGGCGCCGTCTCGCCCCAGCGCACGAGCCATTCCGGATGAACCGCCACGCCCACCGGATCTCCCGCCGCAAACAGCCTCTCCCGGAACGCAACACGCCCCGTCAGCTCTGCAACCGCCTCGTGCCGCGCCTGAATGGTCTCGAGCGCCGCCGGTTCCAGCAGCCAGTTCGCCAGCTTCTCCTCACCAGCCCGCGTGCGAGCCGTACACAGCAGTTCGAACAGGGATCCCTTCCCAAACACATCCAGATCCCGCGCGTACGGATGACTCGCCTCCAGAAACCGCTCCCCGGTCTCGCCCGTGCCTGCCCATGCGTCGTGCAGTCGCGCGATCCCGCGCTCGTAGAACGCGAGCACCTGATTGAGATCGGCGATCCGGCCGACCACGCGGTCGTGCAGCACCGCAAACAGCACAAACGCCGCCGCCGGGATCAGCAGAAATACCAGCCGCGCGGGCGACTTCAGGAACACGACGGCCCCGATCGCGACCACGGCCAGCAAAACCAGCTTCGTGTAGCCGAACAGCCGATCGCGCTTCTGCTCTTCCACCAGCCGGCCGCGGTTCTCCGCCAGCCGATCCATATAGGTCTGTTCCGGGGTGCTGCCGCCTGCGGGAGCCTGCTTCATCTCCCTCCCATGGTACGGCTTCGCCCCCAAAGCAAAAGGCCCGGAAAGCTCCGGGCCTTGCCATCGAGAATCAGTTTTGGTCAGGCGCTGGTTGCAGCTGCCGCGCCAATCGCCTTCGTCACGCTGCGGGCGATCGTCTCCTTCGGCACATACCCGACAATCTGATCGACCACCTTGCCGCCCTTGAAGAGCAGCAGTGCGGGTATGCCGCGGATGCCATAGCGCATGGGTGTGGCCTGGTTGCGGTCGACATCCATCTTCGCCACTTTCAGGCGGCCGCTGTACTCGCTGGCCACTTCGTCGACGAACGGCGCCAGCGCACGGCACGGGCCGCACCACGCTGCCCAAAAGTCCACCAGCACGGGCTGCTCCGACTGGAGCACCTCCTGCTCGAACGTCGCGTCGCTTACCTCAAACACCCCTGCTCCAGCCATGGTCCGGTCCACCCTCCTCAAACTTCAGTCTACTTGATTCGATGCGACGGACCGCCGAAGGTCGCATGCCTCCGGAAAACCACGGTACCGAGGTTCGGCACAAAAAATTAAGGCGCCCGGATTCTTATCCAGAATCACGGACGCCGGAGCAGCCCTCCCCCAGAACTGCCCACGGATGCGAAGATAGGTTTTTTTGCCGCCTGGAGCAAGCAATCTTCGGTCACATTTGGTAATGCCATCATCGGGTTACACGAGGTGACGGAATCGGTTACCGACGTGGTACGGAAAATTCGCCCTTCGCGCAAATCTGCACAATCAGCGATGCGATTCCGCCGATTCGAACCGCGCCGGCTCCGATTCCAGTCTGCAGATCACGATTTCCACCCGCCCCGCGTCTTCCGTCGCGCGCTGAATCCGCCCAATCAAACCGGCAGCAGCCGTCTCCGAAGTCGTCAGCAGCAGCACAGCCGGCCCCGCCCCGCTCAGAGCCACACCCGCCACGCCGTCCTGCCCCGCAAGCGGCAGCAGATTCGGTAAGAGCGCGCAAACCTTCGCCCGATACGGCTGATGCAGCCAGTCGTGCATCGCGTCCGCAATCACATCCGCGCGTCCACTCGCGAACGCCGCCGTCAGCAGCGCAACGTGCTGCAGATTCGCGACGACATCCCGCCGCGCATACGCATCCGGCAGCACCGCGCGCGATTCCGTCGTTGCCAGCGGATGGTCCGGCATCACCATGACCGCCCGCCATTCCGGCGGCAGCGCAAACGAGATGGCCTGCACGCGCTCCCCGTCCTGCGCGCTCGCGACAAAGCCGCCCAGCCAGCACGCCGCCGCATTATCCGGATGCCCTTCCAGCCGGCAGGCCTCGGCGAGAATCCGCTCGCGCGTCCAGCGCAGTTCGCCGAAATGCGACGCCAGCGCCACCGCCGCCAGCCGCGCCGCCGCCGAAGAGCCGCAGCCCATGCCCAGCGGAATCTCGTTGCGCATGCGAATCCGCAGCGGCACAACCGGCCGCGCCCCTTCCACGAGCAAATTACGATAGGTCTCGATCAGCAGGTTGTTCTCTGCGCGTCCGCACAGGTCCGCGTTGCGGCCTGTTGCTTCCAGGCGAAACTCC
>Ga0157372_10009861_pt1 | contig 10157 bp, 9 predicted proteins | sample C55metaG_FD_115307 | JGI IMG/M metagenome (GOLD analysis project Ga0157372, IMG submission 115307) | Corn rhizosphere microbial communities from Kellogg Biological Station, Michigan, USA - C5-5 metaG | ecosystem: Host-associated > Plants > Roots > Rhizosphere > Soil | place: USA: Michigan...
GTCGATCGAGGAGCAGCTGGGCGAAGCACCAACAAGGCCCGCTGAATCCGCATGATCGAGATTCCTTCATTGACCACCGATCGACTCCTGCTTCGCGGCTTCGAGCTCCGCGACGCGGAGCCGAACATGGCGATGATGGAGGACCCGTCAGTCACGCAATTGCTCGGTGACGGCCGGCCACTCAGCCGCGCAGATGCGTGGCGACAGCTCGCCATGTTCGCCGGACACTGGGTACTGAAGGGCTTCGGGCTCTGGGCGGTCGAGGAGCGAGCGACCGGCAGGCTGCTCGGTCGCATCGGGTGCATGGAGCCGGAAGGTTGGCCCGGCTTCGAGATCGCCTATACCCTCGCGCGCCCGGCATGGGGGCACGGCTACGCGCGCGAGGGAGCCGCGGCTGCGCTTCGCTACGCGCGAGAGACGCTCGAGAAGCGCGACATCATCAGCATCATCCGGCCGGCGAACGCCGGGTCGATCCGCGTCGCAACGTCGCTCGGCGCCACGCCCGACGGGACGGTGGAGTTCTTCGGTGCGCCAGCGTCGATCTACCGGTATCCGTGTACGGTCGCATGAGCGACCCGGAGCGGGCGCGGCGGCAAACGGCCTCGCCGCGCAGCGGATGCGGGCAAGGGAGCAGGTGAGTCGTGGCGCATCGTCGCCGGCCACGTGAGCGCCGTTCCCTGATCCTCTCGTCAGCGTCGCGGATCATACGAGTCACTCGGTGGCAGCGAGATGACTGTCACGCCAGCAGTCTTCGCGATGTCCATTGCCGACAACACGTCCTGGTAGCGCGCGCCACGATGTCCCGCGACCTGGAGCACCTTGTCGGGGCGGTCACTATAGACATCGCGGAGCCTGGCACGGAGCGAGGTGGCGGGCACGGGTGCACTGTTCAGTCGGTAGCCACCATTGGCCAGCACCTCGAGGACGATCGCATCGCCCTGGCCAGCGCAGGTGCCGGTTGCGCACTGCACCGGGAGTTGTGCGTCCATTGCCTTGCGCGCCGTCATCGCGGCCATGAACGTGATGATGAGCACCAGCAGGACGTCGAGAAACGGGGTGACGTTGATGTCGCCGTTCAGGGGGTGCATATCGTTTGGCATGGCCGCTCCTGGCTCGAGGTTGCCACTACGATACGATCACCCGATTATCGACGAGTGATAAGGGCGTGAGCCCGCCGTGACGGCTCCATTACGATTTCATTGAGGTACTGCGACTGTGCGACTCGACGTCTACATCAATTACGCCGGCACCTGCAGGGAAGCCTTCACTTTCTACGAGCAGCACCTTGGCGGGAAAGTCCTCGCGATGATGACCCATGGCGAGGCCCCTCACTCGGGGGTTCCGCCGGAGTGGAAGAGCAAGGTGCTCCACGCGCGCCTCGAGCTCGGTGGCACGGTCGTGCGCGGCGCCGACATCCCGAATGCGGAGCCGATGCGCAGCGCGTACCTCACCCTCGTCGTTGACAGCCCGGAGGAGGCGGAACGCGCCTACGCGCTGCTGTCGGAGGGCGGGCAGGTGTTCATGCCCATGGAAGAAACGTTCTTCGCCTCACGCTTCGCGATGCTGCGCGACCGGTTCGGCACGTCGTGGATGCTTCTCCACGAGCGTGACGCATGAAGATCCTGTTCGACCGTGCAGTCGCCGACGAACTGAAGGCGCGTGTCAGGAGCCTGCGCCCCGACTCGCCGCGACAGTGGGGAAAGATGAACGCCACCCAGGCCATCGCGCACTGTGCCAAGGGAATGGAGATGGCCGTCGGCGACCTGCGGCCGAAGCGCGTGTTCGTCGGCCGGATCCTCGGTCCGCTCGTCAAGCCGCTCGCGCTTGGCAACGATCGACCGATGCGTCCGAACTCCCCGACCGCACCCGAGCTCGTCATCTCGGATGAGCGTGACATCGCCTCCGAGCGTGAGCGACTCTGTGCGCTGATCGACCGGTTCGTCGCTGGAGGACCCGCAGGGTGCACGACGCATCCGCACGCCTTCTTCGGCCGGCTCACGCCGGAGCAGTGGGCGGACCTGATGTACAAGCACCTGGATCATCACCTGCGGCAGTTCGGGGCGTAGCGCCGTGGCTGCCGGCGCGGCGCGCCTCGACCGAGGCGCGTCGCGCGTGCTAGTGCACCACCGTCCGCACGGGGTTGTACCGCAGCCCGACGACGTACCGCATCGCCGTCACCCCGAAGCTCGGCTGCGCCGTGGTGTTCATCACGTCGTGCGCCTCGATCCGGCTGTGCGTCGCCAGTAGCTCGGTGGTCAGTGACAGGGTCCGCGTCAGCCCGTACTCCGCGCCGACACCGGCCACACCGCCCCACCCGCTGCTGTAGCGTGACCCATACGTCCCGTGCGGTACGGGATAGCCGACGGGATCATCGATGAACGAGCCGAGCTCGCGGCTCGCCACCGCCATGTAGCCGAGACGCAAGTCGGCGAACGGCGCGAGCCGTCGCTCGGTGCGGGCGCGTCCGATGCGCGTTCCCAGCTCCGCGGTGTTGAGGTCCATCGGTCCACCGAGGAAGCTCGACGTGAGGTCGAGCGTCGCCGACATCAGGCGCGTGAGCCGATATTCGACGCGCGTTCCCGCACCGAACGTGAGCCACGACGACGCGCTGCCGTTCGCCAGTCCGGACGACTGCACGACGCTGAGCATCGGATAGCTCTCCACCGAGATGCGAAGCCGCGTGTACGACAGCTCGCGCGCAATCGGCGCTGCTTCGGGCGGCATGGGCTGCGGCATGGCGGGATGCGGGCGTCGGCCCGGCATGGGAAGCTGCTGCGCGCTCAGCCCAGGGGGCAGCAGCAGCGTGACGATGGCGACGACGGTACGGATGCGCATCATGACCTCCGGGCGACGTGACACCTGCGACGCACGATCAGCGTAATAGTCTCATTCGTCCAGCCAGCGCCCGCAAGCGCACGGCGGCTGGCTGCTGAAGATTCAACCCTTTGGGAGTCCGACGTGTCCAATCGCGGTCTGCCGCGACCGGCCGTTTCCCACCCTCCGCCGCGCTTCCATTCTCCATCTCATGCGAAACCTCAGGCTCGCTGTCCGCATGCTGCTGAAGGCCCCGTTCGTCACGGCGATCGCCGTGCTCTCGCTGGCGCTCGGCATCGGGGCGAACGCCGCCATCTTCTCGCTGTTCGACCAGTTGCTCCTGCGACCGCTGCCGGTGCGCGAGGCCAACCGCCTCGTGAACCTCTCGGCGCCGGGCCCGGCGCCGGGCTCCAATTCCTGCAACGACGCCGGCAGCTGCGAGGAGGTCTTCAGCTACGCGATGTTCCGCGACCTCGAGAAAGCACAGACGCCGTTCACCGGCATCGCCGCGCATCGCTCGTTCGGCACGTCGCTGAGCTATCGGAACGAACCGATGACGGGCGACGGCATGATGGTGAGCGGCTCGTACTTCCCCGTGCTTGGCCTCACCGCGGCGAAGGGACGCCTGCTCACGCCGGATGACGACAAGACCGTCGGCGCGAACTACGTGGCGGTGATCGGCTACGCCTTCTGGCAGAGCCGCCTCGGGGGCGATCCGGACATCGTCGGCAAGGTCATCACGATCAACGGCAAGCCGTACACGATCGTCGGCGTGGCACCCGAGAAGTTCGCGGGCACCACCACCGGCCAGCAGCCGATGGTATACGTCCCGATCAGCATGCGCGGCGAACTGCAGCGGTTCACCCAGTGGGAGAACCGGCAGACCTACTGGGTCTACCTCTTCGCACGGCTCAAGCCGGGCGTGGACCGCGCGGCTGCGGCGCAGAGCGTGAACGGCGTCTATCACGCGCTCATCAACGACGTCGAGGCGCCGCTCCAGAAGGGGATGAGCGACCGGACGATGGAGAAGTTCCGCGCCAAGAAGATCCTCCTCGAGCCGGGCGCGCGCGGGCAGAGCTCCATTCATCGCGAGGCGAAGACCCCGCTGCTGATGCTGTTCGCCGTGACGGGCATGGTGCTGCTGATCGCCTGTGCGAACATCGCCAACCTGCTGCTGGCGCGCGGCGCGAGCCGTGCCACCGAGATGGGCGTCCGGCTCGCGCTCGGCGGGACTCGCCGCAACCTCGTGACGCAGCTGCTGACGGAGAGCCTCGTGCTCGCCGCGCTCGGCGGCGTCGCGTCGCTCATCGTGGCGCAGTGGACGCTGAGCGCCATCGGCACCCTGCTCAAGCCGGAGGCCGCACAGATGATCGAGCTCCGGGTGGGCTGGCCGGTGATCGCCTTCTGCGCGGGGCTCAGCGTGGTGACGGGCGTGCTGTTCGGCCTCTTTCCCGCCATGCACAGCACGCGGACGGATCTCATCAGCACCATCCGCGCTGGTGCCGGCCAGATCACCGGCGGCGGCCGCGCGGCGGCGCGCTTCCGGTCGGGCCTCGTCACGGCGCAGATCGCGCTCTCGATGGCACTGCTCATCATGTCGGCGCTCTTCCTGCGCAGCCTGATCAACGTGAGCCGGGTGAACCTCGGCATCAAGGTGGATCAGGTGGCCACGTTCGAGATCGTGCCGCAGCGCACGGGCTACGACAGCGCGCGCAGTGCGCTGCTGTTCGATCGCGCCGAGCAGGAGCTCGCTGCGCTGCCTGGCGTGACGGGCGTGACCGATGGCCTCGTGCCGCTGCTGTCGGGCGACAACTGGGGCAACTCCGTGCACGTGCAGGGCTACACCTGTGCACCGGATGAGGATTGCGGCGCGCGCTACAACGAAGTCGGCACCGACTACTTCCGCACGCTCGGCGTGCGCCTCGTCTCCGGTCGCGAGTTCACCACGGCGGATCGGCTCGGCTCGGCGCGCGTGGCGATCGTCAACCAGACCTTCGCCAGGCGCTTCGGGCTCGGCCGCGAGGCCGTGGGCAAGTTCATGGGCGACGACGACAACGATTCCCTCAACGTCCAGATCATCGGCGTGGTGCCTGACGTGAAGTACAGCCAGGTGAAGGACACGGTGCCGCCCGTGTTCTACCGTCCGTGGCGCCAGGACTCGCGCGTGGGAAGCCTGAACTTCTACGTGCGGTCGTCCATGCCCCCCGAGCAGATGCTCTCGACCATCCGCGAGACGATGAAGCGCATCGATCCGCAGCTGCCCGTGGAAGAGCTGAAGACGATGCCGCAGCAGGTGAAGGAGAATGTCTTCCTCGACCGGATGATCTCCATCCTCTCGAGTGCGTTCGCCCTGCTCGCCACGCTGCTGGCCGGCATCGGCCTGTACGGCATGCTCTCGTATAGCGTGGCCCAACGCACGCGCGAGATCGGTGTGCGGATGGCACTCGGTGCCGACGCGCCGCGCGTGCGCCGGCTGGTGCTGAAGCAGGTGGGGCTGATGCTACTCGTGGGTGGCGTCGTTGGCGTGGCAGCCGCGCTCGCGCTCGGACGCGCAGCGCGTTCGCTCCTTTTCGAGCTGCAGGGACACGATCCGGCGGCAGTCGTGGGTGCGGTGGCGCTCCTCGCGCTCGTCGCGCTCGCGGCGGGCTTCATCCCGGCGCGCCGGGCGGCAATGGTGAACCCGATGAGCGCGCTTCGTTATGATTGAGCCATGCGCTCATCTCTTCTTCTGCTGTTGGCAGCGCTTGCCGCGGCCGCCGCTCCGTCGATGCTCGCGGCGCAGGCGGCCGGTGAGTGGAGTGCCTACGGCCGCGATGCCGGGGGCACTCGCAGCTCTCCACTGACCGGCATCACCCGCGACAACGTCCGCCAGCTCGCGCCGGCGTGGACGTACCGGACGGGTGACCTCGCGCGCTCGGATGCCAGCACGCGCTTCGAGGCCACGCCGTTGATGGTGGACGGCACGCTCTATCTCTCCACGCCCACAGGCCGCGCGATCGCCCTCGACCCGTCCACCGGCCGCGAGCGGTGGACCTACGATGCGCACGTGGATCCCACGAAGGGCTTCGGCGATCCCGCGAGTCGCGGCGTCTCCACCTGGGTCGATCCGCGTGCGAAGTCGGGCGCGCCGTGCCGGCGCCGCATCTATCTCCCCACGCTCGACGCCCGGATCATCGCGCTCGACTCACGCACCGGGACACCGTGTCGTGATTTCGGTCGCGACGGCACCGTCTCCCTGCGCGAGGATCTGCGCAACACGCCGTTCTACAACGGCGAGTACGAGCTCACCTCGCCACCGGCAGTGATCCGCGGATTGATCGTCACGGGTTCCGCGGTCGCCGACAACAACCGCACCAATGCGGCCAGTGGTGAGGTGCGCGCCTACGATGCGCGCACTGGCGCCCTCCGCTGGACGTGGGACCCGGTGCCGCGTGATTCCACCGACCCGGCGTGGCGCTCGTGGCGCGGCCCGATGGCGCATACGACCGGCGCCGCGAACGCCTGGTCGGTGCTCGCTGCCGATTCGGCGCGTGCCCTCGTGTTCGTCCCCACCGGCTCGCCGAGTCCCGACTACTACGGCGGCGAGCGACTCGGTGAGAATCGCTACGCGAACTCCGTCGTCGCGCTGCGTGCATCCACAGGAAAAGTGGTGTGGCACTTCCAGACGGTACACCACGACCTGTGGGACTACGACAACGCTGCCCCGCCGGTGCTGGCCACCATCACGCGCGGCGGAAGGCGAGTGGACGTCGTGCTCCAGGCGACCAAGACCGGTCAGCTCTTCGTGCTCGACCGTGACACCGGGGTGCCCGTGTTCCCGGTGGAGGAGCGGGCCGTGCCGAAGAGCGACATCGCCGGCGAGCAGGCGTCGCCGACGCAGCCGTTCAACTCGGTGCTTCCCCCGCTCTCGCCGCAACGCTTCTCGTCGGACAGTGCGTTCGGCCTGACGCCAGCAGACCGTGAGGCCTGCAGCGCGCAGGTCCGGCCGTTGCGCAACGACGGGACGTTCACGCCGCCGAGCCTCGAGGGGACACTCGTCATTCCCGGTAATGTCGGTGGTGCGCACTGGGGCGGCGTGGCGTTCGATCCGCAGCGACAGCTCGCCATCGTGCCCGTGAACACGCTCGCGGCGATGGTGCAGCTCATCCCGCTGGCGCAGGCGAACGAGACCGAGATGCGCGAGAACGAGTCGCGGCTCGGCGACCAGTACACGCGGATGCATGGTACGCCCTTCGTCATGCGCCGCCGCTTTCTCCGCGCGCCGAGTGGCGCACCGTGCACGCCGCCGCCCTGGGGCTCGCTGGTGGCCATCGACGTCGCGACGGGCGCGAAGCGGTGGGATGTTCCGCTCGGCGATCCGGCGACCCTGCGCCCCGAGCTCGCGGCGGCGTCGAAGGTGCCGCTCGGGCTCCCCAACCTCGGCGGCGCAATCGTCACGGCGAGTGGCATCACCTTCGTCGCCGCGACCTTCGATCACTACCTGCGCGCCTTCGACACGATGACGGGCATCGAGCTGTGGAGGGGTGAGCTGCCCGCTGGCGCGCGCGCGACCCCGGTGACGTATGCCACAAATGGACGACAGTACGTCGCGATCTGCGTCGGAGGTGGCGATGACTGGGGGCGGGGAGACTACGTGGTGGCGTTCGCGGTACAGTGAGACCAGATTGGTCTGATTAGTGCGAAACACGGCATGCTTCGCCTGTCCTGTCTCACGCTCCCTGAATACCTGCCCCTCCTTTCGTGCACGACAGGAAGAGAACCCCGGCTGACGGCGTAGACCCGATCCCTCCGGATGATTCCGGAACCGGGGGGCGGCATCCCGTCGGCCCCCGGGGCGCCGCGTCGCCCGGCGGCAGCCAGCAGGAGATGGACGGCCTGTTCCGCCTGCTCGTGGCGAGCGTACGTGATTACGCCATCTTCGCGCTCGATCCGAACGGCTTCATCCTGAGCTGGAACGCCGGCGCCGAGCGCATCAAGGGCTACACCGCCGACGAGATCATCGGGAAGCACTTCTCGATCTTCTATCCGCACAACCTGGTCGCCGAAGGATTTCCGGAGTTCGAGCTCCGGACCGCGGCCAATACGGGGCGGTTCGAGGACGAAGGCTGGCGGCTGCGAAAGGATGGGTCGCGCTTCTGGGCAAACGTCGTCATCACGGCCCTGCGCGATGAGACGGGCAGCCTCGTGGGATTCGCGAAGGTGACACGCGATCTTACCGAGCGGCGCGAAGCCGAAGAAGCGCTTCGGGAGAGCGAGGAGCGCTTCCGGTTGCTCGTGGAAGGCGTGAAGGACTACGCCATCTTCATGCTGGATCCCGACGGGCGCGTGGCAACGTGGAATGGCGGTGCCGAGCGTATCAAGGGCTATCGCGCCAAGGAGATCATCGGCCACCACTTCTCGCTGTTCTATACGGCCGAAGACCGCGCGTCGAACAAGCCGGCACGCGAGCTCGAGATCGCGGCGCGGACGGGCAAGTACGAGGAGGAGGGGTGGCGCGTCCGGAAGGACGGGGCCCTGTTCTGGGCAGGGGTGCTGATCGCCGCCGTTCGCAACAAGGCCGGCGAGCTCGTCGGCTACGCCAAGGTCACGCGCGACCTCACCGAGCGACGTGCGGCGCAGGAGCGCGCGCTCGAGGACGCGCGGCGCGTCGCGGGCGAGCAGGCGGCACGACGAGCGGCCGAGGAGCGAGAACAGGAGCTCCTCGACCTGGCGAACCGCCTCAAGCGGCAGGCCAGTGAACTGGAGGTGGAGCGACGGGAGGCAGATGAGTCCCGACGCCTCGCCGAGGAGTCGAGGATTCGCGCCGATGAGGCGAACCGCGCCAAGTCGCAGTTCCTCGCGGCGATGTCGCACGAGCTGCGCACGCCGCTCAACGCGATCGGCGGCTACACCGACCTGCTGGCGATGGGACTCTCCGGTCCACTGACGCCGCAGCAGGAGCACCAGCTCGGCCGCATCAAGCGCAGCCAGACGCACCTGCTGGGCATCATCAACGACATCCTGAACTTCAGCCGCATCGAGGCCGGACAGCTCGTCTACAACATCACGAGCGTGAGCATGCGTGCGGCGATCGACACGGTCGTCCAGATGATCACGCCGCAGATGGAAGCGAATCACCTGCGGCTCGACACCGAGCCGTGCGACGACAGCATCGTGGCGCGCGCCGACTCCGCCAAGCTCGAGCAGATCCTCCTGAACCTGCTCTCCAACGCCGTGAAGTTCACTGCATCCGGCGGGACGGTCACCCTGTCGTGCGCCAGACAGGGTGACAACCGCGTCGTGGTGAGCGTGCGCGACACTGGCAGCGGCATCCCGCAGGAAAAGCAGGAATCGATCTTCGAGCCGTTCGTGCAGGTCGGTCGTTCGCTCACCGCACCGGCGGAAGGCACGGGGCTCGGCCTGGCTATCAGCCGCGACCTGGCGCGCGCGATGGGCGGCGACCTCACCGTGGAGAGCACGGTGGGCAAGGGCTCGGAGTTCCGGGTCACGCTGCCGGCAGCGGAGAGCGAGGCGGCGCAAGGCTGAGCGTCGTGCGCCGCGTCACGGCGCCTGGCAATCGCTGAACGAGCGCCGCGCAATTCAGGCTGAGAGGATGTACAGAGGTCGTCGAGTCGCGCTTGCAGGGCGGAATCGGGCGGTCGTAGGTTGGAGCATGCGCCACTTCTCCCGCACGTCGGTCTCGTTGTCAGTCGCGTTGCTCTCTGCCATTGCCGCCTGCGGCAGTATCAGCGATCCGAAGATCCAGCAGGTGCAGAGCCCGCTCGTCGGCCGGTGGATGCTGGAAACCCACAGCGACACATTCGTGTTCGTGACGGGACCGTCGTCCGTGGATGGATACTGTTCCGGCCCGTACTGCGCGCACCATCGCACCACCGTGGCTGGCGCCTACCTCGGCGGCGTGCTCGAGGTGCAGGACTCCCTCGGCCTGAAGGGCAACGTGGCCACCTCGGTGCAGGCCGCCGGGACATTGACGCAGGCGTTCTGCGATTCCGTGGATTACAACCACTACACCGGCTGCACGCACGTGGGCGCGCCGGTGACCGCGAGCTACATCGGCGAGATCAGCGAACGGAGCGACAGCTCGACGGTGAAATCGCTCGACATCGCGATCAAGGAAACCATCCCAGGGACGACGGCGGGACGCGTGCTCTACATTCCTGGCGCCACCTACGCTGGCGACAGCATCTACGGACGGTTCGGCTGGTGGGGAGAGCCGGGTCACGGCCCCGGATACATGGGCACCTTCGTGATGCGTCGCCTGCGCTAACCCCCAGGCGTACCTTCTCACCCGCCCACCGGCTTCCCGTACCACACGCTGGCGGCGATGATGATGTAGAGTCCGA
>Ga0157372_10009862_pt1 | contig 10156 bp, 9 predicted proteins | sample C55metaG_FD_115307 | JGI IMG/M metagenome (GOLD analysis project Ga0157372, IMG submission 115307) | Corn rhizosphere microbial communities from Kellogg Biological Station, Michigan, USA - C5-5 metaG | ecosystem: Host-associated > Plants > Roots > Rhizosphere > Soil | place: USA: Michigan...
CCGAGTTGGCCGACCAGCCGGACCAGGCGATTTCGGGGATGCCGTGCCGGGCGAGCAGATCCGCATCATAGTCACGCAACAGGTCGTAGCGTTCGGGAAGCGCGAAGATCATACCGAGCGTCGCTTGCAGATCGTGCGCGCCGAAGATGCGGACATGATCGTCCTGACCGAAGCGCGAAAGCGCCTCTTCGGCGGGGATCGGTCCCAGATCCTCGGCATAATGACGCTCCCGGATCACCGGGATGCAACAGACCTGTCTGCCCTCGGGCTTCAGCGCGCGGTGGAGATGAAACAGCACTGCGGTAACGTTGCCGCGCACATGCTCCATCACATGCGAATGGAGGATCAGGTCGTAGGCGCCGGAGGGCAAAGCGGGTGCGTCGGCAACCAGATCGAAGCGGCGTATGCCAGGCGCGAACTTATATTGATCGGGCGCGATGTCGACCGGTTCATACCCGCAGCCCAGGATGGCGTGCAGGCGCGGCGCGAGCGCGGCTTCGGGCGCGATGTGGAGGCAACGCAGCCCTGGCCGCAGCAGATCCTGCCGCGTCAGCATCAGCCACATCAGCCGGTTGCGGCCATGCGAGCCGCAACCGGTACAGACGATCTCGCGGCTGGGCCGCGCGATCATCCCACTGTGGCCGCAGATGTTGCAGAGCGCGTCGACGGCGGCGAGGCGCGCCTGAGGGTCGGTCATGCGGTACCGTTAGCGCCCGATCGCGCCGGCTCAAATGCTCTTGCTGATCCCGACGAAGAAACCGCGGCGGGGGCCATATTGGGGGGCGCCGACGCCGATGCCCGATCCGTCGCGGATCTCGTATTTCCTGTCGGTCACGTTGACGATGTCGAAGCGGAGCTGGAAGCCTTCCGGGAAGGTGTGGCTCGCCGAGAGGTTGACCTGCGCATAGCTGGGCAGGACCCCACCGTTGGGGGTCGCGCCGTCGGTGCGCAGGCCCGAGCCGTAGATCATGTCCACGCCCACCTTGCTGTTGGCGAGCGCGCCTTCATGGATGAGGTAGGAGAAGCCCGCCGAGCCGGTATATTTCTGGTCGTGGTCGAGATGGATATAATGATCCCGGATGTAGGCGAGATCGGCCGGATCGAAGGCGAACTGGCTGGAGATGATGTGCTTGCCCCTCGCGCTTGCCATCGCGAAGTTGGCGTAAGCGAGCACATTGCCGCGCTGATAGGTAAGGTTGCCTTCGATCCCCTTGATGATGCCGCGACGGTAATTGAACGGCTGCAGGATGATCGGAGCCCCGAACTGCCCTTCGTCGACCAGATTGTGCGACTTGCGGTAATAGGCATCCAGGCTTGCGCTTAGCCCTTCGCCCAATTTCTGTTCGATTCCGATGTCGAAATAGTTCTGCTTCTCGGCCATCGGGGTCGTGTTCTCGATGCCCGGCGCTTCCGCGCTGGTGCCGACCAGCTTGTTGACGCTGGTGCTGGCGACCAGCTCGAACGGCGGCGGCGAGAAATAGCGCGCATAGCCGGCATGAATGGTGGTGCCGGTGGTCGGCTGCCACACCGCGTTGATGCGCGGGCTGAACTGATGTTCGCGGCGATAGGCGTCGGAAAGATCGAAGCGCCCGCCATAATTGAGCGTGACCCCGGGCGCGATCTTCCATTCGTCCTGAAGGTAGGCCGAATAGGTCATCTCGGTCGCGCCGCCGCGTCCGGGAATGCCGAAATAGGGGCCGGTCTGCGCGCCCGCGTCATCCACGGGGAATACGTAGGTGGTCGTGACGCTGGTGCTGCGATCCCGCGAGACGATCACGCCGCCGCGTATCGTGTGGGCCTGGTTGAGGCGGTAGGCAGCCTCGACCTGGCCCCCGACCGCGAAATCATGCTTCACCGCCGCCTGCGCCTGGCCGTTGAACAGCAGTTCGCCGGTGATATCGGGCGTGTAGACGAGCGAGGAATAGCGCGCGAACAGGCTGGCCTGCAGCGTCAACTGGCTGCCGTGATGGAGGTAGGATGCCTGCGTGAAAGCGGTGCGCTCATGCTGTTTTTGGTTGAGGTCGTCCGACAGGAAATCGGTGCGGCCGTTCACGTCGAATCCGAGTTCCGGGTGCAGCCCGCGCGGATTGGGGATCTGGAAGGTCTGATCCGAATAGCCCCCGATCAGCGAGACCCGATTATCGCTGTCGAGAATGTGGTCGACATAGCCGAAAGCGGTGGCTTGATTGCTCTTGTCGTGCAGCGGGGTTGAGGAGCCGTCGACACTTTCGATGCCGAGCCGGGTGTGGCGGAAATCGAGCGAGCCGAAATAGTTCGTGCTGCCCGACGAGCCGCCATATTCGATGCTCGGCTCGATCATGCCGTGGCTGCCGCCATAGACCGAGACCTGGCCGCCATTCTGGAAGCCGGTCTTGGTGGTGATGTCCATGATGCCGGCGGTGCGCAGACCATATTGGGCGGGCAGCGCCCCCGTCAGCAAAGCGAAATGGTCGATCAGCCGGGGCGAAAGCGTCTGGCCGAACACGGCGATGCCTTCGGGCAGGATGGTGCCGTTGATGCGATATTGCAGGCCGTTATGATCGTCGCGCACGTGGAACTGTCCGAAGCCGTCCTGAACGACGCCGGGAAGCTGCAGCACGATCTGGTTGAACTGCTGATTGTCGCCGCCGGGGAGCGCCTGAATGGTGGTATTTGTCACGCCATAGGAGGTCGCGCCGAGGCTGGGCTGGATCGCGGCCCGCGCCTCCGATAGGCGGCGCGCAGTGACGACAATCTCATTGGGGTGCGCGGTGGTCGTGTCGGGGCCCGAGACCTCGACCGGCGGCGTGGGCGGGCCGGCGGCGTCCGCCGCTCCGGCCGGCGCGTCCGCCGCATGCGCCGCAGCCGCCATCATCGCAATCACCGATGCCCCAACCAATGTCCGCAAAATTATAGTCCTTGGAAGATGATATGTTGTATCATCGCTCCGTGGCGTGGTGAAGCTGAACGGTCAATGAAGCGGCGGTGAAATGATTCTGCGCTGCGGCGAGCTGCCTTAGCGGCGCGTTCTGAGGTCGAGCCAGCGTGCCGCGGCTTCGGCGGTCTGTTTGTCGCTGTCCCGATCGACCGAAAAGTTCGCTGTGCGCATATCTGCAACCGAGATGCGGTTCACCAAAGGTCGGAGCGCCGCGAGGAAGGGCTTGTCCTTCGCATGGGCGGGGGAAGCGAGCAGGATCGCGTCATAATGGGGCATCGCGCCCTTGGGGTCGTCGAGGACGGTGAGACGGTCGGCGGCGATACGGCCGTCGGAAGAGAAGGCCGAGATCACGTCCACCTGCCCGGACTGCAGCGCGCGGTACATAAAGGTCGGGCTGTAGGCCCGGGTCGCCTTGAAGCGCAGAGCGTACGCGTCGCGGATCGCGCGCCATTCGGGGCGGTTGCCGAATTCGAGATCGGTGCCGAGCGTCAGGTCGGGCGCCTTTGCCGCGAGCTCCGCGATCGAAGCGAGGCCGCTATCGGGGCGCACCGCCAGCGCATAGGCATTCTCAAACCCGAGTGGCCCGACCAGCCCGGTCTTCGGGCCCGCGTCCATCCAGTGCGCAATGCCGCCCAGCATTGCCTGGCGCGGCGGGTTGTCGGTGCGGCCCATCGTGCCGGTCCACAAAGTGCCCGAATATTCAACATAGACATCGATATCGCCGCTCGCGAGCGCGCGGAAAGCGACGGCCGAACCCAGGCCCTCGCGGTAGGCAACGCGGTAGCCCGCCCGCTCGAGCCGCAACCCGATCAAACGCGCCAGGATATATTGTTCGGAGAAGTTCTTGGCTCCGATCGTGACCGTGCGCTCCGGACCGCGGAGTAGCGGCAGGCACGCGAGGCCAAGCCCCAGCATCAGAAGGGCGGATCCGACAAGCGTCCGCCAGCGATCGCGCCGGGCGATGCCGCGCTCGATCAGGCCGAGCAGGAAGTCGCTGACGAGCGCGAGCAGCGCGGCCGCGATGCAGCCCGCGAGAACGAGGTCCCAACGCTCGATCTGAAGGCCTGCGAAGATGGGGTTGCCGAGGCTCGGATAGCCGACGGTGGTCGCGAGCGTGGCGGCCCCGATCGTCCACACCGCCGCAGTGCGAATGCCCGCCATCGCCACGGGGGCGGCAAGCGGCGCTTCGACCAGGCGCAGGCGCTGGCCGGACGTCATGCCGACCGCTTCGGCAGCCTGCAGCACCGCCGGGTCGATACCGCGCAGCCCGGCGACGACGTTCCGCAGGATCGGCAACAAGGCATAAAGCGTGAGCGCGAGCAAAGCGGGCAGGAAGCCGAGCGCGGGTATGCCGCCGCCGATCAGCGCCGACAGCGCGAGCAGCAGCGGATAGAAGAGCGCGAGCAAGGCCAGGCCGGGGATCGTCTGGACGAGCCCGGCGAAGCCGACCGATATCGCGGCGAGCCGCGGGCGGCGGGCGGAGGCGAACCCGAGCGGCAGCCCGATCGCCAGCGCAAGCGCCATTGCTGCAGCGGCGAGCAGGAGATGGCTCGCGATCAAAGGCGGGAGCTGACGCAGCGCCTCGTTCACGACCCGAGATCCGTCAGCTTTCGCGCCTGTTCGCGGGGAATCGCGACCAGGGCATCCGCCTCCGGCCCCGCCTCGCCGGCAACCAGCGCATGCGGGGTCGCGTCGGCGACGATCTTGCCCGCGCGCATCACGACGACCCGGTCGGCAAGCAGCAAGGCCTCCGCCATGTCGTGCGTGACCATGATCGTGGTGAGGCGGAGTTCGTCGTGCAGCGTGCGCACGGTTTGCCCGAGCGTGGCGCGCGTGATTGGATCGAGCGCGCCGAACGGCTCGTCCATCAGCAGCAACTTGCCCTCGCCCGCCAGCGCGCGCGCGATGCCGACGCGCTGCTGCTGCCCCCCCGACAGTTGCGCCGGCAGGCGATCGGCAAGCGCGCGGTCGAGTCCGACGCGGTCGAGCGCTGCGCCGACATCCACGGGCTCGCGTCCGGCGAGACGCGGGATGATGCCGATATTCTCGGCGACGCTCAGATGCGGGAAAAGACCGATATTCTGGAAGACGTAGCCGATCCCGCGGCGGAGCTGGATCGGGTCGGCCTGCGCCACATCCGTGCCGTCGACAAGCACGCGCCCGCGGTCAGGCCTGTCGAGCCGGTTGGCGAGGCGGAGCAAGGTGGATTTGCCCGATCCGGACGCGCCGACCAGCGCGACGAAGCTGCCGCGCGCGATTGCGAGCGAGACGCAATCGACAGCGACCACCCCCGCATAGTGGCGCGAGGCCTGTTCGTAGGCGAGCGCCTCAGTCGACAATGGCGTCGATCGCCTGCGCGAGCGCGACGTCGCGCTCGGACAGGCCGCCGCAATCGTGCGTGGTCAGCAGGATATCGACGCGGTTCCAGACGTTGGACCATTCGGGGTGATGGTCCATCTTCTCCGCGATCAGGGCGATGCGCGCCATGAAGCCGAAGGCTTCCGCGAAATCGGCGAAGACAATCCGCCGCGTGATCGCGTCGCGCGCTTCATCATAGTCCCAGTCGGGCAGGTCATCGAGCGCGTCGGCGCGCTCGGCCTCGCTCAACGCTTCGATCGCCATCGCTTTCACCCTCCGTTCGACAGGCTCGAACCCTACTCGACAGGAACGGTTTGAGCCAAACCGTAAAGCCACTATGCCCTGCAGTCATGCGGGCAACTCAAAGTCAGGCCTGGGGAGAAGCCCCCGACGCGGACGCGATCGAGGCCCTGGCACGCGCGGCGATCGCGCGACTGCCGGAGGCTTTTCGCGCCCATCTGGGCGACGTGGTGCTGCGCGTCGAAGATTTCGCCGACGATGCCACGCTCGACGAAATGGGGAGCGACAATCCGTTCGAGCTGTCTGGCCTATACCGGGGGCGCCCCGTCGGTATGAAGTCGATCGACGACAGCGGCGCGCTGCCGGACATGATCTTTCTCTACCGCCGTGCGCTGCTCGACGAATGGGTCGAGAGCGGGGAGACGCTCGAGGCGCTGGTCGGCCATGTGCTGGTGCATGAGGTCGGCCATCATTTTGGGTTGAGCGACGCCGACATGCATGCGCTCGAAGAGGCGGCACGCGCGTGACGCGGCTGGCGTTCGAACAGGTCGCCTGCCTTCGCGGCGGCCGTTTGCTGTTCGAGGATGTGACGTTTGCGCTGGAGCCTGGCGAAGGCCTGCTGGCGACGGGCGCGAACGGGGTCGGCAAATCGAGCCTGTTGCGGCTCGCGGCGGGGCTGCTGCCACCCGCTGCGGGACGCCTGGTGCGCGAGGGGGCGATTGCGCTTTCCGCCGAGGCGGCGGCGCTGGACCAGGACAGGAGCCTGTCGGGAGCGCTCCGCTTCTGGGCGCGGCTGGACGGCGCGGACGATGCGGCGGTCGCGCAGGGTCTGGCAGCGGTCGGGCTCGCGCCGCTGGCCGACGTGCCGGTGCGGTTGCTGTCCACCGGCCAGCGGCGGCGCGCGACGCTGGCGCGCGTGATCGCGAGCGGGGCGGGCATATGGCTGCTCGACGAGCCCGCCAGCGGGCTTGACGCCAGCGCGCTCGGCGAATTGTCGGCGGCGATGGCAGGGCACCTGGCGAGCGGTGGCGTCATCCTTGCCGCGAGCCACCAGCCGCTGGGCATCGAGATGCGCGAGATGGCGTTGTGAACGGCTTCGGGCGCCTGGTTCTGCGCGACCTCAGCCATGCCTTCGCGCATGGCGGCCTCTGGTTGCCGCTGATCTTCTATCTGCTCGTGGCGACCTTGTTCCCGTTCGCGATCGGGCCGGATGCGGCATTGCTGGCCAAGGTCGGGTGCGGTGCGCTCTGGACCGCGGCTTTGCTCGCGGCCCTGCTGCCGGTCGAGCGGCTGGTGCGGCCGGACATCGCCTCCGGGGTGATGGATCAGCTCACGATCCGCGGCCATGGCGACGAAGGCATCGCGGCGGCCAAGCTGGTCGCGCACTGGCTGAGCTTCGGACCGCCGCTGATGCTCGCGACGGTGCCGGCGGCCGCCCTGCTCAACCTGGACGGCGCTGCGCTGGCGCGGCTGGAGATCGGCCTGCTGATCGGCACGCCCGGCCTGGCCGCGCTGGGGCTGGCGGTGGCGGCGCTTACCGCAAGCCTGCGCGGCGGAGGCGGGCTGATCGGGCTGGTGATGCTGCCGCTCGCGGTGCCGCTGCTGATCTTCGGCGCGAGCCCCGGTACGGGGGCGCTCAAGCTGCTGGCAGCGACGAGCCTGCTATTTGTCGCTGGAGCGCCGTTCGTGGCAGGCGCGGCGCTGCGGGCAGGGCGAAGTTGATCGTCCCCGCTCTAGGGAGGATTTAGCGCGACCAGCGCGCGAAGATGGCGGTGGGGAGGAGGAGGGCGCGGGCTTCCTCGCGCACGGTCATCTCGCCGACTTCGACCGTGCCGCCCAGCTCGGCCAGCTCCTGACGGAGCAACTCGCCGATCGCGATCGCGGACATGCGCACCGCATAGACGGTGAGCACCAGGAATTTCGACTCGCTGTCGAGCAGCGCGCGGCAATGTTTGATCAGGCCGGGGAGATGTTCCTCCAGCCGCCACACCTCGCCGTCCGGCCCACGGCCGAATTTCGGCGGGTCGAGCAGGATGCCGTCGTAGCGGCGCTCGCGCCGCACCTCACGCGCGGCGAACTTGACCGCGTCGTCGACCATCCAGCGGATCGGGCGGTCCGTCATGTCGGACAGGAAGGCATTGGCCTTGCCCGCCTCGACGGACTTCTTGGACGCATCGACATGGGTGAGCTTCGCGCCCCTAGCGGCCAGCGCGAGCGTGCCGACGCCGGTATAGCCGAACAGGTTCAGCACCTCGTCGCCCTCGCCCGTGCGATCGCGCATCCAGCTCCATTGCGGCGCCATGTCCGGGAAGAAAGCGAGGTGGCGGAAGGGCGTGTTCTGCGCGAGGAAGCGCACCTCTTCCCATTTCATGTGCCAGCCGCCGCGCGGAACGTCGCGCGAGAGATGCCACTTGCCGCCGCCCTCTTCGTCCGACGCGGCGATGAAATCGCCATCCGCGTCCCAGCTGGGGGATGCCGGCGCCCACATCGCCTGCGGTTCGGGCCGGATGAACCTGAACCGCCCATAGCGTTCGAGCTTGCGGCCATGGCCGGAGTCGATCAGCCCGTAATCGGGCCACGGCTCGGTCACGAGGGTGAGGAGCGGGGTCACGCCACTTCCGCCAGCTTGCCGCCAACGGTGGCAAGGGCTTCGCCACCGCCGATCGCATTGATGGCGGCCTTGCGTGCCTGGTCGAGCGTGACCGCGTCGATCAGCGCGACGGTTTCCGAAGGTGGGACGATCCGGCCATGGACCTGGATCGAGCGGGCGAGATGGTCCGCGCGGGTCGCGACTGATTCGAGCCCCATCAGCAGGCCGGCCTTCGCCTGGGCGCGGGCGCGTTCCAGCTCGGCCTGGGTCAGACCCTCGGCAGTTTCGGCAAGCACCTTGCGGCTGAGCGCGAGCGCCTGGGCGGCGTCGTTGCGCGCGGCGGCGCAATAGAGGCCGAACAAACCCGTCTCGGCATAGCTGTGCGCCCAGGCGTAGATCGAATAAGCCAGCCCGCGCTCCTCGCGCACCTGCTGGAACAGACGCGAGGACATGCCGCCGCCGACCGCGTTGGTGAAGAGCGACAGCGCATGCGTGTCGGCGTGGCGGTGACCAACGCCTTCGAAGGCGAGGGCGACATGGAGCTGGTCAAAGCGGCGGCGGTCGTGATGCGTGCCGCCGGCGAAATGGGCGGGCGGCGGAGTCGGGGGCGCACCCGCCGCCATGTCGCCGAACAGCCGCTCGGCAAGCTTGAGCAATGCGTCCTCGTCGACCTTGCCCGCGGCCGCGAAGACGAGCCCCTCGGGGCGATATTGGTCGGCGATCCAGCGGCGGAGCGCTGGCACGTCGATCGCGGCGATGCTGGCCTCGTCGCCCAGTACGGCCTCGCCCAGTTGCTGACCGCGGAAGGATGCGGCCTGGAGATGGTCGAAGATGATGTCGTCGGGCGTGTCGCGCGCCTCGCCCAGTTCCGCGAGCACCACATGGCGTTCGCGCTCCAGCTCGTCGCCGTCGAGGTCGGCGTTGCGGACGAGGTCGGCGATCAGCTCGCTGCCGAGCTGGAGGTCGCCGGCCAAAGCGCGGGCCTGGAAGACGGTATGATCGCGCGCGGTCCAGGCATTGAGCGAGCCGCCCTTGTCCTCGATTGCCTCGGCGATCTGGCGCGCGGAGCGGCCGCCCGCACCCTTGAACACCATATGCTCGACCATATGGGCCAGGCCCGACAGGCCTTCCGGCTCCGAGCGCGCGCCGGCGTCGGCATAGAGGCCGACCGCGATCGTCTCGACCCCCGCCATCGGCTCGACCGCGACCCGGAGGCCGTTGGCGAGCACGTGGAGCTTCGCGGTCATGCGGCGGGCGTCGCCCGCTCGGCGATATAGGCCTGAACGGTGGCGAGATCGGACGGAAGCGTCTCGTACCGCTCTTCGCGATCGAACAGGTCGCCGACGCGCAGGGGTAGCGACGGGCGCACGCCGGTAGCGCGCTCGACCGCGTCGCGGAACTTGGCGGGATGCGCGGTGGCGAGGGTTACGACGGGCACGTCCGCGGGCAGATCGGCGGCGACCGCGGCGGCGTAGCCGATCGCGGTGTGCGGATCGAGGATCATCGCCGACTGCTCGTTGGCGCGGCGCATCGCCATATTCATGGATTCGGCATCGACGCGGGCGCTGGTGAAGATCACCGCCGCCTGCGTGCGCATTGCGGGCGTGAGGTTGAACTTCCGTGCGCCCTCGAAGCCCTTCATCGACGCGGCCAGCTCGGCGCCTTCGCGACCGTGAAGGTCGAACAACAGCCGCTCGAAATTGGAGCTGACCTGAATGTCCATCGACGGCGCGGCGGTGGGCGTCACGCTGCCGACCGAATAGTCACCCTCGCTCAGCGCACGGTGGAGGATGTCGTTGACGTTGGTCGCCACGATCAGCCTGGCCACCGGCAGACCCATCTTCGCCGCGGCATAACCGGCGAACACGTCGCCGAAATTGCCGGTGGGAACCGAGAATGCGACTTCGCGCTCGGGTGCGCCCAGACGGACGGCGGCGTAGAAATAATAGACGATCTGGGCGGCGAGGCGCGCCCAGTTGATCGAGTTGACCGCCGAAAGCGCGAAGCGGCCGGCGAAGCCCGCATCCGCGAACATCGCCTTCACCATCGCC
>Ga0157372_10009863_pt1 | contig 10156 bp, 5 predicted proteins | sample C55metaG_FD_115307 | JGI IMG/M metagenome (GOLD analysis project Ga0157372, IMG submission 115307) | Corn rhizosphere microbial communities from Kellogg Biological Station, Michigan, USA - C5-5 metaG | ecosystem: Host-associated > Plants > Roots > Rhizosphere > Soil | place: USA: Michigan...
CGGCATTGCCGAGATTCAAATCAAGCAGGTGACATTTCGCGGGCTCGGAGCCGAATTGAAACTCGAGACCCCCGACAAGATGCCTCCGGGGACCGAAGTGTCTGCAGACGTAAAAGTCACTACGCCCAGGACGTACGCGTTAACCGTCCCATCATCCGAGCATCTCTACGATGGCCGTCTGTTTGGCGAGCCGCTCGATATGGAAGCTGAATTGACGATCGAAGGCACCACCTTCGTCGTCGACAATGAAAGTCGACGAGATATCGTCCCGCAGGTCGAGATAGTTGACGTAAAGCCGTCGCCGTACGTCACGACGCCCGCCACGTCTCAGAAGCCACTCGACTTCCATGTACGAGTGCAGAGTCATTTGAAAACGGACTTTCGCGGGCTATTGAGAATGAGTGGTCCAAGCCTGGAGACTGGTCACGAAATAAATCTCAAACCAAACGGAGCAGAGACGTCAAATCTCGTCGTTCGCCCGTTATCATTAGCCGGACAGATTCAAGGCTCAGAGCTCGCGGTGACGGTTGATCTGCCGGTTCCGAAAGAGCCAATTGCGAAGCGAACGGTGCCGCTGATCTACGCCGACGCAGTAGTTGTTAGTGGACGGAAGGTTGGTTATCTACCGAGTTATGACGAGACTCTGGAGAGAGCTCTTGCGGCGTTGGGTGTTGACGCGAAAAAGTTGAGTGTCGACGACATCGCAAAGTCAGATCTGACGCCGTATCACACGATCGTGATCGACAATCGCGGTTACGAAGCACATCGGGATCTGATCGCGGCTAATAGTCGACTTCTTAAGTTTGTGGAAGACGGTGGCACGCTCGTCGTCTTTTATCACCGGCTGAATGAGTTCCGGTCAGAATTCGCGCCGTATCCGATCACGCTCGGCAATGAACGCGTGACAGAAGAAGATGCGCCGGTTACGTTTCTACAGCCGAAGCACCCGTTGCTCAACTTCCCAAACAAGATTACGCAGAAGGATTTCGCAGACTGGGTTCAGGAACGCGGGCTGTATTTTCCGAAGGAATGGGATCAGCGTTACACGGCGATACTGGCGACGAGTGACAGAGGCGAGCCGCTGCTAAAGGGCGGACTGCTGGTGGCGCCGTACGGCCGAGGCAACTACATCTACACGAGTTTTGTTTGGTATCGACAACTTCGGGAAGGCCTCCCGGGCGGGTACAGGTTCTTCGCGAACCTGATCAGCTACGGACGGAGGAAGGAAGACTAGACAGGATTGTCTATCTTTAAGCTGGCGAGTCGAGCATTCCTTCTTGCTCGAGAGATTCTTCGCCTTCGAGTTTGACGCGTGCGCGTTCGAGAAATGTCTTGATCATTTCCCGAACGCGTTTTTGCATCTCGGCGCTGATCGCGCTCTCGCCCACCAAAATCGCGAATCGATGCAGGTCCTTCGCGTGTTTCCGGCGTAGCTCGACGTGCTGGACGATCTTGATCAGAACTTTGTGACCGCGCTCTTCGAACGCCGCCGCGTAACGAAGATAATTCTTCATCTCCGATCGGGCCGGAGACCACTCGAGACGTTCCGGAGAATCCTCTGTCTTTTCCACGGTAAACGAAGCGTGAACGGCGCCGATGACCGGCACTTCCGCTCGAACCACCCAACGCATGATGCCTCCAGCTTCGTTGCGAATGCCTTCGATACCCGGCATCAGGTCCGCAAAATTACGGAGCTCGCCAAAAAACTCACGGGCCTTTTCAATGGTGGTCCGTAGTTCCAATTGATCCGCGTAAGAAGCCTTGATTCGAAACATTTGTTCTCCGTTAACCGTTTCTCCCGCAACGTTGATGCGACACGGCTCCAACTTGGTTTCCCGTGCCGTCATTGCTAAGTTACACGAGGAAAGTTTGGTAGTAAATATTATTTAGTATGAGACCTCAGGAGAGTTGCCCGCGCTGCGATAAACGCGGCCTGAAAACATGGGATGAACTGACCGACGAGGAGCGCGTCGTCGTTAAAAGGTTGCCGCTGTCGGCGGACTACCCGCTGTCTGAACGGCAGGCCAAACATCGATGGTGTACTCGTTGCTGGTGGGAGGAGGTTGACAGGATTACAGGATTTTCAAGATTGACATGATTTCATCCCGCAAATCATGCAAACCCGGTTAATCCTGTCCTAAAATGCGATCGTATGCAGCGCGGATTGCGCGCATTTGGTCCGTCAATGTCTCCTGCATTTCAGCGACCGATTCAAACCCTGCCCGCGTCGCTACATCCTTCGCAGCAACGTGATTCGGATCCGGCAAAAGCGTCGAGCGGTGCACGATTAATCTCAAATTGTGATCGACGGACCGCAGGAGACTGTACCCGTCGCTTAAAACTAAAAAGTCCTCTTCGCTAAGCGACCCTTCTTCACGCAATCGTTCGAGCGTAAACGCAGTTGACCGGTCTTCACCTTCATCGGGCACTTCATCACGCAACTGTAAATAGCGCACGGCAAAGTAGACATCCAGCATTCCACCCTTTCCATACTTGATGTCAATTCCCAACTTGCGGCCACGGCCTCCCTTCTCTTTTTCCAGCCGCTCCCGGACGTGTCGTGTAACAGCCTTCAACTCTTTCGGATCGAGCTTTAAAGCGTTCGCGTGTATCCGGTGACGCGCATGCGTCTCGATCATCCTTCCCATCTCCTGATCGCCGCCCACTGAACGTAGCTTTGCGTACGCCAGCCACTCCCACGGCGCGCTCTCGTCTCTCAGATAATCGAGAAAACCTTCGGAGCTGGTCACGAGTGGTCCATCTTTGCCGTATGGCCGCAAACGCATGTCGATGCGATAGAGATACCCCTCTCTCGTAATGCTGGAGAGCGCGGCAATCATCAGTTCCACCAGACGCGAATATGTCTCATCCTGCGTCAGCGTTTTTATCGGCGACGGGACCATCGAATCGTAAGTGATCAGAATGTCGAGATCCGATCCGTAATCGACACCGGCACTGCCGAGTCGTCCCACACCATAAAACGCCACACGCGGACCGCCGCTGAACGAACCATAGCGACGCGCCATTTCACGCCGCGCGATCAGATAGGCGACGTTCATACTTCCCGCTGCCAGGTCTGTCTGTAAACCATTAGCCTCGAAGATGGAAAGCTCGTCGCAAACATCCAGCGCGGCGATTTCGACAATCAACTCCGCCCACTGCAAACGCAGTGCTGCGAGTTCCGCGGGGAAACTCCGCTCCGCGTCGACCGCCGCACGCAGAATCGCACGATAGTCGCGGCGCAACGCTGTCTCGGCTGAACATCCAAGCGTAACGATAAGCGCGGGATTGGCTGCTATCTTCTCCGCAAACGGATCGGACGTGCCGGAGAGTTGAAGCAACGTTGCAAGATTAGTGTCTGTGATCAGCAAGTGCCGGTCTGTTTTTTCGAGTGAAGATGTGATGCGGAAAAGTTGGACCAACGCCCGATGAGGATTGAGGGACTTCCCTGCGAGCGAGAGCAGCCGAATGGCGAGGGGAGTAAGACGTCCTTCCCAGGTTTTATCCATGTGTGGCGCGAGAACACGCGCGCACGCCATCGCCGTGGCCATGTCTGTCGGCACGTCACGATTATCAGTGTCGTCAACGACTACGTCTGCCGTTTTTTCTACTTCTGAAAAGAGCCGGTCGTAAGTAGTACGCACGTTGCCCGTGTGCGTCTTCAACGCGAGAATGAAATCCTTTCGCGCCTTGTCATCGGAAAAGCCACCGGAAAACCCCATGCTCCTGGCAACCAACGATTGCGCGTCTTCACCCTCCGGAACAGTGTGCGTCTGGAGGCCGTGTTCCATCTGTAGCCTGTGTTCGAGTGTTCGCAGGAAGTTGTACGCATCCGACAATTCGCTGCGTTCCGGTTGCGTGATGAAGCCTCGATCGGCAAGCCTGCCGATACTCACAAGCGTGTGCGGCACGCGCAGCCATTCGTCGCGTCCGCCGTGGGCCAACTGTAGCGCTTGCGCGATGAACTCGATCTCTCGAATACCGCCGCGCCCCAGTTTCACGTTGAAGCCACTCTTCTTCTCAACCTGCCGATCGATCTTCTGTTTGGCCAAACGAACATTTTCCAGGGCGCCACTGACTGACACGTCGGGTCGAAACACAGCCGGCGTGACGGCCTCTTTGAATCTTGCAAACAACTCTGCTGAGCCGGCTGCCGCACGCGAACGAATCAACGTCTGTCGCTCCCAATCCTGCGCCGAGTTCATGTAATAACGTGTGGCCTCGTTCAACGACACTGCTAACGCACCGTCACGACCGTGCGGACGAAGCCGCAGGTCGACGCGATACGCAGCTCCTTCACCACCTGATTGTCCGACGAGGCGCGCGATTGTTTCGGACAGCTTTACGAAGTATTCGCGGTTACTCACCTCGCCTCGCTCGCCCGTACCGGCGGTAGTTCCATCGTCTGAATAGAGAAAAATGAGATCGATGTCTGAAGCGTAGTTGAGCTCCATCGAGCCGAGCTTTCCGAGCGCGATCACACAAAACTCGGCGGGAGCGCTGCGGCCTCGCTCGTCGACGCGACGCGGTAGTCCAAAACGATTGTCGAGATCCTGTCGCGCGAGGCTGAGTGCGTAATCCAGAATTGCGTCCGCGAGATTCGACAACTCTTCCATCGTTTCGACGAGCGTTTGCGAGCGACGAATGTCGTGGAGGTAAGTGCGAAGCAGCTCGCGGCGACGAAAACGCGCGAGCATTACCTGTGTGCCGAGCGAGGAATTCGTGAGTGCGAATCGTGCGAGAGCTTCTTTAAACTCGTCGCACGTTCTCACACGCGGATCAGCACGTTCGCGGGACAGCCAGGAGAGATACTCCTGATTCTGCTCGAGCGTTGCGGCGAGCAGAGGGCTCCAGGCTGCGAGCGCCAGAGCATCAGCAAGCAACGCGGGTTGTTTCAGGAGCTTTTGATGGGCCCGCGGCTGCTCTTTCTCCAGCCCCTGGAGAAACAGACGGGCAGAATTCGGATCAGGAAGATCACGGATGAGAAATTCGAGATTCGTTTTTCTTTCAGGCATTATGGCCACGGATGAACACTGATTTTAACTGATCAATGTTCATCCGCGTCATCTGTGGCCTAAACGTCGTAATACAAACTGAACTCCAGCGGATGAGGACGCATGCGCAGCGGCGTGATCTCGCGTTCTCGCTTGTAACGAATCCAACGCTCGATCAACTGCGGACTGAACACGTCGCCTTTCAAAAGAAAATCGTGATCCGCTTCCAGCGCCTTCAGCGATTCGTCCAACGAACCAGGTAACGTCGGAACGTCTTTCAGTTCCTCCGGCGACAGGTCGTAGATGTCTTTATCAAGTGGGTCACCTGGATCGATCCGGTTTTGCACACCGTCGAGACCAGCAAGCAGCATCGCCGAAAACGCGAGATACGCATTGCACGACGGATCGGGTGGACGAAACTCGAGCCGCTTCAGTTTTGGATTCGTCGAGAACATCGGAATGCGAATCGCCGCTGAACGATTGCGCGCCGAGTACGCGAGATTCACCGGCGCCTCGAAACCAGGTACGAGACGTTTGTAACTGTTCGTCGTCGGCGCAGCAAAAGCGACAACGGCGGCCGCGTGTTTCAACAGTCCACCAATGTAGTAGCGTGCGAGATCCGAAAGTCCTGCATAGCCATCGCCACTAAAAAGCGGTTTCTCACTCTTCCATAGCGATTGGTGACAGTGCATTCCCGAACCGTTATCGCCAAACAACGGCTTCGGCATAAACGTCGCGGTCTTGCCAAACTGGTGCGCAGTATTGCGAACTACGTATTTGAATATTTGAAGATTGTCGGCCGTTCCCAACATCGTGGAGTAGCGAAAATCGATTTCGCACTGACCGGCGGTCGCCACTTCGTGGTGGTGGCATTCGACAGTGACGCCACATTTACCGAGCGTCAGCGAGATTTCGGATCGGAGATCGGTCAACGAGTCGGTTGGCGCGCATGGCACATAACCTTCCTTCGGACGAATGCGATAGCCGAGGTTCGACCCCGCAAACTCGTTTGCGTCACGACCGCTGTTCCAGTGTGCTTCATCGGAATCGAGAGAAAAACCAGCGGAATGGTGGTCGTTATGAAACTTAACTGAGTCGAAGACGAAAAACTCGGCTTCGGGACCGAAGTAAGCGGTGTCCGCGAGGCCGGTGAATTTGAGATAACTCTCGGCGCGCTGCGCGACTGACCGTGGATCGAAAGCGTAACCCTCTTTTGTTATCGGGTCGACAGCACTGCCGATGAGACAAAGCGTCGGTTGTTCGGCAAAGGGATCCATCCAGAAGCGGCCCGCATCGGGGACGAGCAGCATGTCTGACTCGTGAATAGCGGCCCAGCCACGAATCGAAGAAGCGTCGAAGCCGAAGCCGTCCTCAAACTGGTCTTCTCCGAGTTCGGCGATGGGGAAGGTAAGGTGTTGCCAGGAGCCGGGCAAATCCGTGAAACGAACGGAAACGAATTTGGCGCCCTGGTCGTCAGCGTATTTCAAGACAGTCTTAGGGTTCATTTGATCTCCTGCAAGATTAAGGGAGTGTTGGGGGTGCTCTTCGCCCCTGCGCGGTGTTTGGTGCGAAGTATGTTGGCGTGCGTAACGACTCTAAGAAACCAGTCGTGCGGCATTGAAGGCTACGCGTAAAAAACTGTGATTATAATCGCGAAGCGCACGATGTCAAGAGCAAACGAGCTTCTTCTCTGTGCAGCCCTCTGCGTCCTCTGTGTCTCTGTGGTAAAAGGTTCTTCCCACCAAACAACCACCGAGGCACAGAGGACGCAGAGGTTGCACAGAGAAGAAAACCCAATCTTTTCACACAAATCCGTGCTTTTGCGGGTCGTTATGAAACAAAAAAGTTATAGACCGCAGTGACCATTTTCTGTTACATTGCGCGGCTAAAGCGTTCCACCCAACACAACTCCGCAACTCGAATCGGAAAATGTACATCTGTGTATCAGTAAGTCGAATTCATATACATCAAGTGTTACTTTTTAGGCAGGAGACCGGCAATTGACCACTGCAATCGAGCAAACGCTCGAAACCTATGGAATTGAAAACTGGAGCGCTGGCTACTTCGATGTTAACCGGAAGGGAAATCTTATCGTCCGCCCCGTCGAGGGAGATCCCCGGTCCGCTGACCTCAAAGAGATTATTGACGACCTTGCCAAACGCGGCATCACTACTCCCGTTCTCCTGCGCTTTCCGCAGTTGGTGGCCGCCCAAGTAAGAAAACTTCAGCGAGCTTTTAGCCGCTCGATTCGCGAGTTTGAGTACCAGGGAACGCACATGTGTGTTTACCCGATGAAGGTAAACCAGCAGCGTTCTGTCGTCGAGGAATATCTCCGCGAGGGCTCGCGCTACGACTTCGGACTCGAAGCGGGTTCCAAAGCCGAGCTCTACGCCGCCCTCGCCCTCGAACAACCCGGTGATAGTCTTCTCGTGCTGAACGGTTTTAAGGATGAGGAATTTATCGAACTCGCATTTGCCGGTGCGAGGGTCGGAAAGAAAGTCGTGATCGTGATCGAAAAGCTCAACGAACTCGACCACGTTCTCAACGTCCTCGAGCGCCACGAAGGAGCGCTGCCGATGCTCGGCATGCGCGTAAAGCTCTACTCGAAAGGCTCAGGCCGTTGGGAGAAGTCGGGCGGTGAAGCGGCCAAGTTTGGACTGACCACAACCGAGCTGTTGGAAGTGATCCGCCGTCTCGAGGAAGCGGATCGCGTGGACATGCTGAAGCTTCTTCACTTCCACATCGGCTCACAACTCACTGACATCAAGCGCATCAAGAATGCGATGAAAGAAGCGGCGCGCGTGTACGCGAAGGTCTACCAGATGAAAGTTCCGATCGACCTTCTCGACGTAGGCGGCGGCATGGCTGTCGACTACGACGGATCAAAGACCGCTTTCGACTCATCCGCAAACTACACGGCGCAGGAGTTTGCCAACGACGTCATTTACACGATCAAGCAGGTCTGCGACGACGAGAACGTCCCACATCCGACGATCATCCAGGAATCGGGTCGTTTTCTCGCGGCGTATCACGCGATTCTCGTGACGAACGTGCTCGACGAGATTGAAACCGTTGTCGAAGACATCACTCCGATCGAGATCACCGAAGACGATCCGCAAGTGGTGATCGAGCTCGGCGACTTGCGTGAATCGATCACCGTTAAGAACTATCGCGAGTACTACCACGACGCTCTCGAACATCGCGAAGAGTTGTTTACCTTATTCAACCTCGGCTTGATCTCCCTGGAGGATCGCGCCAAAGGTGAAGTGCTCTTCTGGGACATTTGTGAGAGTGCCGATCGGTACGCACAGCAAGCCAAATACGTGTCCGAAGAATTTGGCGATCTTCGACGTCTGCTATGCGCGAAGTATCTGACGAATTTTTCGGTATTCAAGTCGGTGCCCGATCACTGGGCGCTGGATCAACTGTTTCCCATAGTCCCGATTCATCATCTCAATAAGCCGCCAACCGAATACACGACGCTGTGTGACATCACCTGCGACTCGGACGGCGTCGTCGACAAATTTGTGGACCTGCACGACGTCAAACAGGTGCTGGAGCTTCACGATCTCAATCCGGATGAACCTTACTATCTTGCGTTCATGTTAGTCGGCGCTTACCAGGAGGTAATGGGAAATAATCACAACCTTTTCGGCGCTCCTCACGAAGCACATATACACATTGACGAGGAAGGTTTCCTGATCAAGAAAGTAATCAAAGGAACGACTGTCGGCGCCGCGGCAGAGCGTGCGCGCTACGAGCGCAGCCTTCTGCACGACGGCTTCCGGCGTCTAATCAATCGGCGCGTCAAAGACGGAGAATTGAGTGAGGCAGACGGCGCCGAACTGGCCCAGTTCTACGAGTCTAAATATGACGCTTACACGTATCTCGCGGTGAATGGAGTTAAAACGCGTTCGCGGCGCAGCACCGATTATTAATTATGTAATACAAGCAATATATCTACCGAAAACGTTAGTTCGAGAGGTTGAACAACCTGCATGGTCACTCAACGAAAACCAAAAGCATCGAAGTATTTGACCACTCCCACGCGGCCCGTCCAGGTGGACCGCGATCGTTCAGTGGCCGGACTCCTCGAAAAGATGGAAGGCACGGGCTTCGGAGGTCGCCAGCTCGCCGAAGCACATCGTATCTGGCTCGACATGCTGGGCGACAACACCACGATCATGGTGGCGGCTTCGGGGGCTTTGATTCCTGCGGGAATGCGCCGTTTGTTGGCTTATGTAATCAAGAATCGCTTTGTCGATGTACTGGTCCTGTCGGGTTCGTTGCTGTTTCACGATCTCCACGAAACACTCGGGCGCTATCACTTCCAGGCTCACCCAACCATGACCGATGCGGAGCTGGAGTCGGCGCAGATCAGTCGGATGTGGGACTTGCTTGCGAGTGACGAGGAATATCGAGAAGCAAAGGAATGGATTGGTGACTTTTCAAAACAGTTGGACCAGACACGCGCGTACTCAGTGCGCGAGTTTTTGCACCTGCTCGGACGAGAACTCGCCGAGATCGCGGCGGAAGATGGTGTGCTGACTTCTGCTTACAAAGCGCGTGTGCCGATCTTTTGTCCAGCCATCGCCGATAGCGGGCTTGCAGTCGGCATCGCCGGCGGGCGATTTGAGAAGAAGAACAACTTCCTTTTTGACGTCATTCAGGACGTGCTCGACATGATGAATGTGATGATCCACGCGCGAGTGTCGGGAATCATCAATCTCGGCGGTGGAACGACGAAGAGTTTTATTCAACAAGCGACACTCTCGTCGTTTATGCAAAAGGAACATCACCACGGGCACAAGTACGCGATTCAGATCTCGACTGATGCTCCGCACCCCGGCGGACGATCGAATGCAGTGTCGTTTGATGAAGGATTGATCTACGGGAAACTGGCGCGCGGAGCACACACGGCTTACGTTCCCTGTGACGCGACGATCGCGCTGCCGATCCTGATCACGTCGCTTTCGCAAACCGCGGCGAAGTACATGAAGGGTCGCAAGAAACCCAACTTCCAATTCGGCCGCGAGCTCATCATCGAAGCTCCGTAGTGCTTGGTGCTTTGTACTTGGTGCTTGGTGCTTAGTGCTTGGTGCTTTGTGCTTAACAAGTACCAAGTACAAAGTAACAAGTACAAAGTACAAAGTACAAAGCAC
>Ga0157372_10009865_pt1 | contig 10156 bp, 9 predicted proteins | sample C55metaG_FD_115307 | JGI IMG/M metagenome (GOLD analysis project Ga0157372, IMG submission 115307) | Corn rhizosphere microbial communities from Kellogg Biological Station, Michigan, USA - C5-5 metaG | ecosystem: Host-associated > Plants > Roots > Rhizosphere > Soil | place: USA: Michigan...
TGGCCGCGCGGGTCGCCGTAGCTGAGGAGCTTCCGCCCGTGGCGGCGCAGGGCGTTCCGGAACGCGCTGGAGAGGGCCGCGGTCGGGAACAGCCGCACGTCGGGGGCCGCGCGGTACAGGATGAGCGAGCCCCGGGGCTCGGGAGGGAGGATCAGCGGCGACGGGCTGGGCGGCGGAGGGACCGGGTAGGTGGGGACCCGTGCCGCCGGGGCCGCTCCGTCCACGTCCTCGAAGGTCGAGAGCGCCTGCTCCGAGACGAAGGTTCCGCCACCCCGCCGGGTCTCGACCAGACCCTGCGCCATCAGCTCCTTGTAGCCGGCGATGATCGTGTTGCGGTGAACGCGGAGCAGCGTGGCGAGCGCGCGCGTCCCCGGCAGCGGATCACCAGGCTTGAGACGGCCGCTGCGGATGTCGCTGGCGAGCGCCTCGGAGAGCTGCACGAACATCGGCGTGCCGCGGCGGGCGTCGAGCGCGGCCGTGAGCAGCTCCCAGTTCAGCATCGGGCGGGATCGTACTGGTCCATTGGAATTCGAAGAAGGGGATCTTCAGAGCGATCCGGTGCCCGGTCTCCACTCGAGGGTCTCTCCGGAGGAGAACCCATGCGAATCTTCACCCCACTCTTCGTCGCGGTGCTGGCCGGTTGTGGAGCGAGCAGTCCGTCGGATCAGGACGCCTCGGCTCAGGGGACGGCGTCCGAGGAGCTGCGGAACCGCGGCCACGAATCGAACAACCCCAACCCGATGCTCTTTCCCAAGGATGCCCGACCCTACGGACGGCCCATGTCCCGGTGGGCCGAGCTGACCTGGAGCTACATCTACGGAATTGCCCCGGACCAGAATCCGTTCTTCGACACCACCGGCGAGCACTGCGCCGTCGACCAGCACGGTCCGGTGTGGTTCCTCCCCGCCGTTCCGGGAAGCTCGCTCGGGAACAACGTCACGCGAGCCTGCACCATCCCGCGGGGCCGGGCGATCATGCTGCAGATGTCGTCGGCCATCAACGACTACCCCTGCCCGGATCCGAGCTTCCACCCTGCGCCGGGGCAATCCCTCTACGACTTCCTCTACGACGTGATCTCGCCGCTGTTCGACAACGTGACCGGGTTCACCGTCACCCTGGACGGCGTGAACATCCAGGACCCACTGAGCTACCGGTTCTTCTCGCCCGACGTGTTCAACTTCAAGCCCGATCCCGCCATGGTCGCCTTCGACTCCTGCGTCACGGTGAAGCACATGAAGGGCGTGGTCGACGGCTTCTACCTGCTCTTCAAGCCGATGACCCCGGGCCAGCACACCATCGTCCTCGTCGGACACGACATGGAGGGCGTGCCGGTGACGCTCACCGAGAACCTCACCATCGAGTAGGCCGTCCCGCGGCCACCCGCTCCGTCATCCTCGAGCGAGCGCCTGCAGAGCGCGCATCTCGAGGACGTGCGTGGGTGGCCGCTCGCGGGCGGCGCGGATCATCGCCCGCCCAAGCTCGTCGCTGGTGATGACCATCCCCGGCGCGAGCGCCTGGAGGAGCGGAGCGAGCGGGCCGAGCAGCGTGTACAGCACTCGCGCTCCTCGCATCCGCGGAAGCTCGCCATGCACCGGGCGCAGCATCCCCAGGCGCACCATGTACCCGTCCCGGAAGAGGCCGAGCAGCGCCGCCTCGGTCCGTCCCTTCACCCGGGCCCACATCGCCTTGCCGCCGGTGCCCACCCCTGACACGTAGAAGAACGCCATCCCCGGGTTCACCCGCGCGAGCGGCCGTGCCCAGGCGAGCGTCAGGTCGTAGGTCAGCCGCGTGTAGTCGGCCTCGTTCATCCCCACCGAGGAGACTCCGAGGCAGAAGAAGCAGGCGTCGTACCCCGCGAGCTCCGCATCGGGCACGTCCACGCTGAAGAGGTCCTTGCGGAGCAGCTCGCGGAGCTTCGGATGCGTCCGGCCGCAGGAGCTCCTCCCGATGGAGAGCACCTCGGTGATGGCGTCGTCCCGGAGGCACGCGCCCAGCACCGATTGCCCGACCATGCCGGTCGCTCCGAAGAGGATGACCTTCATGGAGCGGAGTCAACTCCGGAACGACAGCGCAGACCAGCGCGCAGGACGGGGGCCGAGCTCAGCCCTCGAGCAGCGTTCCGATGGCGAGCTCGGCGTCCTTGAGTGGCTCGACGCTCCGCCGCACCCGGGCGAGCAGCAGTGCCCCTTCGATCAGGGAGAGCACCGTCCGGGCCAGCCGCTCCGGCGCCGCGATGCGCGGGCGCTCCTGCCGCAGGCGCTCGGCGAGCACCGCCGTCCACCGCTCGAACACCTCGGCGCAGGCCGCCGACAGCGCCGGCGCCTCGTCGGAGGCCTCGAGCGCGGTCGTCGCCACCGGACAGCCGAGGGCGAACTCGGAGGCCTCCAGCTGCCGGGCGAACATCCGCGCCACCGACTGGAGCCCGCTGCGCACGTCCGGCTTTCCATCCAGCTTCGTCTGGAGCGCCGTCCCCAGCTGCTCCCCCAGCCGCCGGACTGCCTCGGCGGCCATCTGCTCCTTGCCCTCGGGGAAGTGGAAGTAGAGCGAGCCCCGCGGCGCCCCGGCCTCGGCCAGCACCTGCGCCAGGCCGGTGGCGTGGTAGCCCTGCCGGGCCAGCAGCCGCGCCGTGACGTCCACCATGCGTTCCCGGGTGTCCACGGGGGACCCTCCTTGACCTCGATAGACCGATCGGTCTAGTGATCTGGACCGACTGGTCTACTGATTAGCACGGAGGTGCCCGGTGCGTCCCATCGCGTTGGTCTTCGAGGCGGCGGACGGCCGCCCGCTCGCGGCGACGGTGCTCGAGCGCCGCCGGGTGGAGGGCGCGGTGGTCATCGCCAGCGCCACCGGCGTGCCCCGCCGCATCTACGAGGGGGTGGCCGGCTGCCTCGCCGACGCGGGGCTCGCGGTCCTCACCTTCGACTACCGGGGCATCGGCGGCTCCCGGCAGGCGGGCCCGCTCCGCCACGAGCCGGCCCGGATGCAGGACTGGGGGCGGCTCGACCTCGAGGGCGCGCTCGGGTGGATGCGCCGGGCCTACCCCGGCGCTCCGCTGATGGTCCTCGGACACAGCGCCGGTGGCCAGCTCGTGGGCCTCGCTCCGTCGGCGCGGCACCTCGCCGGCGCGGCGCTCGTCGGCTCCCAGCTCGGCTGGGCCGGACACTGGCCGTGGCCCGCGCGGGCCCTCATGTGGAGCATGTGGTACGGCTTCATTCCCGGCCTGACCGCCGGGGTCGGCTACCTGCCGATGCAGCGGTTCGGACAGGGCGAGGACCTCCCCGCCGGCGTCGCCCGGGAGTGGGCGGCCTGGGGCCGGCGGCGGAACTACCTCTTCGATGCGCTGGAGCCCGAGGTTCGCGAGGCCTACGCAGGGCTGCGGTTCCCGGTGCGCGCGCTCCACATCGCCGACGACCTCTACGCTCCGCGGAGCGGGGTGGAGGCCCTGGTCGGCTTCTACGGGGGCCGCCGGGAGGTCCACACCATCTCCCCCAGGGACGCGGGCGCCGCGCGCATCGGCCACTTCGGCTGGGTCCGCCCCCGGTTCGAGGAGACCATCTGGGCGCCGATCCGCGACTGGTTCCTCGAGCGGTTCCTCCCCTCGCCGCTGCGCCGCGTGGGCTGAGAGCGCTCGAGAACGCTCTAGAAGTGGTCGCCGCGCTGGAAGCGAGTCTGCATCACCAGCGCGGTGCGGGTGCGCGCCACGCCCGGGAGCGCGGCCACCGCGGCCCGGATCCGGTCGATGCCGGGGATGTCCCGCGCGTGCACCCGGAGGATGAGGTCGAGCTCGCCGCTCACCGAGTCGCACACCCGCACCTCGGGGAACGCCTGGAGCGCCGCGGCCAGCGTGTCGTGGCTCGCGCCGGTCGCGCTCACGAGGAGGTAGGCCTGCACCTCGGCGCCGCGGTTGCCGCGCCGGATGGTGTACCCGGCGATGTGTCCCATCCGCTCCAGCCGCTCGATGCGTTCCTGGATCGCGCTCCGCGAGCGTCCCACCCGGCGCGCCAGACGCGCGTGGGACATCCGGCCGTCCATCTCCAGCAGGGCGAGGAGCTGGAGGTCCAGCGGGTCGAGCGCGCGTGGGTAGGTGGTGGTTTCCGGCCGCATCGGCAGTCCCCGTCTGAGTCTAACGCCCGGGCCCGGCATCGCTTTCCTGGCCCGGAACGACCGGCACATCGCCGGAGAGCGGACGAATTCGCGCAACAGCGGTGACGAACCGGCGGTCCTCAAGGACGAGGGGAGCGGTGTCGAGTGCGCACGCGCCCATCGTGCGCCGGGAGGATCCGCGGTCGCGGTGTGGCGACGACGGGTCCTCCCGGCGCGCGTCCGCTCCTACAGCGCCGAGAAAGGCGCTCCTTGCGGCACGTAGACGAGGTCGTACTCCGTGGTCCACGTCTTGCCGCCGTCGGCGGTGCCCTGGCTGAACTGGCGCACCCGCTTCCCGGACAGCGGGGTGAAGGTGAGCCGTCGCTCGTAGGGCTTGCCGTCCGGCTGCGGCTGGTCCGAGTGGTACACCATCACGCCGTTCTCGAGCTGACCGGTGAAGAAGACCGGCGACGCGCTCGAGTCCACCCACGACTGCTCCCAGCGCTTCCGGGCCGGGTTCCAGGTGTTCCAGCTCTTCCCCTCCGACGTGCCCTTCCAGTTCTCGAGCACCACGCAGTCGCCGAGGATGCGCTCGATCCTGCTCTGTCCGGCCCGGTTCCCGCTCCGGTCGTAGACGTCCCAGCTGCCCACCCAGAAGTCGAACTGGCGCCAGGGTGAGCCGGGCTGCGCACAGGGCGCGGCGAAGGCCGCGAACTTCGCCGCCGCCTCCTGGAAGCGCGGGTCCTTCGCGACCGCCGGATCCACGTCCACCGCCGGAAACCCCGGCGGCGGTCCGAACTCCTGTTCCATCAGCGGCTTCAGCAGCGCGAGCGCCGCGTCCTTCTCGCCGAGGTGCGCGTGCGCCAGCGCGCGCTGGTACTGCATCAGCGGAGGGTAGAAGCCCAGCTGCTCGGCCTTCTGCAGCGCCGGGAGCGCCTCCCGGGCTCGGCCCGCCTCGCGGAGCGAGCGCCCGAGGCGGGCCCAGCTCGAGGCCTGATCGGGATGGGACTGCACCACCGCGCGATAGAGCTCCACCGCGCGGGGCCAGTCCTTGTCCGCGAACGCCTTGTTCGCGGCAGCGAGTGGATCCGTCGGCTGGGTGGCGACGAGGACGATCAGCGCTGCGAGTGAGAGCATGAGGTGCGCCCCTCCACGGGAGAACGGCGAGTCTCTCGAACGCGGCCCTCGTCCCGCTTGGACGGAATGCACTCCCTGGGACGGAGTGGAATTGTGCTGCAATCGCTCTGCTCGCCGTCCGAACATCGAAGAGGATCCGATGCCCCACTCCGGCCCCACTCCCCGCGCGCTCTCGCACTACCGGCGGGCGGTCGCGCTGGAGGCGGGTGGGCTGGTCATGACCCGGGCCTGGTTCGCTCCCGGCCTCCGCCTCGAGCCGCACGACCACGCCACCGCCAGCGTCGCGGTGGTTCTGCGCGGCGGGTGGGAGGGCGAGCTGGACCGCCACGCCTCGACCCTCCAGCGCGGCGACGCCGTGCTCGTCACGCCCGCCGGGGCACGACACTGGAACGCCTTCTTTCCCGCGGAGACCGAGGTCGTGGTCGTGGAGCTCGAGCCCGAGGGGACCCGGCTCGGCCCCGAGTACCGTTCGCTGCTCTCCGAGCCCGCCACGCTGCACCAGCGAGGACTCGGTGGACTCGCCGCACGCCTCGCGGCCGAGCTGAGGACGCCGGATGCCCACTCCGCGCTCCTCTCGGAAGGCCTGGCGCTGGAGCTGCTCGCGACCGTCGCCCGCGTCGCGGGGGCGGAGCGCGGCTCGGAGCGGCCCGGATGGCTCGAGCGCGCCGAGGAGTGCCTCCGCGCCGGGCTCGCTCGTGGATGGACCCTGGAGTCGCTGTCGCGGGAGGTCGAGGTGGAGCCGACGCGCCTCGTCCGCGCCTTCCGCCGCCATCTCGACACCACCCCGGCGGACTACCTGCGACAGCTCCGCGTGGACGAGGCCCGGCGGCTGCTCCTGGACACCGAGCGGCCCGTCGCCGACATCGCCCTCGAGACCGGGTTCACGGACCAGAGCCACCTGACCCGGGTGTTCCGTCGTTCGCTGCGTGAGACGCCGGCCGCGTTCCGCAGGCGATTTCGCCACGGCTGACCCCGCCCCCTCGCCCCTCGTCGTTCAGGCGGCCGAGAGGCTCGGCCCGCCGGGAAGCTTGTGGGTGGACCCGACCGCGCGAAGCGACTCCGCCACCATCGCCACCCGCTCGGGGCACGGCCGGTAGACCGTCCACCGGCCGCGCCGCTCGGTCTCCACCAGCCCGGCCTCCTTGAGGATGCGCAGGTGATGGGAGACGAGCGCGTGCGGCAGCCCCACCAGCAGCTCGAGGTCCGACAGGCAGAGCCCGCGCTCGCCGGAACGGACCGGACCGGCTCGAGGGCCGTCCCACCCAAGCAGGAGCTCCAGCATCCGCAACCGGGTCGTTTCCGCAACAGCCTTCAACGCGCTCAGGAGTTCGTTCGCACTCATGTCACTGCTCCGGCCAACAGGAGAACACTGGGGACCCCGGCGGCGATTTCCCGAAAGCGCCGCCGGAGTCCCGCGGAAGTCACTTCAGTCCTGGGAACGGCTTGGTGAAGAAGCAGATTCCCAGCGTGGGATCGCCGGTGAGGAAGGTCGTCACCCAGTCCTCCTTCACGCAGGCGATCGCGTAGTCGGGGTTGAGTCCCGACGCGAAGATCCCGTGCGCCGGGTCTCCGAATGGATCGCACAGCGTGTCGTCCTCACACGGGCCGATGAAGCCGATGGGTGAGGGCGTGAGGCCCTGCATCGTGTACGAACCCGTGCAAGTCCCGAAGGTGATGTCCACGTCACCTTCGAACGTCGAGCCCTGGTACCGCGCTCCGTCGAGGAAGCGCAGATTCTTCGGGTGGTACACGAGGACGTCGAGGCCCAGCCCCAGCACGTCGGTGTCCGAGGTCATCGGGGTGATGTCGGCGATGGTGCAGATGTCGTCGGCGTCCGGGACCGCGGAGAGCGTGCCGTGTCCGAGGACCGGACTGTTCGGTCCACCTTCGTCGGGGTACGGCATGCTGTCGGACTTCACCCAGATGGCGCCTTCGTTGAATCCGTCGAATCGCCAGTTGTCGGCGTAGATGGGGGGCAGGACGTCCTCGCACCCTGCGGGCGCGGTGCCCTGCAGCGTGAACTTGATGGTGTAGCCCTGGAGCGGCGGACGCTGGATGAGGCACGGAGCGGGCGCCGCGGTGGGGCAGCCGGTGAGCCCCACCAGCGAGACTGCGGCGAGGAGGACGGCGTGCAGGCCTGAGACTCTGGAGTGCATGGGCATCCTCTAGAAGGTGAACCGAAGGCTGAACCGGAAGCTGCGCACCGGCTGGTAGTTGGTGGGCTTGCCCCAGTTGGGGTTGGTGTTGACGAAGGACGTGTTCTGGAACGGATCGGGCAGGACGACCTGAGCCGCTGCGCCCTCGACGTACCTGGGTTTGGGCAGTGAGCCGTTCGCAGCCTGGATGCTCTGGACGTTCCCGGCGGCGCGGTTCTGGTCGAACGTCAGGTTCGGGTCGTAGCTGGGGAGGATCTTGACGATCTCGCCGTTGGGAGGCGGGACCGAGCCGTTCCGTGCGCCGATGACCGGGCCGACGTTGTCGAAGGTGTAGTTGTTGTCGACGGTGACCGCCCGCTGCGAGTTGAAGAGGTTGAAGCCCTCCACGCTCGCGGTGAGCGTGCTGTCCTTGTTGAGGCGGAAGTTGAACGACAGGCGTGCGTCCAGCGACGTGACCCAGGGGAGCCGGCCGCCGGCGCCACGCTCCAGGATGTATGCCTGTCCCGGTCCGTAGGTGACCTGCGCGCCGAGATAGTTGATGGGTGCGCCGGAGGCCGCCGTGAAGGAAAGCCCGGTGGTGATGCTGAAGGTCGGGACGATCACGAACTCCTTCGCCAGGAACACCTTGATGTTGTGGGTGATGTCCCCGGCGAGGTTTCCGTCCTGGTTCAGGAGCAAGGACTTGAGGTCGAAGGTGGAGTTCAGGTTCGGGTCGAGCTGACCGTCCTCCGGGCGGTACAGACCGTCGTAGTTCCCGGTGAGGCGGGACCAGGTGTAGCTGGCCTGCGCTTGCCAGAGGTCGGAGAAGGTCTTGGTGAAGCTCACCGTCACCGCGTGGTAGGTGCGCTTTGCCTTGGGGAAGGTATCGGCGATGCCTTCACCGGGGTTGCCGATGAAGTAGGTGTTCGCCTCGTCGTTGGACATGTCCTCGACGGTCCGGACGAGATTCCGGTAGGTGTAGTTCAGGCCAACCCGTGCATTCGCGAGGACCTCGTACTCGGCGCCGGCGACGACCTCGTCGTTGGCGGCCGATTTGAGATCCGGATCCACCGGCACCTGATCCGCCGATCCCTGCCTCCACTTGCGATTCGGTCGAAGCCCGGACGTGAGCCGCTTCGCGGCGTCGCAGCGGGCCAGACCGCCGATGCCCACCGGGTCGCAGTCGGTGTTCGAGTAGCCGTAGATCTGCGGCTCGATGCTGAGCTCGCGGTCGGCGATGTCGAGGGGAATGTTCTCGTAGTACCGGCCGTAGTTGGCGTAGATCTTTGACCGGCCCTGCTGCGTCGGATCCCAGACCACGCCGATGCGCGGCGAGAACTGGTCCTTCAGCGCCATCCGGGTGATGCCGTCCTCGCCGGACAGCGCGAGCGTGTCGTACCGGAGGCCGACGTTCAGCGTGACCTTGTCCATGATGCTCCAGCTGTCCTGAACGAAGAAGCCCATGATGGTCGACTTGCTCTTCGCCGTGATGCTGTCGAGCGTGACCGCCGTGTCGGGCCCGGTCAGGTACCCGTACCGCCGCGCTTCGTTCATCGCCGGCAGGCCGTCCGGGGTGCTGTTCCCCTGCAGGTACTGCCATGCGGCCCTGCCGGTATAGGCCTTGGTGTGCTCGTAGTAGCTGATCGAGCCATCCACGCCGCCCTTGATCACGTGGTGCCCGGCGCCATTGAGCAGGAAGGTCAGCACCCCGCGACCCTGGTAGCTGTCGAGCTTCAGCCGCTCGATGAACCCCGGCCCTCCGACGATGTACCCGAGGAAGCCGCACTGGGCGGTGGCGAACGGCCCCGAGCACGCCTGGCGAACCGCCGCCGGAAGGTCAGGTTCGTCGATGGCGATGTTCCTCAGGTCGGCGGTGCTCTGGATGAGGCCCGGCGTGCCGGCGATCTTTCCGTCCTGTCCCGTGTTGAACTCACTTCCGTCCGCAGGCACGCCTTCGTCCAGCTGGTGGTGCCAGCCGATCCGCACGTCGAGGAGCAGCCGCTTGTCGAGGAAGCTGCTGTTCAGCTCGGCGTTGACGTTGAGCGAGTCGTCCTTGGTGGTGAGGTTGAAGACGTTGAATCCACCGCCTCCGTACAGGCCAGGGTTCACCGGATTGCGTGCCTGGAGGACACCCGGGACGCGAATCGGATAGTTCCCATTGCCGCCGCCGGAGGTCGGCGTGCCTGTCACTGCCAGGCTGAGCCGGTGGTCCGAGCTGATCAGGTAGGTCAGCTTCCCGATGAAGTTGATGGTCTTCTCGCTTCCGAAACGGCGACTCTCGCCACCCGGGATCGGGTCGTAGACGGGCTGACCGGTGACGGGGTCGGTGATGAAGTTGCCGGAACCATCGACCTGCGCGATCTGGTACTTCCGCGTGTACGAGTACCGCTGCGAGGCGTACTGAACACCGGCGAAGAACCACAGCTTGTCCTTGATGATGTAACCGCCGAGCGTTGCGCCGAGGTCGTAGATCTGGTCGAGGTCGCGCCCGGCGAGGATCACCGGCGTTCCGCCCTGGATCGTGAGGGGGCCGGGCGCGCCGGTGAGGCTTCCGGGCGTCCAGGTCCCGAAGACCGAGCCGTGGAACTCGTTGCCGCCGGACTTGGTCGTCGCGCTGAGGGCGCCGCCGAGGGTCCGGCCGTACTCGGGCATGTACCCGCCGGTGATGATGTTCACCTCGTCGATGAACTCGACGGTGAGTGGAGAGCCGTTCACGCCGTAGGCCGGGTCGTTCACCGACAAGCCGTCGATGAGGTACGAGTTCTCCGGGCTCTGCGAGCCGCTGATCGCGACGCCGTACA
>Ga0157372_10009868_pt1 | contig 10154 bp, 12 predicted proteins | sample C55metaG_FD_115307 | JGI IMG/M metagenome (GOLD analysis project Ga0157372, IMG submission 115307) | Corn rhizosphere microbial communities from Kellogg Biological Station, Michigan, USA - C5-5 metaG | ecosystem: Host-associated > Plants > Roots > Rhizosphere > Soil | place: USA: Michigan...
GAGGAAGTGACCGGAAGCTTGGTGTTTGATAGTTGGGGGGTGGACCGCGCGACCCATTTTTTTTCGCTTTCTAATTCGCGCCAGTGATATCGATCATGATCATGAGTAGGAGCATGATCATGACGAGAGGAGCCGGCACGCCGAAGGATTGGAAGGTTGGTGATAAGAGGGGGCGGAATAACCAAGGCAACTCGAATGATATCGCGATCCTGCGAGGGCCGGATGGTCGGACAATTCTTATCTGCATATAATATAGATGAGAGGAAGGAGCGGACCGAGGCCAGGGAGAAGATAATTGCTGGGGTGACCCGAGAAGCGGTAGGAGGAATGTAGGACCGCTTGGGGGGTGAAATTTGGATTGGGAGTGGAGCAAAAAAAAACCGCCGAGAGTTCTCCCGGCGGCTTTTTGTTGAATGAATGTTGTTGTTTTAGCTGCTCAAATTGAGCGACTCGAGGGTCGGTTCGTCGATCACAGCGGTGGCATAGAGGCCGTTATCCTTCTGATAATCGACCAGAGCCTGGCGTGTTAACGGGCCGAGCAATCCGTCGACTTCGCCTGTGTAGTAGCCTTCCTCTTGCAGGACGGCCTGCACGTCCGCGATGACGCGATCCGGCGGTTCGGCGCGAGAGCCGACATAGATCGGAGCGTCGTAAGGATAGTATTGAGCGGATTGATCGTAGCCCCACGCCGGGAACCAATAGCCATTGTTGTAGTAGTAGTAGCCGCCACCAATCAGCTCAACGCGCTGATAGTGCGAGTGATACCAGTTCCGATCGTGCATCTCGGGATGATAGGTGCGGTACACGTTGTACTGCGGTCCCTGCCACTGCTCAGCTCCTTCGATGTGATGGTTTTGATTGAAGGAAACGGCGGGTACTTTGTCCGGCCGTGGCTGCGCACGGAAACTGGCGTGCTGACTCTTGATCGTTTGTACAGCTTGCGCGTCCACCTTCCTTCCTCGACGTCCACCACCGGCGTTTGCCGTGTTCGCCGTGTTGGTCGTAGTAGCGGTGTTTGGACTCGCCGCTGTGGTAGGGGCGGTATTAGTCTGAGTCGCAACCGTAGCAGAAGGTGATGCATGAGCAGCGGCCGCACCGGTGGCAGCTCCTGCCGCAGCGGCTCCGGCACCGGTCACGTTAGGCGTGGCCGTAGCGTTTGCTTCGTTACGTGCGTTGCGTCCCTTGTGACCCTTGCCCTGCTTCTTACCGCCGGCATTTTCGTTCTCGGCTGAGGCGGGACTCGCGCTGGCGCTGGCATTCGTTTCGGAGGCATTCGCGTTCCTGCGATTTTTTCCGTGGTGTTTGCCGGTCTCCTCTTCTGAGGTGGTGCCGCCGCTAGCGGTCGTGGCGTTCTCCTCGTTACCCGACTTCGCTTCTTGGCGCGCGTGTCGCCTTTGCTGGCGTTTGGATTGTGCCGGGGAGGCCTTTTCGGTCGCGGTTGAGGTTTGTCCCGCGGTTTGTCCGGCGGCATTTTGCGTCGACGTCGTCGGTGTTGACTGTGCCTGAGTTTGTTCGGCTGTCTGCTGGCCTAACGCGACCGCGGCCAGCGTGAGCGAACAGCTCGTTAATAGAGTTATAAACTTCTTCATCTTAATCCCTTTGTCGATTTTCCGTTGTGATGTATTCAAATCGCCGCGGAAAGATTTCGGCGATTATGCGGGCCGGGCCCTTCGGCCAGATAAGTCCCTAACGATAATCGGATTCCGAAGGGGTTTTGGTCGGGTCAAAGTTTGAGAAATTTCGGGTGCCGGGAAAGCGAAAAACCGAGGCGAGCGAGAAGAAAGAACACGCGCAGAACGGTTTGAGAAGCGATTCTTATGATACAATGAAAACTCTTTTTTCTTTATTCTTCGTCGGCCTCGTTTCCACGGCGGTGGCACAGCTCGATACCGCGAAAAATGTGGCTCACTCGACCGTTCGCGGCGCCGAAAACGCAGCCGAGACGGTGGCTCACGGTGCTAAAAGAGCCGCCGATAAGGTGGCCGACGCACTGACGCCGGATCCTGACGCACACAGGGTCGATGTGGTTGTGAATAACGACCGCGTGGATATGCCCACCAGTCTGAGCCCGGGAAAGACGGCATTCGTGGTCAAGAATGAGGGCTCTACCGCCCAAAACTTCGAGGTCGAAGGTGCGACCGTAGATCGCAAGTTCGTTACTCCTCCGGGCCCGGGCGAAACGAGGGTTCTACACGTCACTCTGAAAAAAGGTAACTACGCGGTTTACTCGAGACATGGAGATAAGCGCGGTGAGAAGATGACCCTCCACGTTAAGTAGCGGCAGCACCGCCCGGGGCGGACTGAAGTTTGACGGTTGAAAGTTGATGTTTGGTTTTAGATTTGGCCTCGCGGCATACCGCGCTGGAGCGCGCCGCTGAATACTCGTCCGTACCACGACGGGTAAACCTTTGCCTCCAGAGCTGTCGTCGCGCATATCTTCGGTGGCGTCAGGCGCCTCGCCTGCATCTCTTCATCCTGAGAATCATTTGAGCGTTGCCGCGGCGGAATGGTTTTTGGCACCTTGCTGCCATGAATTCTCCAGCTGAGCCCCGTCCCGTTGACTCGCAGGCGCGCTGGCGATTTCTGCGCGATGTCATTGTTTTTCAACTCAAGATGTTGCTCGACAACGTGCGCGATTTTGCGCTCATGCCGATCTCGCTCATTGCCGCGGCTCTGGACCTTCTCTTCAAAAGTGACCGCGAAGGCGCTCTTTTTTATCGCGTCCTCCGTTGGGGATCGCACAGCGAAGAGATGATCAATGTTTACAGCTCTATCAAACACGAGACCGCCAATTTCGAGATCGATCCCAAGTACACAGTCGATGGCGTCATCGCGCGCCTGGAGGACGTGCTCGTGCGCGAATGCGAGAAGGGCGGGACCGCCGCTCACATTAAATCGGCGATGGATCGCGCTTTCGATCAGCTGCATCGAGAGACGAGCGGGACGCGTGAGCGGGCGCAGAAGATGTTAGCGCGGACGACGGAGAAGTGGAGGGGCGAAAAGAAAGTCGATAGTTGAAAGCTGACGGTTGGTTTCGGGATTGAGATCGGTCTCGCTTTTGGCGGCGCCGTGATGTTGGTTTGACGGATGAAGGTTTCCTTGGTTGTTCGGATTCTGTCGCGTGCGCGCGGCGCGGTTTTGTCAGTTTTTTGTTTCTTTGCGGTGAGCGCCGCGCTCGCTGCCCCCGCTCCGGCGGGTTCGCCCGTTTCGCCGCTCGAGCCGTCGATTACGTCTCCGCCTCCTTCTTCGTCGGCGAGGCCGGCCCCCTCGAGCGGGTCAGCCGAGACCCCTTCTCCGGCGGTCGAAAATTCGGTGGTGAAGGTTTTCTCGACCATCCGTCAACCGGACGCCGCGCGGCCCTGGGCGAAACAGGAACCGAGCGAAATCTCCGGGAGCGGCGCCATCATCAATGGAAAGCGCATCCTAACGAACGCGCACGTGGTGATGCATGCGAGCCAGGTTCAGGTCCAGGCCAATCAGGCGGGCGATCGTCTCTCCGCCCGGGTCGAGGCCATCGCTCCTGGCAGCGATCTGGCGATTCTCAAAGTCGACGACGAAAGTTTGTTCAATTCGCGACCGGCCCTGACCTTCCGCAAAACGCTGCCCGACGCGAAAGATGCCGTCATGGTTTATGGTTATCCGACTGGTGGAACCAGTCTCTCCATTACCAAAGGTATCGTATCGCGTATTGAATTCGCAAGTTACAGCGCTTCCGTGCACGGGTTGCGCATCCAAATCGATGCGGCCATCAATCCGGGGAACAGCGGCGGCCCGGCCGTCGTCGGAGATGAGATGGTGGGTCTGGCCTTCAGTCGACTCGGCGGGACCACGCAGAACATTGGCTACATTATTCCGTGCGAGGAGATCGAATTATTTCTCAAGAGCATTGAGACACAGGGAAAATACGATGGGAAACTGGCCATGTACGACGATCTGCAGACTTTGGAGAATCCCGCGCTGCGAACGTTTCTTCATCTCGATCCCGCGGTTAAGGGGATGATTGTGCATCGTCCGATCAGTGCGGAGCCATCTTACCCGCTCAAGCAATGGGACGTGATCACGAAGATCGGCGATACGCCGGTAGATGATCAGGGGATGATCAAAGTGAATGATCATCTCCGGGTGCAATTTCAGTACGAAATCCAAAAGATCGCGAAGCAAGACAAGGTTCTTCTGACTGTTATGCGAGAAGGGAAGACCATGACAATCGAGCTTCCGTTGTTGAAGCATCGTCCCGCGTTGGTCCCCGAGGCGGAAGGGAAATATCCGCCTTACTTTATTTACGGCCCGCTCGTCTTATCCGAAGCAACAACGGATCTCCTCGGCGGGATGCGCCGGAACACTGCTCTGACAGGAGTATTGGGTATGTTAACTTTCGAAGGCAGCCCGCTCGTCACGAGAATGGGGGATAAGCCTGCCTTTGACGGCGAACGACTGGTCGTAGTTTCGTCCCCTTTCTTTCCGCACAAGCTGGCCAAGGGCTATGGAAATCCTTCACTGCAGGTCATAAAAACGATTAATGGCGAAAAGGTTCGGAACCTCGGCCACGCCGTCACGCTTTTGCGCGAGGCAAAGGATGAATTCATTTCCTTCGAATTTGATCTGCGACTCGGGGGCGAGACGATTGTCTTTCCGCGAGCGGAAATGGTGGCGGCGACGGATGAGATCCTTAGCGATAACGGAATTCGCGAGCAAGGTTCGCCTGAACTCCTGGCCATTTGGAAGCAGGGGAAGTAGCGAGGCTGGCGGGTTTTGACTTTCGATGTTCGATGTCTGATTTGAGATGTAAGAGGGGAAAAAGAAGATATCGCGCCGGTTTTCTGCGTTGCCTGTTTTTGTTTTTAGCAACGGCAGAGACTCTCTCGGCCAGCCTCGGTGATGATAGTGAACGGATTGAGGACAGTTACGGGAATCTCGTTAGGCGTCGACTGTTTGACGATGGGACGGTAGGCATTCTTTATCACAAGGATCGCTACCTTTATTACGTGATCTTTGATCACGATATCAGCATCTCCGAACGGTATTCCTATTATGAACAACGCGATCTTTCGGAGAAGGAGATCGCGCGCTTCCTCAAGGCTAACGCCGGACGAAAGGCGACCTGGCGCGCCATCCGCGGCGATGCCTCATCCATCCGCGCTTTTGAACGGAGCGACCATGAGGCGGAGGCCAAGGTTACCAAAGTGGATGACCGGGTGATGCTGACGGTGAAGGCGCGGGGAGCGCCGAAGACTAACGAATAAACGGTGATGAGCAGATGGCAGAGTAACTCGGAGACCGTTCGGGGGTTTGAGCGTTGAAAGGAACCCAGAAGGGGGGAATTCCGACGCCTCTTAGCTGCAGGATCGGCGGAGAGCCGGAACCGATGGCGTGAAGACACAATTGAATCGCGGACGGCAAACGGATAAAAGGTAGCGAATGAAAGATTTAACGCAGGGGTCGGTCACCCGCCACCTCCTGCACCTGGCCACGTTCATGATGGTGAGCATGGTCGTGCAAACCCTCTATTTGCTGGCTGATCTTTATTGGGTCGGTCGCTTGGGCAAGGAAGCGATTGCGGCGGTGAGCGTGGCCGGCAATCTAACCATGATTGTGATGTCCCTGACGCAAATGCTGGGGGTCGGAACAACGGCGTTGATCTCACAAGCGGCGGGGCGCAAGGATCAGGCCCACGCCGAATTGGTCTTTAACCAATCGTTTGTCATGTCCATCGTGGTGGCTGCGTTGTTAGGCGTGGTCGGCTTTATCGTGCGCGATCCGTATTGTCGGGCGCTCAGCGCGAATCAGGCTACGGCTGCTCTGGCCAGCCGTTATCTCGCGTGGTTTCTGCCTGCTTTGCTTCTGCAGTTTCCACTCGTTACGCTGGGGTCGGCCCTGCGTGCGACGGGCATAGTCAAGCCAGCCGTTGCGTTGCAGGTCCTGAGCGTTTTTCTCAATATTGTCTTGGCGCCGCTCCTTATTTTTGGAATCGGACCGTGGCCGAAACTCGGAGTGACGGGCGCCGCGCTCGCGACCTTCATTTCGATCCTGATCGCGGACGTTCTTCTCCTTATTTATTTTGAGAAACAATATCATTACCTTCGCTTCCGAGCCGCGCAGATGCGCGTGCAACTGAAGATCTGGAAAGCCATGTTGCGCATCGGATTGCCGGCGGGAGCCGAGTTTGTCCTGCTCTTTGTCTACATCATGGTGGTCTACGCCATCATTCGCGGTTTTGGGCCAGCGGCCCAGGCTGGATTCGGAATCGGCGCACGGGTGATGCAGGCGCTCTTCCTCCCGGTGGTCGCTCTCAGTTTCGGAATGTCGCCGGTGGTCGGCCAGAATTTCGGGGGACGACATGCCGATCGGGTCCGGCAATCGATCTACTCCGGATTAGCGCTTGCTTCGATCATGATGCTGGCGCTGACCGTGTTGGCTCGATTTGCACCAGCCGCGCTTGTCGGTTTTTTCTCGAGCGACCCGCAGGTCATCGCCTTCGGCAGCGACTATCTCAGGATTGTTTCGATCAACTTTGTCGCCGCAGGAATTGTCTTCACGGTTTCGAGTGTTTTTCAGGGATTAGGCAACACCTGGCCGCCCTTGATCAGCACTTTCTCGCGCTTGTTTATCTTCGCCTTACCCGCCCTGTTCCTGGCTCGGCATCCCGGGTTCCAAATCGATCATGTCTGGTATCTCTCGGTTGTGTCCCAGCTATTGCAGGCGGGAATTAATCTGTGGCTGCTCCGGCAAGAGCTGAGGAAAAAGCTAAGATTTCACGATGACGAACGCTCCGTCGCGCCGGCGGTGGTGGCGGGAGCATAAGTGCTCGGTCCAAAGTCACAAAAACGGAAAAGGCCCGGTCGGTTTGAGCCGCCGGGCCTTTCTTTGACTTCTTGGAACTGGATCTCCTTAGTGGAACCAGTGGTGGCGGGGATGTTCGCTCCGCACGTAATGACCATGGACCCAGTGATGATGGTGTTCAGACCAATGGCCCGGCACCCAGACCATCTCATAGTCTCCCTCCCAATAGCGAGGTCCGTGAGTGTAATAAGGACGGTCTCCTATTTCGATGTGAATCTGCGCCTGCGCGGCAGCGGAGAAAATGAGACTTACAGCCAGCGTGGCTATGAGGATCAATTGGTTGTTTTTCATACTCTTACATCGTGATGAAGGGGTAAAAAGGTTGTGTTTTCGCTAAGAGAGGGGCGGCTGTGTCAAAATGTAGCGCTCGACGGCGTTGGCAAAGCCTTCCTCTTCCGAAGAGCTGGTGGTGTAGTGCGCTGCCTTTTTAACCTCGTCCGCCGCCTGTCCCATGGCGATGCTGAGACCGCTTTTCTGAAACATTGAGATGTCGTTAGGCATATCACCGATGGTGGCGATTTCGTCGGTCGGAATATTGAGCATTTCGGCGAGGCGCAGGACGACGAAGCCTTTGTTGGCCTCGGGATTCGTGATGTCCAGATAGTAGGGTTGCGAACGCGCAGCGGAGACAAGAGAAGGCTGCTCCCGTGTTGGATTCGACCTCCCGGTGCCCAATTCTCCAGCAAACGCTCGCTGCACCGCGGTCTCGCAGTCTCGCACCGCCTCCAGGTCGTCGCTCACGCCGACCAGCTTCGCCACGTCGTTGGTCAGGTTGTTGAAGTTCGAGACGACCGTGGGCGGAAATTTGACGGTCCATTCTTCACGGTCGACGTGCGGGGCATGACGGTCCCGCACAAACCAATCGGTTCCCCGATAAATCCATGAGTCGAGTTTTTTCGCTGTGATCATTTCCATGGCTGCTTCCACGACATTGGTCTGAAGCACGCGTTCTTCGATCACGGTCAAATCCGCTCGCACGAACATTCCGCCGTTGAAGGCCGCGATCGGGGTCGTCAGGGCGAGTGGCGAGATCAACATCTGCATGCCGCGCGGCGGGCGTCCACTGGTGATGGCGAATTCAATTCCGGAGTCGCGCAACTTCGCGACGGCCGATTTGGCTCGCTCTGTCAGCAATTTTTCCCGTGTGACCAATGTCCCATCCACATCGGCGATGAGCAATTTGATCATGTCCGAGAATTTTGCCTCAAATGAAGCAAAAGGACACGACGGACTCGCCGGGATGGAAAAACGCGCCGGTCAGGTGGTCTGGCTCGGGTCCGCCTTTGGGAAGACGAGCGCCGCCACCACGCCGACGATCGCGAAAGCGATGATATCGATCAGCATGTAGGCGGCAGTGTAGCGCTTTGGGAAAGCGTACCAGATCCAGTAGGAGACATTGGTCGATGTCGCGGCGATGAGGCCGATGACGGTGACGAAACCAACGCGCCCAAGGAGACTAACGATGCGGGTTTGAGCGAGGAGGAAGACGGCAAGAAGCGACACCAAAATTTCTTTGCCGAATTCTCGTCCCAATAATTTGGGCATGTTAAGCGGCCGGAGCGGATTGTACATGAGGATGCCGGAGGGATTTTTCGAGAGCTTATCTCCCATGCTTTTCATGGCTTCGCGCTTCTGCTCGCTCGTTGCGTCGGGGCCCAAGCCCGTGCCAGGATAAACATAAAGGCCTCGATCATCGCCCAGGTTTGTCTTCAGGGCGTCCAGCACAGCCGATTCGTTGTGCATCTGACGGATTCCCATTTCGCCCAAAGGGGTGAATACGTGAGCGATTGAAGTCCAGATAAACATGGCAATTCCGCCGAGGATGCCGGCCAGGATAATTCGTGTCATCATAAAAGCCTCCAGAAAAGGATGATGACGGTTCGTGGATCGGTTAGGAAGAAAAAATTAACGACCCCAGTCAAAGCCACCCCTTCCCCAGGCTCCGGGAGGGCGAGATACAATAAATTGGCAGTCGGCCGAGCGAACCACCACTCAGGGAAATGCGTCATATGGCGAAGGAATAAAGGAAATCAGCGAAACCAGCAAAAGCCAAAAGTCAGAGACTTGAACGTCAAGAAAGATCCACGTGGCGGATTAACGGTTACGAAGAAGATAGAACCAGCGTCGCCGACTATCTCGCCCTGAAACGGTAACAGGGCTTCAGGCTCGATAATTTTCGCCGGATTCGCCGCACGACTTAGTGCGGATGTTGTGGCGGAGCGATCCAGAACCGTGGCGTGGCGGCGTTTTGCACTTCGCTTTATTGAGTGGCCGTTACTTCCGCTTTCTGCTTGTCGCTTGTCCGCGGCCCGTGACGCGGGCCGCCAATCGACCCGTGGCCGACCGTTTCACATCTCCGCGGTCGCCCTGGCCCGGTTTGGCCGTGCTTTTTGATTTACGGCGTCGATCAGCCGCGAGCGAACGGCCGACATTCACTTCCTTCTTAAACTCGCCTTTCTTGTTCCGTCGAACATAACGACGGTCACCTTTGTGTGGCTCGATCAAGGTGCGTCTGCTGGTTTTTCTTGTTGGCATAACACCGGTATTTCGCGCGAACTGATCTGGTTGCGTGCAAAGATCGCGACGCGGGTCGAAGAAGGTCTCCTGCGTGGAAACGTTTACGCGTTCGCGGAACCTGCGCGGTCCAACCCGAAACGCACGAGAGGTTTCGCCGAAAAAAGGGTGAGCATACGCGCATCAAAACGAGAAAAAGCGAATCCTTTACAGGGAGGTCAGGATGATAAGATTCGTCGCGGCGCTGCTCATGATGACTACCGGGCTGTTCCCGGTTTTCGGCGCCGGAGAGAACAATTTTTTCACCTCGGCTGCTTCTGGCAAGCACGTGGCTGCCGGCCAATCAAGGCGGCATGAGGATCGCGCGACGTCAGAGCGCCCGGACACTCGAGAAAGTAGACGCGAGAGAGCGCACTACCCCTTTTTCCATTTCGATTCCAAGCTCGGGAATATCGCCGTGGAGCCCGTTGTTGGAAAAGTAAACGGCGCCCAACTCTACGTCTCCTTCTAGGATTCGACTCCCGATTTCCTCGCACGAGCGACACAAAGGTCGCGGAGTGCTGCGATGGATCGAGTTCGCCGATCAATAATCAGCTCGGTTGACCTTCGAGCGAAATCGGGAAGACGGCGACAGAGCGCCGTGACTACAGCCATCACCCATCAAACTTTCCGTAGCTACGGCGCGTCTTGTATTTTAATCGTCGCTTTTTTGTGCTTCGACAATTTATAGCTCGGGCTTGACGTCAGAGTCATGGTCGCGCTCTCTGTCTTCTCAGAGACGTGATCGGCAATGGCATGCA
>Ga0157372_10009869_pt1 | contig 10154 bp, 6 predicted proteins | sample C55metaG_FD_115307 | JGI IMG/M metagenome (GOLD analysis project Ga0157372, IMG submission 115307) | Corn rhizosphere microbial communities from Kellogg Biological Station, Michigan, USA - C5-5 metaG | ecosystem: Host-associated > Plants > Roots > Rhizosphere > Soil | place: USA: Michigan...
GTGTCCCGGATTGCTACCACGCGCTCGGCATCATCCACGATGGGTGGACGCCGGTGCAGGAGCTCATCAAGGATTACATCGCGCAGCCGAAGTCCAATGGGTATCAATCGCTGCACACGACGGTATTTGGTCCAGGACGACAGCTTTACGAGGTGCAGATCCGCACGCGCGACATGCATCGCACCGCGGACTACGGCATCGCGGCGCACTGGCGCTACAAAGAAGACGTGAAGAGTGACGAGCTCGATCGACAACTCTCGTGGTTCCGGCAAGTGCTCGAGCTGCAGATGGACGCCAAGACGCCCGACGAGTTCTTGGAGTTCCTCAAGCTGGACTTGTATCAGGACGAGATCTTCGTCTTCACGCCGACGGGCGACGTCATTCAATTGCCCAAAGGCGCGACCCCGATCGACTTCGCGTTCGCGGTGCACACCGAAGTCGGGCAGCATTGCGCCGGTGCGCGCGTGAATGGACGCATTGCGCCGCTCTCGCGTCCGCTGCGGAATTCGGAAACGGTCGAGATCATCACGTCCACCACCGCGAAGCCGACGCGCGATTGGCTCGCGCATGTCCGCACCGGACGCGCGCGTCACAAGATCCGACAGGTGCTCAAGCGCGAAGCGCAGAGCTCCGCCGAGAAGCTCGGTCAGGAAATCTTGGAGCGCGAGATCAAGCGGCGGCGACTCGCGCGGCTGGACGACGAGCAGCTCGATGTCGCGGCGCGTGCGTTGAGCCTGACGAGCGCGACGCATCTGCTCGCGTCGATCGGGCAGGGCGACGTCAATGTCACGTTGGCGCTCAAGCATCTCTATCCGGGCTCAGAAGAGACCGAAGTCGCAAAGCCGAACGTGTTCGAGCGCTTCGTCGATCGCGTGCGAGGCTCGAAGGGCGTTCGCATTCAGGGCGTCGACGGACTCATGGTGCGCTACGCGCAGTGCTGTCAGCCCGTGCCGGGTGATCCGGTCGTGGGGTACGTCACGCGGGGTCGGGGCGTGAGCATTCATCGTGGCGACTGTCCGAATCTGCTGCTGCTCGTGCACGAGCCGGAGCGGCGGCTCGAGATCGACTGGCAGGAAGCGCAGGGCGAGCGGTTCGTGGTGCGGCTCGCGCTCGAGGCGAACGATCGGCGCGGTCTCTATGCGGACGTCGCCGCCGCGGTGAGCTCGACGGGAACGGATATCAAGAGCATGGATCTGCGGAGCACAGACGGTCGCACGAACGGCTCGATTCTGGTCGAGGTGGAGAACCTCGCGCATCTCGAGAAGATCATTCGCGCGACGCGTCGCGTGAAGGGGATTACCGACGTAGCGCGTCGCGAAAAACTGGCCGACAGTTGACGACGGCACCGCCGCTCCTCTGCGAGCACCCACAAGACCGCGCCGTTCGAAAGTCGCACCGCCTGGTTTGTGGCGTCTGCGGATCGTTTTGGGACCTCGAGTCGCGCGCGGCGCACGTCGAATACGACGCCAGCTATCCCGCGGAGCGCGGCCACTTCGATCCGCACGTGGGAGCGCTCAAGGTTCGGACGCTTCGACACTGGATCGCCAAGACCACGCTTTCGCTCGACGGAAAACGCATCTGTGAAGTTGGATTCGGCGGTGGCACGTGCTTGCCCTTTCTCGCCGAACGCGCCGGCCGAGTGATTGGAATCGAGACCAACCAGGCCGCCATCGACCACGTGCGGGCGACCGGGCTCGATGTCGATCTACTCTTGGCCGACCGACTCCCAACTCGGTTGGATGCCGCGGTCGATCTCTGGCTGTTTCAGGACAGTTTCGAGCACCTGCCGGATCCGTCGGCGTTCGTTGCATGGATGCGGGACAACAGCGCGCCGCATGCAGAAATCCTCATGGTTCTGCCGCGCGCGGATTCGGCCTCGGAGTGGGTGCTTGGACGATATTGGCCGCACAAGCTCTCGGACCATGAGTTTCACTGGTCGCGCGCGGGTCTCACGGATTTCTTCGCTCGTCGGGGGTTCTCGGTGCGGCGCGAATTTTATCCGCTGAAGTTCGCGTCGCCACAGATGATCCTCGCGCATGGATTGCACAAGCTGGGCATCGACGGTGCGCGCGAGTGGCTCGGTCGCGTGCGGTTGAGTGTCCCACTCAATTTTGGCGAACAAGGCTTGGTGCTCGAGCGGCGAGGCTAGAGATGCGGCGGCGGAATTCGCCAGATCACATAAGTGTCGGTTTCATAGAGCTTGACGCCCGTCAGCGCGACGGCTGCGACGACCTGCGAGTCGCGCTGCGTCACGAACGCATCGATCGCCGCATGATGCCGCTCGGGGAACGCCCACGCGTCCCACAGACCATCTCGAACCAGTAGGAAATAAAATCCCTTGTCGAAAAGCTGCTCGGCAAGGTGTTTATGCTGCACGAAGATGGCGCCGGTGGGTGGAGCGACACGCGGACGTTTGGGATTTGCGTAGTACGCGACGGCGGCTGACATTCGATCGGGCGAAGTCAGGATCAGGTCGATCGTTGGGCGATCGAAGTAATAGGCATAAAAGAAATCGATTACGTGATTTGTCATCACGTACTGGCCGGGCGCCGAGACGGAATCAAGGCGCGCACGCATCTGGCGAACGTCGGCCGGGTCGATGAATGCTTTCTTGAACGAGAAGTTCTCGGCGATCGAGTTCGCGAACAGCCCTGCGACCAACACAATCGCGAGCGGCCTCGCCCAGCGGTGAGGCGTGTCGAACAGCCGGCCCGCGAGCGCCGCGCATGCAACCACATAAAAAGGCATCACGAGCAGCGTGGGATAATATTGCCCGAGCCAGAGTTCGACAAAGACGCAAAGAAAGGGTAGCGCGGCGATGAGGAGGATCCACGGATTCGCTTTCGCCCGCTGAAGCAGTGGTCCTCGCCTCGCCCATGCGGTTGGAAAGAACGCCGCCGCAGCCCAATAAATCGCGATCGGAAACAGCAATAGCGAGAAACAGCGCTCGACGCGTCCTAGCAGCGTTGGCCAGACACCAGGCCCAATGACAACGCGGCTTTCCGGGTTCGCCGTTCGTTCGACCAGTTGAAATCGCAAATCTCGGACGAGGGCGCCGATGCCGCCGAGCACCCAAGCGTTAGTCGCGAGCTTGAACCCGATCGCTGCCAGAGCGAACATGGCTAGCACGCCGATGACGCGAATCGCGGCGGCGCGTATGCCTCCGAAGTGGCTCAGGGCAACAATCGCGAGGAGCAACGGCGCAAAGAACCAGTAGTCGTACGACGACAGGTAGACGCAGAATAAGAACGCACCGGAGGCCAGCAGGAAGCCGCGCCGCCGCTCGTCCGCCAGATATCGTGTTAGGAAATACACACTGCCGTAGCCGAAGAACGCTCCATAGGGAACCGCATGCAATGAATCCGCGGCCTGGATCCACAGTGGGTTGATCACCCAGAGCGCGAGGGCGATCTGCGCCGTACGTCGCGACCAATAGGCTTCGACCAGGCGATAGATGAAGAACAACGCCGTGAATGAAAAGCCGAGCGCGACGAATCTGAATTGCACGAGATCGGACAGCCGAAAAACCGCGCGCAGCACGCCGTTCATCAGATCGGGCAACTGCGGATAATGCGTGTAGACCTTGGGGTCCGCGGGGTTCTGCAGCGACGCGTCGAGCAGGTGTGGGGTAAGCCGCATCTGTAAGAAGCCGTAACGTTGAAAATTGCGGCCGGCGGTCATGACATTGTAGTCGGAGCCGGAGTCCCCCCAATTCAGTCGCGGCGAATCGAACGCGTGAACGATGCAGTACATCAGCATCACGGCGACGCAGACGAACCCGATATTGCTCCAGAGCAGACCTGCAGCCCGCTTCATACGGCCGCCACCCGCCGCCTATGCGTCGGGTATTCGATCGGCGTCCATCCTGTGGAATCGGTATCTGTCTCCTTGAACAGCGCCTGCATACAACGGTTGTCTCCGCGGCACGGCGGCTCCTCGGTCGTGTGGACGCACGGTGAGCAGGCAATTTTTCGGTAGTGCACTCGTTCCTCGATGTTCCAAGTGCGGCGTAGCCGCGTGGACGGGTCAGTGGGCCCCCAGTACGAGACACAGCTCAGGCCTGCGATGCGGGCGATGTGCAGCAAGCTCGAGTCAATGCCCCAGAACTCCGGCGACGCGAACACCAGCGCCACGGATTCGCACAGTGACTGGTCTCCGCAGCAGTTGAGAAAGGCGAGACCTGAAAACTGCGGCCGGAGCTCGTCGATGATCTGTTGGGCGCGTGCGCGGTCCGACGGCCCCCCGAGGAATGCAAACGTTCGATGGTGGGGACGGAGATTTTCGCGAAACACATCAGACCATTGCGACGGCGTGAGCATCCGCTCCTGACCAAGGTCCGAGCATGCGAAGCCGACAGCGACTTGCTCGGCGGCGACCGACGGCGGTTCGGCGAGGTTACAAGCGCGAATCAGGCTCGCACGACACTCTTCCTGACTCGCGATCGGACTGCCAAAGAGCTCGCCGATGCGGTCATAGAAGTGGTAACTCCCTGACGATCGATTGAAGAAAATCAGATGCGACGCAAGTCCGCGCCGCCAAAAAATGTCTTCGAGCCAGAGGCTGACCCGATTGCGCGCCATCGTCAGCGTGGTAAAGACCGTCGTAAGCCGGCTATGGACCTCGAGATCGACGATGCAGTCGGCGCGAAAGGTCTTCGCCCACGCCGACAGCGATGACCGGAGCAGCGATAAGACTCCACGAGTCTCGATCACCCGATATTCGTCGAAAACGCCGAGCAGCTCGGCGAATGGCTTCACGGCGGGAGTGGTGACGAGCACCATCTTCACGCCAGGATGCGCCCGACGAAACCCAAGCAGCATCGGCATGGCGAGGACCAGGCTCCCCCCGCCCAGCATCTTCACCCACACAACGTCCTTGCGGACGACGAGCGTGTGGTCGCGACGAAGCAGAGCACCGAGCAGCATCGCCGCCGGACGCAGCAAAGCGATGCCGAGTCCACCGACATAGTTGTCCAGCGTCTTTTGCGTCCGCAGATGCATACGCTGCATGACGTCCGTCGACGCCATGAGGTATCAAACCAGCGGCTCGGTTCCCCGCGCCCAACGAAACCCGAGTTAGCGGAGCCCCTGCTGCTCGGCGAGGTTCATGAGCCACGGCAGGTTCGCCGGCGAGATCGGAACCACGGAGACCTGGGCCGTGTGCAGCGTGAACGACGCCCCGGGCAAGAGCGAGAACGTTCGCGGGATGAGTATTGGCGTCGTCCCGGCTTTTGCCAGCAGCGGGAATCGCATGGTTCGGACGTACGGATTCAGTGAAATGGGGTCCGTCGATACGGCTCCCTGAATTCCGATCAGGTACCGTGGACTTGCGCCGACCACTGGCAGGGCCCGCAGCGGATTCCGCACATCGTAGGTGAGCTCGATCTCGAGGAGCGTGACGGGCGCGCCGGGAGATGGAGGCACGGGCGGCAGCGTCAGCGACCCTGCACCCGGCGCCACGTTGGTGTGTCCGACGAGCACCAGCGGCGGTTGCTCGGTTGGTAGCCGCTCCCAAAAAATCGACCAAGGAGTTGCGCCAACGACGGCGTAGTGTTGCAAGAGCTCGTGGTAGAAATCCCAGCTCGTCTTCTCGATCCAGGCTTCATACTGCGTGTACGTCGGCATGACGGTCTGCACCAAGCGCGGCGAGGTGGCCGCGAAAGTCTTGAGGTAGGCGGCGCGACCGTCCGGACCCAACGCGTGGATGATGTAGTCGTAGGAGGGATGAAATATCCCGTTTCGGGCCTCGAGCCAACCCGCATAGGTCGACCACAGGGTCGGCGGCTCTCCATGTGGCCCGCGGCGCGCGTCGATGATCGCTTGGCCGTCGCGGAGCGTTTGAGGCCAGATGCCGACGGCACTCCAAGGCTCACGTCCAAAAACGTGCGCTTTGACGACGTGCGGCAAGGAGACGAGATACGTCCCGATGGTTCGCGGCACGAGCACCAGCATGGCAATTGGCGTCACGATCCCCAATAACGCGAGCTCACGCGGCACGCCATGCCGCGCAACCGTGCGACCGCTCGTGTTCCGGCGAGAACCCCACTCCGCAACTTCCAACAACCCCAGTACGATCACGATGCGCCAGAGCGGCTGCACGTACACCACAACGAAAACGCCAAGGAGAGATGCGGTCGAGACAAGCGCGTAGATGCTCATCATCAAGAGCGCGAAATGGCGCCGACCTAGCTCGCCGTCGGGCGTGCGCCAAAAGCGCCGCAAGATGACGCCGGCCAGCATGCCGCCGAGCAGAATGCCGAGTCCGACCTCCCACATCTCGGCCGCCATTCGAATGCCCTCCGGCACAGACGAAATGAACCGATTTGGCGGTGAGCCGAAGTACCAATACTGGTCCATCGGCACAATGCGGAGATTGTAGCGCAACGCACCGATCGCGCCGGGCACTCCGCCGATCGCGAGCAAGCAGGCGAAGGTGGTAGCGAGGCCTAGTGCCAACGCCCCGATGGATTCGAGCAACTGGCCGCGCCGGTCCGAGCGTCTCCAAACCGCGACCGTGGACACGGCGATGTACGTCAAGAAAATGGCGAGCCCTTGTTCGGTGCTCACGAAGAGCGCGAGGCCGAGCACGAGTCCGGTCACCACGGTGCGTGTGCGGCGGTCCCGAATGAGGAAGAGAACGATCGGGAGAAGCGTGGGAAGCGAGGATCGCAGACCCAGCATGCCGTTCAGCGCAAACACGATCGCCGTGAGGCGAAGGATGAGTGTGAGCGCCAGCGCGATCGCAGACAGGCAGAAGGTCGAGCGCCAATCGCGAGCGAACGTGCGAAACAACGCGACCAGCACAATCGGGTATGCGATGGCGGAGATCAGCTCGCGCGCGATCTGTGAGCCGCGCAGTCCAGCGCCGAACAGTCGAAAGAACGGATAGTGCAAGTACGCGACGCCGAAGCCATGGAAGAATTGAAAATCCACACCCGGCCGGAAGCCCGCCGCGATCCTCCGCATTGCGTTGTACAGTTGGAACGGTCCGTCAATCGCGCTACCGTTGAAATGCATCGCCGTTTCGATGGCGACCGTCAGTGGAACGAGCGCCACGAACGCGAACACGAGTGGCCAGATAAGTCGACCCGCCGTCGAGACGGGATCGCGACGAGGTTCGACCAACGCTTCCGGCATCGCGAAGGGAGCATCGCGGCTTGGCGCCGGCGTGGCCGGAGGTTGACTATTCGACAGAGAAGGCCCTCGGCGGGTACCCGAACAAACCCCGCAAAACGTGTTATACTATTTCAAATGCCCCGCGCCGACTTCGACCTCCAAGCGCCCTTCCAGCCAGCGGGCGATCAGCCAAAGGCGATCGCCGAGCTGTCGGCAGGGCTCGCGCGGGGGGACCGGTTTCAAACGCTGTTGGGCGTCACCGGCTCAGGAAAGACCATGACCGTGGCTAACGTCGTCAAGGCGTACGGCCGTCCGACGCTGGTGTTGTCCCACAATAAGACGCTTGCCGCTCAGCTCTACGGAGAGATCAAGAGCTTTTTCCCGCACAACGCCGTCGAGTACTTCATCTCGTACTACGACTACTATCAACCGGAAGCATACGTCCCGACGACCGATACGTACATCGAGAAAGACGCGTCGATCAACGAGGATATTGACCGCCTGCGGCTCCGCGCTACATCGAGCCTGATGGAACGCGACGACGTCATCATCGTCGCCACAGTGTCGGCAATCTACGGCCTGGGCGATCCGGTGTCATACCGCGAGCAGATGGTGACGCTCACGAAAGGCCAAAAGATCGATCGCGACGAGATTCTTCGCGCGCTCGTGCGCATCCAGTACAACCGAAATGATGTGGCCTTTGAGCGCGGCGCCTTCCGCGTTCGCGGCGACACGGTCGAGATCTTTCCGGCGTACGAGGAACAGGGTGTCCGCGTCGAGATGTGGGGCAACGAGATCGAGCGCATCTCGAAAATCAACACGCTCACCGGCGAGACGATCGCCATCCTCGAGCGCGCCGCGATCTATCCAGCGAAGCATTTCGTCACCCAGCGTCCGACGCTCGAGCGCGCAGTCAAGCTGATTCGTGCCGAGCTCGCCGAGCGCCTCACGGAGCTTCGCAACGCCGGCAAGCTGCTCGAGGCACAGCGGCTCGAGTCCCGCACCAACTTCGACATCGAGATGATGCTCGAGATCGGGACCTGCGCCGGCATCGAGAACTATTCGCGGCATCTCGCCGGACGTGAAGCCGGCGAGCGCCCGGCGTGCCTGTTCGATTATTTCCCGGAAGACTTTCTCGTCGTCGTCGACGAGTCGCACGTCACGCTGCCGCAGATCGGCGGCATGTTCAACGGCGACCGCGCGCGCAAACTCACCCTCGTCGAATACGGGTTCCGGCTGCCGAGCGCGCTCGACAACCGTCCGCTGATGTTCGACGAGTTTCTTGCGTTGACTCCGCGCGCGCTCTTCGTGTCGGCCACGCCGTCCGAGCTCGAGCTGCGACTGTCGGAAGGCGTCGTCGTCGAGCAAATCATTCGTCCGACGGGCCTCATCGATCCGGAGATCGAGGTCCGGCCAGTGCGCGGACAAGTCGACGACTTGCTCAACGAGATTCGCATTCGCGAACGCCGCGGCGAACGCGTGCTCGTCACGACGCTCACGAAGCGCATGGCCGAGGATCTCACCGACTATCTCCAGCAGGTCGGCGTTCGCGTTCGCTACATGCACTCCGACATCGACGCCATCGAACGCATGGAAATTGTTCGTGGGCTCCGACTCGGCGAATTCGACGTGTTGGTCGGCATCAACTTGCTGCGAGAGGGGCTCGATCTCCCCGAGGTTTCTCTCGTCGCCATCCTCGACGCGGATCAGGAAGGATTCCTGCGCAGCGATCGCTCGTTGATTCAGACCGTCGGGCGCGCGGCGCGGCACGTGCATGGTCGCGCGATCTTCTACGCCGATCGCATGACCGGGTCGATGCAGCGCTGCATCGAGGAGACGGGTCGTCGTCGCGAGATTCAGCGCGCGTACAACGAGCAGCACGACATCACGCCGACGTCGGTCAGCAAGAGCATCGCTGAGGTTCGCTTCACGACACGCGTCGCGGACGCGCGCACGGAGCATGAAGAGAAGAAAGTCGCCGAGCCGGCGCGCGGCTACGCGGTGATGGAGACGGAGTCGCTCGAGAAGATGCTCGATCAGCAAATGCGCGAGGCGGCGGCGGCGATGGACTTCGAGCTCGCCGCGCAGCTGCGCGACCAACTCTTCGAGTTGCGCGCGCGGCGCGACAACACCAAGACCAAGGTTGGCGCGACCGCGGGACGCGGCCGGTAAGTGTCACACGCGCCCATCATCCCGCCGCTGGCGGCGCACGGTCATCTCGCGATCACCGAGCAGGAGTTGATCGCGTGGGGCGAGCGCTTCGGCCGCGTCGCAACGGCACCGCTCGTCGTCACGATCACCGGGGAACTCGGTGCGGGGAAGACCACGCTCGTACAAGCCATCTGTCGTGGGTACGGCGTGCGCGACGAAGTGACGAGTCCGACCTTCGCGCTCGTTCATCGGTACGATGCGCCGGCGTCGCCGGTGTATCACCTCGATCTTTATCGACTCGACAGTCCGAAGGAGCTCACGAACATCGCGTGGGACGAGATTGTGTCCGACGAAGCCATCGTGTTGATCGAGTGGCCGGAGCGCGCGGGCGACCATATTCCGCACATTCACGTTCCCATCAGTCTGCAGCATCTGCCTGACGATCCGTCACGGCGTCTCTTGTACGCCGGCGGGCACGTATGATCACGCTCGCGATCGACGCCTCGACCTACGCGGGTGACGTCGCCTTGCTCGACGAGAGTCGAGTGATCGCCGAAGAGAACATCGCTATGAAGGGCGCGGATCGAGAACGCTTGATGCCGGCAGTGGTGGCGGTGCTCCAGCGTTCCGGGCTGCGAGTTGCGGACATCGGTCGCGTCGTCTGCGGCGGGGGGCCGGGGAGCTTTACGAGTCTTCGCATCGCGGGCGGAATCGCCAAAGGCATCTCGAGCGGCCGCGGTTGCCCACTGTACGCCGCGCCGTCGATGGCGTTGCTCGTTGGTGGTGCAAGTGTTCGAGCGGGTCGCTATCTGGCGGCGATCGATGCGCTCCGCGGCGAGTTCTATATTGGTCTATACGACGTCTTGGTCGACGCGCGCGTCAGCGAAC
>Ga0157372_10009870_pt1 | contig 10154 bp, 6 predicted proteins | sample C55metaG_FD_115307 | JGI IMG/M metagenome (GOLD analysis project Ga0157372, IMG submission 115307) | Corn rhizosphere microbial communities from Kellogg Biological Station, Michigan, USA - C5-5 metaG | ecosystem: Host-associated > Plants > Roots > Rhizosphere > Soil | place: USA: Michigan...
GAGATTCGAACGGTGTACGCGCCGGCGTGGACGACCGATTGGATATCGGATACCGCGCGCGCGAAGCTCGAAGCGTACGGAATCGCGCCGCCGAGTGGCGGCGCCGCCGTGTCACCGACCGCGGTCGTGCGGTTGGAGCGGCGCGCCGCGCGAGTGCGATGTCCGCGCTGCGGATCGGAAAACACGACGTTGACGAGCGAGTTCGGATCGACGGCGTGCAAGTCGCTGCGCGTGTGTCGCGCGTGCGGAGAGCCGTTCGAGGAATTCAAGACGATCTAACTCACCGCCGCGGTCGGTTACTCCGTTCGGGAAATTTTCTCGATTGACGGATCGAGAACACAATTGCACTTTAGGCCCACGCGATCGGACACGGTCTTCACCGTTCGCGTGAAGCTTCGGGCACGACGGTGTTCGGGGCGCTCGTGAGGCGGACGTTCGACGTCGCTTCACCGGTCACGAGGTCGCTGGACGTGGCTGTAGCTTTGCAGAATTCCAGAGCACCGGGTGGGACCGATACCGTCCGGAAAAGGGAAGTCGATCAGGCCATGCACGTCATGGCGTCGAACCAAATGATCGAATCCCGCCAGCGAGGATGAGCCCCTCAGGCCGCAGCGTGCTGCGCCTGAGGGGTTTGTCACATCTACGGGCGGATAGCGCGACCGGTGGACCGGTCAAACGGCGAGCAGTCGCTCGATGCGCTCGGCGATCGAGTCGACGCTCGGGAGCACGGCTTCGAGCAGAATCGGATGATAGGGCATCGGCACGTCTTCGACGGCGATGCGATCGACGGGCGCGTCGAGCGACCAGAAGGCGTCGCGAGCCACGGTGGCCGCGATCTCCGCGCCAAAACCTGCCGTGAGATTGTCCTCGTGGACGATCGCGCATCGGCCGGTCTTCTCGACCGACTCGAGTACGCACGCGCGATCCCAAGGAGCGATCGTGCGGAGATCGATCACTTCGACGCGATCGCCGAAGCGGCCGGCGGCTTCGATGCACCGGTGCACCATCGCGCCCCACGTCACCAGCGTGACGTCGCTGCCGGCCATTCGAACCGCGGCGCGTCCGAAAGGAAGCACGTAGTCGTCGCCGGGATAGTGCGCGCTCCCTTCGCTCGTCATCAACAGCGAGCGGTGCTCGAAGAAAATCGTCGGATCGGCGCCGCGCATCGCCGCGCGCAGCAGCCCCGCCGCATCGGCCGCGTCGGACGGAATCGCGACGCGCCAACCGTAGGCATGCGCGAAGCGCACTTCATCACTCAAGCTGTGCCACGGGTCGCCGACGTCTTTTCCGAACCCACCCGGCATTCGCACCACGATTGGCGCCGCGAACCGGTTCGCGGTCCGCCAGCGAAGCGTGCCGCAGTTGTTCAACTGCTCCGCGGCGGGATCGGCGTACTTCCGGAACTGAATCTCAGCCACGGGCATGAGGCCGCTGATCGCCATTCCGACCGCGCGCCCGATAATGCCTTCCTCGGAGAGACTCGTGTCGAACACACGGCGATCGCCGAATTGCTTCTGGAGTCCCTCGGTGACGAGGTGCACTCCACCTTTGCGTCCGACGTCCTCGCCGAACACGAGGCACTTGGGGTTGGCCTCGAGCTCGTGTCGCAACGTCCGTCGCACCGATTCGGCGAAGCGGACGACGTCTCCGCCTTCTGTAGGGACGTCCGTCCCGTCGAGCTCGGCGCGCTCGGCGCGTGAAAGCCCGCCGAACGCCTCGGGCGAACCGGGAGTGTCGTCTGCGTAGACCCAATGCGCGACGTTGGCGGGGTCGGGGTAGGGCCTCGCGCGGGCTGCGTCCAGCGCCTGCTGCACGTCGCGCGCGACGTCGGCCTCCAACTCGCTCCACTGTGTTTCGCTCAGGATCGACGGAACGAGGTGCGCGCGGAGGCGCGGCATCGGGTCGCGCGCCGCGTCGGCGGCGATCTCCGCGTCGGTTCGATAGCCGCGCTGATTATCCGGGCCTGAATGGCTCGACAGGCGCGGCACCGTGAGACGCACCAACGCGGGACCGCCGCCTCCTCGCACGTGCGCGACACCTTCGGCGAGGAGCTTCGCGGCTTCCCCAGGATTCGTCCCGTCGCCGTCGCGAATGAACAAATTGCCGAACGATGCCAGGTTTCGGGCGATGTTGGCGCCCGGCGTCTGCATGTCGCCGCGGACGGAAAGTCCGAGCCCGTTGTCCTCGACGTAGAACAGCATCGGCAGCGAAAGGGTGGTCGCCATCGTGAGGGCGGACCAGAACCCGTTCGTGGCGACAGAACCCTCACCGCCCAGGACCACTGCGATCGCGCCTTTCCAACTCGCGTCGCCGAGTACGTCCGTGTGGTAGCGAATCGACTGCGCCCATCCGGCGCACGGCGTGAACTGAGAACCCACGTCGCCCGACATCGGAAGCACGATCGGGCAGTCGCGGCTCGGAAGGTTGCAAACCACGCCGATGTCACGCCCGTCGCTGAATCCCCCTGAACGTCCCAGCGGACTCGCCAGAGCGTCCTCGAGGCTCAAACCGAGCGAGAGGAGAAGGGGGCGCGAGCGATAATAGGCGCTCGCGGCGTCGCGCGGATGCGTGAGGAGCGACCCGAGAATCGCCTGGGCGACGTCGTGTCCGCGCGCCGAGAACTGGTAGAGCACAACATGCTCGCGCGGAACGCTCGCGCGGTTCTTGTTGGTCGCCTCTTCGACGTCGTCGAGCGCGCGCGAAACCAGTGCGTGATACGCGATGCCCCGCCAATCGAAGCGCGAGCCGGCCGCGCCGGAATTCGGCGCGGAGTCGGCCGCGCTAGGCGCGGGGGCAGCCGGCGCTTTACTCGACACGCGCGCGCGCGACCCGCGGGGTGGTGGAACGGTCGTCACGTCCCGAAATCTGCCCCCCTGTGGTGACCGATACCAGCGCGAATCGCGGCGTCGAGCATCGCGGGCGGGGGCAGGGACGGGCTAATTTGAACGCCGAGTCGAGAAGGGTGGGCTGCATTTCCCCCCAAGGACGAGCGACCATGGGTCGCGATTTCACAGCCACTACCGCAACGATGGCCGAGATTCTCTGTGAAGTAGCCGACGGCGTGGCCGCGATCACGCTCAACCGGCCGGACGTTCTCAACAGCTTCACGCGCCCGATGGCTGCGGCCTTGCTCGAATCGCTCGGGCGCGCTGCCGAGGATCAGACGATCCGCGCCGTCCTGTTGACCGGCGCCGGGCGCGGGTTTTGTGCGGGCCAGGATTTGGCCGAAGCCGCTCCGAGCAACGACGTCATGCCAGACCTCGGCGACTTCGTTCGCGACAGCTACAACCCGATCGTTCGCGCGATTCGGACGCTGGAGAAGCCAGTCGTCTGCGCGGTGAACGGGGTTGCGGCGGGCGCTGGCGCCAATCTCGCGTTCGCGTGCGACATCGTCTTCGCCTCGTCCAGCGCGACGTTCATTCAATCGTTCGCGAAGATCGGAGTCATCCCCGACAGCGGCGGGACTTTCATTCTTCCGCGCATCGTTGGACTGCAGCGGGCATCGGTCATGACGATGCTTGCCGAAAAAATGACAGCCGAGCAGGCGCGTGATTGGGGTCTGATCTACATGGTCGTGGATGCTCCAGCGCTGCTCGAAACAGCTTTAGGTACGGCGCGCTATCTCGCTACGCAGCCGACGCGTGGACTGGGACTGATCAAGCGTGGCTTCAACCGGTCGCTCGGTGTGGATTTGGAGACGCAGCTCGACTACGAGGAGGAACTGCAGCGCGAGGCCGGGGCGACGGCCGACTATGCCGAGGGCGTTCACGCGTTCCTCGAGAAGCGCAAACCGGTTTTCACCGGCCGTTGATGGCCCCTCCCCCCCGCCACCCGCTCGACGCGAGCACCGTGGTCGGCGTCGTCGGCGCCGGCGCGATGGGAACCGGGATCGCGCAAGTGGCGTCGTCGGCGGGTCACCGGGTCGTCCTCGCCGACTCGATGGGCGGTGCCGTGGATCGAGCCAGGGCCTCGATCGTCAAAGCAGTCGCGCGCGACGTCGAGAAGAAGCGAATGACCAGCGAGGCCGCCGACGCGCTCGTGTCACGCATCGACTTCCGCGCCGAGCCGCTCGATTTCGAGCGATCGCCCTATCATCGCTGTGGCCTCGTGATCGAGGCGATCGTCGAGGACCTCGCGGCCAAGCGATCGGTGGTGCAACGGCTCTCGATCTCGACCAGGGACGCCCTGCTCGCGACGAACACGTCATCGTTGTCCGTGACGGCCATCGCGGCCGCGTGCCCCTCGCCCGACCGGGTGATCGGTCTCCATTTCTTCAATCCGCCGCCGCTGATGCCACTGGTCGAGGTCGTACCTCGCGCCGGCGGCTCGGCACCGCTGGTCGAGGAGTGCGTTCAGCTGATGCGCGCTTGGGGCAAGGTGCCGGTGGTCGCGTCCGATACGCCCGGGTTCATCGTGAATCGCGTGGCGCGGCCGTTCTACGGCGAATCAATCCGCATCCTCGAGGAGGGAATCGCCGACTGCGCGACGATCGACTGGGCGATGCGCGAGCTCGCCGGCTTTCGCATGGGACCGTTCGAGCTGATGGACTTCATCGGCAACGACGTCAACTACGCCGTGACGCGCGCGGTCTACGACGGGATGTTCAACGATCCGAGGTACAAGCCGTCGATCACGCAACAGCGACTCGTCGAAGCTGGACGTTTCGGCCGCAAATCGGGGCGCGGCTACTACGATTACGCGTCGGGTGCCACCGCGGCTGAGCCGACAAAAGATCCCGCCCTGGGACGGCAAGTGGTCGACCGCGTGCTCGCGATGCTGATGAACGAGGCGATCGACGCGGTCTACATGCGGGTCGCGTCGCCGGCCGACGTCGATCTCGCGATGACGCGCGGGGTCAACTACCCCAAAGGCCTGCTCGCGTGGGCCGACGAGCTTGGCGCGGCGGTCGTACTCGAGAGAATGGAGCGGCTCCAGGCGGAATTCGGCGAGGATCGATACCGTGCGAGCCCGCTCCTCAAGCGCACGGCACGCGCGAGCGGCCGCTTCCTCCCCTCGGCATGACCACATCGAATTCCGCGGCATTCGAGGAACAGGCCCTGGCCGAGCGCGTCGTGTCCGCGATGATGGCACGCGACGCATTCAGTCGGTGGTTGGGCATCGAGGTGCTCGACGTACGGCCGCGTGGCGCCACGATTCGGATGCGGGTGCGGGACGACATGCTGAACGGCTTCGGCGTCTGCCACGGGGGCGCGCTGTTTTCGCTCGCGGACAGCGCGCTCGCGTTTGCCTGCAACACGCATGGGCGCGTGACGGTGAGCATCGAGAACAGCGTGACTTACCCGGTGGCGATTCAAGCGGGCGACGAGCTGACCGCCGATGCGATCGAGGAGAATGCGACCCGGAAACTGGCTTTCTACCGTGTCGAGGTGCGGCGCGCGGGCGCGATCGTCAGCATCTTTCGGGGGACCGTGTTCAACACCGAGAAACCATTCTTTACCGACTCGAAGCCGTGACTCCGACCGCCCTCCGAGCAGCTTACCTGGTCGATGGGATTCGCACCCCTGTGGGAAACCTCGGCGGCGCGCTGAGCGAGGCCCGCCCCGACGACCTGGGGGCGCTCGTCATCGCCGAGGTCCTGAAGCGGAATCCGGCGCTGGATCCGGCGCGGGTGAGCGACGTCGTGCTCGGCTGCGCGAATCAGGCAGGTGAGGACAATCGCAACGTAGCGCGCATGGCGCTGTTGCTCGCGGGCCTGCCGACGTCCGTCCCGGGCGAGACGGTGAATCGTCTCTGTGCGTCTGGAATGAGCGCGGTGGTGAACGCGGCGCGGGCGGTGCAGGTCGGCGACGGGGACTTTTATATCGCGGGGGGAGTCGAGAGCATGACTCGCGCGCCCTATGCGATGTCGAAGGGAAGCAAGCCGTTCGCGCGCGACATCGAGTTGTTCGACACGAGTCTGGGCTGGCGCTTCGTCAATCCGCGGATGAAGTCGAAGTACGGCACGGATTCGATGGGACAGACGGCGGAAAACGTCGCCGAGCAGTATCACGTTTCGCGCGACGACCAGGACCTGTTCGCGGTTCGGTCGCAGCAGAAAGCCGCGGCGGCACGAGGCGCGGGGCGCTTCGTCCGCGAGATCGTGCCCGTCCAGATTCCTCAGAGGAAGGGTGCGCCCAAGTGCGTCGATGCGGATGAGTTTCTGCGTCCCGACACGACGCTCGAGATTCTGGCGACGCTGAAGCCCGCGTTTCGCGCCGAAGGGGGGGGCGGTTCGGTGACCGCTGGAAATTCGTCGGGGCTCAACGACGGAGGGGCAACGCTTCTCGTCGCGTCCGAGGTCGGCCTGAAGGAATTGGGTACCGCGCCGCTCGCGCGAGTCGTGGGGAGCGCGGTGGCGGGTGTCGAGCCGCGAATCATGGGCATGGGCCCGGTGCCGTCGACGCGACAGGCACTCGCGCGCGCCGGGCTCACGCTGGATCAGATGGAGGTGATCGAGCTCAACGAAGCGTTCGCCGCCCAGTCGCTCGCTTGCCTGCGAGAGCTCGGCGTAGCCGACGACGATCCGCGCGTAAACCCGAACGGCGGTGCCATCGCGCTCGGGCATCCGCTCGGAATGTCAGGCGCGCGGCTCTTGCTCACCGCCGCGCGAGAGCTCGAAGCACGCGGCGGCCGATACGCGCTGTGCACGATGTGCATCGGTGTGGGGCAGGGGATGGCGACGATTCTCGAGCGCGCGTGAGATTCCACATGTTTTCGAGGCTTTCATGACGACGACAGCGCCGGCCTCACGCTTGATCGGTGTGGCGGGCAACGAGCCGCGCCGGCTGGAGAATTTCGTGAAGGGTCGCTGGATGTCCGGCGACGGCAACGCCACCGATCTCTTTCACGCGGTGACCGGTGAGAAGATCGGCGAGGCGTCGACGAACGGCGTCGACTTCGCGGGCATGGTGGACTACGCGCGACGGGTCGGCGGCCCGGCGCTTCGCACGCTCACCTTCCATCAGCGCGCATTGATGCTCAAGGCGATGGCGCAGCGGCTGATGGAGCTGAAGGAGGATTTCTACCTCGTCTCGGCCGCGACCGGCGCTACGCGCGGCGATTCGTGGATCGACATCGAAGGCGGCATCGGGACCTTCTTCGCCTACGCGTCGCGCGGCCGCCGCGAGCTTCCCAACGAGACCTTCTATATAGACGGGCCGCCCGAGCCCCTCTCCAAGGGAGGCACGTTCGTCGGACGGCACATCTGCGTTCCGATCGAAGGAGTCGCGGTTCACATCAACGCGTTCAACTTCCCCGTCTGGGGAATGCTGGAAAAGCTCGCGCCGACGTTGCTCGCCGGCGTGCCGGCGATCGTGAAGCCCGCGACGATCACATCGTATCTCGCCGAGTCCGTGTTTCGAGCGATGATCGACGCGCGAATCTTCCCTGAGGGCGCTATCCAGCTGATCTGCGGAAGCGCCGGCGACCTGCTCGACCACCTGGACGAGCAGTGCGCGGTGGCGTTCACCGGATCCGCGTCGACCGGGCGGATGCTCAAGACGTCGAGGGGAATCGTCGAGCGAAACGTGCGCTTCAACATGGAAGCGGACTCCCTGAACTATTCGATGCTCGGGCCCGACGCCGCGCCGGGAACGCCGGAGTTCGACCTCTTCGTGAAAGAGGTCGTCCGCGAAATGACGGCGAAGGCCGGGCAGAAGTGCACGGCCATTCGCCGGACGTTGGTGCCCGAGGCAGCATTGCAGGACGTCATGACCGCCATCGGCAAGCGCCTCGATTCGACAACGGTGGGCGATCCGGCCGTTGATGGGGTTCGCATGGGCCCCTTGGCCGGCAAAGCGCAGGTCAGCGAGGTGCGGAAGAGCGTCGAGGCCATCGCCCGCGTGACCGAGCTGGTGCACGGCAGCCTCGACGACTTCACGGTCGTCGGAGCGGATCGGCAGCGGGGCGCCTTCTTTCCGCCGCTGTTGTTCTACGCTCGCGAGCCCCTTACCACGCAGGCGCCACACGACGTCGAAGCGTTCGGGCCGGTCAACACCGTGATGCCCTATCGCACCGTGGACGACGCCATCGAGCTGGCGAAAAAGGGGCGGGGCAGTCTCGTGGGTTCACTGTTCACGGCCGACGACCGCGTCGCCCGCGACGTCGTCATGGGCACCGCGGCGTACCATGGCCGGCTCATGCTCGTGAACCGCGACAGCGCCAAGGAGTCGACGGGCCACGGCTCGCCGCTGCCGCACCTCGTGCACGGCGGGCCCGGACGCGCGGGCGGCGGCGAGGAGATGGGCGGCGTACGCGGCGTTCTGCACTACATGCAGCGGACGGCGCTCCAGGGCTCGCCGACGACGCTCATGCACGTCGTGAACGAGTACATGCCGGGCGCCGCACGCACGACGGATCAGGTGCATCCCTTCCGCAAGCACTTCGACGACCTCCGGGTGGGCGACGCGCTCGTCACGGCGCGGCGCACGGTCACCGAGGCGGACATCGTCAATTTCGCGGGCATCAGCGGGGACTTCTTCTACGCCCACATGGACGACATCGCGGCTCGAGATTCGCTGTTCGAACGCCGGGTCGCGCACGGATATTTCGTGCTGTCCGCCGCGGCGGGGTTGTTCGTCGACGCGGCGCCGGGACCCGTGCTCGCTAACTACGGTCTGGAGAGCCTTCGCTTCGTCAAGCCGGTCTACCCTGGCGACACGATACAGGCCACTCTTACGGTCAAGCAAAAGACCGCGAAAGAACCCAAGCCCGATCAGCCGCCGCAAGGCGTCGTCGCCTGGGACGTCGAAGTGAGGAATCAGACGGGAGAGCCGGTCGCGGTGTACACGATCCTGACCCTCGTGCGCCGCCGGTCGGAGTGACGTACAGAAGAGATTAGAGCGCTCTAATCCGGAGCGCGGCTGGGTTCCCGAGTGCCGATTCGGTGCGCAGCCGGCGCGCGGAAGACCGATACCGAAATTACGCCGTAGCGTCGTTCGTCGTCCCGAGTAGGGGCGTGCCTCGCCAAAACCCCATCGACTCCTGACCTGACTTCATGACGCCACGTCCGCGCGACGACGCGAGGATCGCTGAACAAGGCGGCCGGATACGGCCGCGGGCGTCGCTGCGCTCGCGGGTCGCGTTGGCCATCGTCGGCGTATCGGCGGCTGTCGTCGCGTCGTTCGGCGCGGTCGTACACCGCCAGATGACCGAATCGGCCACCGCCGCGGCGACCGAGCATCTCGAGCGCGCCGCCCGCGAAGTCGCGAGCATGCTGGGCGCGCAGGCCAAGAACATGCGGACCGCGATCGCCGCGGTCGCCGCGGATTCGGACGTCGTGAAGTTCTTGCGCCAGCCCAGCGAGCGCGGCGCCGAGGCGGCCCGCGAGGCCATGAAGAGTTTGTCGCCGATGCCCGGCGCGGCCGACGCGGAGTTGTGGAACGCGTCGGGCATTCGCACGCGGGCGTCGGTTTCATCATGGCCGGTCATGCCGGGCGCGGCGCGGACCGCGCTCATGAAAATCGTCGGCGGCCACGATTCGACGATCGTAACGCCGCTGTCGGTCCGCGACTCCGCTCTCGTCTACGAAATCATCTCGCGCGTCGGCTCCGCGTCGGCGCCGCTCGGATACGTCGTGTTGCGCAGACACCTCACGACTCCAGGCGTCGACGGATCGGCCCAACTCCGCGCCATGGTTGGTACCGACGCGTCGATTCTCCTCGGCAATGTGGACGACGACGTCTGGACCGACCTCAAATACCCCGTGCCGCGCCCGAGCCTCGCGGCTGCGCGTATCCCCGGCATCGTGGAGTTGGAGGAGCCGCGTATCGGCGCCGTTTTCGCATCCAGCCATCCCATTGCGTCCACGCCATGGAGCCTGGTCATCGCGTTCCCGCGTGCGACCGTTCTCAAGGACGTTCGCGAAGGGATGATCGCGATCATCATTTTCGGACTCGCCGTGTTGTTCATCGCCGCGGCGATGTCGTGGCGATTGAGCGGAGCGTTCACTCGTCCGCTGGTCGACCTGGCGACTGCCGCCGAGCGAATCACCGGCGGCGACTACGATCGCCCGTTGACGGTGCGCGGCGACGACGAAATCGGCGCGGCGGCCAGCGCGTTCAACCGGATGGCGACGAGCTTGCGCGGCAGCAGGTCCGAGCTGGAGGCCAAAGTCGCCGAAGCGGCATCGACCGCGCGCCGCCTCGAGCGCGTGA
>Ga0157372_10009871_pt1 | contig 10154 bp, 11 predicted proteins | sample C55metaG_FD_115307 | JGI IMG/M metagenome (GOLD analysis project Ga0157372, IMG submission 115307) | Corn rhizosphere microbial communities from Kellogg Biological Station, Michigan, USA - C5-5 metaG | ecosystem: Host-associated > Plants > Roots > Rhizosphere > Soil | place: USA: Michigan...
AATGAAAGCAAGCAACGGGCTCTCGAATCAGGCTTTCAGCTTTACAACACTAAACCGTTTGAACCAGACCTAATTGTTCACGACATCAGATCGCTGCTTGGCAGGAACTAAGTCCCATGTCCCAAGTCCCAGAAGTCCAAGCTGGAATGAATCCGGCTTGGCTGTGGTGTACCTATTACAGGTTTCTTTGTCCCAAGTTGGGACAGATGGGACAAGCTTTGGGACAGGCACGTATATGACACCAAACGGTTTAGCGTTTTGTCCCACTGTCCCACCTTTTTTCCAATTTTTTGCGTCGCGGGGATTTCGGAAAAGGACGAACAGGACAAAAGGGACGAAACGCAGCATCATGGAAGTCACCAAGTCCCAAAGTAAGGAACCACGAAACAACACGAATGGGATATAAAGAACAATTCGTAATCCCAAACTGAACCATTACCAGAACCACGGATAAATTTTCAAAGATCAGCGGCCTTTTATACAAAAGCCGGCACGATATTTTACCATACCGGCACGGATGCAACAATATTTTATTTACAATACAACGCGGGCCTATAGCTTCCTTTGGAATCTGGCTTCAAAAATGTCGTCTTTTTTCTCGCCAAGCCTCATCGTCATTCGAGGATAGGTTTCGTGCTCGACTTCGAGGTCTTCGAATCCCAATATCATTTCGGCTTCTTTTATTGAAGTTATCGAACCCTCGATCTCCATAAACTGACCGAACGGCAGTTCATCCAGCACTATTTCAACGCTGCGAAAACGCCAGATCTGTCGCCGCTTTTCGTAAACGACGCGTGGCGAAAAGCCGAGGTTCGTAATTATTTCCGCCAGCGCATCAGGATCGTCACATTTCGTCTCGACCTCGATCTGCTGTTTAACGTCAAACCGATTTTCAATGCGTTTCTTGTATGTCAGCAAAGCGGCGTTTTCGGTTGTGCGAATGCGCAGGACGGCCATGTTTTCATCCAAACTAGCGCCGCCATAGATCGTGTTCGTTTCGAAATCTTCCCTTTCAAATTCCGCGCCGGCTTCTTTTAGCTCGGACACAATTTCTTCACGGCGTGCGGGATCGATCTTATATTTTTTTTCCGTTTCGATTGCCAATCAATTCTCTCCGAGAAACAAAGCTCAACTATTAACTATAAACTTTGAACTATTAACTGTTTAAAAAGGCGCCGAAAAACAGTTGATAGTTAATAGTGTATAGTTGACAGTTTTCGTGCTTCTGACGGCTAAGCTCGTCTTATCCATTTAATGACTTCGGGAATCGTCGCGCGCTTTCCGTACATCAGCATTCCAGTACGATAAACACGACCTGCGAGCCAGACGACACCTGTTATCGCCACAAGATTCAACAAAGCCGATAGTGCGATCTGCCAAAACGGGGGCATTTCGGCGAGGATCCGCACGGGCATCGAAATCGGCGCAAGAAACGGTGCGATAGAAACCCAAAACGACAGGTCGGAATTCGGATCGCGTATCACCGCAAAGCTGAAATAAAATGCGACGAGAAGGATCATTATAGCTGGAAATGCAAACTGGCCGCCTTCCTGAACGGTGGTAACCATCGAACCGATCAGGGCAAAGATCGACGCATAAAGGAAAAACCCCAAAAGAAAAAATACGAAGAAAAAGACGATCATCAACGGCGTGATCGCGGGCATCGAAAAATCGACGCCGGCAGCGCTCAATCCCGCCATACCGAATGCAACTACCACCACCGCGGACACGATCCATATCGCTAACTGCGTCAATCCGGCAAGCCCGACGCCGATCAATTTCCCGAGCATTAATATGAACGGACTGGTTGACGAAAAAAGTATCTCTGCAATTCGTGTTTCCTTTTCCTAGACGACCGCGCTCATTATCGCCTGGCCGTAGATCGCAAGCGTTATGTAGATCATCAACCCAATAATAAATGCAGCGACAAACGTCCCGTCACTGTCTTTTTCCGCGCCGCGTTCGTCGAGCCCTTTCTCGTCAAATTTCACGGTCTGACTCAGCTCATGGAGCTTTGTCTCGCTAATATTCGCATTCGCCAGGCGCTGCGAACGAACCGCGTCATTAACCGCGTCGCGAAACGATCCGCTCGAGACGAAATCGCCCGCCTTTCGCGAGCGGAATTCAAAAACCGCGTCCGGCGATTCGAAGTCTTTAGGGACGATCAAGTATGCGTCGATCTCATTTTCGGCGACTTTATCAAGCAGTTCGCGGCGAATTTGTTCAAGCGATTTCGCATCAGCGGAATATTCGACAAAGTTGAAACCGTGGGCCATCTGCTCGGCGCCGCGTTTCATTTTTTCCTCCTGTGTGGCATTAAGGTCCTTGAGCGAATCTCTTGCGGCCTGTTCCGCTTTTGCATCGATCTTTTCCTCGGACAGATTTTCCTTGATTCGCGGAGCTATCTTGCCAGTCGGATCAACGATAACGATTCGCGTCGGTTCGCCTTTTAGCGACATTATGACCGCGGGAACTACAGCAAAACCTGCCATCAGAATTGGGAAAAGAAGGGTTCCGATCAGGAAACTCCATTTGAGGACGATCTTTCGATATTCGTGTCTGATGACAGCCAACAGCTTACGCATCGGTCTTTCCCACCTCCTCGATGAAAATGTCGTTCAGGCTCGGTTCAACCTGTTCGAATTTGGAAATCGCCGCGCCGTTTTCAATGAGCCTCTTCAAAAATTTCTGCGGGTCGGTTCCGTTCGCCAGGCGGATTATACTTTCGTCTGCGTGCTTGGTTACTTCGGCAATGAATGAATTATCGTTGAGCACATTGCCCGCTCCGTCGGCTCGTAGAGCGATCAGATTTTTGCCAAATCCGGCCCGTACCTGGCGCAAACCGCCCGCGAGAACCTTTTTTGCTTTGTTGATAAGCAGTATATCGTCGCAGAGCCGCTCGGCGGTTTCCATCAGATGCGTAGAAAAGATTATGGTCTTTTCCTGGGTTTTGAATTCGTCGATCACATCGATCAAAAACTCGACGTTGATCGGATCAAGCCCCGCAAACGGTTCGTCAAGAATAAGCAACTCGGGGTCGTGCAGAACGGCCGAGATAAATTGGATTTTCTGCTGCATCCCCTTTGAAAGGTCGGTCGTTTTTTTCCGTTTCCATTCGCCGAGATTCATGCGGTCCATCCAAAAATCGATGCGTTTATCGGCTTCGCGTGACGGGACGTTTTTCAAAGCTGCAAAATATCGCAGCTGGTCGATAATTTTTAATTTTTTGTAAAGCCCGCGCTCTTCCGGCAGATAGCCGATGCGGTCTTGTAGATCGGACGAAATTTCTCTGCCGCGAAATTCGATCCCTCCTGAATCCGGTTCGGTGATCCCTACGATCATTCGTATCGTCGTCGTCTTTCCAGCTCCGTTCGGGCCGAGAAAACCGAAAACCCGCCCCGGCCGCACTTCAAAGCTCAGATCGTCAACGGCAGTAAATTCGCCGAATTTTTTTGTTACATTTTCAACGACAAGTGTCGCGTTATTTTCGGTCATACAGTCCCGGGCAAAAGCACTTGCCAAATTTGTAAATCAACTGATTTCGGTGGTAAATATTGTTGTCTGCTATTAGGTCTAATCTACGTATGGTAGCATCACACCGATTTGCCGACAAAACTGTGTAATCGTTTGAATTATGGAAATTTTTCTTTATCGCCAGGATGCTCAAAGTGTCGAAGAGGGATTTTCGGCAAGCCATCTGCCCCAGCTTCTTGCCGACAAGACAAACGTTGTGTGGGTCGATCTGATGGGTGATACGGACGAAGGTATTGAAGAAGCAAAACAGGTTTTGCTGGAGATCTTTCACTTCCATCCGTTGACGGTCGAAGATTGCGTCGAAACCCGTAATGCGCCGAAAGTCGAAGCCTTTCCCGATTACTTTTACTTTATCGTGCACGGCATTCGCCCAGAAGAAACGCATCATACGAACTTTGTTACAAAGGAACTGGACGGGTATCTCGGCGCAAATTACGTCGTGACGTTCCACATCGAAAAGTTTCAAAGCATAAAGGTCGTAAAGCAAAACGTGCGCAGCAGCACATTTGCATGTGAACGCGGAGCTGCCTACCTGCTGCATCAAGTATTGGACAATATCGTCGATCTTTATATGCCGATAGTTGACGATTTCGACACGGCCATCAACGACCTTGAAGAACGCGTTTTTCAGACACGTAGCGGCTACAACATTTTGCTCGAAGAGATAATGGATGTTCGACGCGCTGTCGCGCGGTTAAAGCGGATCTCGGCACGGCAGCTCGAAGTTCTCTATCGCATCTCGCATGGCGAATTTCCACAGATCCCTGCTCCGGTTTTGCCTTTTTATCGTGACGTACACGACCACCTGCTTCGCATTTCGGACCTTTCCGAAAATTACCGCGACCTTGTCGCCGGCCTTATGGATATGCATCTGAGCGTCGTCGCGAACCGGACGAACGATGTGATGAAGCTGCTTGCGATCTTTTCGGCGATCATGCTGCCGCTTTCGCTCATCGCGGGCATTTATGGAATGAACTTCGAAAATATGCCTGAGCTGAAAAGCGCGCACGGCTATTATCTTACGCTCGGCGTAATGTTACTGATCGCGGTCGTCCTGATGGTCTACTTCTGGAAAAAAGGATGGATATTTCAACCCGCCGAGCATGAGATAAAGGTCGATCCTTCAAAAGAGGAGTGATACGGCGCCCCGATTCACAGAAAAAAAGGCCCTTCGACGATTTCGCGAAGGGCCTTAAATTTGATCAAGAAAAAGTCTAGAATTGCGACAGTCCAAGGACGGTCTGGATGATCGCTCCGAGGATCTGATACTTGCCGCCGTAATAGCTGCCATATTGGTAACGGCCATAGTAGCCGTCATCATAGCCGCGTTGGAAACCTTCGCGGAAGTAGTAGCTGTATTCGTCCATACCGACGTAATAGTTGTCGTAACCGAACGAGGCGTCCTGATATCCGTACGAATCGTTGTAATCGTAACCCCAGCCGTCCTCGCGGTCTGCCTGTCCTGCGCGGAATCCCTGCTCGTACCCATTGTTGAGAGCGTCGCGGAGCATCTGGGCACCGTACTGGCTGGTGTAGTAGTAATTTCCACCCCGATAGTACCGGTAATTGTTGATCACGTTATCGTAGTAACGAGCCTGCTGCAGGCGAAGCTGGTCCTGACGAATGCGGTTCCAATAATATTGCTGGTAACGCAGAGAGTTTCGACGGCGTTGGCGTTCTAATTCGCTCTGGCGCTGCTGCCGGATGTTCTGCCAGTTGCTCCAACGGGAGTTGTATTCGTTGTAGCGCTGGCGCTGAAGCTGTTCCTGCTGCTGGCGGTTGTAACGCTGATAATTGCCGTTGCCCCAACGTTGATCGCCTGAGCGGCCGTTTTGGTCACGCTGTAAATCGCGTTGCTGGCTTTGCTGCTGGCGGTTTTGCCAATCGCGATTTTGTTGCTGCTGGCGGGTTTGCTGCTGCTGGCGATCTTGCCATTGGCGTTGCCCTTGGTCGTTATCTCGACGCTGTTGGGCACGCTGCTGCTCCACTTGTTGTTGATCTCGCCATGTTCGCTGCTGTTCCTGTTGGTTCTGCTGGTTTTGGCGGCGCTGTTCCCATTGACGCTGGCGTCCCTGCTGCTGTTGCTGAACTTGCTGTTGCTGCTGCTGCCGGACACGCTGTTGTTCCTGCTGGCGCTGCTGGACCTGTTGCTGCTGCTGTTCCCAACGCCGGCGCTGATCGTCTTGACGCTGTTGTACCTGCTGCTGCTGTTGCTGCTGTACGGCACGGCGCTGTTCCGTCTGCTGTTGACGCTGCTGGTCGCGCTGCCCGCGCTGCTGCTCCTGCTGCGCCCGGCGGTCCTGCCCCTGTTGTTGGGGATTTGTCTGGCGTTCCTGTTGCTGAGGTTGGTTGTCCTGATTTCGCCGTGCGCCACGTCCGTGGTTGTTCTGGGCGTTGGCCGTTACACTGGCCCCAGCTAACAAAGCCGCTCCGGCAAATAACGACAAACCAAGTTGTTTTAGTTTAATTGAGTTCATGTATACCTCTTTACTCGGTTTCGATCTGAAAAAGATCGTTCATGCGCGCTTTTACTGCAATTTTTGTTCCAAAGCAAAATTCCCTGAATATACTGGGTTTATGGGAAGATTATCGCACGAAAACGTGAGTCGGCATTACAATTTCGTCAGAGTGTGATTTCGAAAATATAAATTGGAGAAATAAAAAAAGGCGGATGATGGCCGCCTTTAAGCATTTGGAACGATGTCCAAATACAGATGCTCATTTAGCACGCCAAAAAGGCTGCGGCTGACCGTTTGCATCTCGGAGCGGCCAGTGCTCCCATCGCCATTTGACGTTCAGCGGGTGAATTGTTTGGTGAAATCCGAATCCAACGGCAATGATAAGCCGCGCGTAATATAGCGAAAAAAGAAATATTTTCATAGAAACCTGTCCCTGGAACGAAAAATGGAGAAGCCACTCCACAGAATAAATGCCTTCTCCGATGGCCGCATCACTTATACTTAAGTAATTAACACGCCAGCGGCCGGTCATATCTTGCAAACGTAGATCAATCAATACTGAAAGTGTGCCGCACCGGCATCCCGATATTAGAAAAGACCTTTTAAGATAAGATTGTTATCTTAGCGTTTTGGTCTGAAAATCTTTGTATTGAAGATTACAAATAGAAAATAAAGCGGCGTTTCAGAAAATAGCGTAAATCACAGCGAGACACGCACCTGCGTAAATGCCAGCAAGAAAATCGTCGGCACAAACACCGAGGCCGCCGGAAAGGTTTTGAAGCTCATCGATCGGGTAGGGCTTCCAGATATCGAAGATGCGAAACAGGATGAATCCGGCGAATATGAAAGGCCAGCTAATTCCAAACGGCACGAACAGAAAGGCAACAACCTGGCCCATTACTTCATCGATCACAACCTGTGAAGGATCGGCGTTACCGAGCAGCGAGATTGAACGGGTCGACGACCAGATGCCGACTAAACTAATCGCCGTCAGAAGTACAACCACTATCGCCGTGATCAACGCGGGAATTGAGTTCGGCTCAAGACCGAAAATACCGGCACCAATATACCGATTATTTGGCGGCCCGAGGAAGAATGAGGTCGCTAAATAAATCGCAACGCCTACCGCCGAACCCCACGTCCCCGGCGCGAGCGGCAGATAGCCAACGCCGCATGTCGAAATTGCAAGCGACAGATAGTCAAGGAATCCGCTGGGTGAGCGGCTTTCGATTTTTTGTTTCATTTATTGGTTCGTCGTTGGTCCTTGGCTATTTGAGACCTGTTAACAGCGCAATGGACCAAAGACAAAATGACTAAGGACTATCCAATCAAAACTCTATCCCCTGCTGAGCGTAAATGCCTGCGTGAAACGGGTGTTTGATCTCCTTCATCTCCGTAACAAGATCGGCGGCAGCGACGAGTTCCGGCGGGGCGTTGCGTCCCGTAAGTATAAGATGAAGATGCGGCTGTTTTTCGCGAACCTCTTTTATGTGCGACAGTATTTTATCGATATCCAGGAATTTGTAATCGAGCACATACACGATCTCGTCAAAAACCAAAACGTCGTAGTCGCCGCTCTCCATTTTTTCGATGCAGAGATTCCAGGTGTTTTCCGAGGTCGCAATGTCCTGCGCGGGGTCGTTGGTGTCCCATGTAAATCCGTCACCCATCGTGTGGACCTCGACGCCGAGTTTTTCGAGCGAATCGTGTTCGCCGTAGCGGTCGTTTTTGGATTTCATGAACTGGATCATGCAGCAATGGAGGCCGCGGCCGGCGGCACGAACGAGGACCCCGATCGCAGCGGTCGTTTTGCCTTTGCCGTCGCCGGTGTTAACCATGAGAAGCCCTTTCGTGCTCTCGCGGTAATCTTCACGCCGCCATTTATATCTTTTTTCTTTGGTTTCGGACACGGCTGGATTGATTTATGCTTCGGTTATGTGGCCATTCGACACGTCGATCGCATCGAGCGTGGCATCAACAAGTTTTGCTTCGATCACGTTCCAATCTCCGACGGCACGGCAGCCTGCAGCGTTTTTGTGGCCGCCGCCGCCAAACTTTTCGGCAACTTTTGCGACGTTTATTTCGCCTTTTGACCGAAGGCTTACGCGGTATTCTTCGTGCGCGACTTCACGAGTGTAAACGACGGCCTCGACCTCTTTTGCGGCAAGCGGAATGTTCACAAATCCGTTGTTGTCGCCGTCAACGGCACCGGCGTTTTTTCGCATTTCGAGCGTCTGCCGCATCGACGCAACCTGTCCCGACGGATCACGCTTTACCGTTCCGAGCACCTGCCGCAACAGTTCGATCCGCGACCACGGATAACTGTTATAAACAGCCTCGGCGGTCTTCGCCGGTTTTGCGCCTGATTTTATAAGTTCAGATGCGACCTTGAGCGTTCGGTCGGAGGTGTTCGAATAATGAAACGAGCCGGTGTCCGTGACGAGAGCCATATAAAGGCACTCGGCAATCTCGACCGTGATACGCCCGCCGATGGCCTTGCAAAGATTGTAGATCATCTCTCCGACAGCGGAGGCGGTCGAGTCGATCCAGTTGATCGTGCCGAAATGTTCGCTTGTGGCGTGGTGGTCGATGTTAACGGTGAACTCTTTCTCAAGGTCGGCGATGCCGGGGCGAAAAGCGTCGGAGCACTCGATAATAAAAACTGCATCGTATTTTTTATCGATAGCCTCAACGCGTCGGATGTATTCGACGCCGGGAAGTTCCTGATACGCACCGGGGATCTCGTCACAGGCAATGACTTCTGCATTTTTGCCAAGCGACCTAATCAGCCAATAAAGCCCGAGCGATGACCCGATTCCGTCGCCATCCGGCCTCACGTGGGTTGTGATGGCGAAGTTTTGCTTGTTTTCAATTAATTCAACTACTTGACTTAGCACTCGTAAAAGGGATCAGGGATGAATGACGGGAGACGAAGATAAATGCCTTCTCCCGCTCGTCTTTCATCCCTCATCCTTCATCCTTTCATTAATCTTCCCCTTGCTACCTAGGTCGTCGAGGATCGTGCTTACCCGCGAAGCATTTTCCTCGGCTGAATCGCGAACAAAATGCAGGTGCGGAGCGTAACGAAGATCCAAATTTAATGCGACCTGCTGCCGAACAAATCCGGCCGCCTTCTGAAGCGATGTGAGAGCCTTTTTAATCTCGTCCTCACTTCCTTCGACTATGACGTAAACTTTTGCGTCCCTCAGATCGTCGGCGACATGAACGTCCGTAACCGTCGCCGTCTGCAAGCGAGGATCGTCAAGCTCAAAACCTACAACCTCGGCGATCTCTTCGCGTAATGCTTCTGCTAGTCTCTCTGGACGCCTCATAACAATATGTACGCCATCGAGACGGCCTTTTGATACAGCCGGAAAGATGGCGGCGTTATCTTAAAGCTCTGTCGCCGCGATCTTTTCTATCACAAACGCTTCGATCTCGTCATCGACCTTGATGTCATTAAAGTTCACAAGGCTGATACCACATTCGAAACCTTGTCTGACCTCATTCGTATCTTCCTTAAATCGCTTAAGCGACGCGATATCGCCTTCCCAGATCACGACGCTGTCGCGGAGCAATCTCGCCTTTGCCTGGCGGCGGATCAGGCCGTCGGTTACGCGACAGCCGGCGATAGTTCCGACGCGCGACACTTTGAAGATCTCCTGAACCAGCGCCTTGCCGAGAATTACTTCCTTCTCGATCGCGTCAAGCATACCGATCATCGCGGCCTTGATCTCTTCTTCGACCTTGTAAATGATCGAATGCAGGCGTATATCGACGTCTTCCTGTTTGGCGACCTCAGCCGCACGCGTTTCGGGACGGACGTTGAAACCGATAATTACAACAGCAGTCGAAACATCGTCCGCCTGCGTCGCGGATGCGAGCAACACGTCCGATTCGGCGATCGCCCCAACACCGGCACGGATGACGCGCACCTTGACCTTTTCGGTCGAAAGTTTTTCCAACGTCGCTTTAAGAACCTCAACCGAGCCTTGAACATCGGCCTTCAAAATAACCAGAAGTTCCTTGATCTCCGCCTGCCCGAGCGATTCGATACCGCGTTTGGTCGTCTTGAGCATTGCTGCCTGGCGTGCATGCATCTGACGCTGTCCGGCGATCGTCTGCGCCCGCTCAACGTCCGAAACAACCTGAAAAGTGTCA
>Ga0157372_10009873_pt1 | contig 10153 bp, 7 predicted proteins | sample C55metaG_FD_115307 | JGI IMG/M metagenome (GOLD analysis project Ga0157372, IMG submission 115307) | Corn rhizosphere microbial communities from Kellogg Biological Station, Michigan, USA - C5-5 metaG | ecosystem: Host-associated > Plants > Roots > Rhizosphere > Soil | place: USA: Michigan...
ACCGTACGGATCGCGTCCAGCAGGTGCAACGCCCCAAGCCCCGTGATTTCGGCGGTCGTGATCGGTTGCTCGAACGACACCCCGACGAAGCTTTGTGCGGCGAGGTTGTAGACCTCGTCCGGCTGGGCCTTTTCGATCAGGCGCAGGCTGCAACCCGGGTCGGTCAGGTCGTACTCGACCAGTTCCAGGTTCGGGTGCTCGGCAACACCGAGATCCTGCATCCGCCAGAAATTGACCGAACTGGTGCGGCGGTACGCACCATACACCTTGTAACCCTTGTCCAGCAGCAGCTCGACGAGATACGCGCCATCCTGTCCTGACACCCCGGTGATCAATGCGGTTTTCATTTCCCTTGGCTTTCCTGCTGATCCCTTATTGTTGTTTGGTATTCAGGCCGACCTAGAACCGCGCCGAGCAATCCGCGTGCAGATTGATCCCATGTCAGCCATGGCATGCCTGATGAACTCGGCGTCTCCCCACGTTTGTACGCGCCCAGCCACGTGCGCACGGCATCCGCCAACGATAGCGGGGCTTCGCCCGAAAAGTATGTCGCATGCTCGTCTGCCACTTCGCGAAATACCGCCAAGTCACGGCACAGGATGGGCAAATTGTGCCGAGCGGCTTCGACCAGCGGCAAACCGAAGCCTTCGCCCTCGGATGGCGCAAGCAGAACCGTGCAAACAGCGTAGAGCCTGTTCAGAAGTCCATCGTCCGCATCCATGAACCAGAACAAGCGCTGGCCGAACTCATCGTGGTGACGGATACGCCGTTGGATCACTTCTGTCATCCAGCCAGGTCGCCCCACCAGCACCAGCGTCACATCCTCGCCATCCGCCCACAGCCGATTAAACGCTTCCAGCGTTTGCGCATGACCTTTGCGCGGTTCCACGGTCCCCACCATCAGAAACGATGTCGTACCACGTAGGCGCTGAAGCATCTCCCGTTGTTCGGATGTGAGGGCGGTATCGTTCGCGTCTTCGACGACACCATCCGCGCCCAAACGGAACCAACTCAACGCTGGCCATTGCTCGCGCGGCACCTGCAGGCGAGCCAGCCACTCGCGCGCATCCGTTTCGGTCGCCTGCGAAATGCAGGTGATGCGATCGCCGATCCGGCAGATGGTTTCAAACCACTTTTCGAATGTCTCGGATACATCCGGAGGAAACCAGTCCGAATGGGAGAGTGGTAGCACGTCGTTCAATACGAAACACAGCTCCACGCCCTTGGCGCGCATTGCCGCAAGTTCGTCAGCGTGTTCGATCACGGCATGCATTGCGTGATCAAGACCCAAAAACAAGTCTCCGGCGCGAGGTTCGATGGCCACGTCAGTCGCCGAAGCAAAGCTTCGCTCCATCAGGCGATCCGCGAACGTCCTCGCATACTTGTACGGCTCGGCCGGCGCGGCGTACACAAGCTCCACGACGAAACCATCGGGCGGTGAGGTGAGCAATGCCCGCGAAATCTCTCGAGCCACGCGCTGGATACCGGTCTGTCCTTGGCGCAATGCCAACTCGCTGACATCGACGAAGACGCACGGCGCTTGGTATGCCCGCGCCGGGGATGGCTGCTTCGGCGCAATTGTTTCTGCTCCGGCGGACTTGCATTGCAAGTCATGAGCGTCACGTTCTGCAAACAAGATCTCCTGCAGCGCACGCTCAATCGCTCCACGCTGGCCAGAATGCAGCCAATCGCGTAATGGCCGCGTCCATCGCCACGAGCGACTACCCAAGATGCTTCGCAGAGCCGCCGCAAGTTTTGCAAGCTGTTGTTGCTGATCCCACGCCTGTTGTTCCAGTTCACGAGCGCGTTCTGCAAAGGTGCTCGCCCGTTGCTCGCGCTCACCGGCGACGTCACGCAGGTAATACAACTCGTCCAGCAGTTCCTGGCGGGACTTGTCGGCATCGCGGCAGCGCGGGCCGCCCGTCACATCCGTCGAACCTCGATACGTGGCGGCACCCACGCCGTCCCGACGAAAGAATCCCGGTTCTGGTTGGCAATTGTGAATACCAAAGCCAAGTCACGCCATTCGTAATTATTGACGAGGTGCGTTTCAGTACTACACAAGGCGGTCGAAACTGAATAGCTACCGGGTCCGAAATTCATCGGAAATGCGAGCCGGTATTCCACCCGTTGCCCATCCACCAGATGTTCCAGAGCCTGCCGCGTATGGTGAGTGTTGGTACCAAAGACGGGCTGGCCGAGGCGATCCTTGATCATGTAGCCGAATACCAGACGTGGGATCGCTCCGCAGATGCGCACCTGCACGCGCAGTTCCACCGATTCTCCGACGTTGACGTATTCGACCGGTTCTCCTGCGGCGTTGTGCAAGCTGATGTTCTCCACCACCGCCTCGTGGGTGCCGGAAACCGTCTGCGCCTTTCCGGACAGCAGTCGCTTCACCTTGACCGTTTCATTTTCCTTTTCTGAGATCAATGCATTGTAATAATCCATAACCTCGCTCGGCTCGCCATCCATTAGCAGCCGGCCGTGCTCCAGCAGAATGGCGCGATCGCACAACGACTGGACCGCACCAGGGTCGTGCGATACGAACAACAGCGTGGTGCCTTCCTCGCGGAATTTGCGGATGCGTGCCATGCTCTTGTGCGAAAAATAAGCGTCACCCACCGACAGGGCTTCGTCGATGATCAGTATTTCAGGTCGCACTGCCGTCACCACGCTGAAAGCCACCCGCATCTGCATACCGCTGGAATAGGTGCGGATAGGCTGATCAAAGTACTCGCCGACCTCGGCAAACTCCTCGACCCCCGGGATGACCGCTTCGATCTGGTCGGGACTCATACCCATGAGGCCTGCCGCGTAACGCGCGTTGTCGCGGCCGGTCAGATCCGGATTGAACCCCATCCCGAGTTCCAGAATCGCCGCGATCCTGCCGCCGACGCCGATCGTACCTTCGGTCGGGCGTAACGTGCCGCTCACGAGTTTCAACAGCGTGCTCTTGCCGGCGCCGTTCTGGCCCACGATGCCCACGCTTTCACCGGCGAATACTTGGAAGCTGATATTGCGCAGTACCCAAGTTTCGTTTGCGGCTTTGTACGTCGCACCGAACCAGCCGACCATCCGCTGCCATTCCATCCGATATTCGCGAAATGCCTTGCCAAGTTCTTCGATTTTCAGCACGGCTGCTTTCACAACACGTCCACCATGTCAGGAGACGCACGGCGGAACAGGAACATACCCCCCGCAAGCAGCAGCAGCGACAGCGCCACGATAGCCCCCAGTGTTTTGAAGTGCGGTGGGTTGCCCCACAGCAGCACCTGCTGGTATGAGGAACAGATCGCGTACATGGGATTTAGACGCAGGATGAGTGCAAAATGACCCGGCAAGATGCCGATGGCGTACACAATCGGCGTCAGCCAGAACCACAACTGCAGCACTACGTTCATCACCTGCGCCACGTCTCGCACGAAGACGTTCAGTACGCCCAAGATTAGTCCAAGGGCGAGTCCGAATAGCAAGGTGATCACGGTCAGCATCGGCAGCCACAGCCACATCCAGTTCGGATAGTTGCCAACCGCGATGAATATGCCGAGGGTGGCGGTCAGCAGAAATAGGTTGTTGAGAAGGCACGAACCCGAGACGATCAGCGGCAGGCAAATACGTGGAAACACCATCTTCTTGAGCAAGCTTGCGTTGTCGACGAAGATGGTCAGGCAACGCGTGATCAGCTCGGCGAACAGCGTCCAGCCCGCAAGTCCCGCCAACAAATAGATGACATAGGCGTATTGATTGTTGGTATCGGGCAGTCGGCTGCCAAGCACCCGCGCCAGCACAAGGGCATAGATCGCGCCCTGCGCGAGCGGCTGCAGGATCATCCATGTTGCGCCCAAGCGGCTGCGGGCAAACCGCGTGCGCAGGTCATTCTTGATCGACGTGAGAATGAAATGACGATAGTGCCAAATCGCCAGCAGCAGCATTTTCATCAGAAACGGTTCCCGCATCCGCCGGAGGCAGATCGCCTCGTTGCGCAGGGCCGCAATTGTCGCGGCGCAGGGCCGAATACATCAAGCATTCCCCTGATCACGTCGAATATCGCGCAGGGCCGGGATGTTCCGGCTCAATGCAAAGCATTCGCTGCCACAACTTTCATGCCGAGCAGCCGCATCTGCAGGGGCCTCGAATCCTCGGCTTTCGGATACGGAGGCGGCGAGGTGTCCGGTCGTGCAAAGCGGAAACTCATGGTGGCGTTGCAGGCAGCACCCTTACCGAGGGGTGCCTCCACCTCAAGCACGTCGTGGCTATCCGAAGCTCCGTCCACGCTCGTTGAAAACTTGCCCTTGGCGGCGAAATGCCAAACTGTCGCAAGCTGGCCGTTGATCCAGACTTGCGTGTCGAGTTTGGGACGCGAGGGTGGCAGGTAGGGGTCGACCCGAAATTGCAGCTTCGCCCTCCGGCAGGATTCATCTGGCACCTTGAATGCGAGTACGGCCGTCGAGCCTATGGCGAAGCTTCCCCAGCCCTCCGGAGGCAACCAGCCCAAACCTGCTTCGTAGGTCGCGGACCCGGGCTTGGTGAAATCGATTTCGCTGCCGCCCTTGAGCTCCGGCGGAGCTGCCGAGATGGCCTTGAAGTCATGGCTCAGGTCCAGAGGCACACCAGCCGGGGAGTGATCCATCTTTTGGACAAGGCCGGCGCATCGCGGGGAAGTGATTGTCAGGCCTTGCAAGGAGGCGACATTCCCGAGATGGGCGCGTGCCCCACCGCGACCGAGCCAGTCCACCGTGAACAAGCCAGCGGAAACTCGCGATTGGGGCAAAGGCCGTATCGTCAATACGCTAGCGTCGCCACGTTCCTTGAGCAGGCTCTGCTGCGCGTCGGCGTCCGCAACCACCAGTTTGGCATTGGCACGGTCGATGAAAAAATCCAGCATCTGGTCATCGCGGAGACCTACCTGTGCACGCCCGCGATAGCTCATCTTCAGCTCGCGGCCGCCGACATCGAATCCGCCGTCGGGAGTCCAGCCAAGCAACGTATCCTTCTTGCACAGTTTGAATTCATTGACGCGCGACCATAAAGCCTTGCGCAGCACCGAATCGGTGACCGCATCATCCACCAAATCGCTGCCACCTGCGGTGGGCGCACTTCGATCGACGCCTGCAATGAACGTGGCATTGGTCCTTACGCCCATCAAATCGAGGACGGTCGGCGCGATATCCATGTGGTACATCCGGGCAGGCCTGTCGCCTGTGCCGAGGTTCAATACCAGCAGGGACGGCTGCCTGTGATAGGCCTCGGGAAACAGCGGTTCGGCATCGTTTCGCATCATCAAGTGGTCACTCATGACGACGACCACGGTATTTTTCCAATCCGGCTGCTTCGACAGCGCATCGATGAACTTGCCGAGCAGGTAATCGGTGCAATGGACGGCCTGCAACATGCTGTTGTTGTTGGCGGCGTACTTTGGACAATCCGGCGAGGGACGGCCGTCGGGCGGGTGCGTATCCAGCGTCAACAGGGTGAGATTGAAGGGCTTGCCGCTCGCTTCGAGTTTTTGATACCGCGCAAGCGCAAGCTTGAACAACACGCTGTCATCCAAGCCCCACCCCGATTCCGGCAATTTGCCGCCGGCCTCGGCTTCGAGCTCCCGCAACCCCAAAGCTTCGTCATATCCATGAAGGCGGAAGAACAGGCCCTTGTTGGAAAACACGATGGGTGCGCCACCCATGTAGACCTGCGTGTAGCCTGCCTTGTGCAACGCGTCTCCGAAGCAGGCAATCTTGGGGTGAAACGTCGTGACGTCAGTATTGTTGCCGGCGACCGTGTCGAGACCAGCGAACGCGCTCGTGAACAGCGGCACCCCACATTGCGAAGAGAACAAACCAGCCATCGTGTAATTGGCGCCTGAAAAGGTTTCCAAACCGGAGAAGTCGAGCCCCTGCTTGCGCAGACGATCGAGGTTTGGCGTCAATCCCGGAAATACCTTCGGATCCCAGTAAATCCGTTCCAGCGATTCCATGTAGATCCACACCAGGTTTTTGCCCGGAGCCGCGACCAATTTCTTCTTGGGCACTGGATGCAAGTCCAGCAGGCGCGCTACGGCTCGGCCCCGCGGCGTGTCGGCAAAATGTTCAGATTGCTGGACGCGGGCGAAATACCCGATCAGTCGCCGCGGCGTCGAATCCATTCCAAGAACCGCCAAGGACAAAATGACCAGCGCAACGAGCACGGGGCCGCGCACGGTGGCGCCAAGGCGCCGTCCATTCCGGCGCATCCAGTCCAGCAGCGCGACGCCCACCACGACCATCAAGGCGAACAGGGCGACGCCTCCGCCAATCATCGCCGGAAACGCGTGCAGGCCAGTACGAAGGTTGTCGGGATTCAGGTGCGCAAAAAAGCGCGCGTTGAAGGAATCGGCCTGCAGGCAGTACGAAACGCCCTCGCCCAGCACCAGGAACAGCCACACAAGATAAGCGAGCAGTGCCAGCGGAAGCGATCCGAGACGCAGCAACCGCCACCGCACAACCGTTACCAGCAACGCGCACCATGCGAAGGCGAATGCGACGTCCTGTCCGAACGAGCCGGATAGATACGAGGGAAATGTCCAAGCCATCCACGCATGCACGCCGAGCACGGGCAAGGCCAATACGATGATGACGATGACCATCGTCAGCCATGAATTTCCTTTCAAATCCGACACCGCATCTCCCGCATGAAAGGTACCGTGTGTCCTGCTTCGCAATAAATCTCGCGGCTGAGCATGTTAGCGTGCGAGCCGCTTCCGGACAGGAAGCCGTGAGGCCTGACCGGCCATCCGAACATCGCGCTCAATGCGCGGCGGCGAATGCGGATGAAGGAGAGGCCGACCTCACGTCGAGAAACAGCAGTTGCAAGGGACGCGGGTCTTAATACTTCGGATAGGGCGGTCCGCGTCAGGACTACCTGCCAGTAAGCTGAACCGGGATCGCAACGCCGCCGCGGCGGCTCGCCCGAGCCCCAATGGCTCTTTGTAAATTCCAACCAGGAACGATCCCGTGAATCATTCCATCGAATGCACTGGCTCACTCATTGGGTAGCGCCCTTCAACGTGACCGTTGCGCCGCCAGCCGTAATAGATGCCACCGTTGCGCGTGATCGTCGAAGGGTATGCATTCGGGTCACGCCGATCGTAGGGATAGGCTTCTTGCGTGGTGTAGTGTGAAACGATGCTGCGGCGTGTCAGCGTCGGATCGTTTCGCGGCATGCCGCCATGCACCAGCGCCGAGTGCCAAATCAGCCAGTCGCCCTTGCGCGGTGTGAAAATCAATCGCGCCAATCCGCGTTCGCGGCAGCCGTTCTCCAGATAGTTCTCGAATGCGCGCACGTGCGGCCCATCACCTTCTGCCAGCACCGAACCGTCATCGAACGCGTATTTCGGCACTGCACTATGGGAGCGATCCCAATAGAACAAGGGGCCGGCATCCACGCGTGCATCTTCCAGCGCCACCCAGGCGCCCATCAGGCAGGCCGGGCGCAAGGAATGCACGAAGGCAAAGTCCTGGTGACTCGCCTGCTGGGTGCCATTCTCGAACAGCAAGGTCTGCATGGCCGCGATTTTTTCGCCAAAGCACGCCTCGGCGAAACGCAGCACCTCCGGAAGCATCATGATTTCCGCCGCCGCGTCGGAGGTGTTGTGGAAATCGAGATAGCGCACCGAGGCAGTCCGGAATCCGGGTACCTGCGCCACTTGGCCCATCGGCGTTGGCGCCGTCAAGGCGTTGCTGAGTACCAATTGCGGCGGAAGATCGCGCCACGCCTGCTCCACGTCCGCCAATACCTTGTCGATCAACGCATGCGGCACGATCTGTTCCAGTTTCAGCCAGCCGTGCTCGCGGAAGAAGCGCAACTGCGTTTCAGTTTCCGCGTCCACGACTCCCATTTCCCGCAACTTCGCCAGGCCCTGCTCGAACTCGGCATTGTCCCGATCGATCCATGGTGCGCGCCGGTCGAACTCCGTCGGCGTCAACCGGGGCACGATCTGCATCGCTTCGCGCACGGCAATGGTGCGACCGTCGCATCCGCGTGCCTCCATACGATGATGGCGACCATCGCGCAGAGCGGCCGGAACTTCGATCGAAAAACCATGGCGGCCGTTGCCCACGCCTTCGCGTTCCAGATCGGCGCGATGCAGATCGGCGAATGCGCGGCCTACCGATTGGCCATCAATGAAAAGCTCCACTTCGGCCGGCGAAGCCGACGTCGTATCGCATGCCCAGCCTTGGCAGCAACCGTTGTGGACGGCATCAATGGAACCGCGCAAAGGCGCAGGGCTGTATTTGAACAACGAGCGCAACGCACGTTTGAACGAAATGTCGGTCTGCCAATCTCGACCCATCGCCGGACTCCACCATCGAGGCTTCCAATGCGACGATCCATCGTCGCAACATCGAATTGTCACTCCGCCATGATTCGAATACTGCTACTGGATCGTCAACTTGTGCTGGGTGGCGCACTGCACCGGTTTGCCATCGACACTGAACTCAAGCACCGGCGTGTAGCTGCCCGGTGCCACCGCGGACAGATCAGCTTTCACGGAATACCCCGCGCCAGCCCAACCCGGCTGTTTATTGGCACTGGCTACATCAGGGCGTGGCATCCCGGTCGCGGCATTGACCGCATAATCCTGCGTACCCTTCAGCACAAGCTGCACGCCCGCGGGCACATGATCGGAGTCGCCCGCCGCCCATCCGGAAAACGTGGCCGTGGAGGCATGCGACAGCGACTCGCTTCCGGCAGGCTTGTCATTCACCGCATCCAGATTGCAGGTGTTGACCGTCGATGCCTTGCCGGATGAGGAAGCGGGAATCGCGGCGAAAGTTCCTGTCGACGGCGTGTAGTTGCTGGTGGACGCGGCGTCCGCGGGAAGCGGCGTCGAATCACCACAGCCCGCAAGTACCAGGACGAGCACGCCCGGCAAAATGATCGTCGCGATGGTCGAAGTTCTTTGCATGGTTTTTGCTCCAGAAGAGGCGGAGATTGTGCGCCCGGTCACCACGCCGAGGGCTCAGTCACAGCGGGCGGCCGCTTTCGAAAGCGGTTCGATAGCTGCCTGCCAAGCCGTATGCAAGGCCGTTCGACAACGTAGTGTATTGCCGCTGCCGCCGCGACCGAAGCCATCATGGCGATCATCGCAGCGTTGCCATATCCCATCAGTGGATCCAACTTGGTTAGCAAGAACAAGCCAAGCGGGCCGTGGATGAGATACAGCGAATAGCTGATATCCGAAAAAAACTTCGGTACGCGCATCAAGCCGACCCGGTGACCATAGTTGAGCGCCCACACAAAAATCCCGAGGGCCAGCACCAGGCACAAAATGCGCGATTGGCTAGGCTCCAAAAACGATGTAAGGATCCTGTACACACCGAACACCGCGGCGAAATAACACATCCACCCCAGTGCCAACGCCCATCCACCTTTGAGTCCACCCGCCCAGTAAAAATAGATGGCTTGCCCGATCAAGAGGTAGGGCAGATAAGCCACGTTTGCCGCGAACAGATACCAGTCGTCACCGAAGCTGGGGGCATGGGCAATCACCGCAAAGACAAACGCCAGCTCAACCACCATCGCCCAAAACGGCGCGCGCCGAATCAGTGGCATCACGCAGGCGACCAGCGCGTAATACATCACCTCGATCTGCAAGGTCCAGCCGACGCCAAGCACCAAATGCTGCGGCGCATGGAGGTAATTGGTGATCGTGGCGATACGCGCGACGTCCTGCCAGTTGCGCAACCACGAAAGCTGGAACCCTGTACCGGTGATGCCGAAGGCAATCACGATGATCGCGATCAGCCAATAGCCCGGGTAGATGCGGAACACCCTTCGAATACCGAAGCGCAAGGCGTTTTCCGAGCGCGCCACGTGGGTGATGATGAACCCGGATATCAGGAAGAACACCATCACGCCAAGCTGGCCAAACTGGTCGACAATGACGAGAGGACGCACGAACAACGTATTGACCCACTCCTTCAGCCAGTAGGTCTGGTGGATCGAGGCAAGGTAAATGCCTACGTAATGGGAATACAACACCAGCAGAGCTGCTGGTCCGCGCAACAGATCGATGAATCCGAATTGGCCGCGCGGTACGACCGAATAGTCGCGCGTCGTCATGGGTATGGCCTTCGCTGGTCGGCTATGTTCACGCCGCCGATCGCCGCCGATG
>Ga0157372_10009876_pt1 | contig 10153 bp, 4 predicted proteins | sample C55metaG_FD_115307 | JGI IMG/M metagenome (GOLD analysis project Ga0157372, IMG submission 115307) | Corn rhizosphere microbial communities from Kellogg Biological Station, Michigan, USA - C5-5 metaG | ecosystem: Host-associated > Plants > Roots > Rhizosphere > Soil | place: USA: Michigan...
AATACAGCGCCAAGCCCTTCTCCTGAAATCGCGGAGACCAGAGACGGCAAACCTCAGAGAGCGATCCATTGATGTTTCCGGGTTCAAACTTCAACTTCAGTTCACCGGTCTCAAGCACACTGAAGCTCAAAAAGTCTTGGATGTAGCGCTGCAATCGCTGTCCGTTGGATCGCATGTCGCGAAGCACTTCGCGCTGGCGTTCGTTCAGACTCCCCAGTTTCTCGCTTTGCAGCATTTCAACGTAACCGTTAAGGATCGACAATGGCGTCTTGAGATCATGGGCTGCCGATGCCAAGGCATTGGTCGTTCTCAGATACCGCTCCTGCAATTGCGAAAATTCTGGTGAGGGTTCAGTGGCTGTTGCCGACGGAGCGTCACTAGCGGCGGACGAGCTCTCTTTTTCTGAAACGGATGACAGCTGGGGTATTGAAGACAAATGGGGCATATGAGCAAATCAAATGAGGGGAGGGGCGCGGCAACCATCGTGATGAGACTGGGTGCCGTCTCAAATGCTAGGTTAGACTCCGCCGAGTGTCAACGAAAAATGCAAAACATTTGCCGGTTTTCGGTAAAGTCTTTCCGAAACCACTTCCAGAAGGAACGGCGTTTAGGCCTTAAAAATCAACAATTCCCGGATAAAACCAGCTAAATAGCTGCCTACGTACAGGAAACCACTGAGTTATCGATCCAACCTGGTTGAACCAACAGCTCTAGCCATGTGTGTTTGGCAGCTAAGGTGCGACAAACATGAAGAGTCGGTTAAAAAAGGGGGCCACACCTTTGGATCGTCCACGGATGAAATTGGAGCGCCGTTCCTGGTCACGGCTTCCATTGCCAATACCATTGTTTGTCCGCAGTCGAGATTCAAAAGGTAAGGACCTGCTCGAATTTGCCACCGCGCTGAACATCTCTGCGGGCGGGGCGTTGGTGGCCATGCACGGCGCTTTGCGGCCAACGGCGCAGGTTTCGCTCGAAATCCCCAGTGCCCCACTGCCGACGTCCGCTCCTGTTCGAAAGAATTCGCGTAATCTGCGGGCAAAAGTTGTTCGGGTAACCCACGGTGAAGGTTTTAACCTTGTAGGCCTTAAATTCGTCCAGCCCCTGCTGCCCTCCGACGTTCCTCGGCAATCATCCCCGAGAAGGAAAGTTGCTTCTTCGGTGTGAAAACTTTTTCCCTTGCCTCGAGAGCAATTTTAGCCCTGTGCAGCCCGCAAGAGTCACCATCCAGCCGGTATTCGGCCAATGCGTAAGTTCCTCAATTGTCACGGATTAAGCGCGTTTTTTCGTCGATAACAAGATTTCCGCAAAGTTTGGTTGATGGGGTGCACACCCTAGCATGAATCGCAAAGGTGGCGTCGTTTATGTCGAGCACAGTGACAAATTCTGTCAGTTCCCTGGCGCAATCCTTGGGTGAAATTCCACCCGAGGCGGTGGTTTTTGGGCAATCGGAGCTTATGCAGGCCCTTCGCTCGCGGCTCGACAAAGTGGCCTCTGCCAATGTGCCGGTGCTCATTCATGGCGAAAGCGGCACCGGCAAAGACATCATCGCTCGCCTGGTCCACTCCCGTTCACCCTGGAGATCTGGACCCTTCGTTAAAGTGAACTGCCCGGCCATCCCCGGTACTCTGCTCGAGAGCGAGCTGTTTGGATACGAACGAGGAGCCTTCACCGGGGCTTACGGCTCGAAACCCGGCCGCGTGGAAATGGCGCACCGCGGCACTTTGTTCCTTGACGAAATCTCTGAGCTCGACATGCCCCTGCAGTCCAAACTTCTGCAGCTTTTGCAGGATGGTCAGTTCTGCCGCATTGGAGCTCAAGCCGACAAAAAGGTTGAAGTAAGAATCGTTTGTGCCACCAATCGCAAGCTCGAAGATGAGATTGAAAATGGCACCTTCCGGCAGGACCTCTACTATCGCATCAATGTAGTTAACTTGTTCATGCCGCCGCTTCGTGAGCGGCGCAGCGACATAGACGGGTTGGTAAGCTACTTCCTCGAGTATTACAACCGCAAGTACAACTGCAAGGCGCGGCCGCTTTCGTCAGAATTGATGGAAGTACTGCAAAAGTATCACTGGCCCGGAAACATCCGCGAACTCGAAAACCTGGTTAAACGGTATGTCATTCTGGGTAGCGAAGAAGTAATCAGCAGCGACCTGCAGCCCAGAGAGAACGACTTTATCGCCTCCGACATTAACCTCGACGGCCCGATCTCGCTGAAGAAGCTGACTCGCCAAGCCACGCGAGCACTCGAGCGCAAGATCATCCTGAAGGTACTGCACAACCACCATTGGAACCGCAAACAAGCGGCAAAGACCTTGAACATCAGCTATCGCGCATTGCTGTATAAGATTCGCGACGCTGGGCTACCGCCTAACCGGGCGCGCCGTCCACCTGAGGCGGCCGGCACACAGGTAGCTGCCGACTGACTCTCAGTCTCAAACTAAGTGCCTTCCCTTAGTCGAAAACTGGATTGCCCCGAGTAACCGCGAGCCCTGATGCCCATAGTGTCGAGCTCGACAAGGTTTTCCGATCGTTTCTGTTGACGAATGAGCAACTCCGTACTATCTTCGTCTCCTTCCCCACGTAAGTAGCTGGATGTGTGTCCAGGATGGACCTTCGGAGGTTAACGTGCTTCTGCGCCGACTGCTCACTTCATTTCCCTTATTTGTCTTTTTTGCCGCACTTTGTTTTTTACCGGATGCGGCGAGAGCCGAAGGATTTCAGCCAGTCTCACCCGACGAACTCAAGATGACGTCTGAGCCGCTTGCTCCTGGTGCCCCAGCCATCATTTTGTACCATGAGGTCGAACGCGACGATAGCGGCAGAACGGGACACGAAAACGACTATTACCGCATCAAGATTCTGAAAGAGGAAGGCCGCAAGTATGCCGATATAGAAATTCCGTTTTTCAAAGAGAACGGCAACAATATCGTCAATGTTCACGCCCGCACCATTCACTCTGACGGATCAATCGCAAATTTCGAAGGGAAAGCATTCGACAAGTCGATTGTCAAAGCGAAGGGCCTGAAATACATGGCCAAGACATTTACTTTGCCAAGTGTCGAGGTGGGTAGCGTCATTGAGTATTACTACACCCTCGACCTAAGCGAAAATCTTATTTACGACTCACACTGGATCCTTAGCGAGGAGCTATTCACAAAGCACGCGAAGTTTTCGTTGAAGCCATACACCAGTGACTATCTCCCCATTAGCGTGCGCTGGAGTTGGGAGCGGTTACCAGTTGGTACCGAGACCCCGAAGGAAGGTCCCGACCACATAATCCGGTTGGAAGCAAGCAATATCCCTGCGTTCCAGACCGAAGACTATATGCCGCCTGAGGACGAACTGAAGTCCCGTGTGGATTTCACTTATTCCGAAGATTCTGCGGTAAAAGATGCAAACCAGTTCTGGAAGAACCGTGGCAAAAAATTTAATGGCGAAGTCGAAAGTTTTGTCTCCAAGCGAAAAGCAATGGAAGCAGCGGTGGCTCAGATTGTGTCGCCCAGCGATGCTCCGGAGGTGAAGCTGCAAAAACTTTATGCACGGGTTCAGCAGCTTCGCAATACCTCTTTCGAGGTGCGGAAGACCGCGCAGGAACAAAAACGTGAAAAGGAAAAGGACCCAGCCAATGTCGAGGATGTCTGGAAAAGAGGGTACGGCGACGGCATTCAAATTACATGGTTGTTTCTGGGTCTAGCCCGGGCTGCGGGATTTGAAGCTTCGGGGGTGATGGTCTCGGAGCGCAGCAAATATTTCTTCAACCCAAATCTGATGGATCCGCACAAGCTGAATTCAAATGTCGTACTCGTCAAATTGAATGGCAAGGACGTTTTTTGCGACCCTGGTATTCCCTTCACTCCGTTCGGAATGTTGATGTGGTCAGAGACTGGAGTTCAAGGTTTGCGTCTGGACAAAGATGGCGGCAGTTGGATTCAAACCCCAGTACCCGAAAGCTCCGCCTCACAGATTGCGCGCACTGCAAGCTTAACGCTTTCTGAGACTGGCGACCTCGTAGGCAAGCTCACCGTAGCATTTACCGGCCTCGAAGCGATGGAACGACGACTACAAGAACGCAACGAGGATGAAGCCGATCGCAACAAATTTCTTGAAGACGAGGCTAAGCAGTACGTGCCGGCTGCGATCGAGGTTGAGTTGACGAACAAACCAGACTGGAGCGGTTCGGTCACTCCTCTGACAGCAGAGTATAACTTGAAAATCCCCGGTTGGGTTTCAGGAGCAGGCAGAAGGGCTTTGCTGCCAGTTGGAATTTTCAGCGCAACCGAAAAGAACGTATTCGATCACACCGAGCGCGTCCATCCCATTTATTTCGATTTCCCCTCCGAAAAGCTGGACGACGTGAGCATCAGTTTGCCTCTTGGCTGGCAGGTTAGCAGCCTTCCCTCAGCGCAGGACAAAGACGCGAAAGCCGCGCGCTATGTTCTGAAGGCTGTAAATGACAAAGGCATCGTGCACTTGAACCGGCAATTGAACGTGGATTTGGTGTTGCTCGAGTCAAAATATTATCCCGCTTTGCGGAATTTCTTTCAGTTGGTGAGGACAGGGGATGAAGAACAAGTTATCTTGCAACCGATCGGGGCGCGAGCGAGTTATTAGTATGCGGATTGCGACAGTGTTGCTGGGCGCCGTTTCGCTTTTGGGGTCGTCCTCAATAGCCGTCGCGGGCGATGCGCCGCAATGGATGCATGCGCTGGTGAACGCGCCGTTACCAGCTCACGATGAAAAAACTAACGCTGTGCTTCTCTATGCGGAGAAGAACGTCACGGTTCAGTCCACGGACAAAATCAAAACTGTGGTACGGCGAGCATACAAGATCCTGAGGCCCGATGGGCGCGACTATGGCATCGCCGTCGTCCCGTTCAATTCGCCCAGCGAAAAAGTAACCGGGTTGCACGGCTGGTGCATTCCGGCGCAAGGCAAGGATTACGAAGTAAAGGACAAAGAAGCGCTGGAAGTTTCAGATCCCAAGGTCGACGGCAGCGAATTGATTACTGATGTAAAAGAGAAGCTCATCAGGATACCCGCGGCTGATCCCGGAAATATCGTCGGCTATGAGTACACGATCGAGGAACAACCTCTTGTATTGCAGGACATGTGGTACTTCCAAGGCGAAAGTCCCTTAAGCGAGGCCCATTACACTCTGCAACTGCCGGCCGGATGGGAGTACAAGGCTGCGTACCTAAACCATCCCGAGGTCAATCCAGTACAAACCGGCAGCAACCAGTGGCAGTGGACTGTGAGCAACGAAAAAGGTATTCGTGAAGAACCGGATATGCCACCGATCCATGGTGTCGCGGGAAAGATGATTGTGTACTTACTTCCCCCCGGAGGCGTCGGTACTCGAGGATTCGCCAACTGGAAGGAGATGGGCAACTGGTACGCAGGTTTGGCAACCGGGCGGCGAAATGCCAGTCCAGAAATCAAGCAAAAGGTCGCCGAACTGACTGCTGGAATAACTGATCCGCTAACCAAAATGAGAGCGATCGCTCAGTTTGTGCAACACGACATTCGGTACGTGGCAATCGAACTAGGCATTGGAGGTTTTCAGCCACATCCCGCCGCCGATGTCTTTGCCCACCGTTACGGAGATTGCAAGGATAAAGCAACACTGATGGCCGCCATGCTGAATGAGATCGGCATCGATTCCTATTACGTTGTAATCAATGCGGAGCGTGGATCGGTCACTCCTGACATGCCCGCCAATGACGGATTTAACCATGTCATTCTCGCCATCAAGTTACCCGCAGGTGTGCCTGAAGGATCCGCGGTTGCGACTATCAAACATCCGCAGTTAGGGGAAATACTGTTCTTCGACCCTACCAACGAGCTTATTCCGTTCGGACAAATTGGCGGCTATCTACAGGAGAATTATGGGCTGCTCGTCACCCCAAGCGGCGGCGAATTGGTGGAAGTTCCAAGGTTGCCCCTGGCTTTGAATACGATCCGGCGTACTGGAAATCTGATTCTAGATGCGACCGGAAAGTTAACCGGCAATATAAGTGAAATGCGGATGGGCGATAGGGCTTCATCAGAGCGATGGAGACTGCTGCATCTGACAAACAACTCGGACAGGATAAAGCCCATCGAGACGCTCTTGGCGGGCTCGCTCTCAAATTTTCGGATCCTCAAGGCCTCAATTCTCAATCTGCACCAAACCGACCAGCCTTTTGGATTCGATTACTCGTTTGAAGCGATGAATTACGCCAAAAACGCCGGCGACTTACTTCTTATTCGTCCGCGTGTACTTGGGGTGAAATCACAAGGCATCATGGAAACCAGCGAGCCACGTCAATTTCCGGTGGAATTCGAGGGGCCAGTACAGGACACCGACGTATTCCAGATTACGTTGCCGGAGGGATACACCGTCGATGACCTACCGCCCCCAGTGGATGCTGACTTCGGGTTTGCCAGCTATCACTCCAAGACGGAAATCAAAGGCAACGTTATTGGATATACACGCACCTTCGAAATTAAAGATCTCAGCGTTCCGGTAAGTAAGTCGGACGATCTGAAGAAATTTTATAGGATTATTGCGACGGACGAGCGCAACACCGCCGTGCTGAAAACTTCGAAATAACACGATGACATTCGCGACAAGCACGATGCAATAGAGTCGAGATCCAGAGAGTTAGCCGCCGATCCTCTCTACTGCACGGTGAACTGCACGGTCGTGGTTCTGGTCGCCGTACCTGACGTGGCATTCACGGTTACCGTATAGGTTCCTGCGGGTGTTCCGGTGGTGGTTCGCGTGGTTGAGCTCGAACTGCAGCCTGCCTGCAATAGCGCCATTCCCAACAACAGGGCAACGAAGACCCCCATCAGCGCTCGCCGCTTGCGAGACACGCCTGCGCCCACCAGCCCAACACCGAGAATTGGTAGCCATAAGGCATAGGTGATACCGTGCCTCAGCAAACTTCCCGTGGTCGTCACTCGGGCGGTTGTGGAGATCGCCAACGTACGACTCTGGGGGCCGCTACTCATGCTCGAGATGGTTGATCCGGTTGGATCGGGAAAGGCACATGCGGATCCGGCTGGCACGCCCGCACCGCATGAGATGGCCACCGACTCCGGGAAGCCAGATCCGGTTGGAGTCACCAGGATAGAGTACTTTACCGAGTCCCCTGAAGCGATAGTGGTCGGGGTTGTGGAGCTGGCTTTCACCGAATAATCATTGACCGTTGCCGTGCCACCGATAGTGGGTGTGGAGCCTCCCGGAAAGCTAAGGCTAGCTGAGTTGCCAACCGAGCCTGATCCCTGCAAAACGGTGGTCGGCGCATTGACGGTGACCGTGACCTTTGCGGCAAAGTTTACACTCTGTGTTGCGCCACAAGAGTTCGCGGTCGCCAACGTAGTGAGAGTCGAACTATTTACCGTGCCCAGCGTGCAACTTAATGTGCCAGTGGTGACTGCACTTCCGCAGGTTCCCTGGCTGGTGCTGGCGCTGGTCGATCCAGAGTTGGTTCCCAGCTTGTCGGTGAAGACGACGCCGGAAACCGGGTCACCCAGGTTGTAAATATAGTAGGTAAACGTGGCTGGGCTTCCGACTCCAACTGGAGAAGGACTGACTGTAGGGTTCTTGGCGCCGCATGCGGGAAGCCCGCCGGCGGGTGTTGGGTCGGGCATGGTAAGCGCGGAGGTGTTTGGACCGAGCTGAGCCACAAAAGCGTCTGAGGGACCCGATAGGGCTCCCCCTCCCGCCAGCGGAGATGTGGTCGGGAAGCTGCCCGCGGTCTCACCGCTTACGTAAGTATTCAACGAGGAATCGAGCGCAATGCTGGTTCCGATATCTTTCCCTGATCCGCCTAAATAACTAGATGTGCTGGTGCTCGCTGTAGTGCTCGTTCCAGTTGTGTTCAGGCGGGCGATAAACGCATCGAAAGCGCCGCCTCCGAAACTACCCTGAAAAGCATTCGCCAAGTGGAAGCTGCCAGCCGTAAGACCGGTGACATAAGCATTGCCCAGCGTGTCGGCAGCAATTCCCAAGCCGGCGTCTTGCGCCGAACCACCGAGGTAGCTGAAGTAGTCAAGCGGTACCGTGCCTTGAGTTGTGCCGGAGATTGCAGGCACTCCGAACTTCGCGACGAATGCATCTCCGCCACCACCATTTGCACTTTGAAAAGCGAGGGTTGTGTTCGGCACGGTGATGTTGGTGGACGTGGTTGATCCCGTGATATATGTGTTGGTCCCATCGGTAGCTACGCTATAGGCGACATCATCGCCGCTGCCACCAAAGTAGGTGCCGTAGTCTAGCGCATATTGCTGCGTGTTTGCAGGAGGGGCGTTAAGTTTAGCCGCCCATACGTCAATCCCACCCTGTGCGCCTGATTTATAAGCGTTGGCAATCCAAGGCTGGGGGATTCCCATGTCGGTGAAGTTCGTTCCACCGGCCAGATAGACGTTAAAACTCGCATCCACATTCACCGCGCCGCCCACTACGACACCATTCGCAGGAGCGCTACCTCCGATGTAGGTCGAATATTGCAAGCTGCTCGCAGTGTTCAGGGCTGGATTGACTTTAGCGAAGAAAAACTGATTGGTGGCCGCCGGGGAAGGTTGTAAGGCCCCAATAGTCGTGGGAAAATCTGGCGACGTCGTCGTTCCAATCACGTACACGCGTCCCAAACTATCGAGCGCCATATTGGACGCCGTCTCTACGCCGCTCCCCGAGAGATATGTCGAGTACAGATTCACCGATCCACTAGAGTCAATTTTTGACACGAAAGCATGATCACTGCCCGGTGCAACCGCAGTGCTCTGAAATGCCGAAGGTGTGGTCGGATAGGTCGATGAGTTCGTAGTCCCGGCAACATAGACATTGAATCCACTATCTACCCCAATGCCGGTTGGGTACTGAATGCCGCTCGCGCCGCCGATGTAGGTGACATAGTCCAGCGTCGAAGTAGTCACGCCTCCGGTGCTGCCAAGGCTGATGCGCGATACGAAAACGTCTGAGGTGCCCATCGTCCCTATGACTACGGGGGTGGCCCCACCGAATGTGCCGCTTGAGGTCGTGGCGCCGGCCACGTAGATTCGGCCACCGGAGTCGACGGCAATAGCCGGGCAATGCGGAACAAATCCGGCCGTCGCACTAGTAATGGCACTGCAACTTTCTTCGCCGCCGCCGCCAAGATAGCTGGCAAATGCCAGCACCGGGTCGATCACCAGGGCCCGGCTGTGATCGTAGGGACCGACTTCGAACCCGGCGCGGTTCTTGCCGCGCATTACGAATGATGCGGCGATAGTCTGAGTGCCAGCAGAGAATTTCTGGTAAACATGCGGGGCCTCGAAGCGGAGTTCACGTCCGTCGATGCCGAGCACGAGATCGCCATTCCTGGCAACCGAAACGTTGTTAGCGCCTTTGAAAGTCAGCTCAATCTGATGAGCATCGCTTCCCGGCGAAACTTCAAAATCGTATTCAAGCTGATTCTGATTTCCATAAAACGCGAGGTCGATACCGGGATAAACTTCGCGATACTGCACTCGTCCGAACTGAGGAATATTCCGCAACCAGCGCGAGGGATCGTTTCCGATAAAGTAGTTGCTGTGACCAGCTAACCGGTCCGTCCCGACCATTTCAGGTTGTTGATTTGCCCCGGCAAGCTGCATTTCCACCGCTGCCTGGCGCATCCGGTTTTGCGAGCGCTCGGGCAGCGTAAGAACCGCCGCAGACGGCGTCAGGTAGAGGCCATAACCGCGTCCGTGGGCCACGAATTTCGCCGCAGCGTCACTTTGACCTTGATTGGGTTCAAAACTGATGGGAAGCTGCGCCAGCGAAGCCTGAATCTGGGAGGAACTGTGAGCCGGTGAATTGGGGAAACGTGGCGTCGCGATGTCGCGGGTCAACAAAAAACCTGCGCCCAGGACTAGAAGAACCAGCAAAACCAGACCGCGCACCCGCGCAAAAGCTGGCCCCACCCCGCTGCGATTAACCATCAGAACCCTCCGAAATTCCCGTTTCCTGGAGAAATTAAAGTATGGGAGAAATGCCGCCCGGCGCGCGATTACCCCAACTCCTGAAATGCATGCCTGGTTGGGGTTTGGTTTGGCCTATCCGGCAGACCTGCGCACCCGCGACCTAACTGGCTGAAAGTAAATAAATACTTAAACATCTGACGGATAGGCTGTCAAGTTTGCC
>Ga0157372_10009877_pt1 | contig 10153 bp, 10 predicted proteins | sample C55metaG_FD_115307 | JGI IMG/M metagenome (GOLD analysis project Ga0157372, IMG submission 115307) | Corn rhizosphere microbial communities from Kellogg Biological Station, Michigan, USA - C5-5 metaG | ecosystem: Host-associated > Plants > Roots > Rhizosphere > Soil | place: USA: Michigan...
CGAGGTGACGCACCCGAACCTGATGTTCCACTTTCTCCCGCTCGCCATCCGCTACGACGGCACGCAGCCCGCGGGCGGTCACGGCTACCAGGTGCACGTCGGCCCGATGTTCTCCGACGCCCTGGGGTCGGTGAAGATCACGTCGACCGACCCTCGCTCGAAGCCGGCGCTGCGGTTCAACTACCTCTCGACCGAGCAGGACCGCCGCGAGTGGCCCGAGGCGATTCGCTGCGCGCGGTCCATCCTGGGGCAGCCCGCCTTCGCGCCCTTCGACGGCGGCGAGGTCTCGCCCGGGCCCGCAGTCGGGACGGACGGGGAGATCGTCGACTGGGTCGCGCGGGACGCCGAGACGGCGCTCCACCCGTCCTGCTCGTGCCGCATGGGAGTCGACGAGCTGTCGGTCGTCGACCCGGCGACGATGCGCGTCCACGGGTTGGAGGGCCTGCGGGTCGTGGACGCGTCGGTCATGCCGTCGATCACGAACGCGAATCTCTACGCGCCGACGATGATGCTGGCCGAGAAGGCGGCCGATCTCGTGCTCGGCGCGACTCCGCTGGAGCCGTCCCTCGCGACGTGGTACCGCCACGAGCCGACCCACTCGGCAGCGCGCGCGTGACGACACCGGAGTGGGAGGAGCGCGTCGCGACGGCCTGGGCGACGTTCGACGGGCGGACCGACGACGAGAACCGGGCGCTGATCGAGGAGCTCGCCGCAGAGCTTCCGGCGGACAGCGCCGTCGCGAGCTTCGAGCGCGCCTGCGTCCTCGACTCGACGGCCCGGTCCGACCTCGCAGTCCCGCTCTACCGGGAGGCGCTCGCACGCGGCCTGCCCGTCGCGCGCCGACGCCGCGCGGTGATCCAGCTCGCCAGCTCGCTGCGGAACGTCGGTGGGGCGGCCGAGAGCGTGGAGCTGCTCACGGCAGAGCTCGAATCCGGGTCGGACGAGCTGGACGACGCGGTGCGAGCGTTCCTCGCGCTCGCGCTCGTGGACGTCGGTCGCGAGCGGGAGGCCGTGTCGCACGCGCTCACCGCGCTCGCTCGGCATCTGCCGCGCTACCAGCGCTCGCTCGCCGCGTATGCGCAGCAGCTCGCCCCGGACAGCCGCTAGCCGGTTGCGATCAGCGCGACGCCCGCGACGACGAGGGCAGCGCCGGAAAGACGCCCGGGGCCGACTCGCTCGCCCGCGAGCGGCGCGGCGAGGAAGGCGGCGATGAGCACGCTCGTCTCGCGGACCGATGCGACGGCCGCCGCGGACGCTCTCACGAGCGCGGCGAGCACGAGCGCATAGGCGACGAACGAGAGGATCCCCGCGGCGGCCGGGAGCGGGCGCGCAGCCGTCCGGACACGGGCCGTGCCGTGCTCGGTGAGGAGGAGGAACCCGACGTAGCCGATGGTTGCCGGGATCATCCCGAGCTCGAGGTACACGACGGGTGACGCGTGCTCGATGCCGTGCTTGTCGACGAGCGTGTAGGCCGCGATGCACGAGGCGACGGCCACGCCGAAGGCGGCGCCGACGCCGCGGCCGTCGGCGTGGCCGCTCCCGATGCCACGGACGAGCATTACGCCGAGCCCGACCAGGCAGACACCGGCGGCCTGGCCCGCGCTCGCTCCCGTCCCGAGCATCGTGACGCCCACGAGCAGCACGAGCACGGGCGCCAGGCCACGGGCGATCGGGTAGACGACCGAGACGTCCGCGTAGCGGTACGCCGTCGCGAGCGCGGCGAAGTAGATGAGCTGGAGCATCGACGTCACCGCGATGAACGGCCAGACCCTCGGGTCCGCGTCGAACCGCCAGATCGCGAGCGGCGCGAAGAGCACGACCGCCGTGACGAGCGCGATCGCCGTTGCCGCCTCCGGGTCGCGCTCCCGGCCGAGGATGAGATTCCAGAGGGCGTGGAGGAATGCCGAGCCGAGCGCGAGGACGAAGGCATCCAGCGGCATCGCACGACCCTAGACCGTCCGGCGGCCCCGTCGAGCGTCAGCGTCTGCCCGGCTCCGACCGCCTTTCTCGCGCCGTCCTTGTGCCAGAATGGGCAACCGGTGTCAGACACCGATCGCTGTCAAGGGGAAGCCGTGCCGAGTGGGTGCCGATCGCTCCACAGCCCCGGAGTCCCAGCATGAATGCGGCGTTCGTCGGGTGCTCCACCTCCGAGTGCCGAAGACCTCTCGATCGCGTTGCCCACGTTTGGCGTTTGGCTGTGTGCCCGCGTGGCTGTTGATCGATCGGGACAGAGTTGGCACATCGTGCGCTTGACAGAGATCGGTGTCTGACACCGATCTGTGTCGATCGCGCGCGTTGCCGAGAGAGCGGCCGCGCAGGCGGCGACTAGGCTGCCGCGGATGCAGCCCGCCCGCGCCCTCGTGTTCGACTTCAACGGGACGCTGTCGCACGACGAGCCCGTGCTGTTCGCGATCTACTCCGAGCTCTTCGCCGAGCACGGGCGGCCGCTGACCGAGGACGACTACTTCGGCACGCTCGCCGGGAACACCGAGGAGGCGATCATCGGCGGCTGGCTCGGCGTGGACGGCGACGAGCTCGCCGCCCTCGTCGAGGATCGCATCGACCGCTACGTTCGCCGCGCTGACGGCTCGACCATCCCGGACCAGCTCCGCGCGGCGGTGAGACACGCCGCCGCGCGCGTCCCCGTGGCCGTCGTGTCCGGGGCGTACCGGCGCGAGATCGAGCCGGTGCTGGAGTTCGCCGGGCTCGCCGAGTGCGTCACGGTGCTCGTCGCGGCGGACGACGTCAGGCGCGGCAAGCCCGACCCCGAGGGCTACGTCCGCGCGCTCGCCGCGCTCGGCGACGGCCTGGCGCCCCCGGATGTCGTTGCTTTCGAGGACACCGAGGCTGGAGTCGCATCCGCGCGCGGCGCGGGCCTCCGCTGCCTCGCGGTGCGCGGAACACACCCGGACGAGCGGCTCGTAGCAGCCGACGGCATCGTCGACGCGATCGGCGTCGACCTCGTCCGCTCGCTCGTCGGATGACCTGGGTGATCGCCCACCGCGGTGCGTCGGTGGACGAGCGGGAGAACACCCTGCCTGCGTTCGAGCGGGCGATCGCCGTGGGGGCGGACTTCGTCGAGCTCGACGTCCAGGTCTCGGCCGACGGCGCGCTCGTCGTCTTCCACGACGTCGACCTCGACCGGCTGACAGCGCTCAAGGGGCCGCTGCGCAGGCGATCGCTCGCGGAGCTTCGCGAGCACGCGATCCCGACGCTCGAGGACGTCCTCGAGCTGACCCGCGGACGGATCGGCGTGATGGCCGAGCTCAAGTCCCCGCATCTCTACCGCCGTCACGACGTCGCGGGCCGAACAGCAGCGCTTCTCGGCCGCAACGACGTCGTGCTCTCCTTCTCGCGGAGGGCGCTCCTCGACGCGAAGCGGGGCAGGCCGGATCTCCGCGTGCTCCAGCATGTGGGGCTCGGCGTCTCGATCCGCGCCGCGTCGTCCTACGCGTGGGGGGCCGGGTTCTGGGACCCTCGCGTGACGGGCCGCGGGCTGGCGAAGGCGCGAAAGCTCGGGCTCGCGACGACGGTCTACACCGTGAACGACGCAGACCGGATACGGAAGCTCGCGGCCCTCGGCGTGGACGGGGTCTTTACGGATTGTCCGGATCGAGCACGGGCGGCAATGCGTCCTCGGTGAGGGCCAGCAGCCGGGGGCTCGACGAAGGGAAGCTTGCAACGACGCGCGTCCCGACCGCGAGCGGAGCCGCCCGGGAGGTGGACAGATCGGCGACGAGGTTCCGATCCCCGTCCTCGACGCGCACGCGCGTCACTGCGCCGAGAAAGATCTTCGAGACGACGTCGCCGGTGAGCCCGCCCTCGGGCGGTGCGCCGTCGGCCACGGCCACGTCGACGGTCTCCGGCCGCAGGAGGCAGAGCACGCGCTCGCCCCGCGGCAGTCCCCGGGCCGCGTCGACCGGGAGCCGCAGCCCGTCGTAATCGATTGCCCCGTCGTCCGCGACTGTCGCGGTCAGCCGGTTCATGGTGCCGATGAACTCCGCCACGAACGGGGTCGCGGGGCTGCCGTACATCTCCGCGGGCGAGCCGATCTGCTCGATCTTGCCGTTCCACATCACGGCGACGCGGTCGGAGATCGAGAGAGCCTCCTCCTGGTCGTGCGTCACGTACAGCGTCGTGATCCCGAGCTCGAGCTGGATGCGCCGGATCTCCTCGCGGAGCTGCACGCGCACCTTCGCGTCGAGGGCGGAGAGCGGCTCGTCGAGAAGCAGCACCTTTGGCTCGATGGCGAGCGCGCGAGCGAGCGCGACGCGTTGCTGCATGCCGCCCGAAAGCTGGTGGGGATAGCGCTTGGTCGCGTGACCGAGCCCGACGAGCTCGAGCAGCTCGCCGACTCTCGCCTTGCGATCGGCCTTCGCCTGTCGGCGGATCCGCAGGCCGTACTCGACGTTCTGCTCGGCGGTCATGTTCGGGAACAGGCTGTACGCCTGGAAGACCATTCCCATGTCGCGCTTGTTGGGCGGCGTCCGCGTGATGTCCTTGCCGTCGACGACGATGCGGCCGGAGTCGGGCTGGTCGAACCCAGCGACGAGGCGCAGCGCCGTCGTCTTGCCGCACCCGCTCGGCCCGAGCAGGGAGACGAACTCTCCGGTCTCCAACGCCAGGTCGATCCCCTGCAGCGCGATCACCGGGCCGAAGGCGCGGTAGAGCTCCCGGAGCTCGACGTGCGGCATCAGCGGCCGATCCCGACGCGCACCGTGCGCTGGCCGCCGCGGCGTCCCACGAGGAGGATCGACAACATCGCAGCCCACGTGATACCGAAGCTCATCAGAGTCGCCGCGGCCGCCGGGTAGGCCTGCGACTCGTTGATGTACTGGAGGTACGTCGGGAAGGTGTGGAAGGCCGAGAGGCTCGCGATCGTGAACTCGCCCATGACGATGGCGAGCGTGAGGAACGCGCCGCTCAGGGCCGCGACGCGGATGTTCGGAAGGATCACGCGCGTCAGGGTCGTCCGCCAGGAGGCGCCGAGGTTCCGCGACGCCTCGGTGAGCGTGTGCACGTCGATCGACCGGAACCCGGCGTCGAGCGAGAAGTAGATGTAGGGGAACGCGAGGATCACGTAGGCGCCGACGAGGAACAGATCGGGCTTGCCGAGGAACCAGAATGGCGCGTGGAGCGTGTCCTTGTAGAACTTGAGCAGGCCGACGACGAGGATGATTGGCGGCACGACGAAGGGCACGAGGGCGAGAAAGCCGACGACGGGACGGAGGCGCGGCAGCTTCAGGTGGACCCAGTAGATCGTCGGCACGAAGAGGAGCAGCCCGATCACGATCGTCTCGAGCGCGAGCCTGAACGAGATCTTGATCGTCGACCAGAACTGCGGGTCGTGCAGGATCACACCGTAGGCGGAGAGGCTGCAGCACTTCCCCGTCTGCGCGTCCTTGAGGCTGAAGAGCAGCGTCGCGATCAGCGGCACGAGGAAGTAGATCGCGCCGAGCACGAGCCAGACCACGGCCGACGCCGCGATCTGCGGCCGGCGCAGCCTCATCTCGCCCACCGTGACGCCCGCCGCTGGAGCGGGATGTAGAAGATCATCATCGCCGCGAGGACGACGAACATGCCGAGCGCGAGCGCCTGTCCCTCGTTCGGGTTCGCGAGGACGTTCCCGGAGAGGTCGTTGCCGATCAGGATCGGCACGAGCGGCAGCCCCGTCCCGCTCGTCAGCGAGTAGGCGGTCGCATAGGCGGCGAACGAGTTCCCGAAGAGGAGGATCACGGCGCCGAGGATCGAGGGCATCAGCACCGGCATCCCGATGTGGCGCCAGTACTGCCACCGGCTCGCGCCGAGGTTCGACGACGCCTCGCTCCACTCGGCGCGCAGGCCGTCGATCGCCGGCGCGATGACGAGGAACATGAGCGGGATCTGGAAGTAGAGGTAGACGAGCTCGACGCCGCGGCGCGACCAGATGGCGAAGCCGTGCTGGTAGATGTTCACGCCGAAGAGGTCCTGGATCAGCTGGGTGACGATCCCGATCGTCCCGAGCGTGGCGATGAAGGCGAAGGCGAGCGGGATGCCGCCGAAGTTCGCCGCGACGCCCGAGAACGTGCCGTACGCGGAGCGGATCCAGTTCGGCGTGCCCTTGCGGAGCGCCGCGTAGGCGATCAACAGCCCGAAGAGACCGCCGAGGAGGGCGGTCGTCAGGCTGATCCGGATGCTCTCGACGAATGCATCGCGGATGTTCGGCGTGTGGATGATCGAGCTGACGTTGTCGAGGGTGTAACCGCCGCCCGTGGTCTTGAAGGCGCCGATCATCACGGTCGCAGCCGGAAGGATCAGGAACATCGAGGCGTAGGCGAAGAAGGGCACGACGCCGAGCCAGGCGAACGAGAATCTCCGGCCGGGCGCTGGGCCCGGCCGGAGGACGTTCTCGGTTGCGGCTTGAGTTGCCAGGGAGCTAGCTCGAGCCGAGCTTGGCGGGCCACTCCGTGTTGATGACCACCTTCGCCTTCGCCTGCTGGCCGAGGCTCGCGAACTTCGCTCCCTTGGCGTTGAGCCAGCTGGCGGGCAGCGCCTTCGTCACGGACTTCGGGATCGCCTTGCGCGCGACGAGGTCGGCGAAGCGGGCGGGATGCGCGTGGCCCTTCAGGTACAGGATCTGGCCCTGGTCGGAGTAGATGAACTCCTGCCACAGTCGGGCGGCCCACGGGTGTGGCGCCGTCGCGTTGACCGCCTGGCAGTAGTAGCCGGCGTACTGGCCGTCGCTCGGGATGACGACCTTCCAGGCCGACTGCGGGAACTCCTTCACGTACGCGAAGTTGTTGTAGTCCCAGTCGATCGAGATCGGCGTCTGGCCGGACGCAACCGTCTGCGGGGTCGTCTGCACCGGGATGAAGTTGCCGGCCGACCGGGCCTTCGCGAACCAGTCGACGCCCGGGCCGACGTTCGCGAGCGAGCCACCGTTCGCGAGCGCTGCGGCGAACACGCCCGCGATCGCAGAGCCGGACGTGAGCGGGCTCCCGTTCAAAGCCACCTGGTTCTTGTAGATCGGCTTCAGCAGATCGGCGAACGACTTCGGCGGCGTCTTCACGAGGTTCGCGTTGTAGCCGATCGTGATCGAGCCGTAGTAGTCGCCCGTCCAGAGGCCGCGCGTGTCCTTCATCGCACGCGGGACGGACGCGTAGTTCGAGACGTAGTACCTGGCGTACAGGCCTGCGACGGTGCCCGCGACCGCGAACGTCGGGTTCACGTCGACGACGTCCGGCGCACGAGGGTCACCCTTGAGCGAGACGATCGCCTGGTTCTCCTCCGACGACGAGCCGTTCGGGTTGTCGCTCGTAATCTTGATGCCGTACTTCTTCGAGAAGGTGGAGATGATCTCGCCGTAGTTCGCCCAGTCGGGCGGCAGCGCGATCACGTTCAGCTTCCCTTCTTTCTTCGCCGCCGCGACCAGGGCTGCCAGGTTCTTCTTCGTCCCGCGGACGGGCGGGTCAGCGAGGGCCTGCTGTCGCGCTGCGAGTGCGGCTTCGGGCAGCGCGATGACGGTGAGTCCGGCGGCCCCTACGAGGCCACGCTTCAGCAGCTTGCGCCGGCCGATCTTCTCCTCCTCGAGACGGCGAAGGAACTCGTACTCCTGCTCCTGGAAATCTTCCACGTGCATCTCCCTCGGGTCGTGTGCTCGGCGATCGTACGCCGATCACCGGCGGCCGTCCACTAGGGTCTCGGACCGTGGCGTCGCCGTGGAGAGCGGAGGGAGAGTGGTTGCGCGCCGCGCTCCACGCGCACTCGACGAATTCGGACGGCGAGCTGTCACCGCGCGGGGTCGCGCAGCACTACGGGCGCGCCGGCTATGACGTCGTCGCGCTCACCGACCACTGGCATCGGAGCGAGGCTCCGTCGACCGCCGGCCTGCTCGTCCTGCCCGGTGTCGAGCTGAACAGCCTGTTGCCCGAAGACCGCGACGGGCATGTGCTCGGAATCGGGATCGAGCGGGATCCGGCGGAGCTCGAGGGGGAACGACGCGGCCTCGCGGAGACAGCGGAATGGATCGTCGGGGCAGGCGGCGTGGCGTACCTCGCGCATCCCTACTGGACCGGCGTGCGACCCGCAGGCTTCGAGCTGCCTGCGTCCGTCACCGGAATCGAGGTCTTCAACGCGGGCTGCGAGCTCGAGGTCGGGCGCGGACTGTCGTCCGTCCACTGGGACGAGCTGCTCCAGGACGGCCGCTCCTGTCCGGCGCTCGTGACCGACGACAGCCACCATCCGGGCTTCGACTCCGACCATGCGTGGACCTGGCTGCGTGCCGAGCGGTCGTCTGCGAGCGTGCTAGAGGCGCTGCGGGAGGGCCGGTTCTACGGCAGCACCGGGCCGGTGATCCACGACGTGGCGGCGGCCGGCGGCGAGGTCGTCGTGCACTGCACGCCGTCGCGCTCGGTGACGCTGCTCACGGGCAAGACGAGCGGCACCGCGGTCAACGCCGGCCGCCTTGGCTACCGGTACGGCGCGGAGATCCTCGACACGACGGCCGACGGGCTGATCGTCGCGGCGCGCCTCGACCGGCCGGGGACGGCACCGTTCGCGCGCGTCGAGGTCGTCGACGGATACGGCCGCAAGGCGTGGACGAACCCCCTCTGAACCGGGCGGCGGCCTGCGAGGCGCTCGCCCGGACGCCGTTCGACCTGCTCGTGATCGGCGGCGGCGTGATCGGCGCCGCGACGGCCGCGCACGCGGCGCGGGAGGGACTCTTGGTGGCGCTCCTCGACGCCGGCGACTTCGGCTCCGGGACGTCCAGCGCATCCTCGAAGCTGATCCACGGGGGTCTGCGCTACCTCCGGCTCGGTGACGTGCGGCTCGTCCGCGAGGCGCACCACGAGCGGCGCACGCTGACCGGCCCGGTGGCGCCGCACCTCGTCCACCGGCTGCCGTTCCTCCTGCCGCTGTACCGGGGCGGCCCCTTCCGGCCCGCATTCGTGCAGAGCGGGATCCTGCTCTACTCGACGCTCGCGCTCTCGCGCCTCAACTGGCTCGTGCAGCCGGATCGCGCAGGACGCCTCGTCCCCGAGCTCCGTCGCGACGGCCTTCGCTCCTGCGCGCTCTACGCCGACGCGTGGACGAACGACGCGCGGCTCTGCCTCGAGAACGTCGCCGAGGCCGCGGCGCACGGCGCCACGGTGCTGAACCGGGCGGAGGTCGTCTCGCTGTCGTTCGACCGCGGACAGGTGGCAGGCGCCGAGGTCTGCGTCGACGGCGAGCCGGTCGAGGTGCGCGCACGGGTGGTCGTCAACGCCGCAAGCCCGTGGGTCGACCACGTGCGGCGTCTGGAGGATCCGCGGGCAGGGACATCCGTCCGCCTGAGCAAGGGCGCACACGTGCTCGTCCCGGGCGGCGAGGACTGGACGGCAGCGCTCACGGTGCCGCAGGACGATGTGCGCGTGACCTTCGCAGTGCCCTGGTACGGCCTCCTGCTGCTCGGCACGACCGACTCGGACTTCGAAGGTGACCCGGCGGACGTCGCGGTCGAGGAGGCTGACATCGTCCAGGTCCTCGGCGAGGCCGCAACCGCTCTTCCTTCGTCGATGCTCGGTCGCGACAGCGTGCGGGCCGCATTCGCCGGACTGCGCGTGCTGCCGCTCGGGGACGGCGCAACGGCGAACGCTCGGCGCGAGACGGTGTTCTCCATCGGCAGCGGCGGGATGCTCAGCGTGGCCGGTGGGAAGCTGACGACGTACCGGAAGATCGCGCTCGACGCTCTCGAGCGCGTGCGCGAGCCGCTCGGCCTGCGACACGTCGACCGGCGTCCGTTTCCGCTGCCCGGGGCTCGTGGCGCGGCCCCCGAGCTCCCGCTCGAGGTCGATCCCGACGTGGAGGCGCACGTCCGGCATCTCTACGGCAGCCGCGCCGCCCGCGTCGTCGCGCCTGCGGTGGACGACCCGTCGCTCCTCGAGCGGATCCATCCCGACGGGCCGGACATCGTCGCGCAGGCCAGGTTCGCGGCGACCGAGGAGTGGGCGACGACGGCGGACGACGTCCTGCGCCGGCGCACCACGGTCGCCCTCCGCGGCCTCGCCGACGCGGACGCCGTGCGCCGTGTCGAGCGAGTTCTCTAGCCCGTCTCGGCGACGGCGAGGACGGCCTTGACGATGCCGTCGTAGCCGGTGCAGCGGCAGAGGTTGCCGGACAGCGCGATGCGCACCTC
>Ga0157372_10009879_pt1 | contig 10150 bp, 6 predicted proteins | sample C55metaG_FD_115307 | JGI IMG/M metagenome (GOLD analysis project Ga0157372, IMG submission 115307) | Corn rhizosphere microbial communities from Kellogg Biological Station, Michigan, USA - C5-5 metaG | ecosystem: Host-associated > Plants > Roots > Rhizosphere > Soil | place: USA: Michigan...
CAAGCTGATGTTCCTGCAGGTCATTCACCACAGAGTTTACGTACATGTTATACAAGTCGCGCGCAACGCCTGCTTTAGGCCCCATGATATGACCACGGGTAACACCTTGTGCATAGCTCAGGAAGTCCTGCTGCGAATACTCTTTACCTGCCAGTGCAAATAATGGCTTATGCAGGTCAGAGAAATCTTCCAGCTTAAAGGCATTAGCGTTTTTACCGGTATCAGGTATTTGTGCAAAGCGCTGTGCTATCTCATCCAGGCTCTTAGGATATTCTTTAAAGCCATTCTTCTCACGCACTTTAGCCATGTATATGTCTTTAGCTACCTGTGAGCGGGAATCAGCATCCACCTTACGTTTCATCATTGCCTGCAGGCTATCAAAAGGCTTGATCGGGTATTTCGCGATCAGTTTAATGATATGGAAACCGTATTCTGTTTTTATAGGTGCAGAAATATCACCCGGATTTTTCAACGCGTATGCAGCGCTTTCAAATGCAGGCACCATTTTACCTACACCGAAGGTTGGCATTACACCACCATCGTTCACAGTAAATTTATCGTCAGAATACTTTTTAACTGCATCTTCGAAAGACATGCCATGTTTCAGGTCATTCTCTACAGAGTCAACACGCTTGCGTGCTGCTTCAACACCAGCTTCTCCTTTTGATGGCGGTGTGGTGATTAATATCTGGGCAACTTTCACTTCTCCACGTGCAGGACGCTTGTCCAGTACTTTTAAAATATGATAACCAAACTGTGTGCGGAATGGTTTTGAAACTTTGCCTACCGGTGTGTTATATGCCTCGTTCTCGAAAGGATAGACCGTTTGCAGCGCTGTAATGTAGCCAATATCGCCACCCAGGTCGCGTGAGCCACGATCATCAGAGAAATTCTTTGCCATTGTAGCAAAGTCGGCCTTGTTCTTGGTAACTGCATTGTAAATGCTGTCGATCTTCTTATAAGCTGCTGCTGTATCTTTAGGAAGCGCATTCGGTGATTGTAACACCATTATATGTGCTACATGGATTTCTTCCTTCATGCGGTCATAAGCCTCATGCATCAGCTTATTGGTCACATCATCATCTGTCAGATAATTTTTAGCAAGTTGCCTGCGATAGTTATTCAGCTCATTCTGGATACTCGGTAAAGTGTCCAGCCTCTGGAGCTCGGCTTCCCTTACTTTCATGCGGAAAAGCGAATAAAGGTCCAGGTAACTGCGGAGCGCTGTATCAGAAAAGTCAGGCCTTTTGTTGAGGCTGTTCTTTTCGTACACACGCAGAAATTCTTCTTTGCTTACTGGATTGTTGCCATAGGTAAATAGTGTTTGCGCCTTACTTGCCGCAATGAAAGCACTTGCCGCAAGACAGGTTAAAATCAGTTTTCGCATTTTGTGTATGATTTTATAATTCTATTTTTTAGTTTTTTCAGCCTTCTCTTTTCTTTCCAGCATCTCTATCAGCGAAGCAATGTTCGTATGATCTATCCTTTTACCACGAATGATTTTCTTTTCGTCCAGCAGGTATATAGTTGGTGTGCTATATACATCATAATCTTCACGGAACCTTGATTTATGCTCCGGATCGTATACATTGATCCAATCGCCTATATTATCCTTAGTAATTGTTTCCTGCCATTTCTTCTCTTCGCCTTCTGTACGCACCGCATATACCTTAGTACCCTTTTGTTTCAACACTGCGTTATATACAGAATCCAGTTTGGGTATCTCTGTCTGGCAGTGACCGCAGTCCGGCGACCAGAAGATCAAGATAGTGTACTTAGCTTTAACGTCGGACAGTTTATGGTAATTATTGTTGATATCCGGCATGTTAATGTCAGGGGCAATATTACCGATCACGTTAGGGGCGATCTTATGCGCCCTGTCTATATATTTCTGAAGGTCGTCATTGCTTAACCAGTAAGCATCACCCTTCATATAATAGTTCTCAACCAGGTACACGAATACCGCATCCATACCCATGATCTTGCTGGTTTCAGCATTACGCGTTAGCCACCATAATGTGTATTTGAACAGTTCCTTTTTACCCCTTGTTTTCTCCAACAGCATAACGGACTCTTTCTCTACGCTGTCTTCATAAGGCAGTGTCAGCTTATTGATATATTCCTCCAGCCTGTTATCATAAATCGGTGTATTGATCAGGCGGTCATCGTTGAAGTTGAAGTTATCCCAATAGTGCGCTTTGTAATAATCATATGCAAAATTGCTGTCGATCGTTTTGCCGTCAGCCATGTAATGAGGACCTTCAGGTACGGTTGGCAGTTCCAGTGCATTGAATATATCTGCCAATAACGTATTCGGATTTGCCTTTACATAGTCGTGGCGATAATTAACCATTTCCTTTGACAATGTAATAGACTTCTGTTTAATAGCATCTGAATCTGCCGCTGTTTTAGCTTTAGATAATTGCTCCTGCAGTGCCTGTTGCTTGGCGCCATAGTCCGAAAGAAATTTTACATATCCGGCAAACAGGTCGTTTTGCCTGGAATTTTTGAATTTTAACCCATTTGGCAATTCCTTTACATCACCATTGATGGTTATTTTATCGCCATTATCCAGCAAGAATTCGAAATACGTTTTTTTATCAGACAGCAGCACCATGTAAATACCGCCCAGTGTATAGTCTTTACCCTGGAAAACGGCCCTGCCATTCTTATCAAAACGGGCTGAATCTAACTTATAGATAGTGGGCAGCGGCTTACCATAATAGTGGGCAAGGTATGCCATTGAATCTTTAACGCCTTTCAGGTTTACCTCAACATGATAACCATCTGCGGCATTTGCACGTGAAACCAGGCCGAATGTGAGAAAAAATACAAAGGCAAAACAGGTTAAAAGTATTCTTCGCATTTTGAAAGTATTAGCTTTTTTTAATGTTGTTTTTTTGTTTTGATTCAACCATGTCTATGACCTGGCCGATGTTTGCATGATCCAGCTTTTTGCCGATGATTGTTTTTTTCTCGTCGAGCAAATATATAACAGGCGTTCCATAAACATCATATTGCGACTGGTATTTGGATTTATGCTGCGGATCATACACATTAATCCAATCTTGTATATTATGCTGCTTAAGGAAATATTCCCACTGGCCGTTATCTTCATTTTCCGTGCGTACGGCATACACCGCCACTCCCCTCTTTTTAAGACTGGCTTTGTAGGCAGAATCGATCTTGGGTATCTCCTGCTGGCAAACACCGCAGCCCGGCGACCAAAATACCAATAATGTATATTTAGACTTTACATCATAAAGCGAATGTTCTTTGCCTTGTATGTCCTGCATGGTGATATCAGGAGCCTGGTTGCCAATAACGTTAGGTGCTATCTTACGGGCCTTATCTATGTACTTGTTCAGCATATCCTGGTCCAGCCAATAAGCATCCCCTTTCATGTGATAATTTTCAACAAAATATACAAAAGCCTCGTCCATACCCATTACCTTACTATTAAGCGCGTAATTGGTGATCCAATGCAATGTATATTTATATAGTTCCCCCGGCTTATTCGTTTGTGCTATCAGCCAATTGCCTTCTTTTTCTACACTGTCGGCATAGGGCTCTACCAGGTCTTTAAAATAAGACTCCAGCTTGCCATCGTACACAGGTGTGTTTATAAGGCGGTCATCTTTGAAGTCAAAACCATCCCAGTAGTGCGCTTTATAATAGTGATATGCGTATAGTGAATCCGGCGTTTTCCCATCTGAAAGGTAATGGACACCCGTTGGCACCTTCGGAGTAGCCAGTGCATCAAAGATATTTGCCAATAAAGTATGCGGATATTCATGGCTATAATCTTTACGGTACTGACGCAAAGATTCTGTTTCAACATTCGACTTTTCTACAATAGCTATTGTATCCGCATGTGTACGTGCCCTTGACAGATCGGCCTGGAACTTCATCTGAGCCTCGCTGTATCTTTTAAGATAGGCAGCGTATTGCTGGAAGCGCTCATTTTCCGGGGAAGACTTAAACGTTACACCTAATGGCAGCGTACCCATTACTGCTTCTATTCTATAATTATCACCATTGTTCAGCAGGAACTCGAAATAGGTTTTATTATCATCGAGCATGAAAATATAAATGCCACCTGTTACCGGTTCCATGCTTTGAAATACAGCAACGTTCTTGTCGTTAAAGACCGTAGAATCTGATTTATAAACTGTGGGCAGTGGTTTGGCGTAATAGTGGGCAAGGTAAATTTTATGTCCTGTCATCGTTACATCTGAAAACTTCAGTTGTAAACGGTAACCATCCCCGGCATATACAAAACCTGATATGCCCGTCATTAAAAACAGGACAAATAAAAATCCCTTCATATTAGATCAGATTCGTGAAGATAATTGTTTTTCAAACAATTACAGGGTATGCACTGTACCCATTGAATCGCTCAAATTTAAAACAGAAGACGGCAGCTTGTCAGTAATTGGCTGTAACTTCGCGCCTATTTAACTTAATTTTAATAGTTTGTCGAGAAAGAAGAGACAGCCGGTTAATAACGTTACTATAGACGCATATGCGGCTGAGGGCAAGAGCATTGCCCACCTTGACGATGGTAAGGTATTGTTCGTTGAGAACGCCATACCCGGCGATGTCGTAAACGTATTCATTGCCAAACAAAAGAAAAGCTGGGCAGAAGGGCGCATTATAGAATTAGTGAAGCCTTCCCCACAGCGTGTGGAACCGTTTTGCCCGCACTTTGGCGTTTGTGGTGGATGCAAATGGCAAATGCTGCCTTATGAGCAGCAAATAAAATATAAACAACAACAGGTACAAGACCAGCTTGAGCGCATAGGGCATATTGAGCTTCCTGAAATGCAACCGATCATAGGCAGCCCGCTGGACAGGTATTACCGTAATAAACTGGAATTTACTTTTTGTACACAGCGGTATAGGACTAATGAAGAATTAAAGGCGGCCGGCGATGCTGTACTACCTAAAGAGCCAGCCCTGGGTTTCCATGCACCGGGACTGTTTGATAAAGTTGTAGATGTACATACCTGCTACCTGCAAAAGGAACCGACAAACATCCTGCTGAACGTATTAAGGACTTACACGCAACAACACAACCTTCCCTATTATGACTACCGCAGTCAAACAGGATGGCTGCGCAATATCGTGATACGTGTGGCGCGTACCGGTGAAATACTTATTAACCTCATCATACAACATGAGGACAAGGAAGCAAGGGAAGCATTACTGGACCACATATTGGCAAACGTTCCGGGCATTACTACCCTTTTCTACACCATCAACCCCAAAGTGAACGATAGCATACACGACCTGGATGTGGTTACCTATTATGGTAAAGGCTATATAGAAGAAACGCTGGAAGATTTCCGTTTTAAAATATCACCAAAATCTTTTTTCCAGACCAATACTTACCAGGCAGAAACACTATACCGCATAACACGCGAGTTTACAAGTCTTACGGGCAATGAAACTTTGTATGACCTGTATTGCGGCACCGGTAGCATAGGCATATTTTGCTCCAAAGGCGCTAAAAAAGTAATAGGCATAGAAGTGGTGGATGATGCAGTTAAAGATGCGCGCGTTAATGCAGAGATGAACGGCTTAAACCACTGCACCTTTTACAGTGGTGATGTTGCCGATATCTGCACAGATGAATTCTTTGCTGCTCATGGCAGGCCTGATGTCATCATCACTGACCCCCCACGTGCAGGCATGCACGCAAAGCTGGTACAGCAATTAATAAATATGCGCGCTCCTAAAATAGTTTATGTGAGCTGTAACCCTGCTACACAGGCACGAGACCTGCAATTGCTGGATGAACATTATAAAATCACCAGGCTGCAACCGGTGGATATGTTTCCGCATACACACCATATAGAAAATGTGGCCCTGCTGGAATTAAGATAGATTTATCAGATAGAAGCTCGTTGTTATGACGGGCTTTTTGTTCTGTGTTTTTAGTAATTTTCACCCATTGACATGTTCTATTCCCGGACTATATTTTTTCTGCTGCTTACCTGTTTTGCAATAAACCTATCAAGTTGCAAGAAAGACACCATTCAGCCTAAAAAAATAGTAAAGCTGGATAGTCACACTACTGACCGGCTAAACAATGTATTATTCATAAACGACAGTATTGGCTTTGTGGTGGGTGGGCAACGCTTTGCTACAGCTACCATCCTGCGCACAAAGGATGGTGGCAATACCTGGACCAAATATAATATAGCTGAAGCGGGGAAAGGTGTGTATGGTATAACGCAGGCCCCTGGCGGCAGGCTTTACGCATGTACCTTTGATTCTAAATTATTGCACAGTGATGATCTGGGTGAAAGTTGGCAGGTAACACAGCTCAATTACCAGCCTTGTAAAAATATTGTTTTCACAACTGCCAGTACAGGAATAATAATAGCAGGTGTTAGCTTTAATTCCGGCACGCGCACTTATATAACCGATCAATACCAGATAACCAGAATAGATAGTATGGGATATGAGTTGAATGACATTGATATGGTTACTGCTCAAACAGGGTACATTGCTGCTATGGGCCTTATGCTCAGAACAACAGATGGCGGACAGAACTGGGGCATGCTCTCGATAAAGAATGACAATTTCAACTCAATAGCTGATTACAATAAAACTGAGCTGTGGGTATGCGGCTATGGAGGCAGCGTATGGCATACTACAAACGGTGGAGATAGCTGGGAACGCCTGCGTAATGGTAATGATATTACTCTGCCCCGATACAAGCTATTGCATATTTTGTTTAAAGACGCAGAGAACGGCTGGGCAACCGGAGAGGATGGATTATTAATATATACAAATGATGGCGGACACCACTGGATGGAATACGAACGCTTTACAGAGGATGCCCTGCGTGGCTTATCTATGGCGCCCGATGGAGCTATTATTGTTGCGGGAGATAACGGAACACTTTACAAGATATATACAAACTAAGTTTCATTCGGCTAATCTGTCAATTAAACTTATTTTTGCACTCCTTACGCGTTTTTAATAATAAAAAATGACATCTGTAATGCACGCAACACTTAGCGAACAGGAAATAGTGCGCCGGGAAAAACTAAGAGAACTCCAGGCATTGGGCATTGACCCATACCCTGCCCCTCTATTCGAGATCACCCATACTGCCCAGCAAATAAAGGAGCAATTTACCGAAGAGAAGAAGGACGAGTTCAAGGCTATTTCTATTGCCGGCAGGATCATGAGCGTGCGCGACATGGGCAAAGCCAACTTTGCCGTGATACAGGATGCTACCAGCCGTATACAACTGTATATCCGCCGTGATGATATTTGCCCCGGCGAAGACAAAACATTATATAATACTGTTTGGAAGAAGCTGCTGGATATAGGTGACGTGATAGGCATTAAAGGCTATGCCTTCATCACTAAAACAGGTGAGCTATCTATACACGTAGAAGAATTTACCTTACTTACTAAAGCTTTACGTCCTTTGCCTGTTGTAAAAGAAAAGGATGGTGAAGTATATGATGCGGTAACAGACCTGGAATTCAAATATCGTCAGCGGTATGCCGACCTTATTGTGAACCCCGGTGTACGCGACACATTCATTAAGATCACCAAGATGAAGAACGCGATCCGCAATTTCCTGAATGAGCGTGGCGCATTGGAAGTAGATACGCCTGTACTGCAAAGCATACCGGGTGGCGCTATTGCCCGCCCGTTTGTAACACACCATAATGCGCTGGATATTCCGCTGTATCTGCGTATTGCCAACGAGCTTTATCTAAAACGATTGATAGTAGGCGGCTTTGATTGGGTTTATGAGTTCAGCCGCAACTTCCGTAACGAGGGAATGGACCGTACGCATAACCCTGAGTTTACCATCCTGGAGTTCTATGTTGCATACAAAGACTATTTGTGGATGATGGAAACCACAGAGCAAATGTTAGAGCATGCTGCGATCGCTACAAACGGCACAACAACAACGAATATTAATGGCACAGAGGTAGACTTTAAAGCGCCTTACAAACGCATTAGTATCTACGATGCCATTAAAGAGCACACAGGTATTGACATCAGCGAAATGAATGAAATGCAACTGCGTGATGTATGTAAGCAATTACATATTGAAACAGATGCATCAATGGGCAAGGGCAAACTGATAGATGAGATATTCGGTGGTAAATGTGAGAAGCACTATATACAGCCTACATTTATTATCGACTACCCTATCGAGATGAGCCCGCTTACTAAAAAGCACCGCAGCAAACCAGGACTGGTTGAGCGTTTTGAACTGATCATAAATGGTAAGGAAATCGCGAATGCATATAGCGAATTGAACGACCCAATAGACCAGCGCGAACGTTTTGAAGAACAGGTAAGACTTATGGAACGCGGTGATGAAGAGGCCATGTATATAGACTATGACTTCCTGCGCGCATTGGAATACGGCATGCCGCCAACGGCAGGTATCGGCTTCGGTATCGAACGCCTTGCAATGTTACTTACAGGCAACGTATCGATACAGGATGTGTTACTGTTCCCGCAAATGAGACCTGAAAAGAACGCTGAATAATGCGACAACTAATAACAATATCTTTTTTTCTGTGCCTGGGTTATTTAGCCCAGGCACAGTCATATAGCGAGCAGATCGCAGCTTACCGTCAACACTACAAGCAGGAGTTCTTAACGGATGAGCATAGCCCGTTAAAAGCAGCGGATACGACCTATCTTGATTTCTTTTCGCCTGACCCAACCTATTGTGTGAAGGCCAGGTTTGCTGCTACGCCGGATGCTCAACCATTTGATATGCCTACACACAGCGGCAAAACAAAAAAGTTTCGTCAGTATGGCTTGCTGACGTTCACTATTCATGATACTACACTGACACTACAAGTATTTCAAAATCTTGCAAACAAAAATCCTAAGTACAAGGATGAGCTATTCATTCCATTTACCGACGGAACTACTTATGGCGAAACATACGGTGGTGGTCGTTATCTCGACATTCAGATACCAGATATAAAGAACAACGAGGTAATGCTCGACTTCAATAAGTGCTATAACCCTTATTGCGCTTATGCAGGCGGTTATAGCTGCCCTATACCACCCGTTGAAAACAGATTGCCTGTAGCGATAAAGGCCGGAGAAAAGAACTGGACAAAAACAGAAAAGTAACTTCAAACTTAAACAAAACAGCCCCGCGATGCGGGGCTGTTTCTATAAAAAAACAAATAGAACTATTGCTTTGCAAAGCTTCCTGTTGTAACTGTATTATTATCTAACAACACAGCATTATATATACCTGCAGGCAGATCTGCTATTGAAATTGTATTGCCTATCAGCTTTTGTTGTTTTAACTGTTTACCATGAATATCATAAATGGAAACGGTTGCATTGTTTGTCGTTGTTTGGAAATGCAATTCATTTACAGCAGGGTTAGGATACAATCCCAGGTTATTTGAGGCTACAACATTTTTGATACCTGTTGTAATGGCACCATCTCCAAATACTGCGAGTGTAGCTGTTGGCGTAGTTACACCGGTTGTACCTGTTTGATACATACCACCGCTTGTAGTAGCTCCTGTTGGGGTACCGGTACTCCAACTGCCATTTGTGTATTGAGACAAATACAGTTTAGTTCTGTCGAAGCCATTAACCTCAGCGCTTGGTGTCCAAAGGAGGTTTACACCCAGGTTAGGATTTGCCCCGCTATTAGTAAGATACCATGTGCTGTTTACAGCAGGCTGATCATCGGTAAGCAGATCACCGGTCAAACCATTAGAACGGATGCCTGTTGTAACACCCACACCTGTATAGCCCCCTGTTGATCCGGTATTTGCAGTAACTGTGGCTGGTGCATACGCAGACAATGTACCTACCGGGTAAGTTACTGAAGTCCCTGGGTTCAGATTGATATTCAGCTTACCATTAGGGACCATTGCTACATAGCTATTTTGTGAACCGCCGGATATGCTACCACCGGTGCCGATAGTAAGTGTAGAATTACCAATGTTTAATATACCGTTCTGCAAGGTTAGTGTACCATTAACAGTGGCATCACCTTTTAAAGAAAAAGAATTACCAGTACCGTCCAGGTTCACGGTAACATTGTCAAGTGTATTATTTCCATTCTCAAGTGTCATTGTGCCACCTGTTCCGGTAATGTTTAAAGAACCATTACCTCCTG
>Ga0157372_10009883_pt1 | contig 10149 bp, 6 predicted proteins | sample C55metaG_FD_115307 | JGI IMG/M metagenome (GOLD analysis project Ga0157372, IMG submission 115307) | Corn rhizosphere microbial communities from Kellogg Biological Station, Michigan, USA - C5-5 metaG | ecosystem: Host-associated > Plants > Roots > Rhizosphere > Soil | place: USA: Michigan...
CGGAACTTGCGGTCTCGAACTACGCGATACTTAGTTTCGATGAACGGCAAAAATTCGGTGAGAAAAAAGTCGCTGTAGCGGTCGTGTCCGTCGGCAGAGTTGATGAAAAAACTTCCGCGCCCCTCCGGCGCGACCATGAGAAATTCGCCGACCTTGTGATCGCGCCTGAGGTCTTCGATCAGCCCCCAGCCGCCGCTTTGCAAAAGTGTCTGCTCATTCTCGCCGAGCCCATGCAGGAAATACAGGACCGGATACTTCGTTTTGGTGTCGCTTTCGTAATTCGACGGGAGCATCACGCAGTACCGCACAGCGCGGTTCAAGATGTGGCTGTTGAAAGCGCTGCAATCGATTCGTCCCTGAGCGGCGGCAAAAGTCGGCAGAATGCAAACCGCAACAAGGATGCATTTGCTCCAGCTTTTGCGTGATCGCCGTGGGTGCATTCTGTTGCCTGGTATACGGATTACAAAGCTTTTAACCGCAGAGAGCGCAGAGATCGCTGAGAATTCTCCGTGCGGAACTCCTATTCGTAGCGTAACGCCTGAACTGGATCGAGGCGCGCGGCTCTGGACGCAGGATACAGTCCCGATAGCAGGCTTACAAAAAACGCAAAGCCTACAGCGCCAGCCACCAGCCAGACCGGGACCGACCATATGTGCTCCGGAGGGAACCCCTGGCGTTTCAGATAGATGTTCGTGCCGAAGTTAATGACCCGCCCGATAATCCAGCCTAGCGCGGTTCCGCAGACTCCGCCAAGAAGGCCCATTGCGCCGGCTTCGGCGAAAAATAGCCCACGCACGTCGGCATCGCTTGCGCCCACAGCTTTCATGATCCCGATCTCCCGCCTGCGTTCCAGAATTGCCATCACCAGCGTGTTGATGATTCCGATAGAGGCCACGGTCAGCGCCAGGCTTCCGAAAATCCCCAGAAAAAGATCGAGAATCGCGAAAAAGCGGCGCATGCTCTTGGTTGCATCAAGAATAGAAAATGTATTGAAGCCAAGAGCCTTAATGGCCTGTTCGACCGCATCTACTTTGCCCGCGCCGGTGACCCGCGCAATTACATTACTGTAAATGGGTTGATCCGAGCTCACCCCGCCCGAGGCCCGCATATCATAGGCCTGCATCGGACGCATGCTCTCAATCAATTTTTGCGGAACGAACAGACGCGCCCGCGCCGATCCGCGCATGCTGTCGGGATCAAGATCGGTTACGCCAACAATGGTCAGCGGCATTTCATGCGAGATCACGGAGAACGATGCAGCATCCTGGCCGGTCGACTCCCGCTCCGAATAGCGCATCACAACCTGCTTGCCAAGAAGTGGCCGCGCGACTTCAGCGACGTTGATTTCCTGCGCTCCGTGGGTTGGCTTTCCCAGAAGTTCAGCGGCAAAGCTTTTTTGCAGAATCACTTCATGCGCGTCGCTGGTCGAAAAAAACTTTCCCTGTATGCCTTCGAAACTGTCGCCGTCCTTGGAGGAGAAGGGAAGCCCGGCTACCATGGTGAGGTGCGGCTTCTCGTCGAATCTTACTTCGGTGATGAAGCGCAAATCCGGATACGCCTCGACAACTCCCGCGACGCCTGCGATCTTCAGCCGCGCAGCTTCATTCAAGTCAGGGCTCTCGGCCGGCGCGGGGCCACTCTCTTCCTGATCGCGGTCGAAGCTGCGAAGATTTCGGCGTGAGGTCACTACGATCGAATCAAATAGTCCGGATCGTTGCAAACGTCGCGACGCCAACTGTTGCAGTCCAATGCCAAGCGAAAGCATCGCCACCAGCGACGCTACTCCCACCGAAATCCCAAGTGTAGTTAGCGAATTCCGCAGCACTGACTCGCGCAGATTGCGGGCCGCAAGCTCGATTGAATCGTAGAGCTTCATGGTTGAATCCCGGCGGCCGCTCTGGCCGAATTCGGCTGATCGGCTATTACTTTTCCATCCGCAAGAAAGACCAGGCGCCCAGCATATTTCTCCGCCAGATCACGTTCATGCGTTACCAGCACCACTGTCATCTTCATCGATTCGTTCAGTTGTCGGATCAACTCCATCACTTCTGTTCCGGTGCGGCTATCGAGATTGCCGGTCGGCTCATCTGCCAACAAAATGCGCGGCTGATTAATTAATGCTCGTGCCAGTGCAACCCTCTGCTGCTCCCCGCCAGAAAGTTCGATGGGCCGGTGCTTCAATCGCGCGCTCAGCCCAACTTTTTCGAGAGCGCTGATCGCCATTGCACTGCGCTTCGTTCGATCGACTTCCGCGAAACGCAAGGGGAGTTCGACGTTTTCGAGCACGCTCATGCTGGGAATCAAATTGAAAGACTGGAACACCATGCCCACAATGTGGCGCCGGTATTTCGCGAGCTGCTCACGGGAAAGCCCCGAGAGACTCTGGTTTTCGACGATCACAGTCCCAACGCTGGGCGAATCCAAACCCGCGAGCAAATTCAGCAGAGAAGATTTTCCCGAGCCCGATGCGCCGAGCAGCGCCACGAATTCTCCTGCCGCAACCTGCAACGTGATTCCGTCCACTGCGCGAATCGTCACGCTCCCCATCTGGTAATGGCGGCAGAGTTGCTCAGTGCGAATGGCGAAAGAGGAGGTCAAAGTAGAAGTTTATCAGGAGATCGAAAGAGAATGGTTTGCTGCTACTGGCTCTAATGAGGTGAACTCGAATTACTCAGCCAGCAAGCAACGCCCTCTGGTGGCAGCGAATCGAACCCGGACTGGAGGCAATCATGCGAGCACCATTCCTTCTCGGGCGTTTGTTGTTTGGCGGCTACTTTATCGCAAGTGGCATTAACCATTTCAAGAACAAAGGTCAGATGACACAGTACAGTGCGTCGAAAAATGTTCCGCAGCCCGAGATAGCGGTTACCGCCACAGGCGCTGCTTTGATTGCGGGCGGGGCCAGCATACTCTTGGGAGTTAAACCGAAGCTGGGTGCTGCGAGCCTGATCGGTTTTCTCGCCGGCGTTTCGCCAATCATGCACGATTTCTGGAAACAAGAAGATCCGCAGCAGCGCATGAATGACACCATAAATTTTATGAAGAACCTCGCGCTGGCTGGCGGCGCGTTAGCGCTAATGGCTGTTGAAGAGCCTTGGCCGGCGAGCGTTCCGGTCTTGAAGGCCAGCCGTGTTCACCGCGCGAAAAGATTTTTGCGAGAAGTAGCTGCCTGAACGTTAGTCGCTTTTCGGAATAGCTAACTCCGTAGGCTTCTCCCCGGCGCTGGCTTGAATTAATTTCTGCACCGGGCTGGCTACCATCAGCCATAATTGCGCTCGCGGCTGAATGGCTGACTGCGCGAGGGCGATCTGCTGCGTCTTCCATGTATCAGGCGCCCTTTCTCCACGATCGAGATAATTTAGGGCTTGCAATCCAGCTGTGGCTAGGGCTGACAAATCGTGAGAGATCGGCATAACCTCCTGCACCAGGGCGGAATTCTGCGCTGCAGGTTCCAGCTGAATCTCATTGTCTTTCCACCGGTCTAGGGTTGATCGGATTTGCATTTCCATTCCTGGCTTCACCTTTCCCGCTAGAAATTCATCGACCAATTGGTTGAACTCCCGTGCCCTTAAACTTTCAGGACGCGCGGCATCGATGACTCGATTGAGGGGAGTCAGCGAAGTGGCTTCGGTTTTTGCCAACCCCTCCCGCGCATAGCCTTTGACTGGTTCAACCACGTCGGCAAGATTATGAAGGGCCGCAGTGTCAGTGCCATTGGTCATGCGCTCCAGCATGGGAACATAGTTCGCGTTGTGGGTGAGGCCATACGCGTCCAGCCAGTGGCTCGTGTATTCCATTCGCGCATACATGGAATTGATGTCGGCCACATTTTGCGGCGACCAAAATCGCTCGGCGATCGCTGCAGCGCGCGGCCAGATTCTTGAGTCCATATTTTCCGGCGAGACGTATTCCGCCCACATGCAGGCTTCGCCGCCGAGAATCTTTTGTTTTTGTTCATCGGACAAATTGGCCGCCCCATCCGCGAATGGATCGACCGCGTAGTGCGACGCAGCGGTGCCCATCAAGTCCAGGTAGTATCCTGACGAAAGCAGTCCGCGATAACCTTGCCGCGCTGCGTCGGCCAGGGATTGTTGTCCCCGCCAGGACTGGATCACGATGGTCTTTGGCAGATCCGGGCGCAAAATCTCGTCCCAGCCTTCCATCGTCTTCCCGTGCTTAGCAACGATCTTTTGGATACGCGTATTGAAGTAGGCCTGCAAGTCGGCATTATTTTTTAATCCGTGCGCGCGCATGAAATCTTGAATTTTGGGGTTCGCGTCCCACTGCTTGCCATTAACTTCATCGCCGCCGATGTGGAAGAACTGATCGGGAAATAGATTCGCCATCTCACCGATGAATTGGTCCAGAAACTTGTAAGTGCTCTCGCGGGTGGGATCCATTGCCGGATCAAACACGCCCCATTTGCGTTCAATTGTGTAAGGTCCCGGCCCGCTCGCTAAATCTGGATAACCCACGAACCATGCCGTACTATGCCCCGGCATATCGAATTCCGGAATCACTCGAATGCCGCGATCGTGCGCGTAGGCGATCACATCCCGCACCTGCTCCTGGGTGTAGTACATTCCGTCCGAACCCATTTCCTGCAGCTTGGGGAAACGCTTGCTCTCGACGCGGAATCCCTGATTTTCAGATAGGTGCCAGTGAAACACGTTCATTTTCACAGCGGCCATTCCGTCCAGATTGCGCTTAATCACTTCGACCGGCATAAAGTGACGACCGGCGTCGATCATCAGCCCTCGCCATGGAAATCGCGGCTTGTCCTCGATCACGACAGACGGGACAGCGAAACCTTGCGGCGCCATCGCAACCAGTTGAAGGAAAGTCTGCAATCCTCGCATCACGCCGAGAGTGGTAGGTGCGTTCAGTTGCGCTCCGGATGAAGTCACCTCCAGCTTGTACGATTCATCTTCCCCTAGTTCCTGCACTGGCTTGTTGGCGTGTTCGCTGGTCACCTTCAATTGCGCGCTGGAGTTGTCGCCGATGGTGAAATCGAGCGGCAGAGACCCCGTATGCCGGCGCAAATCACTCAGGAAAATTTCGACGGCGCGGCGCAATCCGGGATCGGACGCATTGTTTATCCCAACCGTGAAAGAAGTCTGAATAACTAACGGTGGGGACTGCGAGGTAATAATGGTCGCGGGCCACGGCATCAGGTGCAGGGAAGTGGTTTCCTGCGCAGATGTAGCCAGGGTTACTGCCACGGCAAGCATTGGAACGATGAAGAGAAGTCGCATGAATTCCTCGCGCGAGAAAAGTCACAACGAAGGATATTGAAAGGTTTTAAAAGAGGCAAATGGAAGTTGCTGGAGGTTCTTGAATGCTAACTGTCCGGGCCCGGTCAGCGGCCCGGTAGATCACGATTCAGCAGATCGCTGCCGCCTCGGCACAGTGCGTGAGCATGGAATGCGCAATGAATGTGTGCGAAGTCACTCGCTGCAGGCCCATTTCGTTATTGCCGTCGCTAACAACCCAAACGACGCGGAACTGAGCTTTGACCTGACCCATCTGGACATCGAGAAGTTCACCGGTTCGAATCTTTCGCATTACACCTTGAATTACCAGGCCACCCATGCTCAGGTTGATTACGAGTCCGTGATGGGTAAACGGTTGGCCATGAGCATCCATTCCCCAAACCTGTACCGGGAGTTGAACTTCGATTCGCGGGCTGAGCCGTCGATCCATGGACGCCATTGTGCGCCATAACCTGCCGTCGGGAAACTTACCCGGGTTACCGGAGCCTGAGTACTGGAGTGTGAGAGCGACGCAGTGTTAAAGCGTGTTAAATCAGAGGGTTGGAAGTGGGGAATTCGGCATGATCAATCCAAGTCGGGCATTGAGCAGGAACCCGGTCCGCGCGGGTCTCCACAGCTGCCGCAAGCTGCCGACTGCATGGGAGTAGCCGAAGAGCCTTTGGCTTGCACCGCGAATACGGAAAGTTGCGAGGCAAGGTTTTTGCTTCGGCATTTTGGGCAGATCGCTTTCTCTTTTCCCATCAGCAGGGCTTCGAAGGGATGATTGCAGTCTTTGCAAGTGTATTCAAATATGGGCATTAGCAGCTTCTAAGAATACGTCTAAGGCGAACACCTGCACTTAACGGTTTCTACAGTGCTCACCCGATTCACGGCATCTCTACCGGATGCTACATTCTACTCAATTGATTTGAGTTTCCCGAAAGCTCTTGAAAGCGCCTTACTCCAGCAAGGCGCTTCCTTTTTTTCTAGTGTTTTACCAAGGTGTAATCGAAGGCAGAATCCCTGAACTCCAAACCTCGCAAACTAAACATGGAACTACTCTGTGTCAACGAGAATCGTATGTGGCTGCTGGTTTTTATCCGGTATTGTGCAAACCGGCCGCGATCCCGTTGATGGTTGCCGCGAGGGCATAATTCAGCTCTTCCGACTGGTCGCCTGATTGTTTGCGCCGCAAGAGGTCGACCTGGATGAGGCTCATGGGGTCGACGTAGGGGTTACGGAGCCTTATGGATCGCGACAGAACGGGATTTTTCTCGAGCAGCTTTTCCTGTTGCTTGACGACTAACAGTATCTGGCGAGTTCGTTCAAATTCCTCAGTGATGATTCGCCATACCCGGTCGCGCAAGGCTTCATCACGCACCAGAGAAGCGTAAAGTTTCGCGATCGCCAAATCTGCTTTCGACATCGCCAGTTCCACGTTGCGTATCAAGTCATTGAACAAGGCGAAGCTAGAGAACATATCTTGCAGGAGTTGTTCCTGATGGCTGCCTTGGTTGGCGAAACGCTCGAGGGCATGGCCCACACCGAACCATGCAGGAAGCGCGTGGCGGCTTTGCATCCAGCCAAAAACCCACGGAATTGCGCGCAATTCTTCCAGGTTCCGGCTGGCCGAACGTCGTGCTGGACGCGACCCGAGCCGCGCATTTTCCAATTCATTCACCGGAGTCGCCTGCTCAAAATACGGCAGGATGTCAGGATTGTCCGCGATGTTTTGCCGATAAAACTGGAAAGCATCGGCCGACATCTGCTCCATCGCGCCCTCCCATTGTCCGTCAGCGCCCGCGGATGTTTTTTCCGGACGAGTCAGAGCCTCGAGAGAAGCAGCAATTGCAATTTCCAGGTTCCACTCCGCCAGAATCGGATCAGAGTACTTCCAATTCAGCACTTCGCCCTGCTCGGTGATGCGAATTTCTCCGGAAAAATCGCCCTCAGGTTGCGACAGGATGGCGGCATGAGTGGGTCCGCCGCCGCGTCCCACGGTCCCGCCGCGCCCGTGAAATAATCGCAACTTTACGCCGTTCTTGCGCGCGGAATCGTACAGTCCGCGATGCGCTTTGTAGAGCTCCCAAATACTGGTCAACATTCCGCCATCTTTGTTGGAATCGGAATAACCGAGCATTACTTCCTGCCAGCCGCCCCATGAATCGAGCAGGCGACGATATTCCGGAGCGCTCCATACTCGGTCCATAACTTCTGCCGAAGAGCGCAGCGACTGGATCGACTCGAATAGCGGCACTGGCATCAGGCCCGGATCTTCGCCAGAGGCTGCCAGCTGAGTTCCGGCCAGTGTGGCCAGTTCGATGACCGCGCTAATGTCGGTCTCCGATTCCACACCGCTAATGACATAATTTCGGATCGCGGTAGCCGGAAAGATTCTCTTCCACTCAGCAATGTGACGAAGCAGATCGATGACGGCCGCCTTCTCGGTCAAAGCCGAGCTTGTGTCGAGTGCGCGTTGATGAACTTTCGCATGTTGCCGGATATCAAGGGTTGCCAAATGAAAGCCAAAGGTGCGCACCTTCCGCAGCAAGGGATCAAGAAAAAGCCGGGCCAAACTCTCGCCGTGGTTTTCGCTCAGACTTCGGTACAGAATTTCCAGATCTTCTTCAAGTTCGCGCGTCGCAGCGTAGCCGTTCTCTTTACCTTCGCGAGTGTTTCGCAGCCGCACGACCATGAAAGCAAGAAAACGCCGGTATAGTTCCGTGGGAGAGATTCGTCCGAGGCGCGCCGGCTCTTCCCCCATGCGTTTTGCATATTCCTCAAGTCTTAGCTGAAATTCTTTTGAAACCGGAACCTGGCGGCTGGATGAGCTCAACGGCTCCAGCAAACGCTCCAGCTCTGCGATGTATTGTCCTAGAACGGTGTTGCGCGCGCGCTCCAGCGCTTCTCGCGTGGTTTCCGGCGTCACAAATGGATTGCCGTCACGGTCGCCGCCGATCCACGAGCCGAACGAGAGGACCTGCGGCACCTGCCCGGCGCACAATTCTATGTCGTACACGTCTTTGAAAGATTCGCGGATCTCTGCGTATAGGCGTGGCAAGCTCTCAAAAATCGACATCGGATAATGATCAAGACCCATGCGAATTTCGTCGGTGACCTGCGGCTTCTGCACTCGCACTTCGTCGGTCTGCCACAAGGCAGTGATTTCAGCCGCGATGGCGTTTTCTATTTCCAGTGCTTCCGAGCCGGACAGCGGAAGGCGATCAAGGACTTCGAGATATTTTGCAATTCGCCGGCGCTTGGTCAGAACCGTTCGGCGGGCCACCTCGGTGGGATGCGCAGTAAATACAGGCCCCACCTTGACCTGTCGCAACGCAGCCAGCGCCTGCTCCCCACTCATACCCGCATTTCGCATTCTGAGCAGGGTACCTCGAAAGGAGCCCGGCAATGGTGTTTGGGTCATGTTCAACTTTCCCGCGCGGCGGCGGCGCTTGCGGTGATTGGTCTCAGCCAGGTTGGTCAACTCGAAATAAATGGCGAAGGCCTTTGTGACCCGGTGCGCCTGCTCGATGCTGAGCGCCTGAACAACATTGCTAGCCTGTTGCATCTCATCGCTGCTCGATTGCGACCTGGCCGCGTGAGCGCGGGACTGAATAAGTAAGCGCCGCAATTGTTCTACTGTCTTGAAAACTGAGTCACCAACCTGGTCCACCAAAACTCTGCCCAGCAGCACGCCCAGGGAACGAACGTCGCGGCGCAGAGGAGTTTCCTTGGCTCGGTCGTCGGTCGGCGCAGTCAGTTCTGCCAGTCGCAAAGCCTGGTCTGGTGCGCCCCATAATGACGTTTTAGGCATGTTTGTGCATCCATACTAAATTATGGCGAGAGCAAGACTTTTGTCCTGCAGAGTTGGCGAAAGTCTTCTTCCCGCTTGCTAGGCGGACTCCTACCTTGAATAATGAATACTTAAACATGGCCCAGGAAAAAGTACTCATCGTAGAGGACGAAGAAAACGAACGCACCGGTCTGGCCGAACTGATCTCGTCGTGGGGTTATGTCGCAGAAACCGCGCGCGACGGACAGGAAGGCTATGACAAGGTCAGCTCCTGGTCGCCCCACATCGTTATTACTGACTTGAAGATGCCGCGGCTAGGTGGCCTCGAACTGCTGGAAAAAATTTCCAGTGACAGCCAAAGCATGGCCGTCATTGTGGTGACCGCGCAAGGCAGCATCGACAGCGCAGTGCAGGCCATGCGCATCGGAGCCTACGATTACGTTACTAAACCCATCGATACAAGCCGCCTGCGGACGATCCTGCAAAATGCTTCAGCTCTGCTTGGCACCCGGGTGGAACTCGAAGCCACTCGCCGCAAGTTGCGCGACGCTGGTTCTCTCGGATCACTGATTGGCCCATCGAAAAAAATGCAGGAAATTTTCCGGCTGATCGAAATGGTTGCGCCCAGCACCGCGTCGGTTCTGATTACAGGCGCCAGCGGCACCGGCAAAGAGTTGGTCGCGCGAACCATTCACGAGCTAAGCCCGCGGCGCCTACGCCCGTTTGTTGCGATTAATTGCGCCGCAATTCCGGAGACGCTGATTGAGAGCGAAATTTTCGGCCACGAGAAGGGTGCGTTTACGGGAGCGCTCGAGCGTCGCACCGGATGTTTCGAACTTGCCGAGGGTGGAACACTGCTGCTCGATGAAATTGGCGAAATGCCCATCGCTACGCAAGCCAAGTTGCTGAGGGTGCTCGAAGACCGCAAATTACGGCGCTTGGGCAGCAAGACTGAAACCACCGTGGATGTGCGTGTGTTGGCCGCCACCAACAAAGTTCCTGATGAAGCGGTGGCGCGAGGCGAGCTGCGGAACGATCTCTATTATCGGCTCAACGTGTTCAACATTCATATGCCGGTGCTCCGCGAACACCGTGAGGATATTC
>Ga0157372_10009884_pt1 | contig 10148 bp, 6 predicted proteins | sample C55metaG_FD_115307 | JGI IMG/M metagenome (GOLD analysis project Ga0157372, IMG submission 115307) | Corn rhizosphere microbial communities from Kellogg Biological Station, Michigan, USA - C5-5 metaG | ecosystem: Host-associated > Plants > Roots > Rhizosphere > Soil | place: USA: Michigan...
AAGTACGGCGGGAGCCTCGAAAATCGCGCGCGATTGCTGCTCGAGGTGACCGACGCTGTGCGCGCGGCGTGGCCGCACGATCTGCCTCTGTTCGTGCGGATTTCGGCGACCGACTGGGTAGAAGGCGGCTGGACCATCGACGAGAGCGTGGAAGTCGCGCGAATGTTAAAGGAGCGCGGCGTGGACCTGGTGGATTGCTCGTCCGGCGGAAATGTGCCGGCCGCGAAAATTCCGGTGGCGCCGGGGTACCAGGTGCAATTCGCCGCGCGCATCAAGCACGAGGCTGGCATTGCCACCGCCGCCGTCGGCATGATCACCGAGCCGCTGCAAGCCAACGGGATCATCGAAAACGGCGAGGCAGACATGGTGCTGCTGGCGCGTGAGATGCTGCGCGATCCCTATTTTGCCGTACACGCCGCGGCTGCCATGAGTGAAACGGCGAGCTGGTCGGAGCAATATCTGCGTGCCGCCCCGCACCATTCGCCCGCGCGGACAGCCGTTGTTGGACGCGAGCAGGGGATTGCGAAATAGTGCGAGCGGCTACGCAGCAGGAAACATGTTGCCTAGACAAGAAGAGCGCAGCCGGAGGAAACAGGTTGCGCTCTCTCAGTTTGGTCGTACAGTTTGGTCGGAAAGATCCTCAGGGCTTCATCGGAGTGCCGTCGTATTTCGAGAACAAGCCTATTCCGGTGCCTTGGCGCAGGATTGTTGCCTTGGCGGCTCCATCATTGTTTGACTTAGTGTGGTTCTCGGTTGGCTCGTTTCCATCTTCAATGCAGTCCGCGGTCACGCAGCCATCGGTATAGGCAGCATAGACGCGCCCGAATTTGTCCACGGAAATGTCATTGAAGTCGAGCAGGTTGCGGGTGCCGTTCGGACACGTGGTGCCGAATGTGCAGATCACGCCAAGCTGCACGGGATCCTTCGGCGTGGCGTCCACGGTCAGCCAGCTCTTGCCGCCATCGATGGTGGTGGCGATATAGGCGCGCCACACGCCGCTGAAGACAGTGGAGGAATCATCGGCAGTGCCGGGCCCGGAGGACGGCGTTCCCAGGAAGAAGAATGCGGCGCGATTGTTATCGCCGGCCACGACCTCAGGGAACGCGGTGTTCTGGATGTTGAACTTCGCGCCCACGTCCTGGTTATAGTGCCAGGACTGCCCATTGTCGTCGGACTCAGCGATTTTCGGATGCCCGCTTCCATCGACATAACCGAAGAACACGCGGCCTTTGGCACCAATGCCAACCGACGGATCGCTGGAGCCGGGCGTACTGCCGGTGACGGGATAGACCGTGAAAGTGAGCCCGTTGTCTTTGGACACAACGAGACCCTGATGCGTGCCGCAACTCTTGTTGGGCAGGAATACGGTTCCATCCGGCCCCACTTTGATGTGGCCATGAAGACCGCCGCACTGGGTAATGGTGTACATGGGCTTTGCCACATCGAAGGTAAGCCCGCCGTCCTGGCTCAACGCCATCGCTGCGTCGGCCACATCCTGCGAGGCGTAATAGACGGCGTGCGGGTAGCTCGTGATTGGCCCGCGGGCCTTGAGTTCGGCACACGGAACCGGGTTGAGTTGGGCCTGCAGCGCGCTGCATTCCTTGAACGGCCCGCCACCGACGGTCTGGTGATCGACTCCGGATGCAAAACCTCCACCCTGGCTTGGCGTGTAGCTAGCTCCGTCATTGTCAGTGAATGCCATGAGGCTGGTTGTGCCGGAGAGCTGCGAAACGAAAGTGCGGCCGGTGACGGAATCCGTGAACAGGATCGGGTCCAGACTGGTGGTGCTGGTAATTGGGCTATCGACGAGGGTCCAGGTGGGAGTCGCCGGAGACGTGGCGGTGTTGAAGTGAACGCGCAGGGTATCGAGGGTCGCGTCGGTCATGACGTTTCCGCTCTTCCAGTTCACGCCAATTGACGGCTCGCCTGAATTGTCCCCCATGCCTTTTGGAGCGTGCAGGTTCTGGTAGGTGGGAGCCGTGAAGTTGGCTTGCGGCGTGGGCGGCGGCGTGGTGCCCACACTGGCGCGGCCCTTGTAGGAGTCGCCGGGCGACACATTGGAGGCCACGATATGCAGCGTGTACGCGCCGCTTCCAGTGGATGCCGGGGAGAACATGAGCGTTTGCGATCCGACGAAGGGACCGAAGGTCGCGCTGGCGACCACTGGTCCCGACAAACCGCCCTTGTGGAGGTAGAGGTCGTATTCATCCGCGCTGACCGACCATGCGAGCTTGATGGTCACATACTTGCCGGCGTAATTGGATGTCGTCCCGCCGAGCTTCAGTGCATAGACATCGCAGTTCGTTCCGTTCACGCACGTGCTCTCGCCGAACGTCGCTGTAACTTCATCTCCCGACCAGGATGCGGAAGAGCCAGACGTGGCGGTAAGCGTACCGGAACTCGGAGTAGATCCATAAACGGCCGGAGCTACCATTAGGCTGAACAACGCTGCAGATAGGGAGAACCTGGAGAGCCGGAGCGAATCCACCATAGAGGCGTGCCCCCTTTTATTTCGTCTGAGATATGCGGGTAGCGAGGAAAACTGGCTTGCCGACAGCTGCGCGCAACTCTGAGATGAGGGTGCCGCATTCCGAGTTGCTTCTCGATGCGGACACGCTGGAGATCGCACCCCGGCATTCGTCGACCGTCCGGCGTATTGTCGGTTGAGATGTACTCAGCAGATTTCGCCGCATTTTTTTGCTTCACATTTGGTGCAATGAGTGGCCTATACTGCGGATGAGGCGCCGGTCGCGGAGTTCAGGCGATTGCGCCCTGGATGAGCGATGGCGCAGGCTTCAAGAAAACGAGCGGCGACGGATGCGCCGGTGATCCCGGATCGGCTCTATTTCAAGATCGGCGACGTGGCGCGGATCTGCGGGATCGAGACCTATGTTCTCCGCTTCTGGGAGACGCAGTTTCCGCAACTGAAGCCCAACAAGAGCGGCACCGGGCAGCGGCTCTATCGCCGGCGCGACGTGGAACTGGCGGTGGAGATCGACCGCCTGGTGCACAAGGAAGGCTACACGCTGGCCGGGGCGCGGCAGGCTCTTGAGGGCGGCGCGCGCCGTGCGCCGGTGGCGCAGGCTGCGGAACCGAAGCCCGAAATGGCAGCCCGCCCCACCGAGGCTGTTGCGGCGCGTCCCGATCTGCGCGCCGTGATTCAACAGGCGCGGGCGGAGCTGAAGGAGCTGTCGGCTCTGCTGGCCGGTACGCAGCCCCTGGCGCGGCGCGAGCGGGCAAAGGTCCTAAAGGTGCGGCCCGATTCAGACAGTTTGTTTCCGCTGTAGTTCGAGAAGGCGAATATCTTGCGAGGGCCGGGCTGACCGGCCCTCTTTGTGTCTACATGACCGCGCGCACCAGGCGGCGCACGCCCTCGGTGGTAGCGCCGTAGACAATATGCGCGGAGAACGGCGTGGCCAGCGAGCTGATCGGCGCGTCAGACGACGACCCGGAAAGCCCGAGCGCCGGGACCGCCCACAGGTCGGCGCCCGCGAACAGGATGGAGCCGAAGGTGGTGCCGAAGCCGCTGCGCACCGTCGACGAGTATTCGGCGCCCATTCCGTAGAGCGCACCCATGAGCGCGCCTAACGCATAGTGAACGACGTGGCCGCCCTTCTGCTTGCCTTCCATCGATAGCTGGCGCCCGCCCGTCGCAGCGCTGACCACCGCGTCGGCCGCCTTCATGGTGGCGTCCTCCTTGGGTTCGCTTTCGCTCGAGGCCGGGTCTTGCGAATGCTGCTGCGCTGAATGATCGAACTTCTGCGCAACCTGCTGGACCTTGGGGCCGGCATTCTCCATAAACACGTTCATCACCCACGCGGCGACAAGTCCGCCGACTGCGCCGGCCACCATGCCCGCTCCGAGACACTGCTTCTCCGCCATAGCTCCTCCGGGGAGAGAGATGCGGCCGGTGCGAGTGGCGTTATCTGGACATTGGGTTCCCATTATGCAGGTCGTACGATGAGCTACGAACTGTGAACTACGAACTGTGAACTCGTTTGGCGTCGCAGGTCGGCCGCGAGCAGGCGGTGGAAGAGGTGCTCGCCGGCTTCGCGGCGGACAGACAGCCGCCCGGCTGTGTAAGCGCGGGAGCCCAGGCCACGCTGCACCGACTCGCAGATATCCACGTCTTCGTCCTGGATGCGGTGGCTGACCGCAATGCTATCGGTGTTGCTCTGCCTCGCGGCTTCGCTCACGTCGGCGAAGTAGAAGTCGAACTGGACCAGGCATCGGCCGGTATCCAGCGGCAGGACCAGGTTGGTGTCCATCACCCCGTGATAAATGTTCACCATGAAGTTGGGATCGATCCAGTAATAGTGGGCGCGATCACCGGTGCGGGTTGCGGAAACGTCAGCGTGCTCTTCGCTCGAGACCATGGGGCTCGATTGCAGCGAGTATCTCCCGCTGTTTTCAATCGTGTATTCCTTGTAGTCGAGAACGCTGTTCAGGCCTTTGTGCAGGTGCGGAACGTGATAGCCCCCGTCGAGGTAGTTATCCACGTAGACCTTCCAGTTACATGCGAGGGTATAAGTGCGGCGCTCGAAGAAGTTGAGTTGATTGAGCCCCAGCGGAGCGACGCGCGCGGGCAGATCGCCGAGGAACGATTCAAGCGGCTGCGCCTCGGCGCAAAGACTCACGAAGACGAATTGCTCCCACTGGGCCGTGCGGACGGGGACGAGGCCGTTCTGCGCGCGATCGAAGTTGCACACGCCGGCGAATTCCGGCGCGCCCTTCAGCGAGCCATCAAGGCCGTAGGTCCAGCCATGATATGGGCAACGCAGATGCTGCGCGTTGCCGCTGGGCTCGGTCACGACGGCGGCGGCATGGTGGCGGCAGACATTAAAAAAAGCGCGCACCTTGCCGTCCGCGCCACGCACAACAACAAGCGGTTCTCCAGCGAGCTCGACGGTAAAGAAATCGCCTGGCGAGGCGACCTGGTCCGCGCGCCCGACAGCGATCCAGTTACAGCCGAATACCTGCTGCTGTTCCAGCGCCGCGATACGCTCATCCAGATACCAGGGCGCGGGAATGGTAAATGCCTGGTCGAGGGTGGCCCCAGCGTTATACAGACCAAGTAACTCGGAAACGGAATTCGGCATGCAGGATCCTTGCCTGAACTTACATCCCGCTGGAACCAGGGAGCAGACCGATGGCGTCCGTCCCCCGGGTGGACGAAGCGAGGAGTGGGACCAGCGTACACCACGCAATCGGGCTGTACGCAGCTTGACCCTTGCGCGGTGAACAGGAAATATTGTGCTCACCGTTTGCATTGTGGGGATATCCAACCGGCGTATGCTTGCGGTTGCGATGTTGAGGGAGACGACATGAACTCTGTTCTGCGCGTGGGCATTGTTGCGGCCCTTCTCGTCCCGGCCGTCGCTTTTGCCGGGGACAAGAGCAAGAAAAAGAAGACCGTACCCGCGGTGTTCGGGACCGCCAGATATGTGTATGTGCAGGCGGAGGCTGGAGACGCTTACAAACCGGATCTGATGCCGGAAGATCGGCAGGCGATCGGCGATGTCGAAGACGCGCTGCGGAAGTGGAATCGCTACATCATCACCACCAGGCCGGAAGACGCGGAATTGATCTTCTACGTGCGCAAGGGCCGCCTGGCCAGCGGAAAGGTCGGCGGCACCGTGGGGACACCCGGGCGAGCAGGGCAAGGTCCGTTTCCCGGGCAGCCGCGCACCGGCGGCATCGGCGGAGGTGTCATGGCTGGCGGGGAGGCCGGCCCTCCCGACGACCTGCTTGAGGTGCGAATGCGCAACACTGGCGGCGAGGTGGGCGGCCCCATCTGGCTTCGTTCGCAGCCGGATGGGCTGAATGCCCCAGGGGTGCCGCTGCTCGCCAACCTGAAAACTGCCGTGGAGAAGGATTACCCGCAATAAGCCAAGTCCGGCCACGCCGGATCGGCACGCCAGAAACGGCGTGCGCGCGAACAGTCCCCCCTGCGCCACCTCTCGAGCTCGCCAGACCCGAGCTCGCCAGGCCGGAGTCAGCTTCCCCAGCCCTCAAATTGACTGGAATGCGGCAGAACGTGGTACGGTGAGGCTTGGGATACCGGACTCTGGGACAAGCGCCGGTACGTCCGCAGCGGCGCATTCCCCAAATCCAACCTCGTCACAACTCATTCTGTTTTCAGCAGATTAGCCGGGCAATTTCCACATCTTTTTTTTGCGCACACGAGAAATCGGGTCAACCAAAGGGTTGGCCTCGGCTGTTATAGTGTTTTTTCGGAGTCAAGTCCTCCAAATAGGTCATTCGACTCTACATGAACTTTGCAAGCAGGTATGTGACCGCCGGCACAGCGGTTCATACAAGTACCCAACCCAGCCCTTCTAAAAAACCTGGCGCAGCAGAGTAGGAACGTATTCAATGGCGCAGATATTTGACCGCAGCTCCAACGCTTTGGCTCGTATGAGCCTTGTGTTGACGGGGCTGATCATCATTGCCCTGGGGTTCACGCTAGACCAGTTGCAGCGTTCGCCGTGGGTGACACGTCAGGGTCAGCGGCCGGAACAGCCGGTGCCGTTCAGCCACAAGCATCACGTGCAGGGACTGGGTCTGCAATGCCAGTACTGCCACACCACGGTCGAGAAATCCAGCTACGCTGGCATTCCTCCCACGCGGACGTGCATGAACTGCCATTCGCAGATATGGACCAATGCGCAATTGCTGCAGCCGGTGCGCAACAGTTGGGCCACCGGGCAGTCAATTGTGTGGACCAAGGTGCACGACCTGCCGGACTTCGCCTATTTCAATCATTCCATTCACGTGAATAAGGGCATCGGCTGCTCGAGCTGTCACGGCCGCGTCGACCAGATGCCCCTGATGTACATGCAGAACACGTTGCAGATGGAGTGGTGCCTCGACTGCCATCGCAATCCGGCGAAAAACCTGAGACCAACCAGCCAGATCTACAACATGGCGTGGGAGTCTCCCAACGAAGATCGCCCGGTCTGGTGCGCCGTGAATCCCAACGCGAACGGCATGCCCACGGCGCAGAGCGTCGATTGCGTGACCAAAAATCCGGCCGGCTCTGGTCCTCAGATGGCGGCTCTGCAAATGCCGCAGCCAGGCACGCAGGCAAATGCGCCTTCGGGCGATGTGGCGCCCTCGGCGTCTAAGCTTCCGGCAAATTACGAGGAATTCACCAGCCAGGATCAACTGGGCCACTTCCTGCTGGAGCACTACAAGATCCGCCCTCCGCGCGACTTGACGAGCTGCGAGGTTTGTCATCGATGAGTAAGGAGCGCGAGCGGGATACGATGCCCAGGAATCAAGCGGGGAACGGCGTGGAAAACGAAAAAACCGAAATGCAGGCCGCCAAGCCCGAAACGGCCCGGGGCCTGACTCTGGCTGAAGTACGCCAGGAGCTGAAGGGCGTAAAGGGAAAGAAGTACTGGCGTTCGATCGACGAACTGGCGGGCACCCCGGAGTTCGAAGAAGCAGTTGAGCGCGAATTTCCTTCCGCGGCCCAGGAGTGGGTCGACCCCGTTTCGCGTCGCGGCTTCATGAAGCTCATGGGCGCGTCGATGGCGTTGGCCGGCCTTGCCGGTTGCACCAAGCAGCCCGACGAGCCGATCTATCCCTACATCAAGCAGCCTGAAGACCTGATTCTGGGCAAGCCCAACTTCTTTGCGTCGGCGCACCCGTTTGTCACAGGCGCCATCCCGCTGCTGGTGAAGAGCGACGAGTATCGCCCCATCAAGGTCGACGGCAATCCGGACCACGCGTATAACCGCGGGTCGTCTGATGTCTTCACGCAGGGCACGCTGCTCGATTTGTACGATCCTGACCGCTCGCAGCGCGTGCTCTATCGCGGCGAGAACAGTTCGTGGGCCGAGTTTGCGCAGAAGTTTGGCGACGCGGTGAGCGCGACCAAAGACGGCTCCGGCGTGTATTTCCTGAGCGCGACCATTACCTCGCCCACGCTGGCGCGGCAATGGCAGGAAGTGCAGAAGGCATATCCCAAGGCAAAGCTCATTCAGTACGATCCGGCGATTGCGGGTACGGCTTTCGCTTCGGGCGTCACCCCGCGCTACGAGCTGGCGGATGCCGATGTGATCGTCTCGCTCGACGCAGATTTTCTTTCGGGTGCCACATATCCAGGCTTCCACAAGCTGGTGCGCGAGTATGCGGCGCGGCGTAAGGACCCGAACAAGCTGAACCGTGTGTACGCGGTGGAGAGTTCGCCCACAACCACGGGTTTCAAGGCCGAACACAGGCTGGGGCTGCGGGCCAGCGAGGTGCCGGCCTTTGTGGCAGCTCTCGCACAGGCCGTCGGCGCGCAGGGTGTCAGCGCCCCAGGCTACGCCTGGACCGACGAGCAGCAGAAATTTCTCGCGGCTTTGGCCAAAGATCTGAAGGCGCACGGCGGCCGCAGCGCGGTCATTCCGGGCCTCTATCAGGACCCCTCGGTTGCCGCGTTCGCCCTGGCCATCAACCAGGCGCTCGGCAACGTGGGCAAGACGGTTATGATCCCGGCGCAGCCGCTGAATCCGCTGCCCAGCGATCAACTGGCAGACTTCAAGTCGCTTGTGGCAGATCTGAATGCCGGCAAGGTTCAGTGGCTCGTCATCCTGAATGCGAACCCCATCTATACGGCCCCTGCGGACCTCAGTTTTGCCGACGCATTCAACAAGGCGCAGACGGTTGTTCATCTGGGCTCGCACGTGGATGAAACGGGGCAGGTCTCGCACTGGCACATTCCCGCGGCACACGCGCTGGAATCGTGGTCCGACGCGCGCAGTTATGACGGCACGGTTTCGATTGTGCAGCCGCTGATTGATCCGCTGTACGGCGGAAAGACCGCCCACGATGTGCTGCAGATGCTGCTCAACCAGCCCATGGTGAGCGCCTATGACGCCGTCAGGGAGACGTGGAAGCCCGTGATCAAGGGCGACTTCGAGTCCGGCTGGCGCAGCGCTCTGCATGCGGGCTGGGTCGAGAACACCGCGATTGAGGCCAAGGGCGGCGGCGAGGCTGCGTTCAAAGGGCAGGTGCCGGCTCCGGCGCCCAAGGACGCGCTGGAGATCATCTTCCGGCCCGATCCCAACATCTACGACGGCCGATTCTCGAACGTGGGCTGGCTGCAGGAGCTGCCCAAGCCGGTGACCAACCTGAGCTGGGACAATGCGGCGATTGTTTCGGGCGCGACCCTGACCAGACTCGGACTCGAGGAAGACGACATCGTCGAGCTGAGCGCCGGCGGCAAAACCGTGAAGGCGCCGGTGGTTGTGGCCCCTGGCCATCCCGACAATTCCGTCACGGTCTATCTCGGCTATGGCCGCCAATTTGGTGGGCGCGTAGCCGGTAATCAGGGCTTCAACGCTTACCTGATCCGGACCAGCGATGCGCCGTTCTACGGCCCCGGCTCCATCAAGAAGACCGACGGCAAGTGGGGCGTGGCGATCACCAAGAGCCACTATCAGGATCATCGCGACGAGACCGCGGGCGGCGTGATGAAGCCCAACCGTTCGCTCGAAGGCGTCGAAGCTCTGAGCCAGGAGCGCGGAATCATCCGCTACGCCACGCTCGATGAGTACAAGCAGAATCCAGGGTTTGCCAACGAGGGCCACGAGACCACCAACATGGGGACGTCGCTGTTCCCCAACTGGGTCTACAAAGACAATGCCTGGGGCATGTCGATCGACATGAACAGCTGCACCGGCTGCAACGCATGCGTGGTGAGCTGTTATGCCGAGAACAACATCCCGGTCGTGGGCAAGCAGCAGGTGCGCATCGGGCGCATGATGCAGTGGATCCGCATCGATACGTACTACGAGGGCGATCTCGCCGCACCCAAGGCTCACTTCCAGCCCATGCTCTGCCAGCACTGCGAGAATGCGCCGTGCGAAGAAGTCTGCCCGGTCGGCGCCACGGTGCACTCGCCCGAAGGCCTGAACATGATGGTCTACAACCGCTGCATCGGCACCCGCTATTGCTCGAACAACTGCCCCTACAAGGTGCGCCGGTTCAACTTCCTGCTCTTCTCCGACTACGAGACCGAGAGCCTGAAGCTGATGCGCAATCCGGATGTGAGCGTGCGCAGCCGCGGCGTCATGGAGAAGTGCAGCTACTGCGTGCAGCGCATTCAAGAGGCGAAGATCACGGCCGACAAGGAGAACCGCCCCATTCGCGACGGC
>Ga0157372_10009885_pt1 | contig 10148 bp, 5 predicted proteins | sample C55metaG_FD_115307 | JGI IMG/M metagenome (GOLD analysis project Ga0157372, IMG submission 115307) | Corn rhizosphere microbial communities from Kellogg Biological Station, Michigan, USA - C5-5 metaG | ecosystem: Host-associated > Plants > Roots > Rhizosphere > Soil | place: USA: Michigan...
CGGCGCCACCGAAGTACGGAACGATCTCGTCGACATAGCCCGAGACGATCGACCACGCCGCCGTCTCGGAAACGTTCGCCGCGGCAGCGTGCTCGCGCACGGCGTGCGCCACTGCGGGGTCGTTCAGCAAACGTTCTCTCACCGCGCGCCGATCCAACCGCGCCGGCGGCTGGACGTTCGTCACGGAGCTGAGGCGGCGCGACGGCGCTGGGCCGCGGCGCGCGCGTAGATCTCCTGGTGGCGGTCGAGCCATGTCTCGGCATTGAATTCGCTCGACAGGCGCAGCTTCGCGCGCCGCACGCGCTCGGCCGCGGCGTCGGGCTTCGCGAACACTCTGCGAATCGCGTCGGCAAGGGCGGCCGGATTCTCCGACGGAACGAGGATCGCCTCGCTGCCCGACACCACGTCGGGCACGCCCCCGACGCGGGTCGCGACGACCGGTGCCTCCGCGGCGATCGCCTCCAGGAGAGCGATCGGCGTGCCTTCGGTGCGCGAGCTCTGCACGAAGACGTCGAATGCTTTGACCAGGCGGCTCGCCATCGGAACCATCCCCTTCCATAGGATTCGCGCACCGACGCGATCGGCGTGCTGCTGCTCGCGCTCGCGCTCGGCGCCGTCGCCCAGAACACACGCGACGATGTCGTCGTCTCGAATGAGACCCATCGCCTCAACGAGGACGTCGATGCCCTTCTCGCGCGAGAGGCGGCCGACCCACCCGACGACGCGGGCATCCGGCGGCAGATCGAGCAGCCGGCGCGCGTCGTCGCGTGGCGCCGGTTCGGCGACGGCCGAAAACCCGTTGCGAATCATGTACACGCGGTCGCCGGGGACCCCGTCCGACGTGAGCTGACTGGCGATCGGCTCGGAGACGGCGATCACCGCGTCGAACCGGCGTAGGCTCCTTCGGTGCACGTATTCATAGAAGCGATTCTTGAGCGAACCGCGCGTCCAGCCGTGGAGCGTCGAAACGGTCGGAATGCCGAGTCCGCGGATCGCCTCGGCATCCACGACGTCGGTGCGGCTGCCGTGGCTGTGTACGACGTCGGGCGCGAGATCGCGAAGGAGATTCGATATTGTCTGTCGCTCGAGGCGATAGCGCCGCGGGGGCACGACGACTTCGCTGATCTTCACTCCGGCGAGATCGAGCGGAACGCGGAACGGATGGTCGGCGGCCATCGGCTCCTCACCGACGGCGAGCACCGTGACATCGTCGTTGCGTTTCGACTGCCCGATGGCGAGGCCTTGCACGACGCGCTCGAGACCACCGATGCGGGCGGGCGCGAGCAAATGGACGATCTTCATTCGGCGGGCAAGGCGTGTGGCGGCGAGCGCTTTGGCATCCGTCACCTATCTATGCCGACAGCCGCGACCTGTCCACCAGGCCGCGGCTGCCGTGTGCGCGTCGGGCGGGGCTATCGATTCGCCGTATTGTCCAACGCGGGCTTGGTGGCAGTGACCGTTGACACCATGTCGCCACGCGAGGTGACGGTGTAGACGCGTCCCGCAATGAACGACACGGCCAGGCGCGTGATGACGTTGGTCGCCGAGCCCGTGTTGCGAGTGTTCAAATCGTACACGCCGCCCGGCATGGCCGTGAACGTTCCAGCCGACTTATAGGCGATCGCGGCGCCGACCGGGGCCTCGTTGCCGCTGGTGGTGCTCTTGGCGTAGAGCGTCATCGGCGTCGAATTCGAGACGGCGTTCACGAAACGCACGTACGCTTGCGTCGGATCGATGGTTGCCGGGATCGGATCCTCCACCACGAATGCGTCGGCCGTCTTTGCGACGGGATCGTAGATGCCGCTGATGTAGTACGAGTAGAGCTTCCCGTCCGCGAGCGACGCGGTGACACTCGCGATCGTCGGATGGTTGGCGGGCACCGCGGCGATTTTACCGGTCAGCGTGTACTGCCCGGGCGCGATCTGATTATAGAGTCCCCCGGAGCCCGCGGAGCCGGAGAGTGTACCAGCGGTCGAGTCATTGCCCGCCGTGCGACACGTCGTGGTGGTGTCGGCCGGCGGCTGGCAAATGCTCGAGCTGATCGCCGTGAGCTTCTGATCGTTGGCGTAGAAGGTCACCCCCGGTGCGGCGACACCGAAGTTGAAGAACTTTATGTCCGCGCCGCTGGTGGGAGCGGTGATGTTCTGCACGCCATTCTTGTCGCAAGCGGCGATCGCCGCCGCGCAGAGCGCCAGCGCGAGAGATCGATATCGTTTCATGTCCGATCCCGATTTTACGGTTGAGTGATCCACACGGGCTTCGTGTGGTAATCGAGGGCAAGCCCGCCGATCGCGCTCAGGGCCGGGATGTTCCATACGTATTCCGAGTTGTACCGCGGCCGAATACGCTGCGCGATCTTACCGCCGTTGTCCACATAGAGCAGCGTCGAGGTCGGGGGCGCGAAGCCCGGATACACCTGCGTGTTGCTCGCCGGATCGACGTCCGTGTAGTGGTATCGCCGCATGTCCATCCACAGCTCGTTGTGTCCCCAGGCCCATTGCGCGATGTACTTCTGGGACATGATCTGCGTGAGCGTGAGCTGCGCCGCGCTCGGAATGATGCGCGGATCCGCGAGGAATGCCGCCTTCTCGGCGGCGCCGATCGGGGACGCCGTGGCGGAGTTGATCTCCGAGTTGCGCGAATTCACGAAGTCGATGTGCGATGAGACGGCCTGCGTGTACGCGGCCAGCGCCGTCGCCTTGTCGCCTGATCGATACGCCGCTTCAGCTTTGACGAACTGCAGCTGCGAGTACGTCATGAAGGGAAATTTCGACCTATCATCGAAGATGTAGCGGCTGTTTTGGCCGGCGGCGCCGGCCGATCCTGGCAGCCCGAAGAAGTTGTTCGGCTGCTGCGTCGTCGTCAGCGCGCCGTATCCGGGCACCGTTGGGTCGACGCCGCGGAACTGACCGTCCGGCGACGGCGCAAGCATTCGGCTCATGCGCGGATCGAGTGCGCCGAAATCCGTTCCGTTCATCAGGTTCACCACGAACTGCGTCTGCCGATAACTGTTGATGTTGCCGCGCCGCGGCCCCCAGAAGTTGTAGTCGTTACCGCCCGGATCCACCGCCGGATACGGGTACAGCGCGTCGTCGGCGTTGCTCGCGAACGAGCTGTTGATCGAGGCGATGACATCGGCAGGCTTGTACGTGCCCTTGTTCGAGAAGTGGTTGAGCGCGATGCCCTGCAGCCCGTACGCCATCTTCAGCCACTTCGTCCGATCGCCGTTGTACAGGTGATCCGTCTTGGCGAAGTAGGCCTGATCGACCGCGCCATCGGTGCGCTGCAGATCCTTGATCGCGACGCCGAGCAGGCGGAGAACTTCCGAGTACGCGTACTCCTGCGTGTCATAGTCGAAGGCGGAGCGCGTCGGATCGATCGCTTCCTTCACGATGATCTCGCCGTGCATGTCGGTGAGCACGAGCCAGCCCCACGCCTTCATGAAGTAGCCGGCGCCGGCGAGATCCCAACGCTGCTCCGCTTCGGCCTTGTTGATCATGTCGACCAGATTCTGGCCGAGCGACCAGTACACGTCGCGCCATTGCTCGGCGCCGTTGTCGCTCGCGGGATCGTAGCCCATTCGATCCCACGTGCTGATTGCCGTCTGCCCGTTCGCCAGGAACCATTCCTGGGTATATCGGCCGATGAAGCGGCCATCGAACTGCGGCGCCGTCACCATCCAGTGCTCCATCGGCGCCAGGTAGAGATTCGCCGACACGGACTCGGGAGCGTTCGGGTTCGTGTTGACGTTGAGATAATCCCGACACCCGCTCGCGAGGCCGACGAAGCCCACGACGAGCGTAGTCGATATTTGTCGTCTATTCATCGTGGAAGCCCTCAGAAGCTCAATTTGAAGCCGAAGTTGATGCCGCGCGGAATCGGGAAATCGCCGTAGTCGATGCCGACGCCGCCCGAGCCGCCGACCGCCGCGTCGTTGCCGTTCGCGATCGGATCGAGGCCGGTGTAGTTCGTCCACAGGAAGACGTCCGTCGCCGTGACGAACGCGCTGGCGTTGTGGCCGATGCGCTCGGGAAGCAGATACGACAGCGTCACGTCGCGGAGCCGGAGCCAGTTGATGTTCTTCTCGATGAACAGCTCCTCGCTCATCGAGGTGTAGTAGGAGGTCTGGTACGCGGGGATGATCACGATGTTGTTCGGCGTCGGATTGGCGCTGTTCTCCTTTCCGTCGCGGAGCACGCCCGGAATGATTCGCGGCGTGTAGCGGTCGATGGTGCTCGTCGCGAGGCCGTGGACCGTGAGATAGTGCTCAGTGGCGTTGAAGACGTCGCCGCCCTTGCGGACGTCGAAGAGGAAGCTCAGCGTCGCCCGCTTCATCCGGATGTCGTTCGACACGCCGATCGTGAAGTCCGGCTGACGATCGTAGCCGCGATCGATGAAGGTGGTCGAGCGAACCGGAATGCCGGTGGTCGGATCGATCTCAAGCTGTCCGTTCTTGTTCCGGAGATAGAACAACCCGGTGAGCGACATGGTCGACAGACCAGGCTCGGTGCCGTTGCGAACGTTGCCGTACAACCACGTGTCCGAGACGTACGACTCGGGAAGCGCGTTCGGCAGCGAGACGGTCTTGCCCTTTGCCTTCGCAAAGTTGACCAGGAAGTCCCACGAGTAATCGCGTCGCTGCATCGGCGTCCCGCGAACCGATACCTCCACGCCTCGGTTCTCCGTCGACGCGCCATTCAGGTTGAACAGGATGAAGCCCGTGCCGTAGCTCTCGCGGAGGTTCTGGACGATCTGGTTCTGCGTGCGTTTGTGGTAGACCGTCGCGTCGATACCGAGGCGATTGTCGAGAAAGCCGAGCTCCGTGCCGAATTCGCTGGAATGCGCGAACTCGGGCTTGAGGTTCGGGTTCGGGCCTGTGAAGCCATAGCCGTATCCGCCGAACGAGGTCAGCTTGGCCTCGAGCGTCGTCCGATACGAGTAGGGCTGCGCGTCGCGACCAACCGAAGCAACTGCGGCCCGCAGCTTACCGGTCATGTGCTTCTTGAGCGACGGGAATGCGTCGGTGAAGATGAAGCTTCCCGACAGCGACGGATAGAAGAAGGAGTTTGCGCCGACAGGGATCGTCGACGTCCAGTCGTTTCGGCCGGTCGCGGAGAGATACAGGTAGTCGCGGAAGTTGACGGTGGCTTGCCCGAACGCGCTCACGAGGCGCCGCTGCGTGATGACCGTGCGGTCCGACTTGGCCTGAGCGTTGTTGATCGAGATGAAGTTCGGATCGAGGAAGTTGGTGCCTTCGGCACCATCGACCGTCGACTTCTGGTCGAGCACCTCATTGCCCAGCATGCCGCTGATCGACAGGCCCCTCACGAGCGGACGTTCGTTGAGGTTGAAGAGCGTCTGCGAGGCGATGTTCCGGGTGATGTCATCGTTGACGTCGAGGATGCCGTTCGCCGTGCCGCTCATCGCGCTTTCGGGATGGCGCAGCAGCAGATCCTGGCTCGTGTAGGCGTCGGCCCCGATGTTGGTCTTGAAGTTGCCCCACGCGAACGGAGAGAAGGTGAAGCCGGCGTTCGTGACCACGCGGTTCGTCTTGGCGTTGCTCTTGTTCTTGTTCACCGAGAAGTACGGATTGTCGACCTCGTTCGACTGCGACAGCCCCGTGATGCGCTGCCGCGTGCCGGCGGGGGTGAGCCAATTCGCCGCGTTGTTCGTGTCCGGCCACACCAGCAAGCCGAGAAGCGGACTGTCGTCGCCCTTATAGGCTTGGTCGTTGTTCTCGTAGATGTAGTTCATCGACAGGTCCGCAATGAGCCAGGATGTGACCTGCCCCTGCGACGCTCCCGTCAGATTGATCTTGTTCATCCCCGTGTTCGGGATGACACCCTGCTGTTTGGTCGACGACGCGGAGATGCGGTACGAGAGCCTCGAGTCCGGCGCGCCGCCGCTGAACGAGAGGTTGTGCCGCTGCGTGGCCCCGGTCTGGAAGAAGTTGCCGATGTTGTTGTAGGTGTGGGTGCCGGAGGGATATGGTGTGCCGAAGTAAGTGAACGATCCGTAGCCCTCGCCCGAGATGCTGACCGTGCCGGTTGGCCCGTAGACGCTTTGAATATCCGGCTTCGCGCGGACCTGCTCGACGCGGAAGCTGTTGCTGTAGTCGAACCCACCGCCGCTGCGGCCGCGCTTCGTCGTGATGACGATCGCGCCGTTCGCCGCGTCGATACCGTAGAGGGCCGACGCCTCGGGGCCCTTGAGGACCGTGAGCGATTCGATGTCCTCGGGATTGATGTCGGCGCCGCGGTTCGTGAAGTCGACGTTGCGGTTACTGAACGCCAGCGCGGACGTCGGCGAGTCGGAGGCCAGGTTGCCGGTGTTGGTCGTCTTGTTGTCAACCGGCAGGCCGTCGACGATCATCAGCGGCTGGTTCGTGCTCGAGATCGAGCTCACGCCGCGGATGACGATCGACGTCGAGGCACCCGGCGCACCCGATGTGCTGGTGACGTCGACCCCGGCGACACGGCCCGCCAGCGCGTTGATGAAATTCTCACGCTGCGTCTGGGCGATGTCGCTGCCGCTGACCGTCTGCTGCGCGGTGCCGAGCTGCCGCTGTGACGCGGTCTGCCCCATCGCCGTGACGACGATGGCGTCGAGCGACGCGGCGACGCGGCGCAGCTGGACGTTGATGACATTCGCATCGCCGACCGTGCGTTCTTCGGGCGCGGTGCCGATCGATCGGAACTGAAGCACCTGCCCGACCGCCACCCGCACGGAGTAGTTGCCGTCGTTGTTCGTCGTCGTGCCGGCTCCTGTGCCGCGCACGACGATGGAGACGCCGGGGAGCGACGTTCCCTGTTCACTCGTGACTTTGCCAGTGACTGTTTTCTGTTGCGCCGCCAGTGGCGCCGCGCAGAGGCACAGTCCCATCAAGGCCGTGAGCACTCTGTTCTTCATAGTCGCGTGTACCAGGTAGGATGGTCGCGAAGGGTGCCCGTTCGTGCGCGTCGATGCGCCGCGATCATGAACGACGGGTCACCGGTGGGAGCTGCTGGACGCCAATTCCGTTCAGGCTGGACGGGGGAATCGTGGCGCCAGCCGGCATAAGTATCAAGACCGAGTCGGTACGAATTTGTGATTCATGAACTGATCAACCAATTCATCGCACTCTTCATCGCACCCATAGATCTCGTCCGAGGCGAACTCCAACGCCAACCGCGCGTCGTTGGATCTTGGATACGCTCTGCCTTACCGCGGGTTGCGACCGGAGCATGCGACGCAAGCGCGGCCGCACGCGGGAAAAAGCGACAAGACGTATACAATTTTGTAACGCGCCCCCGGTCGCTGACACGACGCCGGTTGCGCGGCAGAGGCGCGGCCCCGGCTATGGGGGTCCGCTGCGCTCGCGCACGCCCTTGACCGCGCCGAGGATCATCCGATTCAGCGCCGCGATCGACAAGCCGCCTGGATCGCTCGGCGGAAGCGTTGCGAAACCGATCGCGGTCGCCTTCGGATATCGCGCGAAGATCCGTTCGAACAGCACCGCCAATTCCTCGCTCGACGGACCGCCCGGCACTTTGTTCACGTGCATCGACACTTCTCGCGGATCGAGCACGTCCATGTCGATGTGAACGTAAATCTTATCGACCTGTGAGTTGAGCCGATCCAACTGCGCCCAGACGGCGGGCGTGATCCGGCGAATGTCGTCGACGGATAGCTGCTGAATCTTCGAATGATCGAGGAGACCCTGCTCTAGCGGATCCGTGAGGCGAATGGCGCCCATCACCACGTCTTCGTCACGCAACGGCGGATCGAGCGTTGCGTCGAGCCGCAGATTCTCGAGCGCGCGACCGGTCGCGATGGCGACCGGCATACCGCCCATCGAGCCGCTGCGCGTCGTTTCCGGCGTGTTGAAGTCGGGATGTGCGTCGAGCCACAGCATCCCGATTCGAAGCGCGCGTCCGCTCGGATCCGAATGCTCCAATCCCGCGACCATGCCCGGCATCGACGGACACGTCGCGTACAGTCCCACCGTGAAATACCCGTCGCGCTCGTTCTTCGCGACGATCCGCGCGTAATCGCCGAGCGCCCAGCCGAGGCGCTTCCACGCGCCGTACTCGGTGTCCTGCGTCGCCGTGAGTTTCGATTCTTCGATTCGAACGGCCACCCCTCGCCTGGCAAGCGAGTCTTGAATGCCGCCGCTCGCCATCGTATTCGGTCCCTCCGACGTACCGGTCGGCGAGAACGGCTGTTTGGCGAGTGCGACTCGCACCGATTGCGCGCGAGCCGATGCCGCGATCGGAAGGACGAGCGCGAACCACAGCGCGGGTGCGAGGCGGCGCATGCACCCAAGAAACGCGCGGGCCGTGGGGGGCGCAAGAGAAAGGGGCGAGCCCGAAGGCTCGCCCCTTTTCGTTCAAGAACTCGTCCGACTACTCGGCGCCTTTGATCGCCGGCCGCGGAAGCGGCGGGAACGGTGAATCTTCGTCGTCGGCCATCGAGAAGACGTTCGGCAGCTCGGCCGGCAGTGGCGGAAGCGGCTCGAAGCCTTCCGGCACCGCGAGCGCGATCTCGACATCCTGATACCGGTACATACCCGTACCGGCCGGGATGAGGTGACCGATGATGATGTTCTCCTTGAGGCCGAGGAGGTCGTCCTTTGCTCCCCGAATTGAAGCGTCGGTGAGCACCCGCGTCGTTTCTTGAAACGACGCAGCAGATATAAAGGACTGCGTCGTGAGACTCGCCTTCGTGATACCGAGAAGGAGCGGCTCCGCCGTCGCCGGCGTTTCCTTCTTCTTCTTGGCCCGATCGTTCTCGTCGCGGAAGATCTGACGATCCACGTGCTCCCCTTCGAGGAACTCGGTCTCGCCCGGATCCATGACGCGCACCTTCTGCAGCATCTGCTTGACGATGACGCCGATGTGCTTGTCGTTGATTTTCACGCCCTGCAGGCGATAGACCTCCTGCACTTCGTTGAGCAGATATTCCTGCACGGCGCGCGGGCCCTTGATCCGCAGAATGTCGTGCGGATTGACCGGACCCTCGGAGATACGGTCACCGGCCCGGACGCGGTCGCCTTCGTGCACGCGAAGGTGTTTGCCCGCGGGCACTTCGTAGGTCTGCGCCTCGCGTGACTCGTCGAGCGAACCGTCCGGATTGATCGGCGCGACGAAGACTTCGCGCTTGCCTCTCTTGATTTCACCGAACCGCACGACCCCATCGATCTCGGAGATCGTCGCCGGATCCTTCGGCCTGCGCGCTTCGAACAACTCGGCGACTCGGGGCAGACCGCCCGTGATGTCGCGCGTCTTGTACGCTTCGCGGCCGACCTTGGCGATGATCGTACCGGGGAAGATGCGCTGTCCATCTTCCACGGTGAGCTGCGCGCCCGCCGGGATGATGAAGTCGCGCACGCGCTTCTCCTTGCCGCCCTTCTCCTGGATGATCTCGATGTGCGGGTGGAGCTTCTTTTCCCGGTCCTCGATGATCACGCGCTGGCGCAAGCCCGTGAGCTCGTCGAGCTCCTCGGACACCGACTCTTCTTCCACGATGTCGACGAACCGAACGGTGCCGTCCACGTCGGCGAGAATCGGGTTGGTGTAGGGATCCCAGGTGAAGATCACCTGGTCGCGCTTGACGTCCGATCCGTCTTCGACCATCAGGATCGCGCCGAGCGGCACTTGCAGGCGCGCGGCGATGTTGGCGTTGCGCTCGCCGCTCGACTTGATGAGGATCTCGCCCTCATACGACGTCACGATGCGCTGCTTCTCGGGATTGGTGACGACGACGAGCCGGTCGGAGTACTCGACCGTGCCCGCCACCTTCGACTTGCGCGCCGTCTGCTCGGCAATACGAGCGGCCGTTCCACCGATGTGGAACGTGCGCAGCGTGAGCTGCGTGCCCGGCTCACCGATCGACTGCGCGGCGATGATACCGACCGCTTCGCCCAGGTCGACGACGTTCATCGTCGCCAGGTTGCGGCCGTAGCACATGCGGCAGAGACCGCGCTTCGCCTCGCAGGTGAGGACGGAGCGAATCTTGACCGTTTCGATGCCCGACTCTTCGATGACGCGCGCCTTCTCTTCGTCGATGAGCTGACCGGCTTCGACGAGCAGCGTGCGGCGTCCCGACTCGTCGAGCTCGTGCGGATCCTCGACGTCCTCGGCGGCGAAGTTGCCGACGATACGCTCCGA
>Ga0157372_10009886_pt1 | contig 10148 bp, 7 predicted proteins | sample C55metaG_FD_115307 | JGI IMG/M metagenome (GOLD analysis project Ga0157372, IMG submission 115307) | Corn rhizosphere microbial communities from Kellogg Biological Station, Michigan, USA - C5-5 metaG | ecosystem: Host-associated > Plants > Roots > Rhizosphere > Soil | place: USA: Michigan...
GACCGGCTGTCGCCGGCCTTCACCAAATCGCCGACTGGGATGCCATATCGTTTCGTGAATTTGAAAACGGGCGCGGTGCGCGATGCGGTGAGCTTCCCCGCTGAAATAGGCACCTATGTCGCCGAATGGGGAACGCTGGGCAAAGCAATCGGCGACCAGCGCTATTTCGACATGGCGAAGCGCGCCGCGCGGGCGTTGTTCGACCGCCGCTCACAAATCAATCTTGTGGCCGACACCATCGATATCGAAACTGGCGCCTGGAAAAGCCGCCGGGCCAGCATTGGCCCGCCCACCGATTCCTATTTCGAATATTTGTGGGATGGCTGGCAGCTGTTCGGCGATGCGGATTTCAGGCATTGGTATGACATCCACACCACAGCCATCATCAAACACCAGGCACACCAAGTGGACGGCCGTCTCTGGTTTCCGCAGATGGATTTCGAAACCGGCGCGGTACTCGATCATCATCAGAGCGAGTTGGCGGCGTTTTATGCGGGGCTGCTGGGGCAGGGTGGAGATTTGGCGCGCGGCAACGAGTATCTTAAATCTTGGGCGGACGTGCAGTCGCGCTACGGGGTGCTTCCGGAGGGCTACGATTATGCGCGTGCTGCGCCGGATCGTGTAAGCAACGCGCTGCGGCCGGAATTCGTCGATTCGTGCTTCAATCTGTTTCTTCTCGATCCGCAGGAGAAGTATCGCGAGTTGGCGCGCATTCACTATGAAAACATGAAGCTCTCCAGCCGAGCGCCGTTCGGCTTCACCGTCCTCGACGACATGACTGCGGGACGAGTGAAGCAGGGCGACCTCTGCCCAGGCTATTGGTGGAGCGAGCAGATGAAATATTACTGGCTGCTGTTCTCGAACACCGGCCGCTTCGATTATCGCGCCAACTATCTGTCCACGGAAGGAAACGTCTTTGCCGGTCTTCGCTAGCCGCAAATGGCTGCCCGCTGCTGTGCTCGTGCTTGCCGCCTGCCTCTCGCCTGCAATCGCATTCGCTGTCGATTACGCAAGCGAAGTGAATCCCTTCATTGGCAGTACCAATGGCGGCAACACCTATCCCGGCGCCTCGCTGCCCTTCGGCATGGTGGCGTTCAGCCCGGAAGAAACGCCGCTGCCCGGCCGCGCTTATCCCATCGCCGCGCCCGGTGGCTACGAATGGCGCGCCAACGGCATCAAGGGATTCAGCCTGACGCACCTCTCTGGGACCGGCTGCACGGGAGCGAGCGGCGACATTCCCATTATGCCGGTGACGATTCCGGTGGACACGTCGCCATCCGCCGACGACAGCTTCACCAAATACGCGAGCTGGTTCAGCCATGATCGCGAGCAAGCCTCGCCGGGATTTTACAAGGTTGCGCTCGGCAATGGAGTAGCGGTCGAGCTCAGCGCCACCCTGCGCAGCGGCATCGCGCGGTTCACATGGCCGAAAGACAAGAGCGATGCCAATTTGCTGTTCCGCACCTCGGATTCGGAAGTCGGCAGCAGCGATGCCACAGTGACGGTCGACCCGGAAAAGCGCGAGGTGACCGGCAGCGTCACCAGCGGCAATTTCTGCGGCTATCTCTCGCCGGACCGGCGCGAAAGTTACTACACCCTCTATTTCGTCACGAAGTTCGATCATCCATTTATGGCCGGCGGGACCTGGCACGATTCGACACTTTCGAAAGGTGCGCGGGCGGCGCAGGGCGGCACGACCTATGGGGACCGCGGTCATCCGCCCGGCCGCAAAGGCTCCGGCGCCTGGATTTCCTTCGATCCCGCGAAGACTCCTGTCGTGGAGATGCGCGTCGGCATTTCCTACGTCAGCCTCACTGGCGCGCGCGCCAATCTCAGCGCCGAACAGCCTAACGGCACCACATTGGAAAGCGTTCGCGATACCGCACGCGAAATCTGGAACCGGCGGCTCGGTGCCATCGCCATTGCGGGCGGCACGAAAGACGAGCGCATCGTATTCTACACGGCGCTCTATCATGCATTGCTGGAGCCAAACACCTATAGCGACGTAAACGGGGAATATCGTGGCTTCGACACGAAGGTGCACAAGGTCGCTGCACCGCAGCGGGTCCAATATGCGAATTTTTCTGGCTGGGATGTGTACCGTTCGCAGGTGCAATTGCTGACATGGCTCGATCCGGCGCTCGGCTCGGACATCGCGCAGTCGCTCTACAATCAGGCAAAGCAGAACAATGGCGTGTGGGACCGCTGGACGCATCTGACCGGTGCCACCAGCGTGATGAACGGTGATCCTTCTGCTGCGGCTGTCGCTTCCATCTATGCCTTCGGTGGGCGCGATTTTGACGTGAAGGGCGCTTATGCGTCGCTGCTGAAAGCTGCAACCGAACCGACGCCGCTTGATCTCAGCTCGCGCGGGTGTCCGGTTCAGTGCGTAGGCGAACGCCCCGGCCTCGATCAATGGCTGAAGCTGCACTACATGCCGGTGGGGGCGCCGGGTTGGGGCAGCGCTGCCGATACGCTGGAAATGACCAGCGCCGATTTCGCGCTATCCCAGTTCGCCGCGGCGTTTGACGACAAGGCAAACGAAGCATTGTTCCTCAACCGCGCGGGCTGGTGGCGCAATCTGTTAAATCCGCAGGCCACGCCGGAAGGCGGCTACATCCAGCCGCGCAATGCGGATGGCAGCTGGAAACCGGTCGATTTCAACGTGGATGATGACGACGATTATGTGGAAGGCAGCGGCGCGCAATATCTGTGGATGGTGCCGTACGATCCGGCCGGACTGTTTGCAACGCTTGGCGGTGTAGATCGCGCGCGCGCGCGGCTCGACCATTTTTTCTACAATGTGGATGGCAGCCTTGCGGTCACCAAGTCGGGCGCCGCGCATGCCGAGCTCGACAATGAGCCCTCCATTGCCTCGCCATGGCTTTATGATTTCGCCGGCACACCGTGGAAGACGCAGGAAATCGTGCGCGCGGCCATCAAGCAGATCTGGAAAAATGCACCGGACGGCATCTCCGGCAATGACGATCTGGGCGAAATGTCGTCGTGGCTGGTGTGGGCGGCGCTGGGCATGTACCCGCTCTATCCAGGCCGAGCGGAGCTGGTGCTTGGCAGTCCATTGTTCGAACGAGCCATCGTGAATCGCCCCGGCGGTCGCGTGGTCATCAATGCGCGCGGGGCCGAAATGGACGCGCCGTTCGTCGGCAGCATGTCGATCAATGGTGTCGCGAACACCAAACCGTGGCTTTCGGCCTCTTTCGCGATGAAGGGTGGTGCGCTCGATTACGTCCTAACGCGAACACCAAACAAAAACTGGGCCGCCACTCTGCAGGACGCGCCGCCTTCCTTCGGTCCAAAGCAGGGGCGAGCGCAGCACTGAAGCCAGTCTGGAATTCGAGCTTTTAGTCTCCGAGAACCGGGAATCGCGGTATTATCCGACCGTGCGCCAATATCTCGATCTGATGGAGCGTGTGCTGGAGTCCGGCGCGGAGAAGCATGACCGGACGGGCACGGGCACGCTATCCATTTTCGGCCACCAGATGCGGTTTGATCTGGCGGAGGGCTTTCCGCTCATCACCACCAAAAAGCTGTTCACGAAGGCAATCATTTATGAGCTGCTCTGGTTTCTTCGCGGCGACACCAACGTGCGTTGGCTGCAGGATCATGGCATCAGCATCTGGGACGAATGGGCCGACGAGACGGGCGATCTCGGGCCCGTATATGGGTACCAGTGGCGCTCGTGGCCCACGCGGGATGGCGGCACCATCGACCAGATCTCCGATCTGATTTCCGACATTCGCCGCAATCCGGACTCGCGCCGGCTGATCGTCACCGCCTGGAACCCGGCGGATGTGCCCAACATGGCGCTGCCGCCCTGCCACTGCCTCTTCCAGTTCTACGTCGCGAATGGCCGACTCTCCTGTCAGCTGTACCAGCGTTCGGCAGATATTTTCCTCGGCGTGCCATTCAACATCGCTTCCTATGCTCTGCTCACAATGATGGTGGCACAGGTGACGGGCCTGAAGGCCGGCGAATTCATCCACACCTTCGGCGATGCACACCTCTATCTGAATCACCTCGAGCAGGCGCGCGAGCAACTGTCGCGCAATCCCTTTGCGCTGCCCACGATGCATCTGAATCCGGAGGTGAAGGATATCTTCGCCTTCCGCTACGAAGATTTTCGGCTGGAGAACTACCAGGCGCACCCGCACATCAAGGCCAAAGTGGCGGTGTAAAGAAAAAGCCCCGGTGCCATGCACCGGGGCTGCTGTTTTCTATGTTCGGCGATCAGTAGAAGATGTCGTATTCGACCTGAACCACCTCGCCAGTGTAACGATCCACGAGGACCGCATCCGAGCCCTCACGGATCCAGATATAGCCCGGAGGGGGAGGTGCAAGGCCGTACAGTGTGAAGTCCGTCAGAAAATACAGCGGCGCCAAGAGAACGGACGGCACGCGCTCGCCCAGACGGAAGCGCCGAAACGTAAATCCCCGGGGCGCATGCCATGGACGGGCGGCGCGAAATCGGTGCGGCGCGCGTATAGCCTTGCGCACGATCCTGTTGCCGTTCGGCCGTTCGGTGACGGACCTTCGCACCACGTTTCCGTTGGGGCGCTCGGTGACCGTTCGGCGTTCCATCGCACCGTTCGGATGTTCGGTTACGGTGCGGCGTTGAACGCTGCCGTTGGGTCGCTCATCCACATTTTTCCGGATCGTCTCATTTCCCTTATGCACGACGACGCGCTTGTCGGTGTCGTTCCGGTTCTGCGCGACGGCTGGCGCCGCCATCAACGCGAGGCCAAGGCCAATTGCGGTGACGAAAGATCTGTTCATGGCAGCTCTATTTCCTTTCGAGTACAATTTTGAAATAGTCATCCCAGCAGAGTCGTTGCGCGACCTTTTCTGGGCAGATGTATCGGTCTGTCGCGAGCCGCGGGTTTGCGCCCACGGCTCACAACGATTTCACGGCTTCGTGATCACCAGAAGATACCATATTCGACGCCGACGACTTCGCCAGTGACCGGATCGATAAGCATGGCATCCGGACCGACACGGACCCATACCAGGCCGTCGATGGGGGCCCACAGACCATAGATCGCCCAGTCAGTGATCCAATAATCGCGCGCGAACCAGCCGCGCGGCAGGCGATTGCCGATCGCCCAGTGGTGACGATACCAGCCATGCGGCCGGCGATAGACGCCCACATGGAAGCGGTGGCGTGCATGAACGGCGCGGCGAGCGTGAGCGAAGCGCCTGGCCGTACTCTTGTGCACCACAGTGCGCTTGACGACATGGTGCGAAGGCCGGTGGGCCGTGCGCCGCGTTGTGTGTCGCACGACTCGATGCGCGGTGCCGTGATGGCCAGTGCGGCGGACAGTGCGATGCGTGGGCCCACGTACGCTGCGGTGGACCATCGCCGGACGCCGGTTCGAGAAGTGAGCACGAGACGACGCATGGCCGCTTGTGTGCATTGCAGGGCGGCTGCCCCCGCCACCATGTCCCCGGTGGTTGTCGGCCAAAGCCGGTGCGGACGCCGCAAACGCCACCGCCAAGGCGCCCATCAGCAATTTCCTCATGACGTTCTCCTTTCCCGCTGCTGGCTAAACTGTCATGTGACAGAATTGGTTCCGAGTCGAGTTGCGCCAATACCACGCCTCGGGAGAAGAGAGGTCATGGAGATCGGAATTCGCCAGGCCGCCGCCGAGGACGCGCCTCTTATCTGCGCTTTCATCCGCGAACTGGCTGAATACGAGCGATTGCTGAAGGACTGTGTTGCCACGCCGGAAACCATTGCGGCGACGCTGTTTGCGCCGACGCCGTGCGCGTTCTGCGATATTGCAGAGGCCGATGGCGCACCTGCAGGATTTGCGCTTTGGTTCTACAGCTACTCCACCTTTCAGGCGAAGCCCGGCATTTACCTGGAGGATTTGTACGTGCGGCCACAATTTCGCGGTTACGGGTTGGGCAAGTCGCTCCTCGTCCATTTGGCGCGGCGTGCTGTCGAACAAAATTGCGGCCGGTTCGAATGGTCGGTGCTCGACTGGAACACGCCTTCCATTACTTTCTATGAAGCTTTGGGAGCAAAGCCGGTCGCCGGCTGGACTCGCTACAGGCTGAACAGTGAGGCTCTCGCAACGCTCGGTGCGGGATGACCGCCATTATTTCGCTTGTGGTGGCGCGGGCCGCAAATGGAGTCATCGGGCAGCACGGCAAAATCCCGTGGCGCCTCCCGGCCGACATGAAGCACTTCAGGGCGATCACCCTAGGCAAGCCCTGCATCATGGGACGCAAGACGTGGGAAAGTTTGCCGAAGAAGCCGCTGCCCGGCCGCACCAACATCGTCCTCACGCGCGACTCCGCTCTTGTTGCCAGCGGCGCTGTGGTCGCGCACACGTTGGAAGACGCGCTGGCTCGCGCACAGGCGAAATCGCCGGAGGAAATTGCTGTCATTGGCGGCGCAGAGATCTACGCCGCGGCGTTGCCGCGCGCCTTCCGCATTCACCTGACGGAAGTACATGGCGCGTTCGATGGCGATGTTCATATGCCCCCATTCGATCCCACCGAATGGAAGGAAGTCTGGCGCGAAAACCATGTGGGCGACTCCGGCAAGCCCGCCTACAGCTTTGTCAGACTGGAAAGGGGTTGATCTAGGCTTTGCCGCTTCGCATTGAAGAAAGTGGAAAGCTTGCGATCGCGCGTATCGTCGTTAGCCTGCACGCGAGCGATGCTGGAGAAGCGCGTGACCATTCGTGAAATTGTCTCGGGGCTGAGATTTCCTGAAGGGCCTGTCGCGATGGAGGACGGCTCTGTCATCATCTGTGAGATCGCGGCTGGGCGGCTCACACGGATAAAGGCGAACGGCGAGACGCAGACGATTGCAGAACCGGGCGGCGGCCCCAACGGTTTGGCAGTGGGTCCGGACGGCGCCCTTTATGTCTGCAATAATGGCGGCAGCTTCACCTATATCGAGCGGCAGGGGCTTACGATTCCGGGTCATGCGCCGGAAGATCACCGCGGCGGACGCATCGAGCGCATTGACATCGAAACCGGCAAAGTCGAGGTGCTGTACGAGTCCTGCGATGGCACGCGGCTGATCGCGCCCAATGATCTCGTCTTCGACGAAAGCGGTGGCTTCTGGTTCACCGATTATGGCCGAAGCACAAAATCGGGCCGGACACACGGCGCGCTCTATTATGCCACGTCCGACGGTTCACAGATCACGCAGGTACTTCGTGAGCTGATCACTCCGAATGGTGTCGGCCTCTCGCCCGACAACCGGGCGCTCTACTTCGCGGAAACATTGACGGGGCGGCTATGGTTTCTACCGTTGGCTGAACCCGGCGCAGCGGCGAAGAAGCGACCGGAGTTCGTCGGCGCTCATCCCGGGCTCGCCTATTTTGATTCGCTGGGCGTGCAGGCAGACGGCGCGGTCTGCGTCGGCACCATTCTCGCCGGCGGGATTACCAGCTTCTGGCCCGGCACAAAGCGCGTGAAGCACACGCCGCTTTCAGACTCATTCGTCACCAACATCTGCTGGGGCGGCAAGAATATGAAAACCGCCTACATCACACTGTCCGGCACCGGAAAACTGATCGCCATGGACTGGCCGAAGTCCGGCCTTCGCCTGAACTACAACGCCTAACGGTTATTCAATAACGGAGACGAAACGCTTGGACGTTTCGCAGACGGCCTGCACCCGTGGAAGAACACACTCATATTTTCCACAATGCCGAGCACCGGCACGGCTCTCTTCCGAAACATGAGAGGTCTTCGCGGATGTCGATACATTCGTCATTTCGCATGCAATGGGTCCGTTAAACTTGCATGGCGCGCTGTGCAATCCAGCCGAAGCCTTCTTGACGCGCTTCGTCTACGATATGAGCCCGCAGAACCGCGGCGCGGGATTTCTGTGCGGTTTTCTGAAGCACATGCAATTCCGAAAGCTCAGCCTCCAGAGCCCATCCGGGCCAATGCCGTCCCCGTGCATTTGCGGCGATTGCCTCCAGCTGTGAAATTGCCTTGCTGTCTTGCCCTGTCTCTCCGCGCAATTCCGCCAGAGTGACCTCTACCTGCATGACTTCCTGCCGTTCTGTCATCGCACTGCGCAGTTGGCTTGCCCGCTTCATCGCGACGTCACGCTCCACTGTCTTGCCAAGCGCAGAGTAGCAGAGCGCCAGGAGACTGGCGGCGACGGCCTCACCCGTCCTGAGATCCGCTTGCGCATATTCCTTTTTCGCCGTCTCGATGAGGCCTGCCGCTTTGGCCCAATCGTCGTTGCCCATGGCGATCTGGCCCTGAATCGTGTCGACATTGCCGAACAGCATCGCCGGATGGTCTGCGCGTCGACCGGCATTACGAACGCGCCGCAGCGCTACTGCGGCGTCTGCCACGTCCCCGCGGTCGAGAGTGATTTGTGCGCATTCGAGCTGGGCATCGACGCCGTCAGCGACGTCCTTGATCTTGGCGTATTCGGATAGCGCCTCGGCGCAAATAAGCTGTGCCTGCGTAAAATCTCCCCGGAGGCGCAATATGTCGGCCAGCGAGAAAAGAGTAAATCCACGATGGCCATGCGCACCGATGCGGGCGTCCAGTGCGGCGGCCTGGCGAAATCCGGCGATCGATTCGTCGCTGGCGCGTTCGTCGCTTTGCTCCACCGCCAACGCGGCCAGCGCCCAGGCCTCACCGGCGATATCGCCGGTGTCCCGGCGGATGTTGAGCACATCGCGGGTCGCCGTCTCAGCGCCGTCGCGATCGCCCGTGACCCAAAGTACGGTGGCGAGATCAGCATAAGCCGCCGCCATGCCGTTGCGGTCGCCAATCATCTGAGACTGCATCAGCGATTTCTGGTATTCCTCGCGCCCCCATTTCGGTTGCGAATCCCCGAACAGGATGCCGAGGACGCGGTGGGTGGAAGCCTCGCCGCGAAGATTGCCCACATGGCGATAATCGTCGAGTGCCCGCTGGAGCATTGTTTTCGCCATTTTTGGATCGCCGGTCATAAGCGCGCTCCCCAAGGCAAGCTCGGCATCTGCCTTCAGGCCGGTCGCTGCGCGCGCGTCTGCTAATTGCAGCGCGCGTCGCGCATGTTCTGCGCGGCGCTTGGTATCGCCTTGCGCCGCCGCGATATCCGCTTCGGCCAACTCGAGTCGGGGATCGCTGGCCACCGGTTCGCCCAAATTACGCAATGCTTCGATGGCATCGCCGGCTTCCTTGGCCTTCCCGGCGGAAAGGAGAACCCTCGCGAGGTCTAGCTGCGTTTCCGGATCGTCTGGCTGAACCGCGGAAGACTCTCGTAGCGTTTCTATTGCTTTTGGCCAATTCGATTCTGCGCGATAACTTTGCGCTTCAATCTTGAGCCGCATGACTTTCGGGAGACCGGCGGCACGAGCCGCCGCCTGCTTCGCCGCAGCCAGTGCCTTTTGATCGTAGCCCAATTCCGACCACGCCTTTGCGAGATACACATAAGACGGTGCGTAGTCAGGCGCCTCAGCAACCGCCTGAAGCAGTTCGTCGCGAGCCCGGGCCGCATCATAGCGGCGCAGCGCATCAATCCCGAAACCGATGTGCCGCATGACGTCTGTGCTGGGTGGCCTGGCATTGGCGACGAGGCGCCGCTCCTCGACACTTTGCGGCCTGATGTTCAAATCGCGGCGCAGGTCGGCGCCCGCCTTGCTTGCCAGGGACGGCAGATCTTCCGCGGAACCCGTATGGGTGAACGTGGCGACGGTGGCCCCGCTTCGCGCATCCTGCAATGCCAGATCGAGTCGCACGGCAGAGTCATTTTTGTTGGAGGCGAAATATCCGCCAGTGACTACGTAATCGACCGCCAGCTGACGGCGCAGTTGGGCCAATGTGCCGGGTGAAAACCCACTGGCGCCAGGCTCTGGAGAATGGCCGCGCACCGCGTGGATTAGTTCGCCGGGCAGGAGATGCAACTGGCCGCCCTGCGCCATCTCTACTCCCAGCATTTCGGAAAAAGCGGTACCGATCCAGGCCTGTTTGCCGTCGCGCGAGAGGTTTTCGAAGTCGAACACCGCCACTGCCGTCCCCGGCGCGCGATGGGACCATGGGAAGGCCGGCTCGCGGCCGTTCCAAGCCCACCACGCGGCGATGGCCGCAAACACTGCGACTGCAAGGACCAGACTGGCGCGAAACAATCCAACCTGACGCCACCACAATTTCTTTAC
>Ga0157372_10009887_pt1 | contig 10148 bp, 8 predicted proteins | sample C55metaG_FD_115307 | JGI IMG/M metagenome (GOLD analysis project Ga0157372, IMG submission 115307) | Corn rhizosphere microbial communities from Kellogg Biological Station, Michigan, USA - C5-5 metaG | ecosystem: Host-associated > Plants > Roots > Rhizosphere > Soil | place: USA: Michigan...
GCGCCAGTCGCCACGGCAACGCCGATGAGCGGCAGCACACTCACCTCGTCGTCAGCGAATGCCGCCAGCACTACGCCCCACGCCGCGAGTCCGGCCACCACCGCAAGCGGCACCGACCACAACAGCATGGCGACGGCAAGGCTTCCCAGCACGCCGCCAGCGAGCAGATGCGCACCCCCGCGCCGACGCTCGCTCCGCAGGCGCTCGAATCGCCACGCCCCCAGCGCCAGCGCCGCCCAGATCGCGAACACCACCCCCTGCGCCGGTTCGCGCCCGTCCGTCCCCGAGCTCGCGATGGCCAGCGAGATCAGCGGCAGCACCAGTGCGCTCGCCGTCCACCAGAGCTGCCGCGGCCGGCGCACCAGCAGCGCGGCGTATGTCACCGCTGCGACCATCGCGGCCACCGCTGCGGCGATCCGCCAGTCGCCCGCCACCATGCGATCCCAGCCGTCAGGCACGCCGATGACACCGACGGCGAGAAATGCGCGGGCGAGGGCGCCGCGCCATGCTCGCTCACCAATCGTCAGCGCACCGAGCGCGCATGCGGCGCCGAACAGCACCACGGCAAAGGGTGAATACCAGGCGGCGCCGGTCGACATCGCCGCCGCAGTGACTGCGTAAACGAGTGCGCCCGCCGCCAGCACGCCGAACGCACGTATCCAGCGCGGATCACTCACCGCGCGCAACGAGCCGACGATCACCAGCGCGCCGTACGTCAGCAGCGCCGGTGCCGAGCCGTGTCCATCCGTCGTCACGAATGGCGACGACAGTGCGCCCGCCACCGCGATGCTGAACAGGAACTCGCTCCCATCGCGTAGTGCGAGCGCGGCGAGCGCCAGCGCGACGAGATCCACGATCACCAGCGCGACGCTCGTCGGCACGAGGTGCAGCTGCGGCCCTGCTCCCCACGCCACGAGATCCACCACCGCGAGCGCCAGCGCGAGCAGCACGTTGCCGAATCGCACTTCACCGCGCCGATGGAAGTGCACACCCGCCGCGCCGACCGCCGCGGCAGCGAGCGCGCCCATCGCCACTCGCACCTCCGGCGTGAGCAGGCCGTGCGAGACAGCGACGCGGATCAGCACCCCCACGCCCATCAGGATGACGAGTGCCGCGAGCAGCAGTGTGCCGTATCTGCCCACCGCGGCCTCGAGCTCGAGACCGCCGCTCGCAGAACGGACGGCGTCGCGCGCCCACGCGAAGGGGCCGCGAGGCGCCGAGGAGTGCGAGTATGCGCGCGGCGGTAGGCGAAGCGCCGCGATGTCGGGCGGCACGCGAACCGGTTCGTCGCGTACCGACGCGGCGCGCAGCTGCGCCACCTCCGACTTCAGAGCGGCAACCTGTCGCTCCAGTTCCGACAGCCGGGCCGCCGTGCCGATGTCGGCGGCCCTGGCATCAGGTCGGTCGTCGACGGGACTCATGGGTTCAACATAGGGCCGCCGCCGCGACCGCCGCCAGACTTTCTTCCCGTTGCGAGCGTCGGGTGGCGCGCGTCCGCGCGCGCCACCCTGAATCGTCACGGGCGCATCGCGCCTTACGGCCGCATCACCACCTTCGTGCAACCGTCCTTCTTCTCGGCGAAGATCTCGTACATGTGCGGCGCCTCATCCAGTCCCACTCGGTGGCTGATGAGCGACGTCGTGTCGAAGTCGCCGTCGAGCACCCGCTGCAGCAGGTCGGGCAGGAAGCGCTGCACGTCGCACTGTCCGGCAGCCATGCGCAGTCCCTTCCCGAAGAACGCGCCGAGCGGGAACTTGTCGATGAGGCCCGCGTAGACACCGATCAGGCTCACGCGACCGCCCTTCGCCGCGGCCTGGATCGTCTGCCGCACGACCGTCGGCCGATCCATCTCGATACGCAGGGTCTGCTTGATCCTGTCGCTCGCCGCGAGCAGGCCGTGGCCGTGCGCCTCCATTCCCACCGCATCGATGCAGACGTTGGGACCCTCGCCGCCCGTCATCTGCTTCAACAGCTCGATCAGGTCGTCGGTGTCGTCGTAGTTGATGACCTCCGCCTTGCCCACGTCGCGCGCCAACGCGAGACGCTCGGGGAATCGGTCGATCGCGATCACGCGGCCCGCGCCCTGGAGCCACGCACTCTGGATCGTGAAGTAGCCCACCGGACCGCAGCCCCACACCGCCACGGTGTCGCCCGGCTGGATCTCGGCGCGCAGTGCCGCCTGCCATCCCGTGGGAAGGATGTCGGAGAGGAACAGCACCTGCTCGTCACTCACGCCATCGGGCACCTTGATCGGCCCGACGTCAGCGTACGGCACGCGCGCGAACTCCGCCTGTCCGCCGGAGTATCCACCGAACATGTGCGAGTACCCGTAGATGCCGGCCCCCGCCGTCGAGCCGTACATCGCCTCCCACATCTCGGCGTTCGGATTGGAGTTGTCACATGCGCCGAACAATCCCTGCTTGCAGTACCAGCACTTGCCGCACGAGATCGGGAACGGCACCACGACCCGGTCACCGATCTTCAGGTTCTTCACCTCGCGGCCAACGTCGACCACCTCGCCCATGAACTCATGGCCGAGAATGTCGCCCTTCTGCATCGAGGCGATGTAGTGATCGTACAGGTGAAGGTCGGAGCCGCAGATGGCGGTGGCGCTGATCTTCACCACCACGTCCCCCTGCTGGACGATCTCCGGATCGGGAACGGTGTCCACGCTCAGCTTGCGCGTGCCCTGCCAGGTTACTGCTCTCATCGGTGCATCCTCACTGCTGTGGCGTGGAACCGACGTACGCCGAATCTTCCCGGCGCCGCGCGGAGGTGGTGATTGCGCCCGTCTCCATCAACTGCTTGAACTTCCGCAGGTCTTCGCGCACCTGCCGGTCCGGATCCTCGCCGAATAGTCGCGCCACCAGCGCACCGAGCTTTCCCGCCGGCGGCTCGTAGTCGAGCGTCACCTTCACGATCGTCCCGCGATCGCCCGGCGACTCGCTGAAGTTCACCGCGCCCGCATTCGCCACGTCGGGTTCGCCGACGCTCTTCCACGCGATGATCTCGTCGGGCACGTCGTTCACGATCTCGGCCTCCCACTCCACCGAGCTGCCCGCCGGCGCCTTTGCCTTCCAGTGCGACCGCGTCGGAGAGTCCACGCGCACCGACTCGAGGTGCTCCATGAACTGCGGCAGGTTGGTGAAGTCGCGCCAGAACGCGTACAGCTCTTCGCGAGAGCGGGCGATCGTCACCGATCTCTCGACCTTCACCGACTTGCGCGCGTTGACCGTGGCGGCGGCTCCCGTCACACCGTCACGATGCGTGCCGAGCAGAGCGTCCGCCTTCCCCGTGCTCACGCCGAGGGCGTCGTAGACCATGCAGTGGCCCGTTGCACCGCGCTGAACGAACGCGCCCCCAACGAGGGCAGCCAGGATTCCCTTCGCATCTCTCTGCTTCAGTCCGTACGCGATCAGTGCCGCGCCCAATGCGACGGAGCCGATTCGCTCCGGGTTTGCGACGTTGGCTCCCTGATGGTCGCTACGCTTGCGGTATTGCATGCCGCCGCGACCCGGCGCGGTGTGCGAACCCTTGACGCGCTTTGGTGCCGATGTGGTTGCTGCCATGGATCAGTGCCTCGGTGATGGTCTGTGAACGGTGCCCGCCATTCAGCGGAGATCGATTGTCGACGGCGCGGCAGTCGCGGTGAGGTCGTAGCCGCCGTCCAGTGCGGAAAGCTCCGAGCTGCGTTCCAGCAGCAGCTCCTCGGTGAGCGGGATCGGTTGCTGACGCTCGTGCGTACGGTCGGCGAGCGTGCGCGCGCCGTCCCCCTCGTGGCGTTCGTTCCGCCGTCGCGCGGCGACGGCGATTCCGATGGCCGCGCCCACGGCGAGCCCGGTGAATACGAGCGTGCGTCCGCTCACCACTGGTGGCGGCAGTTGCACGACGCCCTCGGAGTCGGTGATGGCGGGTCGATCGTGATAGCGGCCGTGCTCCGGGCGCGCCCATTTGTCGAAGTGCGACGCCAGCCGACGCAGCTCGCTCTGCAACTGTGCCGAACGCATCGGCGGACCATGACCCGTGATCGCGGCGGTTGGCGCGTAATCGGCGAGATGCCGCAGCGAAGTGCGCGCGGCGGCCCAGTCCGGCGTGAAGTACATCGGCGGACCGTGCATCTCCTGGCGCTGCGTGAATACCGCGGCGACGGACTCCTGCTTCGTCGTCGTGAACGCATCGCCCGCGATCAGCGTGCGGTCCACGTCCCGCACCAGCGACACGTGACCGGGCGAATGACCGGGAGTCGGGATCCAGCGCCAACCGGGCATTCCCGGTACGCTGCCATCTGCCGGCAGCGCGCGCACCGATGGACCGAGATCTATCGGCCCCTTTGGATAGAGGAACGATAGTGCGCTCATCGCGCCCCCGCCGACGAACGGATCGGGCGGCGGGTAGGACGAGCGCCCCGTGAGGTAGGGCAGCTCCATCTCGTGCGCGTACACCGGTACGTCCCACTCGCGCACCAGCGTCTCCAGCGCGCCGACGTGATCGAAGTGCCCGTGCGTCAGCACGATGGCGGCGGGACGCGACTCGCGCCCGAAGAGCCGGCTCGCCGCGCGCTTGATGCGATCCGCCGACGCGGGCAGTCCGGCATCCACCAGCACCCACTCGCGGTCGCCCGCTCCCGCGGGTCCGACGAAGCAGACGTTGACGATGTAATCCAGCAGGTAGGAGACTTCGGGTGCCACGTACCGTGGCGAATCAGGCGTCGCGTCCCGGGTGGTGAGGAGATCCGGCATCGTTCCTCGCGCGAGAGAGTCGCTCACCGCCATTCGGCGAGCGCACGATGCTTGATTCAATCGCCGTGCCGGCGCGAGGGATCGATCGCGGCGAGCGTTGCGCCGCGTTGCGCCTCAGCTCGACCGGGAGACGATGATCAACGGCGCATCGGTGCGCGCACGTGCCGCCGCTCGCGCTGCAGCGGAAGCGGACACGTCGGCAACGCCATCCGCGCGCGGTGCGGTCACGTCCAATTCGTCCGGCCGCTTCGTCGCCGATAGTGCGCGCTGCTCGATGCTCGTTTCGGCAGACGGTGTCGACTCGTCGCGATTCTCGCTCGCCGCGGCATCTTCCGCCGAGGCGCGACGCTCGGCGCGTCGTCGCTCCGCGTCGTGCGCCGCCACGGTGACGCGGCGTTCATGCGACCGTCTCTCCGAGCTGCGATCCCACGCATCGAGATGGGTGAGCAGCGCGTCGAGCGAGCGCACCGCTCGCCTGCCATCCCGCTCGCGCCGGAACACGACGTGGGTCCAGCCGCGCATCCCCACCGGCCGGTGCCACGCGCCGGCGAACCGCACGCGACGTCCGGTGATGGCGTTGCTGAGCACGCGCTCGTAGCGTGAGCGCGGCAGCAGCGTCACCGGGAAGAGATTGTTCCATGTGCAGAGTCGCCCCACGTCGTCGTACGCGGCGGGTCGGTCATCGAGCTCGAGCAGTGACGGCGCGCGACCACGCATCACCGCCGCGATGAGCCGGAGCGACAATGGATCGCCCAGCGCGCTGATCGATGACCAGAACTGGCGCGTCGTGCGCCCCGCCATCTCGCGGAGCGAAAGGTGCTCGCCGCCGAGCGACGTGAAGCGGTCACCGTCGACGTCCGCGGTGAATGGGTTGCGCGGGAAGCAGTCGTACTTCGCCACCCACCCCTTGCGCGAGCTGTGCGGCGCCGGCGCGAAGCCGCGCACCACCGGGATGTCATGCGTCGCGAGCTGGCGCAGGTCGTACCGCGGCCACGTCATCACCTCGCGAACGATGCCGACGATCAGCGTCGCCGTGGCCGCCATGAGCGCCGCGTCGGGGGTGAAGTCCGCCGTCACCTCGATGCGATTGCCGCGCGGCCGCACGCCGACGCCTGTGGACCGGCGGTTGGCGGCAAGCAGCATGACCGGCGCGGCGAGCACGTGCGTCAGCAGGTACGCCAATCGCTCGACGCTGCGACCCTTCGCACGCTCGGACTCCGGCAGGTCGAACGAAATGTTGTAGTGCGTGCTGAAGCCGACCAGCCGGACCTCGCGCTCGGTCTCGCGCTCCCACGAATCCAGCTCGCCTCGCAGGAAGCCGAGGCTCTCCCAGAGCGCCCGTGTGGCGCGCGCGCCGCAGCCGCGCTCGATCTCGATCATCGGCGTCGCGATCTCCATCACGCCGGTGTCGAAGTAGATGGCGCCGCCGGTGGGCAGGTGGTACGAGCGGCCGGTGCGATGCACCAGCGGACCACGAATGAACTTGCGCGGCGAACCGAACACGTCCTCGGGCCGCTCGAGCACTTCATCCACCACGGTGGAAAACTCCGCCTCCATGCCGACGGCGGGCAGCGCGCGCTGGCCGCGAACCGTGCGCGCCCTGCGCCCGGTCTGCTCCTCGCGTCTCGTCTGCTTCCCTTTCTTCGTCAACACCTATCGCCCCCTGAGCCTCTTCTCCAGCGGCGCGCATGGCCGCATTGCCATCACAGCGGATCGCCGGCGAGCTTGACGTTGTAGGTCTCGCCGGGCGCTTCGCGGGGCACCGAGATCACGTAGCCGAGGTCCAGGTGCAGGTGATCATCCGTCTTTGCCATCTCCGGCCCCAGCGGCCGGGTCCAGACCGTGGGAAGGAGGCTGCGCGCGATCTCCGCGTACTTCGCGATCGACTCGTGGGTGTCCAGATACGTGTCGCCAATACGATAGATATTGGCGGCCGTGCCCCAGCAGTGCGGTGATGCACCTCCCGTTCCGGCGTGCCGGGGTGAGCAGTATCCACCATTGGCGCCGATGTACACGTACGTCCCCACCGCGTCGCGAAACTGCTCCAGCGCGACCGCGAGCAGTGCCGTGGCGCATGGGATGTACCGGGGGAACACGCGGAGCGGCGGCGCCTCGCGCACGTCCGTATGGATGAACTCGGACACCGTGAAGTTCGGCGCGAGGTTCGTCTCGCGCGCCTGCTCCCACGATTCCACTTCATAGAAGTAGCGCGGCAGCACCCGCGCCTGCCCACGATGGTCGCAGAGGATGCCGCCCGGGAGAAGGACGTCGCGATAGCGGCGCTCGAGGCGCCGGCCGTCGACCAGGCGCAGCGGAAAGTTCGGCGTCCCGTCGGCCATCAGTCGCGATCTCCGATCAGCGCGGCGTACGCCAGGTACGACGCAGCGGCGATCGTCGTCGACCGCCCCTGGGTAGATGGCTCCCACTCGGTCAGGACGGCGAGCGCGTACGGCTTTCGATCCGGCAGGTATACGAGGCCGGCGTCGTGGGCGATCGTCGAGATGTCGCCCGTCTTGTGCGCCACCTTCGCTTCAGGCGGCAGGCCGGCCGGAATGCCGCTCTTGAACTGTTGCGCGTGCAGTGCCTCCAGCATCTCCTGCGACAGCGTGGCGTTGAACGCGCGTCCTTCCCCGATGAGTCGCAGCAGCGACACGAGCCCGTTCGCGGTGACACGGTTGCTGATGCCGTGCTCGAACGCCAGCTCGTCCTCCACGCCGCGTCGCAGATCGATCCCCTCGATGCCGAATTCGTCGAGCGTGCGCTGCAGGACGTCGAGTCCCACCAGATCGAGCAGGAGATTCGTCGCCAGGTTGCTGCTCGACGCGATCATGTGTTCGGCCAGCTCGGAGACGCGGAGGGTTCGTCCGATCTCGCGATGCACCGCCGAGTTCGCGTCACGATCCACGGCTACGCGATAGGGCGACCCGTCGTACGCGCTGAGAAAGCGGTTGCGCACGTGCACGCGCGACTGCGGAAGCAGCTCGCCGCGGTGGATCGCGCCGTACACGCCGAGCAGGATGGCGAGCTTGATCGTGCTCGCCGCGTGGAACCAGCGGTCGGCGTGGTAGTGGAACTGCGCGCCCGTCTCCAGGTCATCGATCGCGATCCCGATCGCGCGCGCCTTCGACTTCTCCTCGAGCTCGGCGAAGCGCGAGCGCAGCTCGTCGGTCCGGTCGAGGGAAGGGACTGGCGGAACGTCCTGCACGGGGAATCGGGAGGCCATGGCGGGCCGAGCATTCGCAAGGCAGGTGCCGCGGCCTCCCGCCGCGGCACCGCCGGTTCAATCAGGTGATCAGCCGTTCGCGTCGGCGCCCTGCGGAACCGTCGTCTTCGGCGTCTGCTGTCCCACGATCAGCGTCGCGCCGGGCCGCGTCGCGCGTACCGTCTCCTTCTTCGACAGCTTCGCCGAACGGAACGCGCTCACCGCGAGGACGATCGACGAGAGGCCCATGACGACGAGCTTCACCAGCGCCAGCGCCGAGGCGCCCTTGAACTTGTCGAGCGCCACCGGGTTCACCCGTCCCTTCATCTGGAGGGCATCCAGCGTGAACGAGCCGGCGCCGACCAGCATCAGGAGCGCCACCACGGCTGCGATCACGCCGACGGTGATCACCACTTTCCGATCGCCGCACAGAAGGGCGAGGGCGTAGACCAGGGTCAGGACCAGCAGCGGCGCGCCGATGGCACTCGAGACCAGCCCCACGGCGCCGAAGCGCCACATCACCGTGCCGAAGTGCATCGGGGAGATCGCCATCATCAGGTCGATCAGCGGCAGGATGGACGTGACGGCCATGATGAGGTAGCCGGGTGCCCGAAGGCGGCGAACGAGGTCGGGAGCGCTGGACGTCATGGGAATGCCAAGTCTGGGAGGGTGTCGTCGATCACAAAAAGATTGCGGGCCCAGAATACGGCCCCTGAAGGGGAAAAGCCAGATCTTTGGCCGGTGTGGATTATTGACCGGTAACGTTTTTTGTGACCGTCAGGGCGCTGCCGCGTCTGCTAGACGCAGGCTTCTGCCTTCCTCAGACCGGCAAACAGATGGCTTCGGAACATCAACGCGACGTCCTGAGCGAAGTGAGAACGGCCCGCTTCAACGCCCTCGTCGCCGAGCTCATTCCAAAGATCCGTCGGCTCGGACCGGACCTCTCCGAGGAGGCCCTGATCGAGACGGCGGAGCGCCTGGCCGACCACCGGCTCGCCAGCGAAGGACTTGGAGGTTTCCGGCAGTGACCCTTCCCCGGCCCGCGGGCCACTCGATCCCCCGACCCCCGGCGATCGAGGACGATCCACTCGCCAGTCCGCGAGTCCGTGCCCTGGCGATGGAGATCGCATATCGCCTGCGGCCAGTGTATGGCCACCTCCCCGAAGGTGAGCTCGTGAGGCTGGTGACCCGCCTCGCCCTCGCTGAGCAGGGCGCCAAACAACCCGGCAGCCGTTCCGCGACCTGACGGGCGCTGGCGACGCCTTTCGTCGCCCTACCAATCCAGCCCTTTTCCGCCTCGCACAGGTCCCGGTTCGGCCTCTTCGCCAACCGGGACCTGATCATTTCGCGTTTGGCGGAGGATTCTAAGTAGAGGGTGCAGCTGACCAACTGGCGTTTCTCGACGAATTAACGAGTAGAGGGTGCGCTGCGCCAGTGTGCTCTCGGCGAACGCCCGAAGCCCCACCGAAAACGCGTACTGCCACCACCGCATCGCGCATCGCGACCATCGAATCGCGGACCGACACCGTCGGACCGTTCACCATTCACGGGATCATACGTATGAGAAACACCGAAGCAAACCAGTTGCACGCTCTGCGCGCCACCCAGTTATTCCTCGACCGGCACCGGAACTCATTTCCCGGCATCGCCACCGGCGGAGCGCGCCGGAGGCTCGACGAGGCGCTCACGAGCATCGAGCAGCACGTCACCGAGCAGGCCGGGAGCGAACTCGCGGCGCGTGGACACACCCAGCGCTACCGCGCGCTCCGTCGGAGACTCATTCGAACGCACATGGCCCCCATCGCGCTGATCGCGAAGGCCGCCGAGCCGCCCGTGCCCGAGCTTGCCCCTTTCCGGTTGCCGCGCGGCAAGCCGACGGCGCAGCGGCTCGCGGCAGTTGCACTTGGCATGGCGGAGGCGGCGGCGCCCCACGCCGCGACGTTCACTGCCGCCGGGCTCCCTGACGACTTCCCTGCTCAACTCGTGCGTGCTGTCGAATCCATGCTGGACGCGATCACCGCGCGCGAGAAGGAGCTCGCACGACGTCGGGGCGCCACGGAGGGTCTTCGCACGAAACTGGTGTCGGCACGACGGATCGTGCGGGTGCTCGATGCATTCGTGACGACGGCGTGTGAAGACGATGCCGGACTGCTCGCGGCGTGGGCGTCGGCAACGCACGTGCGGCGGACGGCGAGACGTGCGGAGGA
>Ga0157372_10009889_pt1 | contig 10145 bp, 20 predicted proteins | sample C55metaG_FD_115307 | JGI IMG/M metagenome (GOLD analysis project Ga0157372, IMG submission 115307) | Corn rhizosphere microbial communities from Kellogg Biological Station, Michigan, USA - C5-5 metaG | ecosystem: Host-associated > Plants > Roots > Rhizosphere > Soil | place: USA: Michigan...
CAACCCGCATCCGGTGTCGCCGTGGGGTCAGCCGAGCAAGGGTTACAAGACACGCAAGAACAAGCGCACGACGCAGTTCATCGTGCGGGATCGTCGAGGCTAAGCCATGGCACGTTCACTGAAAAAAGGTCCGTTCGTCGATCACCACCTGATGAAGAAGGTGGAATCGGCCAGTGCGGCAAACAACAAGCGTCCGATCAAGACCTGGTCGCGTCGTTCGATGATCGTGCCGGAAATGGTCGGTCTGACGCTCGCGATCCACAACGGCCGTCAGCACGTGCCGGTGCTGGTCAACGAGAACATGGTCGGGCACAAGCTCGGAGAGTTCGCGACCACGCGCACGTTCAAAGGCCACTCCGGCGACAAGAAGGCCGTCGAGGCCAAGAAAGCAGCAGCGGCAGGGTGATGACGATGGAAGCGAAAGCCATTCTCCGCGGCGCGCGCATCTCGGCGCAGAAGGCACGACTGGTCGCCGACCAGGTGCGCGGCCTCAACGTGGGACAAGCCACGAATCTCTTGCAGTTCAGCGACAAGAAGGCGGCGCACCTGATCAAGAAGGTGCTGCTGTCGGCAGTCGCCAACGCCGAAAACAATCTCGGCGCCGATGTGGACGAGTTGAAGGTCGCCACGATCATGGTCGACGAAGGTCCGGCCCTCAAGCGCATGCATGCACGCGCCAAAGGCCGCGGTTCGCGCATTTTGAAGCGCACCAGCCACATCACTGTGGTTGTCGGCGAATAATTCGGGACACAGCACATGGGTCATAAAGTCCATCCCACCGGTATCCGCCTTGGAATTTCCAAGGACTGGACTTCGAAGTGGTTCGCGAACAAACGCGAATACGCCGAATACCTCGGAGCCGATCTCAAGGTCCGCGAGCTCTTGAAGAAGAAGCTCGCCCAGGCGGGCATCTCGAAGATCCTGATCGAGCGTCCGGCCAAGACCGCGCGCGTGACGATCCATACGGCTCGTCCGGGCGTCGTGATCGGCAAGAAGGGCGAGGACATCGAGCGTCTGCGCAAGGAAGTGACGCAAGTGATGGGCGTTCCGGCGCACATCAATGTCACCGAAGTGCGCAAGCCCGAGCTCGATGCGCAGCTGGTCGCGGAATCGATCGCGCAGCAGCTCGAGCGCCGCATCATGTTCCGTCGCGCGATGAAGCGCTCGGTGCAGAACGCGATGCGCCTGGGTGCGCTCGGCATCAAGGTCAACGTCGCGGGTCGCTTGAACGGCGCCGAAATCGCGCGTTCGGAGTGGTATCGCGAAGGTCGCGTGCCGCTGCACACGCTGCGTGCCGATATCGACTACGGCTTCGCCGAGGCGAAGACGACGTACGGCATCATCGGCGTCAAGACATGGATTTATAAGGGCGAGATCTTCGACCTGCATGCCTCGCAGCAGGAAGCGAAGGCCGAGGCTGCCGAAGAGCGCCCGACACGTCGCGCGCCCAAGCCGCAGCAGGGAGCGTAAGTCATGTTGCAACCCAAGCGAACCAAATACCGCAAGACGCAGAAGAGCCGCAATCGCGGACTGTCCTATGTTTCCAACAAGGTCAGTTTCGGCGAGTACGGTCTCAAGGCCACCACGCACGGACATCTGACGTCGCGTCAGATCGAAGCGGCGCGTCGTTGCATCACGCGCTACGTCAAGCGCGGCGGCAAGCTGTGGATTCGCGTTTTTCCGGACAAGCCGATTTCGAAGAAGCCCATTGAAGTGCGTATGGGCAACGGCAAGGGCAACGTCGAGTTCTGGGTGGCGCCGGTGCAGCCGGGCCGCATGTTGTACGAAATGGAAGGCGTGACCGAGGCCGAAGCCCGCGAGGCATTTCGTCTCGCCGCCGCCAAGCTCTCGGTTCAGACCCAATTTGTCGCGCGTACGGTTCTGTGATGGAACTCCACGAACTCCGCAAGAAATCATCGACCGAGCTCAATGATCATCTGGGCGAGCTGCGCCGCGAGCAGTTCAACCTGCGCATGCAGAAAGGCTCGGGTCAGCTTTCGCAGACGCACCAGCTCGGCCGCGTGCGCCGCGAGATCGCGCAAGTCAAAACCCTGCTCGGCGCGAAGAAGTAAGGACGGATGACCATGAGCGAAACACAAAAAAGCCAGCGCACGATCGAAGGGCGCGTGGTCAGCAACAAGATGCAGAAGACGGTCACCGTGCTGCTCGAGCGCCAGGTGCAGCATCCGCTGTACGGCAAGATCGTGCGCCGTTCGACCAAGGTGCACGCGCACGACGAGAACAACGAATGCAAGGAAGGCGACGTCGTCCGCATTGCCGAGACGCGTCCCCTGTCCAAAACCAAGAACTGGCGCGTCGTGAAAGTCGTCACGCGCGCGGAACAGTAAGCGTGGCACGGGCATAAGGAGAAAAGCGACATGATCCAGATGCAGACCACGCTGGCCGCGGCGGACAACAGCGGTGCGCGCGAACTGATGTGCATCAAGGTGCTCGGCGGTTCCAAGCGCCGCTATGCGCGCATCGGCGATGTGATCAAGGTGTCCGTGCGCGAAGCGATTCCGCGCGGCAAGGTGAAGAAAGGCGAGGTTTACGACGCCGTCGTCGTGCGCACGCGCAAAGGCGTGCGTCGCGCGGACGGATCGCTGATCCGCTTCGACGGCAACGCAGCGGTTCTTTTGAACAACAAGCTCGAGCCGATCGGCACGCGCATTTTCGGACCGGTCACGCGCGAGCTGCGCAGCGAGCGGTTCATGAAGATCGTGTCGCTGGCGCCCGAAGTACTGTAAGGCGGTAAGGAGTAAGGTCGGCCGCTTCGCGGCCTCGTTAGGCAGAAAGATCGCTCTACTGACTCCTTACGCTATTGCTCTTACTGACGTTTTTTACTGACAGCTTAATTTTGGAACGAAAGCCATGAATCGTATCCGCAAAGGTGATCAAGTCATCGTGATCACCGGCAAATACAAGGGCCAGAGAGGCGAAGTGCTGCGCGTCGCCGCTGAGCGCGTGTTCGTTCAGAACATCAATCTGGTGAAGCGCCACACGAAGCCGAACCCGCAGGCCAACCAGCCGGGCGGCATCATCGAGCGCGAGGCTTCGGTCCATATCTCCAACGTGATGTTGTTCAACGCCGCCGCGAACAAGGGCGAGCGCGTGGGCTTCAAGACGCTCGAAAACGGGCGCAAGGTCCGCACGTTCCGCTCGTCCGGCGAAGTGGTTGACGCTTGAGGCCCGCCGTCATGACGACCCGAATGGAAACGTTCTACAAGAAAGAAGTCACGCCGAAGCTGATGGAAAAGTTCGGCTACAAGAATCCGATGCAGGTGCCGCGCCTGGTCAAGATCACGCTCAACATGGGCGTGGGCGAGGCCGTGGGCAACAAGAAGATTCTCGAGAATGCGGTCGCCGACATGGCCAAGATCGCCGGTCAGAAGCCGATCATCACGTTGTCGCGCAAGGCGCATGCGACGTTCAAGATCCGCGAGAACTGGCCGATCGGCTGCAAGGTCACGCTGCGCCGCAACCGCATGTACGAGTTCCTCGATCGGCTCGTGAACATCTCGCTGCCGCGCGTGCGCGACTTCCGCGGCGTGTCGGGCCGTGCGTTCGACGGCCGCGGAAACTACAACATGGGCGTCAAGGAACAGATCATTTTCCCCGAGATCGATTTCGACCAGATCGACGCACTGCGCGGCATGGACATCGCGATCACGACGACCGCGCGCACGGACGAGGAAGCCAAGGCGCTTCTGGAAGCGTTCCGTTTCCCGTTCCGCAACTGACACGCGCCTGACCAATCAGGCCAAGAGGCAACGAAGATGGCAAAGCGTTCAATGATCAACCGCGAAGTCAAGCGCACCAAGCTTGTCAAGCGTCATGGCGCCAAGCGGACTGCGCTGAAAAAGATCATCGCCAGCACGACGGCGTCGTACGACGACAAGGCGGCAGCGGTGGTCAAGCTGCAGAAGCTTCCGCGCGATTCGAGCGCGGCGCGTCAGCGCAATCGTTGTGCATTGACCGGTCGCTCGCGCGGCGTGTATCGCAAGTTTGGCCTCGGCCGTCACAAGCTGCGCGAAGCGACGATGCGCGGCGATGTGCCCGGTCTGCGCAAAGCGAGTTGGTAACAAAAGCCGGGAGTCGGGATTCGAGATTCGGGATGGCAACAACCCGCTTGTAACCAATCCCGAATCCCGATTCCCAAATCCCGCCTTACAGCGGATATCGATGCTAGGAAACGAAACATGAGCATGACTGATCCCATCGCCGACATGTTTACGCGCATCCGCAATGCGCAGGCTACGGGCAAACGTACCGTGGCAATGCCGGCCTCCCGCGTTAAGCAGGCGCTCGCCAAGCTCTTGAAGGACGAGGGCTACATTTCCGACGCTCAGGTCTCGAGCGCGCAAGGCAAGCCGACGCTTGAAATCGCGTTGAAATACTACGAAGGCAAGCCGGTCATCGAGCGCCTCGAGCGCGTCAGCCGGTCGGGTCTTCGCGTGTACCGCGGCAAGGGCGAATTGCCCAAGATACTCGGCGGTCTCGGCATCTCCATCGTGTCCACGTCCGCCGGCATCATGACCGACGCGCAGGCCCGCAAGAAGGGTCTTGGCGGCGAGGTCATCGGTCTCGTCGCGTAACTGTTTCGGAGCACACTCCAATGTCACGCGTAGCAAAGAAACCCGTCGCGCTGCCGAAAGGCGTCGACTGCCAGGTCCAGGCCGGTGCGATTACGGTCAAGGGTCCCAAGGGCACCTTGAAGATGACCGCACCCGCAGGCGTCGACGTTGCCGTCAATGGCAGCGAGGTGCAGCTGAATTCCAAGGATCAGACCGACACCAAGATGGCCGGCACGATGCGCTCGCTGATCAACAACATGGTCAAGGGCGTCAGCGAAGGCTATTCGAAGAAGCTCGAGCTGGTCGGCGTCGGTTACCGCGCCGCGATGCAGGGCAAGGATCTGAACCTGACGCTCGGCTTCTCGCACCCGGTCGTGTTCAAGGCGCCGGAAGGCATCACGATCGAAGTGCCCGTGCAGACCGAGATCATGATCAAAGGTGCCGACAAGCAGCGCGTCGGCGAAGTCGCTGCAAAGATCCGTTCGTTCCGTCCGCCCGAACCCTACAAGGGCAAAGGCGTGCGTTACTCGGGCGAGCGCATCACGCTGAAAGAAGCCAAGAAGGCCTAATTCGGGCCGATCCGCTTCGGGAGAAAGAAATGGACAAGAACACCGCCAGACTCCGCCGCGCCAAATCGACGCGTTCGCACATCCGCCAGTTGGCCGTGCCGCGTTTGAGCGTGCATCGCAGCGCGCAGCACATCTACGCGCAGGTCACCAGCGCGAATGGCGACAAGGTCATCGCTTCGGCGTCGACCGTGCAGAAGACGATCGCGGGCGATCTGAAAGGTACAAAAAACAAGTCGGCCGCTGCGGCGGTTGGCAAAGCCGTCGCCGAGCGCGCTTTGAAGGCGGGCGTCGAGAAAGTTGCGTTCGATCGCTCGGGTTTTCGCTATCACGGTCGCATTCAGGCGTTGGCCGATGCGGCGCGCGAAGCCGGTCTCAAGTTCTAAACGTTCGACCGAAACACACACAACTCCAAGCGGCCAAGCCGCAAGCAAAAGTCCGCACCTTTCGAGGGCGGCACAAAGGTGAACCATGGCAACTCAGAACGATCGTGAAAACAGCGATGGCTTCCTCGAGAAGCTCATCGCCGTCAATCGCGTAGCCAAGACGGTCAAAGGCGGCCGCCAGATGAGCTTTACGGCTCTGACGGTCGTCGGCGACGGCGACGGTCGCGTCGGTTTCGGTTACGGCAAGGCACGTGAAGTGCCGGTCGCGATTTCGAAGGCGATGGAGCGTGCGCGCAAGACGATGGTGCGCATCGAGTTGAACAACGGCACGTTGTTCCATTCGGTGAAGGCGAACCACGGTGCGGCGCGCGTGTTCATGCAGCCGGCTTCGGAAGGCACCGGCGTGATCGCCGGCGGCGCGATGCGCGCCGTGCTCGAAGTCGTCGGCGTCAAGAACGTGCTGGCAAAAGCAGTCGGTTCGCGGAATCCCATCAACCTGGTCCGCGCCACGATCATCGGCCTCCAGGCAATGAGTTCGCCGCAGCGCATTGCATCCAAGCGCGGCAAGACGGTCGACGAGGTGCTCGGCAATGGCTAAGACAAAAGCGAAAGCCGCGGGCGCCAAGGTGCGCGTGCGTTTGTTCAAGAGTCCGAACGGCTGCACGGCGCGCCATCGCCTCAGCGTGCGCGCGCTGGGTCTCCGCAAGCTGAACGACGTGCGCGAATTGAACGATTCGCCGTCGGTGCGCGGTCTCATCAATCAGGTCAGTTACCTGGTCCGCATCGAGGAAGGCGCGTAAGCGCCGATCTAAAGGAATTCAAGCCATGCGTCTCAACACACTGAAACCGGCCACGGGCGCGCGCAAAGACCGCGTGCGCGTCGGTCGCGGGATCGGCTCGGGCCTCGGCAAAACCGCGGGCCGCGGCCACAAGGGTCAGTACGCGCGTACCGGCAAGGGCAAGGTCAAGCCGGGTTTCGAAGGCGGCCAGATGCCGTTGCAGCGTCGATTGCCGAAGGTGGGCTTTCGCTCCAAGAAAGCCAACGAATGCAGCGAAGTGCTGTTGTACAAGCTCGATTCGCTGAAGGGCGACACCGTCGATTTCGCCGCGCTCCAGGCAGCCGGCCTGGTTGAAACGCGTGCCGTGCGGGCCAAGATCGTGTTGAAGGGCGAGCTCAAGCGCGCCGTGAAACTCAAAGGCGTTGCCGCGACGGCCGGTGCCAAGGCGGCGATCGAGGCTGCCGGCGGCAGCGTGGAGTAATACGTGGCAGCTTCGCAATCGAGCATGCTCTCTTCACTCGGCAAGCTGACCGAGCTCAAACAGCGCCTGCTGTTTGTGGTCGGCGCGCTGATCGTGTTCCGTCTCGGATCGTTCATTCCGATCCCCGGCGTGAATCCGGAAGAGATGGCGCGCCGCGTGCAGCAGGGCGGCGGTTTGCTCGACATGTTCAACATGTTCTCCGGCGGCGCGTTGTCGCGCCTGTCGGTGTTCGCGCTCAGCGTGATGCCGTACATCTCGGCGTCGATCATCGTGCAGATGTTCGCGTCGGTGATTCCGGCCTGGCAGCAGCTGCGCAAGGAAGGCGAGGCGGGGCGGCGCAAACTGACCACGTACACGCGCCTTGGCACTGTCGCTCTTGCGCTGTTCCAGTCGTTCGGCGTCGCCAGCATGCTGCAGAGTCAGAGCGGCATCGTTTACGCGCCCGGCCCGAGCTTCGTCTTCACGACCGTCGTCGGCCTCACGGCCGGCACGTTGTTCCTGATGTGGCTCGGCGAGCAGATCACCGAGCGCGGCGTCGGCAACGGCATTTCACTGCTGATCTTCGCCGGCATCGTCGCCGGACTGCCGCACGCGGTCGTCTCGACGCTCGGCATGGCGCAGACCGGCGAGCTCCCGATCCTGCGCGTCCTGATCGTGTTCGCGATCGTGCTCGCAGTGACCGCGTTCGTCGTATTCATGGAACGCGGGCAACGGCGAATCACGGTGAATTACGCCAGACGCCAGGGCGGCGCCGGCAAGGCGTACATGAATCAATCCTCGCACCTGCCGCTGAAGATCAACATGTCGGGCGTGATCCCGCCGATCTTCGCGTCGTCGCTGCTGATGTTTCCGGCGACCGCGGCGAGCATGTTCAACAACTCGAACGAAATCCACTGGCTGCAGGTGCTGACGTCTGCGCTGGGACCGGGCGAACCGCTGCACATGCTGCTGTATGCGTTCCTGATCATCATCTTCGCGTTCTTCTACACGGCGCTGGTGTTCAACTCGCAGGAAACCGCGGACAACCTCAAGCGCTCGGGCGCGCTGATTCCGGGCATTCGTCCGGGCCGCGCGACGGCGGATTACATCGACGGCGTGCTGACGCGCCTGACCGGCGCCGGTGCTCTGTACCTGGTCGCGGTCTGCCTGGTGCCGGATTTCCTCCGGAATCAGTGGCACGTACCGTTTTATTTCGGTGGCACGTCGTTGTTGATCGTGGTCGTGGTGGTCATGGATTTCACGGCCCAGATCCAGGCTCATCTGGTCTCGCACCAGTACGAAAGCCTGCTCAAGAAGGCCAATCTGCGGGGCCGCTGACCGCGGCTTCAGGGGCGGGACGGCGCGATCCAGGGGTTTCCTGGCTGCTCCAGCCCCGCTATAATGTCAAGTTCTTTTGGAGACGGTAAAACATGGCTCGCATTGCGGGTGTCAACCTTCCGGTTCAGAAGCATGTCGCGATTGGCCTGCAGGCCATATTCGGCATCGGCCGGTCGCGCTCGAAGAAGGTCTGCGTCGAGGCCGGCGTCAATCCGGCGACCAAGATCAAGGACCTGACCGAGGCCGAGGTCGACAAGATTCGCCATGAAATCGCCAAGTTCGCCGTCGAAGGCGATCTGCGACGCGAGGTCGGCATTTCGATCAAGCGCCTGATCGACCTTGGCACCTATCGCGGCCTGCGCCATCGGCGCGGCCTGCCGGTGCGCGGCCAGCGCACTCGCACCAACGCGCGTACTCGCAAGGGCCCGCGTCGCCAGATCAAGAAATAGTCATTTCGCAAGGTCACGCTGACCCCGAAGAAATCCTTAAGGAAACCCCGGAACCCATGAACAAGCCGGTTGCAGCCAAACCGAAGAAGAAGACCAAGCGCATCGTGACGGACGCCGTCGCGCATGTGCAGGCGTCTTTCAACAATACCGTCGTCACGATTACCGATCGGCAGGGCAATGCGCTGTCGTGGGCGACCGCCGGCGGCGCCGGATTCCGCGGTTCGCGCAAGTCGACGCCGTTCGCAGCGCAGGTCGCCGCCGAAAAGGCGGCGCGCGCAGCGGCGGATTACGGCGTGAAGACGGTCGAAGTCCGCATCAAGGGCCCGGGCCCCGGTCGCGAGTCGGCCGTGCGTTCGCTCAACAACGCCGGCTTCAAGGTCACCAACATCATCGACGTGACGCCGATCCCGCACAACGGATGCCGTCCGCCCAAGAAGCGCCGGGTTTAATCCGAGCGATCGTCTGATCGCACGAATCAATAGACCGGCCATCGATGGCCGGACTTTTCAACAAGAGATAATCACATGGCACGTTACATCGGACCGACTTGCAAGCTCGCCCGCCGCGAAGGCGCGGACCTGAGCCTCAAGAGTCCCGCGCGCGCGATCGATTCGAAGTGCAAGCTCGAGCAGAAGCCGGGCCAGCACGGCGCCACCGGCGCCAAGAAAGGCCGCCTGTCGGACTACGGCGTGCAGCTGCGCGAGAAGCAGAAGGTCAAGCGCATTTATGGCCTTCTGGAGCGCCAGTTCCGCACGTATTACCACAAGGCCTCGGGCCAGAAGGGCAATACCGGCGAGAACCTCCTGCGCATGCTCGAGTCGCGCCTGGATAACGTCGTCTATCGCATGGGCTTCGCCGTAACGCGCGCCGCAGCCCGCCAGCTCGTTTCGCACGCCGCGATCCGGGTCAATGGAAAAAAGGTCAACCTGCCCTCATATCAGGTCCGTCCCGGTGATGAGGTCGGCCTGAGCGAGCGCGCGAAGAGCCAGCTCCGCATTCAGGAAGCGCTGACCGTCTCGCAGGAAATGGATCTCGTCCCGACCTGGATCGAGGTCGATGCGAAGAAGGCCACGGGCATGTTCAAGGCGCTGCCCGAGCGTTCGGATCTGCCGTCGGACATCAACGAAAGCCTCATCATCGAGCTTTACTCGAAGTAAGACGCCGCGGTCGCGGGGTCCTTCGCAAAAAGTATTTCCTTTGGAGAATCCTTCGGGATTCTTGGAGTCGTCACCTTATGGCGGGATCAACCACCAACGTGCTGCGTCCGCGCGGCATTCATGTAGAACGCATCGGCACCGATCGCGCGAAGGTCGTGGTCGAGCCGATGGAGCGTGGCTTCGGCCACACGCTCGGCAACGCGCTGCGTCGCGTTCTGCTTTCGTCCATTCCCGGTAGTGCGATCATCGAAGTCGAAATCGATGGCGTGCTGCACGAGTACACGACGCTCGAAGGCCTGCAGGAAGATGTCATCGAGGTTCTTCTGAATCTCAAGGACGTCGCCATCCGTATGCACGGCCATGACGAAACCACGCTCACCCTTTCCAAGAAGGGCAAGGGCGTCGTCACCGCGGGCGACATCAAGGTCGATCACTC
>Ga0157372_10009892_pt1 | contig 10144 bp, 10 predicted proteins | sample C55metaG_FD_115307 | JGI IMG/M metagenome (GOLD analysis project Ga0157372, IMG submission 115307) | Corn rhizosphere microbial communities from Kellogg Biological Station, Michigan, USA - C5-5 metaG | ecosystem: Host-associated > Plants > Roots > Rhizosphere > Soil | place: USA: Michigan...
ACTTTTGGAGAAGTATGATGCTGCACCAGGATTCACCCAAAGAAATGAAGCAGTTGCATCCTCTTATCCAACCGTCATCCACAACAGTTATCCACAATTCATCCGCTCGCCGGATACCCCGCTTACATTAAAGCATTATTTTGCATGGACTTACAACTGGTTTATCCCCAACTTTCCAAGATGTGAGTCAGCGTGCCAAGCATACTGAGACGACGCGCTGCTAAGCTCGGTATATCAGAACTGAAGGCAAGAAATCCGGGGACTTATCGGTCGTTCATGCATCGATATATCATTGCACTTGACACCCTTCGAGACTTACCGCTGTTAGATCGGCCAAACGGTTATTTTAAAGGTTTAAAAACTGCAGTTTAAACCTCTTACAGAAAGGTTTGTTTTTTCTATCCGGACATGGGTTCAAAAAAAGATCTAGAAATGTAGGCGGGTAGGCGTTCCACCCCAAGGCGCAGGATCGACAGCTACATGTAAGTCAACAGCCGAGACTAAAACGATCCTAAATAAACCGCCGGACCATTTTGTTTGATCCGGCGTATAGAATCCTATCGATCCTTTCTGATGGCGCGCAGCCTTTTGCCTCTATTACGATTCACGAAGATTTGTCGGCAGCCAACGATTAAGTCGCTCGGCAAGCTGTTTGTCTTCTAATTTGCCTTCCGAAGCATACGCAAAGAGCGAGGAAACGACCTCAACCAACTCTGATTTCTTTCGCTCACGCGAAGGCGCATGCGTCTTTCCCATGAGCTCAACAATCAAATGACCAAGCTGAATCTTCTGGAAACTCGACTGTTCGGGTTTCCTGCGGTCGCGGCCGTTCACCTCCAATCTTATAGAACCGAACGCTCTTTATCTTTGCAGATGGGAAATGATGCAAACAGATTTAATGGAATTGCGCTTGGCACCGCCAGTTAACGAAGCAATTCCGACGATACGCATCGTGGCGTGCGCCCGTAAAATCGCTAAAGTGGTTGAAGTTAACTAGGAGCGACCATGCCTGAGCACTCACCGCAGTTCGAGATTCACGTTGACGGTCAGCACTTCACCGTGCACCAATCATCGATGACCGGCGCACAAATCAAAGCTTTGGTTGGTAAAGACGCCCAGTACCAGCTGTTTGAGGAGATCGCCGGGAACGCAGAGGACAAATTGATCGGGGATAATGATTCTGTCGCAATTCGCAACGGGCTCCATTTCTATACGGTGGTATCTGCCAGCTTCGGCCTTACTGAGGACCCCGATGGATGTTATCGATGAGCAGTTCGCAACGCTGAAATCGCGCGAGCGATATCGGGGCTCCGCCTTGGTGCGCCTTCCCAACGGAACCGCTGTCGTCACGATTCCCGACTTCCGTCTCCCCCCGGGATGGAACCGCACATCGACCACGGTCTACTTCGTCGTGCCAGTGGGATATCCGACTGCCCGGCCGGACACGTTTTGGACCGAGGGCGATCTCACGCTCGCGAGCGGGGCTGAACCACAGGCAACCAACCGTAACAACGACGCCCACGGTCTGGCCGACAAGCCGAATCTGCGGTGGTTCTCGTGGCACCCGAGTTCATGGAATCCTAACCGTGACAACCTTCTGAACTACGTCGGCGTCATCGACCGCCGACTTCGGGATCCCCGATGAACGACATCGTCTTTCCAGTAGACACCCTGGTGGCGCTGCGGAAGAACCTCTTGGACTACAGCCCCAATGAGGCTGCGGCGGTGCTCTTGGCAGGGCCTGTGGTGCGAGCGGGCCGCACGAGACTCCTAGTCAGAGAAGCATTTCCTGTCCCAACGCAGAGTTGCAGTGATCAAGGGCCGTACCGAGTGTCCGTTTCGGCCACGTTCATCGCTCCGCTCTTGAAACGGGCACGCAACGAGGGATGGTCCCTAGTGATGGCCCACACCCACCCGTTCAGCGATGGGGTAGTGGGCTTCTCGACGGTGGATGATGACGGGGAAGCTGCACTTTTTCCAACGGTATTTGGACGCGCGGCGGATCGTCCGCACGGCTCTCTCGTGCTGGGGTTAAATCATGCAACTGCGCGTCTCTGGAGGTCCCCAATTGGGCCACCGGAACCAGTTGACCGGCTTGTCGAGTGTGGCCGCAACTGGCGCGTTTCACTTCCGACAGCCCCGAAGCTGCACAGCGATTCCGAGGAGTACGACCGGAGCGTCCGCGCGTTCGGGGCTGAGGGACAGGCCACTATCGCGTCCCTCCGATTCGGCATTGTCGGGCTAGGGGGTACAGGGTCGATCGTTGCGCAAGAGCTCGCACATTTAGGCGCGACGAATTTGAAACTGGTGGACTTTGATCGAGTCGAACGAAGCAACCTAAATCGGCTGATCGGCGCTAACCGCGACTCCGTGGGAAAACCGAAGGCTGAAATCGTCGCCCAAAACGTCAGAGCGATCAGCGATGGAATCGTTGCGGAGCCAATTGTTGGGAACGTTCTCAACGTATCCTCTGTCGCCCGCCTTCTCGACTGCGATCTCATTTTCTGCTGCACCGACTCGCACGGCAGCCGTGCCGTGCTCAACCAATTGTCCTATCAGTACATGATCCCCACCATTGACATGGGGGTCCGCATCCAGGTTGTGGACGGGAAAGTGACCGACATCGCTGGGCGGGTCCAAATGTTAGGCCCGGGCCTTCCCTGTCTCGTTTGCAATGGATTTCTTGATTCTGAGCAGGTTAGAAGGGACCTGCTTACGGACGAGGCGCGCTCACGCGACCCCTATATCGTTGGCGCTTCCGAACCTCAACCAGCCGTCGTTTCTCTCAACGGGACCGTGGCGTCAATGGCGGTGACGATGATGCTCGCTGCGGTTACCGGCATGCCGTCATCCGCACGACATCAGGTCCTCATTGCTACGCGCGGCATCGTCCGGGCGATCGATTCGATCGCGGAGCCGGGTTGCGTCATCTGTTCGCTTAGAGGAGCCCTCGGACGCGGCGACACACGCTCATTGCCCGGGAGGCCCGAGTGATACAGAAGTCTCGAATAAAGATCGTGTGGGTCGGGAATCAGATACCGGTGCCTTTCCAGCGAATGGCGAGCGACTGGGGACTCACTGTGGTCTCCGAGCCGCCGCCGGTGGCTCCTGCCGATCCTGCGCTCCGTGCCCTCCTGATCTGGCACACGGCTACCACAACTCCCATGCTCTTGAAGCGGCTGAGGAAGGCGTTGCCCGCACTTGATCACGGCGTATTTGTGGGAATCGTCGCGGAAGATGGGCGCAGCTTCGAGACGGCTCTCAACATCGGCGCGGCGATCGCAACAGAGATCGAATCCAATGCGAAGGAGGCATTCGAAGGCATAAGGATACTTCGTCTTGACGACAGCAAAGGGACGAAGTGGAGTGAGATCGTTCGCGAATGCGTTCATCACGATCCCGGGCCGGCGGCAAACCCCGCACTAAAGGTGACAGGCCGCGTTGACTCAATCGAGCGGCTTCTTTTCCAGCGAGCCTTTTCAAGATTCGAGCAGGTGTACCTCAAGAAGCAGTCTGGGGGACGCTCCGGCAGCTCAGTCTGGCGAGTGGATGCATTCGGCAACAGAGGCCAGCGCTGCGAGCCCTTCATCGCTAAGGTCGGAGCACGGCTTGCGCTCAAGGAAGAACGGGATACTTTTCGTGAAAATGTACGAGACTTCCTTCCGTTCCCGTTTCGTCCATCGATGATGTCCAATGGGTATGTGTCCGGAGCCACTAGAGCCGTGCTGTGCTCGATGTTCATCAGCCGCGCACAGTGCTTCGACAAGTATGTGTGCCTCGTCCAATACCCTGAGTTGGTCGTTTCCGCTCTCTTCGATGGCCCTCTGAGGACCTGGCGAGCGGAGCGCGAAGTGGTGACCAACAGCCTCGGTCGTGTCTATGTTGAGCGCGGCGAAGCGGCAGAAAGCCGAGAACAGGAGGACAAGCGGCTCGGCCGGCCGAATCGCGAGGTTCTCCCGAAAAGAGACCGGCTGATACAGGCATACCACTTGGCGAAGAAGAAACAACGGACGCTGCCCACACCGGTCGAAGTGTGGGATGCTCTCCAGAACCTTCCGGCACTTCAATACATGACATGTCCCGCTCATGGGGACCTTAACGCCCGGAACGTCTTTGTCCGATCGACGAGTGTGGACGTTGTGCTGATCGATTTCTCCCATGCAAGCGATCGAAGCGCTTCGTCCCGCGACCCGTCGCGCCTTGATGTCAACCTCGCATTTGACGTCGGATGGAAAAGTAATCCACGAACACCGATGCTGGCGGATCGTTCCCTGAAACGTCTCTATACTGCGCCACTGCTGGATGGAGCGCGGCTGGGCCCGAGGCATGCGACTGACGGCCGGATTGAGGCGATCCGCCAAATTCGCCATCATGTTGCCGGGGAAGGTATCTCGGAAGAGGAATACCGGATCACCACGGCCTGCCACCTGCTGCGCTACGCGCGGGCCGATGGTTCGACAAACACAGCACGGCGGGAGTTTGGGAAGAACGAGGAGAGGCGGCTCAGGAGCTTGAGCTACGAGCTAGCTGTCCGGCTGCTCGGCCTGTAATTTACGTGTTCAGAGCCTACAATTCGGTGCAACGATGGAGCAAAGAAGCCCACAGTTCGGATACCGGGACGTGTTCTACCCGAGGATCGCAGTAGTGACCGATCAGGCCACGGCGGCGCAACGCCTGGCGCCTGGGGTGATCGTTGTTATCGCCGCCGCCAAAACCGCAAAGATGCTTCGATTCCTTTGCCCTTGCGGCTGCGGTGAGACCATCACTGTCAACTTGATGGAGCGGGTTGGCAAAGCGTGGGATCTTTCATACACACCACACCGTGGCGTGTCCCTCTGGCCGTCTGTTTGGCTCGATGTAGGCTGTCAGAGCCATTTCATCGTTCGAAACAACACTGCCCGGCTTCTCCACGGCCGCATGCCAAAGATGACTGAGCAGCAAGAAGCCGAGTGGTGGTCCACTCTCCCGGCTCAGGCACCGCTTGAATCGCGGCACCGCTTCGACGCGACCGGTTAATACCGTGGAAAGTGAAGTAAATAAGAGTCCCGAACAGTTCTTCAATTCGCACGCCAAATCGAACATCGCACAGACCAAGTTTTTCACTCGCTTGGCCGAAAAAGCCGCACGCACTTACACACATTTGCAGCCTTAACAAACGTCAAAGCGCTGCGATCGGAAGAGTTAACTATTCTTGGCGTGTGCTGTGCTTCTATTTGCACGAAGCTGCTTTACGAATAGATGCTAAAAAAGTCGCCGGATCTTGGACGATCCGGCGCCTATGCACTAATGGTTTTCGATTGAGGTTTGATATTTCGCCACCTTTTTCTGGACTTCTCGAACATTTGATGGCAACCAAGCATTCAGTCGTTCTGCAAGGGGTTTGTCTTTCAGCTTGCCTTCGGCTGCATCAGCAAAAAGTTTGGCCACGACTTCAACTAACTCTGACTTCTTGCGCTCGGGCGAAGGGGCATTGACCTTTCCCATGAGTTCAACAATGAGGTGCGAAAGTTGAATCTTCTGGAAGCTCGACAGCCATTCGGCATCAGGTCTCCAATGGTCGCGGATGTAGATATTCAGTTCCCCGGCCAACAGCTTCACCAACGCCGTCTCCCGCTGCAGATGGGACGTGATGCAATCCACGATCAGATGGTCGATCAGTGCGTTGAGCTTGGCGGCTGGCAACTTTGCTAACTGCTCATATGCCTTTCCATCCTCGACATGGAGCTGCTTCGAGAAGGGATCGAGCTTTTCTCTCTTCTCTCGCAGCCGATCAAACGCCGCCGCTTTGAACCCTTCGCTTGAGGCGTGCAGCGTGATGGCGTTGGCCTCATGGCGAATGGCAATCGACTCCGATCGAACCTTCTCATGAAGGATCAACGCCAACACCCGGCGAAGTGTCGCTGGGTTTTCTAGCAACGCTTCTCGAACAGCCAGTGCCTGGTGCGTGAAGGTTGTCGCAAGCTGCCTGTCGCTCAAATCATCAGACGTGGGAGGCTTTTGCTTGTCGGCCGAACCTTCACCTTCATCATTAGACGGATGCTTACCGCGACGATGCAGAAGGCGATACTCCCGATGCACTCGGCCATCCGGATCAAGAATCAGGAACGACCGGGCCGCCGCCTTGGTCTCTTCCGAGTAATGCTCTGGCGCCTTCTCGATGATTTCCTGCTCTTGGGCTTCTAACGTTTCAAAGCGCTGTTGGATTCGATTGAGTTTGGCATGGTCGGCCTCGTCAATCTTCTCAGCAGCCTTCTCAAGCTTCTGACGCCGGGCAGCGAGTGTGGCAAGCTGACGATTCGTCTGCTGGTCAAACTCACGTTCAGGCCGCTGCATTGAATACAGCTGATCCTGGACATCTTCGCGGCGACCGGCAATCACTTCAGCCCAGCCGTCTTCAATCAGCGCTTGGCGTTGTTGTGCCAAGGCTTGAACCTGAGCTTCCATAAAAGCTCGACGTTCTACCAAGACTCGGTCGCCAAACAGATCCTGGCTGATGGCCGATGGCGGCAGGGTGGATAGATCAAACACGGCGTGTTTGGCCTCAACCCAAGCGTGGGCAATGACATTGCGCACGTGATCGGCATGGCGGGGATTTCCATTAACCTCCTTCCAAACCTCCAGTTGCCGATCTTCGGGTACAGCGGCGAAGGTCTCTGCGGTTGCCGTGTCGATCTTGCCTTCTCGATAAGTGGCCTTCACTGGGTCGGCCAGCGTCGCCAGCTTCATTCGTTGTCGAACGTAATGCTCGCTGACGCCAAATTCTGCGGCGATCGCCTTGGCATCCTTGCCATCATTGCTTGCCAGCTTGGCAAATGCTTCGGCTTCATCGAGTGGATGCATGGGTTCACGACCGAAGTTTTCGCCCAGTGACATCGCATCGGCGGTTGCTGCATCCACATCACGGAGGATGCAGGGGATCTTTGGATCGCCATTACCGCGATGGATTTCCTGCAACGCCCTGAGCCGCCGATGGCCGGCTAAGACTTCAAAATACTTTGCCTTACCTTCGAGGGGACGCACCACCAAGGGTTGCAACAATCCTTGAGAACGAATGACAGCAACGAGCCGATGATGAGCTTCGCGCGTGGGTTTCACCTTCCGCGGGTTTCGACGGCTCGGAACCAAATGGGACAGGGGCACGCTTAACTGCAAAGCGCCTGACTTCATGAAAAACCTCCGCATAAAGAACATTGCGACAAGCTGCGGCAGACAACATTTATCTGCTGCTGTTCAGTTGTCGCTCCGTTCTCAAGCAAAGCACGGAATGGCTAGATGCGCAAGGAATTACTGAGTCACTTGGTCACGAGAATGATCGAACGAGACCGGCTTCTCGGTCCCACTTCATCTATGCTCGTGTTATCCACAAATGGTCGACAAACGATTGTGTTAGACTGAAAGAACATGTCTGCGGAAAGTAAACGTAGGGTTCATCTGCAATACCGAGACCTGGCAATTCTGCGAGGCTTGTTTGAATCGCGGGTGATGTCGCTCAACCATATTTCCTTGATGTATTTTGAGGGAAGGAAAGAAGCGGCCACGAAACGCGTACGCCATCTCAAAGCTGCTGGAGCGATCGCGGAGTATCCACGCCAGCGATATCAGCCATCGATACTCTTTCTGTCCAGTACCGGTTTTGAATTGCTTCAAACACATCGGTTGTTGGTCGATCATCCTGCCCTGACATGGAACAGGATTCGGCGTCGCGCTTATGTAAGTAATCAGATGTTACGCCACGAGCTCGCTATTTTGGATGTAAAGGCGGCACTTAGAAGCGCCGCAGCGAATGGGGACGGCATCAAACTTGTGGAATTCTTGACCTGGCAACGCCTTTTTCAATTCAAGGCGCGGCTCACAAATCAAGCGCGACTCAGTTTGATTCAGCCTGACGGGTTTATTCGACTACGACAAACGACGGTAGGGGCGAACGTCATCGATCATGCATTTTTCATCGAAGTCGATCGCAGCACCGAATCACAGGATACGTTAGTGCGACGTGCTGCGTTCTATGTCGATTATTACAGAAGCGGTGGTTACGCGATCAAGCAGGGAGGAGAGTCATCGGATTTCAAGCATTTTCCGTTTCGAGTGCTTTTCATTCTTCAAAACGAAGAACGCCGGAACAACTTGGCGGAGCGATTGCTTCTGAATTGTCCGCCGATTTTGACCCAGATTTGGCTCACGACGATAGACGCAGTGACGAACAACCCGCTCGGCCCAATCTGGATTCGACCACTCGATTACCGCAGCGCCACAATCGGTACGCCTTTCGACCCGCGGAATCAAACGTTAGCTCTGGGACATCGCCGGAGATCGGACAGGGATAAGTGGATAGAAACGACTATTTCGAAACATTCGCTTACCGAATGCGATCGTCAGCTCATGATCTCATCCAGCGATTGATTTTATTCTCGACTTCGCGCCTCGGCGTTCCATACCTCTGCCGCGAGCGCGATACAATATTCTTTCCGCACCCGTAACCAAGAAAAAGTGGCGAAAGTGTACTGGCGCTGAACGGATTGCTGCCGCCATCATTCTGCATCGTCCGCACGCAAATTTCGAAGTTTCTTTGGCCGGAGATCAAGGAAGCGCTATAGCCGCCACCGATTTCCCGGGCAATGACTTGTGCATCACTTTCGCTGATGCGAAAGCAAACAATCGTGCCGATGTTACCCAGAACGGCGCTACGGATTCCTGGAGGCACCTGCTCGAGATACTGATGGCTTAGCGTCAGACAGAGGCGATATTTGCGGGCTTCAGAAAGAATCGAAGAGAACGAGTCGGTGCAGAAATTGGCAAATTCATCAACATATAGCTGAAAGTCTTGTCGATCGTCTTCGGACACTTCGGCACGAGACATCGTCGCGAGCTGGAATTGCGTGACCAGTAATGATCCTATGAGGCTCGCCTTATCTTCACCGAGCCTGCCCTTGGATAAATTCGCGATGAATACACGTCGATGATCCATCATGAATCGAAAATCGATTCGGCTTCGAACCTGCCCAAGCACATTTCGAATCGACGGCGCCATGAGCAATTGCCCCACTTTGTTTTGGATCGGGGAAATCACTTCTGCCAGGAAACGTTTGTCGTAGCCGGCGAATTCGTGTGTCCAGAACCTTCTAAGCACTGGGTCCACCAACTGATTCACGACCCATTGCCGAAACTGTTCATCAGCGAGTATTCGCTGCAGACCCAACAGAGTCACGTTTTGACATTGACATAGTGATGCAACCGACGCATAGAGGATGTATTCAAGGCGCGGCCCCCATGAATCGCCCCAGATGTTTTTAAATGCGCTGACCACCCCTGAAGCGACGAGAGGTTGCTGATCTGGCTTGACATGCGCCAATAAATTGAGCCCTATCGGATGCGCCAGATCGGCGGGATTGAAGTAAACGACATGGTCGGTCCGCCAGGAGGGAATGTGATCAAGAAGATCCTCCGCCAAATCTCCGTGAGGATCGAGCACACCAACTCCGCGTCCAACGGCGATGTCCTGCAGAATCATATTTCGCAACAACGATGTTTTGCCGCTGCCAGTTTTCCCAATGATGTAGGTGTGATGCCTGCGCTCGGCAGGAGAAAGACCAAAGGGCTTTTCCTGGCCCCAGAGCTGTCGCATGCCAATGAACACCTCATCTTGATTCATGTTGCCGACCAAGCCTCCACTCCAAAGGCCAAATAAGCCGGCTCCGGAACCAGCACAATTTGAAAGCTTCACGATTGCCGGCCATGAAATCGGCAACGCAAACGCTAAACCGCCGACATACGTTGTGGTTGACGAGCTGGCGGGGTAATGGGGGCTTGCGCGGAAACCTGATGTGCAGTCACTCAACCTGTCAGGCAGAAACGGATTTCCGTGCAGTCGGACTCTCAGCAATATACATTATCAAATATCGAGGAAGCTGAAAATGGCGTTGTTCACAACCGCTTCACGATATCACGCTAGTTTTGACTTTAGACGCAATTAATTGCCCAAAGCGTTTTTCAAGCGAGATTAAAAAACACGATTTCTTCAAAACCGACGGGTTGGGGTTTAAGCGCGTCGGTCGCCGCCGCGTGAGCGGCCGGCGAACCCGTAGTGTCGGGGATCAGCAGCGACATCCAACCACGGCAAAGATCGCTTCACTGCGCCATAGATGTG
>Ga0157372_10009893_pt1 | contig 10144 bp, 7 predicted proteins | sample C55metaG_FD_115307 | JGI IMG/M metagenome (GOLD analysis project Ga0157372, IMG submission 115307) | Corn rhizosphere microbial communities from Kellogg Biological Station, Michigan, USA - C5-5 metaG | ecosystem: Host-associated > Plants > Roots > Rhizosphere > Soil | place: USA: Michigan...
CTTTGCGTACCAACCCGGGCTGAAAGACTAACCCCATCGTGGTTGCTCATCCAGGCTGATAGCCAGGGCAGTCTTGGCTATTACTTCATGAGTGAGGAAGGAACTGGCCGGGTGGATGCGGCCGAGACGCGCGTCGCGTAGCAGGCGTTCGTACCCCCCAGAGCGAAAAATTCCTGCGCCGCCGATGGTCTCAAGCCCGAGATCGACCACGCGCCACGATCCCTCGACGGCACGATATTTCGCAGCAAAAATTTTCGATGGCCATTCGGCGCCATAGTCCACACCGTTCGACCAATCCTGAGCGACCTTTTCAAGTTGAGGGCTAATGGATTCAAGCTCAATCACCATCTCAGCAATCGCATGCTGAACTTCGGGATGGTAAGCCATTGAGCGAGAGAGGGCTAAAGAACGCTTACCCTTCACCGACGTAATAGTCTGGTCGAGGGCGCGCTTGGCCAGACCATAATAGATATTCCCGAATCCCAATAAAGCCCAGGCAAAAATTCCGAGTACGAAGGAATCGATTCCCGCGCCACCCGCAGACACAACCCTTGCAATATATCGGTCGGGAATAAATACGTTTTCCAAAACAGTGTCATCGCTCCGAGTCGCGCGCATGCCAAGCACATCCCATGTTTCCTTGATCACGTATCCCTGGCTGTCCCTCGGCATGAAGGCATGGACAATTTTCGGATTTGCCGGGTCGCTGGTGTCCATCCCGTGGAGACCGAAGCGCGTCCAAACTGGTGTCAAACTGCCGAACTGCTTGCGGCCCGTAAAGCGATAACCGCCGTCGACACGTTCTGCTTTCGATGTGGAGAGTAACACCGGAATGTCATTACCGCTTTCGGCGTGGCCGGCGGCAAAGATTTCTCCAGCGGCCGCCTCGCGCAGAACCCATTCCAACGAGTGATCTCCACGGCGCCACAGATCGGCGGCGATTCCCAACCAATAAAGGTGCATGTTCACGGCAAGTGCCGTGGCTGGCGCATAGTATGCCAAGCGGCGTTGCTCAAGACATACTTCTGCAAGCGTCATGCTTGCGCCGCCGAACTCTCTGGGCGCCGGCAACAGCAAATACTTCGCAGCACGGAGCTCCTGAAAGTCTTCTTCGAAGAACCGGTTTTCACGGTCATAGCCTGCGGCCCGTGCGGCAAATCGCGCAAGTTGTTCGTCACTAAGAACGCGCTCACTCCCTGGCAGATTCGAGTCCGTCGCGGTCACGTGTCTGGCATCGGCTGAGCCGCCGTCGCTTGAGATCTTCGAGCCGGCACTTGCTTTCAGACTGGTGTGCATTGTGGTCCTTCTTTCCCGGCCAGTGCTGGCCGTCGAGCATTTTACATCGTGGTAAACCCAGGCAAGCTAACTCCTCATGAAGGCCTGGTGCGAGGCCCGACATTTACGGTCGAGCCTCATACACGATATTGAATGGCGTTTCCGAAGCGCGCCGGAAACGGTTGAAGCCGGCCGAGATAACAACGTCCTTAATGCGCGACTCGCCGGCTTGCGCACCCAGGCACAGACCGACTTCCTGCGATCTCGAGCATGGCGTGCACAATAATGTGGAGAACGAGTAGTAGACGCGGCCCACGGGATTCAGATTGTCTTTCAAGTGATCATTGGCGAAGGGTTCGACGATCATCCATGTGCCATCTTTGGCTAAAGATTGTCGAACATGCGCAGCCGCCCCGGCTGGGTCACCCATGTCATGCAGGCAATCGAACACGGTCACCAGGTCGTAGTCCTTGCCGGGGAAGTCTTTCGCTTTTGATACTTCGAAGGTTATCCGGTCAGCTACGCCTTCACGCTGAGCCGACTCCCGTGCCGCTTCGATCGAGCCAAGATGGTAATCAAAACCGAAGAATCGCGATTTGGGAAATGCCTTCGCCATCAGGATGGTTGAAGCTCCCTTCCCGCATCCCACGTCGGCAACTTTGGCGCCAGCCTCGAGCTTTGCTTTCGTCTCGTGCAACGCCGGAATCCACGAGCTCACGAGGTTGGCGGCGTAACCTGGGCGGAAGAACTTTTCGCAACCATGGAAAACGTCGTCAACGTGCTCGTGCCAACCCATACCGGCTCCGGTTTTAAAGGATTCTGCGATCCGCGGCACGGCGGTGAGCGAGCCCAACGCCAGTTCGAATGCTCCGGGCAAATATGCCGGGCTGTTTTCGTCTGCCAAAGTAAACACTTGTTCTTCGCTCATGCTGAACTTGTTAGTCTTGGCGTCAAAAGAGACGTAACCGCCTGCGGCCTGTGAAGACAGCCACTCGCGCACATATCGTTCGTCAGTGGCAGTTTTGCGGGCAAGCTCCGCCGGACTCATTGGGCCGGAAGCCAGCGCTTTATACAATCCAAGTTTCTCACCGATTACGACCATTCCGGCGTGGACGGCCGCGCCGAGGTCAGTTACGAATTGTCCGATAAAGGCATTTAATCTATTCACGTCAAGAGCGGGGACCTGTGCTGCACTCATTGGAATTTCCTTTCTGAATTGTCGTCGATTTGATTTTGTTCAAGCTGTTACGCCCAGTAGGGTGGCAGCCCTTTGCGTTCGTAGATAGAAAGAACTGCCATTCCCGACTAGTTTCCCCCGAATGATTGGCACGAAACATTGGGGTGCCAGTTCACGAATGCTCCGTTAGGATTGTCTTTCCAAGCCCAAACGTGGAGCGTGTAGAAGGCTGGCAAGCCAAAGCGATTCGGGCTCTCGAAGTAGTGGAACAACTGTCCCATGAGTTCCGGCGGTCCTGAGTGGCTTGCATCCCACACCGACGCAATCAGCAGATAGTCGGCGCCTATTAGTTTCAGGCGTCCATCTGGTTGTGGTTCGTAGATCACAATCTGAGGGCGGGTAGCATCCAGCTCACCGGTGGCTACAATGGCCCCATTCACAAAGTGAAGACCCATGGCACCCGCGTCTGGCCCACTAACGCACCCGAATTGCAGGGAATAACCCTCCGCCTCTGCCACTGAGACATCTTTGAAACGCGCGGTCGATTGCCTAACGATGTTGAGAAGAGCACCCGCCTGGCTGCTCTGGCTGGATGTCATCTGGTGATGCATTGTAACCGCGCTCGATTGCGAGGTTTGCGCCAGTGATTGAGACGCACACAAGATCGTGAGAGCGATTATGGAATACTGGATTTGCGCTGATCGTGCAGTTTTCATAGTCAAGCCTCCTGATTGGATTTCGATTGCGTAGGCGGACCGTCGAGTCTTCGCCTGAATTCGCCTCTTCATCGCCAGAAGCGGCTTTGCTAGAATCCGCACTGTGCACGTTGGGCACCGGTGCCGATCTCGCTTGGCAATTGCAAGATAACTGTGACTTTGACCAGAAGTAACGAAACAACTCCAAAGAAAAGCCGAAAAAACACGGAGCGACGTTGGAAACAGGTCCGATAAGGTATCAATTTGGAGAGTTCGACCTGGATGTAATCCGAGGCTGCTTATACAAGGCTGGGGAGGAGATCAAACTTCGCCCGAAAGTTTATGAAGCCCTCAAATATCTCGTGGAACATCCCGGACGCCTGATCGGGAAGAAAGAACTGATCGAAGCAGTTTGGCCAGACACGTTCGTCACTGATGACTCTCTGGTGCAATGCACGGTCGAACTCCGCCGCGCGCTGGACGATCACGCACAGCAGTTGCTCAAGACGGTTCCCCGGCGCGGATACTTACTAGCGGCCGAAGTAGTGCGGCACCTCCCTGATCAAGAGCCAATCGCACCTCTCACTGCAAATGGCGGCAAATCTCCATTGCCTAAAGTTGCAAGGAAGCATTTCAGCCTTCCGGCGTCCCGCACTTCGCTTATCGGACGGGAAGAACAAGTGTCGGAAGCGGCGAAGTTGTTGCTCCGAGCCGACGTTCGTCTATTGACGCTAACTGGCGCGGGCGGGGCGGGAAAAACCCGGCTGGCGCTCGCGGTGGCCAAAGCGACTGCTGACGAATTCTTAGCTGGCGTTCAATTCGTGGGCTTGGCTGCGATCTCTGATCCGGCGCTAGTGGCTATAGCAATTGCGAAGGCACTTAATATTCAGCAGGTCGCCAACCGTACCATCCCGCAATTGATTAGTGACCACCTGCAAAATTCGGAGTCATTCTTGCTGGTGCTTGACAACTTCGAACAGGTTTTAACTGCGGCAACAATGGTCGGTGACATATTAGAAACGTGTCCGACCCTGAAAGTCCTGGTTACAAGCCGCGCCTGCCTGCGTATTTACGGCGAACAGGAATTTCAGGTTGCACCGCTGGAACAGAATTCGGCAATAGAGCTGTTTGTGCAGCGCGCAATGGCAGTCCGACCCAGCTTTGCCATGACGGCAGATAATGCGCAGACGATCCGTGACATTTGCTCGCGCCTGGATTGTCTTCCGCTGGCGATCGAATTGGCCGCTGCTCGAACCCGAGTGCTGTCACCGGCCACTATGCTGGATCGATTGCAAAGCCGCCTGCAGTTGTTGACCGGCGGAGCGCTCGACTTGCCGGAACGACAACAAACGCTTCGCAAAGCCATCGATTGGAGTCATGGACTTCTCAATGACGCAGAGCAGAAGTTGTTGCGGCGTTTGTCGGTGTTTGTGGGCGGATGCACTTTGGAAGCGGCGGAGGCGGTTTGCAACACGACTCGCGATCTCGATATGGATCTCTTCGAGGGATTGTCTTCGCTGGTCGACAAGAACCTGATTCAGAATTCGGATGAACCATCGTCCGAGCCTCGCTTTGCGATGCTGGAAACAATTCGGGAATATGCTCTGGAGCGACTGACGACGAGCGGCGAAGAATCTGCAACCCGGCGGGCCCATGCTGCTTATTGTCTGGTTCTTGCGGAAGAAGGAAATCCGGAATTGAAGCCTGAGGATCGCGTGCTTTGGTTGACACGATGTGATCTGGAAATAGACAACTTTCGTTCCGCTCTCGACTGGCTTTTTCAGAACCAGGAACTTGATTGGGGCCTGCGTCTTTGCATGGCGCTCTTCCGATTCTGGGATATGCGTGAACACCTGACTGAAGGCCGAGCGCGTCTGGAAACTATCTTGCGGCTCGCCGGAAGCGGATTTAAAAAGGAGCGCGCAAAAATAGGACACTTCCTCGGAGCTCTGATTACGCCGCAGGGTGATTTTTCTGCCGCACAGCAGTTTCTAAAACAGAGCTTGAACCTGTATCAAGAACTAGGCGACCAGTGGGGGACAGCCGCATCTTTAAATGCGCTGGGGGTTAGCGCGCGCGACCGGGGCGACTACGCATCAGCACAGGAATATTTTGAGAGAAGCCTCATGTGCTGGCGGGCGCTCGGCGATTCACTGGCGACCGCGCGCACGCTCCATAACCTGGCGAATGTGGTCCGGGTCCGCGGTGATCATCCAGCTGCGCAGACTGCCCTGCGAGAAGCCACGAGTATTTTTGAAGAACTCGGCGATCGCAGCGGAGCTGCTTGGTCTCTCAACCAGCAAGGAGACATCGCCCGCGAACAGCAGGACTTGCCAGTGGCCCGTACCTTATACCAGGACGCGCTCTCGGCATTCACGGAGGTCGGGGACCAGTGGGGCTCGGCGCGATCGCTGGCCGATTTAGGCTATGTTTGCTGTGATCAGGAAGATTATGTCGCGGCTCACGCAGCATACCGGAAAGCGCTGAAGATTTTCGTGGAACTGGGACATCGTCGAGGCCTGGCTCGGACATTGGAAGGCTGCGCTTGCCTGGCAGTGGCCCGGGGCGGCGCCGCTCGCGCGCTGAAGCTGGCTTCGGCAGCCGCACATCTGCGCCGCGTCATTGGCGCACCATTACCCCAAGCCGAGCAGACCAGACTTGATCGCACATTACTGCCAGCGTGGGAATCTCTGACTGACGCGGAAGGCAGCTCGGCGTGGTCGGAAGGCTCTGCAATGAGCATAGAAAACGCCATCGAATACTCTTTCGATGAGCCGAATTCGTCAGCTCAGGCCAGCGGGATCGATGAGCCGGCGCACGGCTGAGACCCGATCGGCTGGAAGCCCGACGCGGCGGGCGTGCTCTCGAATGCTGTTTTCGTCCGGGGCCAAGTAGACGCAATAGACCTTGTCTTCAGTGACGTAACTGTGCAGCCACTGGATTTCTGGACCCATATCCTTCAACACTTGCAACGAATGCAGCGACAACTCCCGAATCTGAGATTCGGAAAGCGCCCCGGCGCCCGGCACTTCGCGTTCAATGACGAATTGCGGCATGCGATATATAGATTACACCAGCAACCGAGGATCTTTGTCACCGGCTGTTCGTCGGAATTTGTCGGAGTAAGCGCTTCCGAGCTCAATCATTTCGGCCAAAAACTTCTTTCAATAACGCGGTGGTCTGGGCGGCTGGATTCTTGCGGATTTGTTTCTCTTGTTCCCCGAGCACATGGAAGAGGCCGTCAAGAGTTTTGCTCACTACATATTTATCGATATCGAATTGAGCAGCGAATGTGCTGCCGCCGGGGGCGCTCTTGATTACCTGGTTATATTGCTGAACCACGCCAACACGTTCCATCGAGCGATGAACGATCGGGGAGAAAGCAACCGTTAGATCGGGAGAACTGGTTCGCTTGAAATATTCGGTTGCGGCGGTGTCGTCCCCGGTAAGGATGTGGCGCGCATCGTCAAAGGTCATCTTCCTTACCGCGGCCAGGAAAATTTGCTTTGCTTGCGGCGTTGCCTGTTCCGCAGCGCGGTTCATTCCAACTTCAAGTTCGTCAACCTTTTCACCCATTCCCAGCATGCGGAGCCCTCTACCCACAGTTTGCAGTTTCGGTGGCACCACGATCTTGATGGCCTCATTCTTGAGGAATCCGTCACGTTTGCCGGTGAGAGCCACGGCTTTGGAGGTGCTGACCTGAAGCGCTTGCTTCAGTCCGGCGATGATCTTGTCATTGCTCAGGCCGGAGGTGTGACCATGCTCAAGTGTTTCGCCGGCTTTTTTGAGTACTCGGTCAACTTGCGCGCGAGTGAACTGGGAGCAGCAGATTGCTAAAGCGATACCGAGCAGGAAAAGACGCATGAAAGTCCTCGCGGGTATGAATCTGAATTGGGTGATTCTATTGCAAGACACCGAGCTGAACTATAGGGAGAGACCATCGAAAAACACTCGCGATGGTCAGTCCGGCAGAGAAAAAGCCACAACTTCGTCGGAGGTCTTACCCCGAAAGAATCCTCCTCCTCCTGCGGCAATGACTACGAATTGTTTGTGGCTCTTTTTTCCGATATAGGTCATGGGCGCAGCGTGCGCGCTAGCTGTTAACTCAGCCATCCACAGTTGCTTTCCAGAACGCGAGTCGAAAGCTCGGAAACGACCATCTGTGGTCGCGCCGATAAATACCAAGCCACCGGCGGTGACAATCGAGCCCCCTAAATTTGGCGAGCCGGTATCGCTGTTCAGCCCCGCAACCACGCCTAGCGGTATTTTCCAAACCACCTCGCCCCTATTCACATCGATCGCATTCAATGTTCCCCACGGTGGCTTCTCGCACGGCCACTGATTCTCATCCCAGAACCGGGCGTATTCGCCGCCCTTCGCCCCACGCCTGTAAGGTACCGGCGCTCCCCCGGGCTGCGGCTCCATTGCTCCCACGGATCCCAACTCATTTACATTCACAAACAGATATCCCAACTCTGGATCAAATGATCCTCCAGACCAGGTCGCTCCTCCTAACGTTCCGGGCACAACCAGCGTCTGCTTCAACCCATACGGTGTGTACATGCCGCGGCTCTCGAGCGAATGAAACAAATCGGCGCAGTAGCGATGCGATTCCGGCGTAAGGTTTGTGATGTCGGCTTCACTGAAGCGTTGTCGCACCAGAGCGGGGGGCTTCGTAGGAAACGGTTGTGTCGGCCAGGACCCCTCGCCCGGCACATCGCTCTGCGGTACCGGGCGCTCCTCCACTGGAAACAGAGGTTTTCCCGTGACCCGGTCGAAAATGAACACGAAGCCCATCTTCGTAACCTCGACAACCGCTGGAATGGATTTACCATTCTGCCGCACCGTGATTAGTGTCGGTTGTGCGGGCGGGTCGTAATCCCAAATATCGTGGTGCACCATCTGGAAGTACCACACCAGTTTTCCCGCCGAAGCCTGCAGCGCCACCAGGGAGTTAGCGAACAGATCCTGGCCCTTGCGATCCCCGCCATAAAAATCATAGGAAGGCGAACCAATCGGCAGAAAGATCAAATCGCGATCCACGTCTACACTCATGGTGGACCACACGTTAACCCCGGTTCTACGCCTCCACGCCTCCTTTGGCCAAGTGTCGTGCCCTGGTTCGGCAGGTCCGGGGATTGTATGGAACGTCCAAACTAGCTGGCCAGTACGAACGTTATATGCGCGAACCACGCCGCTTGGTCCTCTGGAAGGATATTCCGGAACAGCAGCTCCAGTAATCACCAGGTCTTTGAAGATCGTGGGCGCTGAGGTCACAGCGTACTCCGCGTCGGGGAATTCATCTGCTACTCCCGCACGAATATCCACGACACCATTGCTGCCAAAGCCCTCACATTTCTTTCCACTCTTCGCATCCAGGCAGATCATGCGTCCATCGAAGGTCCCGTAAAGGATGCGCCGATCATCGCCTTTTTCGCCCTTCCAGTAAGCAACGCCGCGGTGCTGAAAAAATTTTCGTCTTGCGCCACCCGCTTGCGGATCAAACTGCCAAATCGCCCTACCCGTTTCGGCATCCAATGCGATCACTCGGTTTGAAGGGGTTGAGAGATAAAGAATTCCATCCACCACTAGCGGTGTGGTTTCAAATGGCGCAATTTGATGGCGATCCGTTTCGTTTTGGCGATTCACTTCGCCTGTGTGATATGTCCACGCCCGCTTCAACCCACTCACGTTTTGACGGTTGATCTGCTGCAGGGGAGAGAATCGTGTCCCGCCGGGGTCACCTCCATAGGATCGCCACTCTTGCCCCCATCCGCCGTAGGGAACCAGCAAAACAATTAATAGCGCTACCAATCTGCTCGTCATCGTGGACGGGTATTCTGTCATAAGCAAACTGAGCCGTAAAGGTCAGCGGAGGGAGCTTACCTGCTAAAACAATCAAAACACCAGACATCGTCTGACACCTGAACAGGTCCAGACTGTCCCTTGGCGAGTTGTGCGCGAAGCCTGGAGAGTCGAGCCGAAGCGAAACTACGTCAGCTGTGGAACTGCCGCACTCGAGTCAAAAACGTTGCTTGAACATGCCACTCGTCTGCGGCAACCATTGCGAGCCGTGGCTAATGATTTTGCGCAGCAGCTCGGGTTTTTGCATAGGCAACCAGATCGGCAAAACCGGCGACACCGTGAAGCGCATTGAGGTCAGAATCTTCGCCAATTCCTGCCGCCCAGCGCGGTAATAATCCGTGATCGACAGACTGGCGCAGGAGAGACAATGCCTGCCTGCTGTCGCCGTTCTTAGCGACACTACTAGCCAGGTTGTACAGAGTGACGGCGGTTTCCGGCTGATTCGGCCCAAGCACCCGCTGCTGAAGTTCGAGCACTCGACGTAAAGAGACCTCAGCTTCCTTGTTCCGCCCCATGAGGCCTTCTATTGTGGCCGCGTTCATCATGTAATGAATGGTGTCCAGGTTCTCATCTCCGAAGACACGGCGCTGAATCGAGACCGCCTCGCTTTCGAGCGCTTCCGCCTCATTGAAGCGGTTTTCGCTCGCAAGAATCAGCGAAAGCGTGTCCATCGAACCCAGGGTATGGGGATTTTCGGGCCCGAGGACACGTCTCCGTCTTTCGAAAACGTCGCGTTCGATCTTCTCCGCTTGGGCGTGGTTGCCTTCCGTATCGAGAGTGTTGGCAAGATCGCTGCTGATAGATAAGGTGTCATCATTATCCGACCCGAGTATCCGGCTGCGCACCTGAAGAACCTTTCGTTGCATCGCTTCGGCATCTGCGCGTCGGCCTTCCTGCAACAACGTCCAAGCCAGCCTTTGCGTGACTCTCATGGTCTGCGGGTTCTCGGCTCCCATAGCAAGACTGCCGACACGAATGCTTGCCTCGAACAACGACTGCGCTCGTGCGTACAATCCCAAGTTCTGATAGGCAGCACCCATTGTTTCCATCATTTGGGCTTGAAGTTGGGGATCGCCGGACAATTCAGACTGAATATTTTTCGCGGCTTTATCCAGGATTTCCCTGGCCGTGA
>Ga0157372_10009895_pt1 | contig 10143 bp, 5 predicted proteins | sample C55metaG_FD_115307 | JGI IMG/M metagenome (GOLD analysis project Ga0157372, IMG submission 115307) | Corn rhizosphere microbial communities from Kellogg Biological Station, Michigan, USA - C5-5 metaG | ecosystem: Host-associated > Plants > Roots > Rhizosphere > Soil | place: USA: Michigan...
ACTTCATTCTCTGCATTAAACTTTTGAGATGTTTGAGGATTTCGAAAATCAAGATCAATAAGAATCACTTTCTTTCCGGAACGGGCAAGTGATAAAGCAAGATTTTCGCAGATAAAACTTTTACCTTCACCGCTTATACTTGAAGTAACCAAAATTTTATTTTTTGAAACACTACGGCCATACAATCCCATTGAAGCAGCAAGCTGGCGGAATTGTTCATGAACAATTATTTTTTTCTGGTCATTACTGATAGATTTTTCTTTTCTTTTCTTCTTGTTGAAATCAACCATTTCTGCAATTACAGGAATGGAAGTGAACTTATCAATATCTGAGCGGAACAAGATTTTTGAACTAAAAAGTTCTTTCCATATAACGATCATCGCACCCATTACGACAGCCAAAGCGACAGCTATTAAAAAAACTATTAGTTTCTGCGGACTTGTGGGTTTAATAGAAGCTTGCGCTTTATCCACTGTTCTGCTGTTTCCTACAGTTGACTCATATGAAAGTGACGCTTCTTCTTTTTTCTGCAAAAGAAAATCATATGTGCTGCTCAATACAGAAAGTTGCCTGCTTATCTCTACCAGCTCTCTTTCTTTTTCAGGAATATTTTTTAATTGTGAAGAATAATTACTGATCGTTGAATTAATATTATCGCGGCTTGCATTTAAACTTATTCTTTGAACACGTGCATTTTCCAATATGTCAGATCGCGTTTTTTCTATATCATTAGACAAAGAGACCAAAGTGGGATTGTTTTCTGTTGCGGTCATCTTCAATCTTTGATAATTTATTTCCAGTTCATACAACTTCTGCAATAGATTAGATAAAACAGGATTGTCAATTCCTAAAGTAGTAGGAATTACCCCGGCTTTATGATCTTTTGAATTGACATATTTTTCAACTTCATCCAATACCGCTAATTGCATATTTATATCGGCCACTTTCTGATCATTATCACCAACATTCTTCAGAAACATTGAGCTTTGTTCACTTAAATCAACAATTCCGTTCCTTGACTTATATTGATTGATCAAACTTTGAATAGAATCTACCTGGTGCTGTACCAGAACTAATCTGCCTTCGACAATTGAAAGTGTTTTAGAAGAAAATGCATTTTTATCATTGATAGCCGCCACATCATAAGCACGGATCAGTTCATTTAAAATATCTTCACCACGTTCAGGATCTTCATCTTTCAATGTTAAGTCTACTATCGTAGAAAGTTTATTGGGCGCCGCAACCTGTAAGTTTTTTAAAACAGATGAAATTATTTCCTTTGGAGAAACAAGGATGAAATAAAGAGGTTTTGTTTCTGCAGTTTTTAACCTCGGATTTTTTATGAACTTAAGTGTTCCATGCGAAGTATTTACCCATTGATTCAAAGGATAACTTTTATTTTCCAGGGTAACCAACTTTTGAGCTTCATTGTAATGAAAATAGATTTTAGTATTTATACGAATTGTATCTAACAAATCCGGGTTAGAAGCCTGAACTATAATCGGAGAGGAAGTATATGCCGGGATGGATCTCACCCGTCCTTCTGAAAAAACGGGGGCATATAAATAAAGTTTTTGCACAACCTCATTCATCAAACCACGTGATTGAAGAACCTCCATTTCATTTTCAACAATATTGTTTGGCGAAAAAATGTTTAATGATTCCATAATCTTTGAATCATCCAAACCCTTTTTTTCATCTTTTATGAGGATGGTTGCAGTAATATCATAAGCGGGTGTGGCGTAACGTAAATAAAGAAAGCCACCGGCAACAGAAATAATTATTAATACCAGGAACAAAGGCCAGTAAGGGAAAAAACGAAATATAATTTGATTAAAGAGATTATCCTCGTCTGGCAGTGATCCTTTCTTTTTTGTTTCCATAGATACAAGTTTAGGGGTCGGACAACGACCATTTTTGTTTAACCTTAAATGAATGCAATCCCTTGTAAGGATATCGCATCATCTAAGAATGACCACAGGAAATCAGATTTGAAGCGGAAACTTCACGGGTTATCGGATTAATTTTAAAATCGGATCTTGAATTATTACCGGTGAAAGACTTTGAGGACTTCACAGGTTTCTGATTGAAAAAATGTATTGCGCGAAAATAATAATTAATTAATAAAAATAAAGCAATTATTTAATAAAGGTAAATTTTTTAATCCTACTCTAAAATTTTATCGGTAAAACTATGAGTATAGTCGATGAGTGGCAGAGATTTTAAATTTAGCACATTCTGATAAGCATTCAAAACTTCAACTGCGATGGAGAATTGAACTTCATGAAAAAAGAATGATAAAAGAACCAACTGCTGAAACTTGATAAATTTTTTGCTTTTTTTCTTAATGCAAGTTTCTCTCGCCTTGTCAAAAATGAATAAAGCCTGTGTTACCAGGCTTTTCCCGTGATCCGGATTGGATTCAAACTTCTTTTTAAAACCCTAAGCCAGCTTATGTTTTAGAGCTTCATTACTTTTTGGTTCACCGATTAGTTCACCGCTTGTTGTTATTTGAATTGCAATATCATAATTTATCTTCAACATGAGAAGATTTATATCGGATTTTAATTCCTGCTAGAAAGAATATTTAGTAAAAGAGAAGAGAAATTTTCTTCGGAGCGCATGTATGCTCACTAGTTAATTACAGTAGCTGATTTAACAGTGTTTAAAAATCAACTTATCAAAGATCTTCTGGCGGCGTTAAAATCTCAAACCAATCAGCCCCAAAAGAAGTGGCTCAAATCGCATGAAGTAAGAAGACTCTTAAAGATCTCACCGGGCACACTGCAAACACTTAAATCGAACGGTATGTTACCTTAAACTAAAATTGGCGGTATCCACTTTTTCGATTATGAAGACATTCAAACGATACTTCAAGAAGGCAAGAACACACCTGTGCGAGTGTAAATTCGTTTGTTTGAAAATCAAAAATTGAATGCACACATTATTTCTTTTGAACCCTATTCCCTAAATCTTTCACACTCTTTTTCTTTTCACCGGTAAGTTGAGGAATTTTTGCTTGTTCAATTAGATAATGTTCGTTTTGTGTGACATATTTACGCATCCAGTCCGCATTAGCATCATAAAAGCTATCTGTTTGATAAAGTAGTTTAGCCAACTCCTTCTCACCTGATAGCTTTAAAGCTCTATATTTAATATCGTTTGCTTCAAATTGCTTTTTATCGTTTATTACACTTAACCATTCCCACAGAAAAAATATTGCGGCAAAAAATAGAATAACTGCTATCCATATTCCTTTATGTAAATAGTGTTTGTATATAATTTGATTTTTCGCTGGATCTTCCAAACTTTTGAAGCACTTATCAATACTCAACTTTAATTCATTTATCTGATCAATACTAATTGATGAGGTAGAAATTTTTTTGATTTCTTCGAGAATCATTTTTGAAACTTCGTCAACAACAACTCCATTGCTTCCAGTTTCTCAATGATTGTTTGCAACAATATTTCATTCATACAAACTATTTTTCAATGCAACCTTAATTGTTGTTTCTTTTTCTTTCTCTTTAATTCATAAGGTACACTTTCACTGTTCCTTTCAGGTTTCATCACTTGTTCTATCAAAGAAATTTCTTGTTTATGCGTTTCCATTATTGATTTGTCTTGATGGTTATCGACCTTATTGCCAATTGCTGAAGAAGTTTTAAACGGCTTCAGTTGAAGTTTATTATTTTGTTCTATTGATCGTTCTAAATTTTTTAAAGAGAACTTTCTGTCTACCTCACTGCCCTTGTATTTGTATGCGCCTCTTTTAAAACTGATACCTTGCGATTCCTTAGTTCCACTTTTGTATTTGTATAACGTTTGTATTTCGGCTTTTAATAAATTCGTTTTTAATTGATGCAGGGTTTTGCAGTGCCCTAAGCTCTCTGCGATTGCCTGGTAAATAATATACCGATTCGCTTCTTTTTCATTTAATCTTTCAAGATGGGTAAGACTTAGATCTTTTGACAAAGCCTGTTTTAAATCATATTTTAAAGTAAGCGCTTGCGCAATCTTTTTACCTCTAAGTCCAATCCAGTTATCTTTTATAGTTTTTCCATTATTGTTTACAAGGTTTGCAATAACATGAAGGTGGGAATGATCTCTGTCGGTGTGTTTTGTGATGGCATATTGCGTATTTGTGATGCCAATTTTTTGCAAGTATTCTTTTGCAATTGCAATCATCTTTTGATCATCAATTTTTTCCCCCGGATAAAAACTTAAGATACCATGAAACACTGCTTTCTTCAAGGATGGTCTTATTGCCTGCTGCATTTCAAAATCTGTTGCCATCAATTTGTAGCTATGATCTCTCACGCCTTCCGTTTCTAAAACCACCGCTCTCCGTTCATCATCACAGATATATTTGCATGCTCCATAAAAAGATTTTCCTATAATTACCTTGCTTATCATTGCTTCAATTGTTCTAAAAGTTCGTCGATTATATTACGGTATTTTTCAAAATGCATCATTGCAGTTAGGAGTCCTTCCTGGTGTGCTTTTTTTGCAAGCTGATTCAAGTTATTGGAGATGCCAATTAACTGCCTGATAAAATGTCGTTCTTCTTCACTTGTCCTCGCAATTATATTTCCATTTAAAGCCATCTCTCTAATGTAACTTGTAACCCTCATTCCAGTTCCTAATGCTTTTTGTTTTACAACAAAATATTCTGCCTTTGTAAATCTTACTCCTGTTGCAGATTCTCTTTTTATTACCTTTTTGGGACGACCTCCTGAGTGTCTTTTTTCACTTTCCATCATCTCTGAAATTTCTTTTGCGACCAACGGGATGCAAAAGCGAGCTGGAGTTTTTGTGCAACAGAAACACCGCTCGCTACTAAGAAAAAACATTTAAAGGCGTAAGCCTTTCGGCTGTCTCAATCTTTTCACTTTACCAATGTCCATCATCCATTCATTTAAGTCTTTATAACCTTTATAAAGCTTACTTTCATCATGAAATTTTTTGGATCTTTTTTGAGCAAGAAGTGTACATTTTCTGCCTGCTTCATCATGGTCTAAATAGAGATGAATCTTATCATGTTTCTCCATTAAAAGAAGACTTCTTTCAAAAAAAGCAAGTGAGTTTAGAACAAGAAAATTTGTCAGCGCTTGCTCCTGATTTTGATGAATCGTTTGATAACTTAAGAAGTCGAAAAAGCCTTCGAAAACAGTAATGCTTTTTGCCTTTTCGCGGTCGAAATAAGAAACATATTTTGGAGACAAACTTCCTTTAAAAAATTCATTTCTGAGTTCATATCCACCCGCTGCATTTTTAAATCCAATTGCTTTATAAATTTTATTGTTTAGCTCAAAAGAAACTTCACTGCAATGCCTATTCGCGACGCTTTGATTTATCTTTCTCTTCTTCAAATAAGAAGAAAGAAAAAAATCAGTGATTGGTTGCTTCGTTGCTACTATTTTAATAGCTGTTTCGGATGGACTATCAACGCTGCTGATCAGTGAATTTTGTTGGTTATGAACCAATATTCTTTTGGCTGGATCTGGCAGTTTTTTTTGCTGTTGAAAGGAAAAAATTTTTTGAAGTGCTTTGCTTACATCGCAATTGAAAAATTGAACAGCAAATTCTATGACGTCACCGCCTTTTCCAAGACCGTGATCGTACCACACATTTTTATTTCTATTTACCTTGAAAGATGCTTCCTTTTCATCTCTTAAAGGAGATAAATACCAGTAATCCGCATTCCTAATTTTTTGAGCTTGATATCCTAATGAATAGAGATAGTCAACCAGGTCAATTTGATTGGCTTGTTCACAGTTCATGACACACAATTTTTTTGCAGAGAAATTAAATCTTAGTTGTAGCGGTTTGGTCGCTTTGAAGAATGATCGCTTCAATATCAACTCTGGAAAAATATCTTCGCGATTTGATCTTAAAACTCTTCAGCTTTTTTTGTTTTAACAAATCATAAAGCGTGGGCTTTGATACCGGGAAAATTGCACAAACTTCAGAGGCTTTTAATAGCGGTCTTTCAGGAAGGAGGGAAGCAGTAGGCAATGCAGTTTGTTGATTTAATTTTTCATTGACTACTTCCTTAATAGTTGTTCTGATTTGTTTCCAAAACTCCCCCGGAGCCATTGGAAACAGCATAGGTGTCTCATTCATACTTCTACATTTATCTTTTACACAATAGAGAAACCTTGTTAGTTGGTTTCCATAGAATGATGAAGTGAAATTAAATCAAATGATCACGTATTACAAGAGTTGCTAAATTGGCTTTAACAAGTGATGATGTAAACTTAAACAAATTAGATAAGGAAGTGTAAAGAGAAATAAAGCTTGATAAATTTTGATGCGTTTTGTGAAAGAAAAAAATTTGAAGATTTAACAAATAAAAATTTATATTAAAGAGAGCATATCTATTACAGTACATTTAAAATGGCTATTCTCTTCGCTAATTAATTTGCAATTAATATTTGACGGTTATAGAGACCGCTGCTCATATAGTTTATCAAGTATCTCTTGATTTCGACTTTTGCGTATTGGTGTAAATGCCAACAAAACTTTTCCTTTGCCATACTATATTTTATATTCAACAAATTCACTCCATCACCAATCGTGTTTATTATTTCTGATATAATAAATCCTTCTGTAACAATATTCCATATAGTAGAAATTGCGTTTTCAATTCAAGAATTATTATAAAACAATAGTTTCAATCTTCTGGCAAACCATTACATATATATACTTCCACTTTATGTTCCATTCCATCATCTATTAGTTGAATTGTATTACCTCTTCCCTGAATCTCATCCTGTTTCCACCAGGACTCTTCATTATTATTTAACTGAAAAACAGTGATTCTGAAAATTGATGCGCCATAATTATAAATTATAGAAACTGATGGCCAACCGATAGGAAAACAAGGTTTGAATTTTAATACATCCCTTTGCAATTCTATACCTAAAAGAGAACCAACAATAAATTGATACATCCATCCTGCGGAACCAGTATACCACGTCCAGCCACCCCTTCCCTTATGTGACTCATTAGCATAAATGTCTGCAACCATTACATATGGCTCTACTTTGTACACTTGCATCAATTCGAAATCTGAAGAATGGTTTAAAGGTTGAATCATACTGAACAGTTCCCAAACCTTTTCATTATTACCAAGAGCTGCGAATGCCATCAAGGCCCAGACGGCAGCGTGAGAGTACTGACCACCATTTTCCCTTACTCCGGGTACATATCCTTTGATGTAACCAGGATTTGGACCGTCAACATCAAAAGGCGGATCAAGCAATTGAATCAATTTCAGATCTCTTCTCACGAGGTATTTGTCTAAAGAAATCATCGCCCGTTTTTTTCTTTCATCACTTCCGGCAGCAGATAATACTGACCAACTTTGGGCAATAGCATCGATACTGCATTCTGAATTTTCTTTTGAACCCAATGGAGTACCATCATCAAAATATGCACGTCGATACCACTCACCGTCCCAACCCGATTCCTCTATATTTGATTTAAGTGACGCTGCTTGTTTTTTACAAATTTCTGCAAATAAATCATCTCCCATACTATTGGCAATAGTTGAAAACTTTATAAGAACGTCATAGAGGAAGAAAGCCAACCATACGCTTTCTCCTTTGCCTTTGTTGCCTACCCGGTCCATACCATCATTCCAATCTCCGGAACCAATAAGAGGTAAACCGTGTACACCAAAACGAAGGCTATATCTTATGGCGCGGACACAGTGATCATATAAAGTACCCGTAACGTTAGGATTTATTGGTAAGTCATAAAGCGAATCTTCTCCATCGTATAATTTACGGCTTTCCAAAAAGCCAACCGGTGTCTTCAAAATGTCTTCATCACCAGTAACGGAAGTATATCTTGAAACTGCGAATGGCAGCCAGAGCATATCATCAGAACACCGGGTACGAACGCCCCGTCCTTCAGGCGGATGCCACCAATGTTGCACATCACCTTCTTCAAATTGTCTTGATGCACTTAATAATATTTGTTCCCGTGCCATTACAGGCTTTGTATGTAATAAAGCCAACACATCCTGCAGTTGATCTCTAAAACCAAAAGCACCACCTGATTGATAGAAGCCGCTCCGGGCAAATATTCTGCATGCTATTGTTTGATAGATAAGCCAACCGTTAGCCAATATGTTCAGTGACTTATCTGGGGTATCTATTTGTACAGCATTTAAAATTTGTTTCCAGAAATCCTTTACGTTTTGCAAGGACTGCATCACATTGCCCTTATTTGTAAAATTTTGTATTAAGGCCTTTGCTTCGTTTGTATTTGTCTCACTTCCTATCTGGAATATAATTTCTTTTTCTGCGCCATTCAATAAATCAAATTTAACATGTAGTCCTGCGCAAGGGTCTATGCCCGCACCTGTTCTTCCGGAAAGTTTTTTTCTATAAAGTGCCTGCGGATTTGAAAGGTTTCTATTCCTTCCGATAAATTCTGAACGATCGGCTGTATAACTGAAATTATAGCCGCCATCCACTTTAAAAAAACTAACACGTTCCCCAAAAACTGAATTATAACGGTTACGTAACAACAATGCCCCAGTATCAGTATCGTGTTCCGAGAGAATATGCATATTGGTTTTAGATCGTACATCACCCAATATTATTTCCAGGAACCCCGTCGCAGAAAGTTTACGTTCTCTTCCTGATTGATTTTTTATTTTGAGCACAACAAATTTTACAGGAAGATCTTTATCGACAAAAACAAACATCTCCGAATAGATGCCTTCTTCTAAATGTTCAAAAATGCTATACCCAAATCCATGTGTGATAATATAGGGCGTAATAACACTTTTCGGAAATGGAGTAGGTGACCAGAAATTACCTGTTTCTTCATCGCGTAGATAAAAAGCTTCGCCCCCGGCATCACTTACCGGATCGTTGCTCCATGACGTAATGCGGTATTCATGCGCATTGATGGCCCAACTATATGCAGAACCACTTTCAGATACAACTGTTCCAAAAAGAGGATTAGCTATCACATTAATCCAGGGGGCGGGAGTAGTCTTATTTTTATCTACAATAATTTTATATTCCTTACCATCTTGTGTAAAGCCGCCGGTACCGTTAAAAAATAGGAGATCACCAGGTAGGGCTACTGATTCTTGTTTCTCTTGTGATGGCTTTAGTTTTAGTTCCAGCAAGGCAGGTAATGACTTTTCGGAAATTTGCTTGTTAACTTGTTCTAATAAACTGCCTTTGTTATCAGAAATAATAATCCGGGCAACACTTTCAAAAAGCAAGCGGTCTTCGGAGGATAACTGGTCCACTGATTTAACAAATATATTTCCTGGCTTGGGTTGTACTTGACTACTGCTTGTTTCTGCTGTAATCAATCCAAGAATCTGATCTTGTAAAAACTGCCGGTAAGAGCCATGATCCTCGTTCCAAATTACAAGGTCAACGGATAATCCTTGCAATCGCCAGTAAGCATGTGCCTTCACCATTTGCTTTACTAATTCTATACTTTCTTGTTCAAATATGTGAAGCAATACAATGGGCAGGTCACCCGAAACGGAGTGGCTCCATAACCCTGATTGTCCACGCAGATTGTTTTGGATCACTCCAGCATCTGCACGTAAATTAGAATTGGCGTAAATAATGGCAGTAGCCAAACGATTATACAATTGTGCGTCGGTTTCCGTTGCATTAATTTGACGTAGCAATACCTGGCTATGTGTCCACGAAAGTTCAAAAGCCCGGCTTTTTAAATATTTATCCTGGTATTTAAACATCAGGTTTTCACAAGCTTCTTTCGTTTCAGCTGTTCCATAAATAAGGTCAATGATGGCCACTTGACCCGGTTTGATTGTGATACGATAGCGAATAGACATAATTGGATCAAGTACTGAGCCCTGTCTGCCTGAAAGGACTACATCTTCCATCGCCCTCGGATGTTCCAGTGTTCTCCCACGGCCTATAAATTGCATGCGGTCTGTTTCATACGATATCGCTCCAACTTCACTTCCTCTAACATCCATAAGATGGAACATCCACGGCGGTTTTTCTTCTTCTGAGCGTGGCCTCCTGGTACAATAAATTGCTTTATGATCAGGGATGATTGCTGTCTGTACAAAAAGATTACTAAAAGCCGGATGCGCTTCATCAGAAGATTGGCTTGCCAGAACTATCT
>Ga0157372_10009896_pt1 | contig 10142 bp, 7 predicted proteins | sample C55metaG_FD_115307 | JGI IMG/M metagenome (GOLD analysis project Ga0157372, IMG submission 115307) | Corn rhizosphere microbial communities from Kellogg Biological Station, Michigan, USA - C5-5 metaG | ecosystem: Host-associated > Plants > Roots > Rhizosphere > Soil | place: USA: Michigan...
AAGGCCGGCAAACGTTTTTCGAGAGTCGGAGTTTTCGCTAAATTGCGGCCGGGCTTCGTTGGTTTCAGTCGTGTGAGTCAGTTAACGGGCACAAGGACAATTACTTTCGGCAATCAACAGTTTACGGTGGGCGATTTCCGCATCGGTAAGGAAAGCTTTTTTTCAACAGATGTTGGGGGAGTTTTGGAAGTCTATCTGTCCCGTAGAATTATGACCCGTTTTGATATCGGTGACACGATCATTCGCTACGGCACGTTCCGGCGGCAAGGGATTAGTGTCTCGCAGGCAATACTAGAGCGGCCGGCAGAAACACGCCACAATTTACAATTTAGTGCGGGTATAGGACTCAGATTTTGAGCTATATCACTAACGGTTGGCAGAAACTGATTAAGGCACGAGGCGCTAACATAGCTTCCCGATTTGATCCGGATCAGGATACACATAGTTAGCCCCGCTTCAAGAGATATGAGTCTAGACAAAGGAAAAATCGACCAGGCGGTTTTGGCCCTGTTATATCTCGGCTTGCACGATGGCGCACGGGCCTGGAAAGGCTTTGATTGGGAGGTGATGGACCGGCTGCACGAAAAAGGGTTCATCACGGACCCGCGCAGCAACGCAAAATCTGTGGTCTTCACCGAAGAAGGTATGGATGAAGCGCAACGATGCTTAGAACAATTATTTGTTTCGGAAAGCGGCCAGCGCATGTGGATCATGATAGCCGGCCCCTATCGCTCGGGTTCATCGGACCCGTCAGTGTGGTCCAATAACCTTCGGAAACTCAATTCACCGGCCGTCGCAATCTTCCAGAAGGGCCACGTACCGATTATCGGAGTGAACATGGCCTTGCCGATCATCGATTCGGCGGGCCAAGAATTCTATGAGACGATCATGCTGCCGTTGTCGTTGTGCTTGACGGAACGGTGCGACGCGATTCTGAGAATTGAAGGCAAATCGATCGGAGCAGATGCGGAGGTGGATAGGTTTCGGGCACGCGGCCTGAGGGTCTTTCAGTCCCTGGATGAAAATTCCCAACCTTCGCTCCCGAACGGGTTAACAAGGGCATCGAATACTAGAGTTCCATTCTGCTCGAGGGCCGGAGTGGGCATTCAAGGGCAATTTAAGAGTGACCGCTCTTGCCCTGTTTTTGGAAAGAAATGGATTGCTTCCGCTTCGTATTGACAGTTGTTCACCATAGGAGTATATGCTGCTCGCACCGAAAGTGTTCGATCTGCGAGGCACGTCCGCACCCGTTAGACCTACACCTCGCGCTGACGAGAGAAACCCTCGCTTCGCCAGCTTAGTTTGAACCCCCATTACGCAAGGCATGAGCGCCGGCCTTTGGGCTTCGTTTTGTGCTTCGACTGGCCTTTCCCTGGGAGAAACGGAAATGAAAAAATCGAACCTAATAAGAGCTTCGCTTCTCGCCACTCTTCTTGCACTGTCCGCTACGCCGGCATCCGCAGATACCTTCACTTACATGAGTGGTCTTTTCGGCGGATTTGACCGACCAAACGCGGGCGCCCCGCCTACAACTCTTTCCGGAACAATCGTACCTTTCAACGCGCAGATGTTTGAGGTTTCAATCGATGGGTCATACTCCTTTACCCTGACGGCTGTTTTCAACGACTTTAGTCCGTTCCTGGTGCTTTATGAGAATAACTTCGACGAGTCAAATCCCTTGAGCAACGCGCTCATTGCAGGTGATTCGTTTTCGTTTGATCTGTCGGCAGGGACGACCTACATCATAGTACCCACTCGTTTCAACAGCGGGTTTGGCGGAGTTTTCCATGGCACGATCAGTGGCCCGGGAGAGATTACACCCGTGGGCGGCGTGGTAATTCCAGAGCCGACCACGATGTTATTACTCATCACGGGACTAGCTGGAGTAGCCGTGAGGATTCGAAGTAACACCCGCGACCGCAGGTGGCACTGACCCGGATTCCAAGTACAAAGCCAAACTGCTCAAGAACTGCGTTGCTTCCGAACGCGCTCGGATTTAGACTCTCGTTACCCCAATGGAACGCAAGTCGATCCCCTCGATTGTTCTGAACTTAATCGTTGCGGTTGTCTATTTTGCCGGCGCTGAACTCGGCCTCTCTCTCGCTTCACTCCACACCAACGTGACGGCAGTTTGGCCGCCTACGGGAATCGCGATCGCATCGTTGCTGATCTTTGGTCGTCGCGTGTGGCCCGGTATCTTCGCCGGCGCTCTCGCAGCAAACTTGATGACCGCCATCCCGGTTCTTTCGTCGTTCGGAATTGCCACCGGAAACACTGTCGAAGCACTCGTTGCGTACTGGTTGCTGCAACGGTCGCCACGTCGGAAGGGATCATTCGAGTCTGTCGGCGAGGTGCTGACGTTTGTCGTCTATGCCGCAGTCCTGGCGCCATTGGTAAGCGCCACGATCGGAAGTCTGAGCGTATGTTTTGGAGATCCAAGGGCGTGGTCTAACTTTACGTCTCTATGGCTGACGTGGTGGATGGGCGATGGTTTTGGCGCGCTCATCGTGTCGCCCTTCCTGCTTGCATGGAGTTCACCAGGCAAGACGACCTCACGAGACGTTCCGGAGATCGCGAGCCTGTTCGTGCTGCTGATAATCGTGACTCTGATTATTTTCGGTGGTTGGTTTCCCGGTCCTGTCAAAACATATCCGCTCGCTTACTTGTGCCTGCCATGTTTGTTGTGGGCGGCGTTGAAGTTTGATCAGCGCGTGGTCACGACCGCGATCGTCCTGATGGCGGGAGTTGCACTGTGGGGAGCGAGACAGCGTTATGGTGCGTTTATTCAAGCGAATGCAAATGTTTCGCTGTTGCTTTTGATCTCATTCGTCGGCACGAGCACGCTGATGACGCTCGTCGTCGCGGGCATTACGTGCGAACGAAAGAAAGCAGAAGCGGATAAGTCGAAACTCGGATCGGCGCTCGAACTTAACCGCCAGCGTATCGAAGACATCGTCGCGCATGTGCCCGGCGTCGTCTGGGAAGCGTGGGGAAAGCCTGATGAAGCGAATCAACGAATAGATTTTGTTAGCAGTCACGTCGAGAAGATGCTTGGCTATAGCCAGAAGGAGTGGCTATCGACTCCCAACTTCTGGCTCTCCATTGTTCACCCCGACGACAAAGAGCGTGCTGCGCGAGAAGCGGCGGCGATCTTTGCCTCCGGCAAAGGTGGAACGAGTCGCTTTCGATGGCTGCATCGGGATGGCCGCGAGATTTGGGTCGAAGCGCATTCAATTGTTGTTTGCGACGAGAGTGGTCCAATGGGTATGCGCGGAGTGACGATGGACATCACATCGGCCGTCGAAGCCGAAATCGAACGTGCTGAGTTGTTGGAACGTGAGAGCCAGGCGCGCGCAGAAGCCGAGGAAGCAAGCCGTTTGAAGGAAGAGTTCCTGGCGACTGTTTCACACGAATTACGAACACCGCTGAATGCCGTTGTGGGATGGTCGCGACTGCTTCGAACCGGCCAACTCGATGCCGACGGGGTTGCGCACGCTGTCGAAGTCATCGAGCGAAACGCTGCGGCGCAAAGGCAGATCATCGAAGACCTGCTCGACGTGTCGCGCATCATCACCGGAAAGTTGCGGATCAACACGCAACCAATCGACGTGTTGCTGATCGTGCACGCGGCGATCGACGCCGTTCGACCCGCAGCCGAAGCGAAACAGATCGATATCCGCACTCACATGGAAGCGCCCGATTCGATCGTCAGGGCCGACATGGAGCGACTACAACAGGTCTTTTGGAATCTCTTATCGAACGCCGTGAAGTTTACGCCGGCTGGTGGAGTGGTCGACGTTTATCTCGAGCGAAACGATTCAGCGGCTGAAATAAGGATCGAGGATTCGGGGCCGGGTGTGCCCGTCGAGTTCTTGCCGCGTATCTTCGAGCGATTTAGCCAGGCGGACGGATCGAGCACGCGCAAGCATGGCGGCCTCGGGTTAGGACTCGCGATCGTCAGACACCTCGTCGAGCTTCACGGCGGAACAGTGTCTGCAAGAAATCGAAGTGATGGGAGTGGTGCAGTGTTGACTGTGCGCCTGCCGGCGATGACTGAAGTGAGCCACAAAAAGGCACAAAAGATACAGAAAGTTTGACTGTAATTTTGTGCCTTTGTGATCTATCGTTGGACTACATCGGCGCCGTTCGAAGGATTGAAAATGTAACTGTCGCGCGCGCGGACGGCGAGATTTGGTTGGCGCGCTCGCACTCTGATGAAACGTCGTTGTCCCGCCTGAGGTGGGCGCTTCGGATAGTATCCGATGCTGTACTGCCGCCTCAGTTCTTCCGCCACATTCGCAAACGCGTACGACATGTTTTGAAGCGAGTCAGCCCTGTACTCGCGTCCGCCGGTGCTGTTTGCGAGTTCGAGCAAGTACTCATTCGCTATGTCATATTCGCCCCGCGACGTGCCCCGGCTGCTTCGGCCGCCACGTCGATGACCACCACCCCCGCCTCCGAAAATGCCGCCCAGAATCTGTCCCCAAACGTCAATCCTGGCTGGGAAGTTTCCTGCGTTCATGTCAGCCGACGTGTCGTACTGAACCGGATAGATCAACGCATCCAGTTCCTGCGCGTCCATGATCGTGCTCTGATAGTCCGCACGGCGGCTGGTCGTGTCGACGCCGTCAGTGAAAAGCACGATTGCCTTTCTTCCCTGCACGCGGCTCAACTGCTGATTGATCACCATGTCGAGAGCGTCGTACAGCCGTGTCCCGTCGTCGGTATTGGCGCGCCGAATGGCTCGCTGCAACTTTGAACGATCGGTCGTGAATTCGCTGAGTATCTTGATGTCGTCATTGAATGAAACGATCATCACCTTGTCGTCGGCGCGCAACTGGTTAACGAAAGTGATTGCCGCGTCCTGGATGTCCTCGAGGCGGAATTGAGTCGACGGACTCGTGTCGAGCATCAACACCACCGAGAATGGTTTATCGACTGACTGAAAGAACGCGACCTCCTGCTCAACACCATCTTCCCAAATGCGAAACTCTTCCTTTTGCAAGTTCGGGATGTAACGGCCGTCGCGATCCATGACGCTCACGGGGATCGTGACGAGCGTGGTGCTCACACGAATGATGTCGCCGGCATCGACTTCTTCGGGACCCGTTGATTGTTGATCTTGTTGCTGGTCGGGTTTGCGACTGTTCGGATAATTCGCGCCACCGAGGACGGGAGGTTTCGTCGGCGGTGCTGGTGTAGTGATCTGCGGCGTGTCTGTCTGTTGACCGACGCGACGCGGGCGGCCCTGTCCAAAACCCACACTTATAGAGGCTGAAAGCAGGGAGAGGAGCAATAGGAAAATAAACGGCTTTTTCATAACAAGCTCCAATTCAAGTTGGCACACAAGCGCGCCAAACCTCGGTTTGATGCGTCAGGACAGCGATAATGTTTGCGGTTTGGGGGAATTTCAGGGAGAGAAACCGTGTTCGCAAGGGAAAGAATAACCCTTTGGCCCTGCATAGGGCAAGAAGTATCAGGAGCAGGTATTGGTTCCAGTAGCCAGGAGCAGCGCCAAAGGCGCGGAATATGACAGCCAGGGGCAAGCGCGAAGCGCGTCGCCCCTGGGTAGAGGAATTAAAAGGCCCCCAGCCCTGAATGGGCGAAATATATTGCGGCCCTTCAGGCCTGAGGGCCGTTAAATATACAACCAGGGGCGACGCGCTTCGCGCTTGCCCCTGGCTGTCATATTCCGCGCCTTCGGCGCTATTCACTCGAGCTTGCGGTGGCGCTGGAGAGGACGTTCCAGATCAAGGGCAGCGTGCCCCAGGCCTGGCCTCGGTGTTGGGGGCGAAAGCCGAAGAGCACGACCCTTCCCTTTCCAACACCAACTTCCGCCAGCGCGATCTGGCCACGAAGCTTGTCTTCGCCCAGCAGCCAACCGCTCATCAGCACATTGTCTTTCGCATACCGCGCGATAACGCGGACGTTAGCGTCTGTCGTGGTAAACGCGGAGCTGTTGATGAAGTACGCGGGGAGCGTCGCCGGAAGAGTCGCTGCGATTGGGTTCTTGTTATCGACCTCCAGCGCCACGATCGATCCGGGACAGTAGAAGTCCGACGTTTTGACACCTTCGAGAGCGTTCCGCAGCGGCAGGTTAAATTGCTTGATAGCCAGATCACACGCATTGTCAAAACAGATCAGCATCCCGCCATTGTTTACAAAGTCTTTCAGATTCTTGAGACCAGCCTCCGCGAGGCCGCCGGTGTATTCAGCCGGAAGCGTGCCGGCCGCGTGGCCAGTGACGATTTGAACGGCCGATTGCGACGGCAAAACAATCGCATCGAACTTCGAATTCAGCGACCCTTGCCGGAAATCCGTATCACGAATCGACGTGTAAGGAACGTTGAACGTGTCGAAGACGAAGCGCGTCCAGCCTTCGTCCATGTTGCTCACCCAGCTTCGGTAAATTCCGACGCGCACAGGCTGCTTGAGCGGATTCTTAATCGGCGACTCGTCTCCCTTTTTCAACGTCAGCGCGAGATCGGCTCTGACCTGGTTGCCATCTGCCAGCAGCGTCAACTTTCGTTCGTTAGCGGATTCTCTGATCTCGACGACGGCCGGCGCCTCCAGTCCCATTTGCAACGGCAGAGTCCAGCCGGCAACGTCGTATGGACGTTCAGCCTCACCGAGCGCTGTCAGCCGGTTCGGATAGATCTGCGGCTCAAACAGAGCGATGACATTCGAGCGCTGAGGCTGATTGAGAAACACGATGTAACTTCCCAAAGGCACTTCACGCATTTCCAACAATGGTCCACTGACTTTGTAGGCGCCGAGTTTTTCCGTGGGCGAATTCGTTCTGACCAACGCTCTCGGACTTAAAACAACGTGCAGCTCTCGATCGAGTCGCCAGACTTCAACGCCCTGATCGATCAAAGTCCCGATCGTCTTCGCGACAGCTTCGTCACGCGCCTGACCGGCTGGAATCAGGTAGGCAATCGTGTCGCCTTTGTTCTCGGTTGGTGCGAGATTTTTGCGACCAAGCTCATAGAAGTTGCGCAGGTAGTCCGCACGGAATTTCGCAGCCATCGAGAGAATGGCTCGCGACGCAATCATTTCCATGTCCATGATGTCGCGTGGGCGCCACGTGCCTGCCGGCCACGGATCTGGAAAGTTTGTTACTGCGTCAATAGCGTTGCGCATACCGCGCGTCGTAGATCTGGCGAGTTGCTCCGGAGTGACTGTAGCGGGTGTCATCAATCTCGCACTCGCAGCTTCGGAGAGGATGCCGATCGAGTTGTGAAAGTAGGGCGCGGTACGAAAGCCGCCGTGCCACCACGTGTCGTAGAGTGCATTCGTCAAAACACCCTTGAATCCAGCGGCTTGCAGATCGGCGGCGACTTTGTGTCCGATCAGTCCGACTTGCCGCAACAGCAATGGCGATATGTTTGGATTCGGCGGATCGTAAAACGGCGGAATGAAGAATCTCGAACCATTCGAGCCTTGCTGGTGCACGTCGTAAACAATCTGCGGAAACCATTCGTGCCACAGCAAACGCGTGATGAGCTGAGTCTCTTTGAGATTGAGCATGAACCAATCGCGGTTGTCGTCGTGACCGGCGTAGTGATGGTAAAGCTCCGGTGGCTCACGGCCTTCGTACGGCGTGCCGAGAGTTTTGCGATACCAGTTCGCGACGATGTCGATGCCGTCGGGATTTGGCGACGGAATCAGCAGTATGATCGTGTTTTCTAAAATCTCGCGAGTGTCCGTGTCTTGTGCGTTCGCCAGTTCGTAAGCAAGCTGCATCGACATCTGTGAGGCGACGATTTCCGTCGAGTGAATCGAACAGGAGATCGCGACGACCACTTTGCCATCAGCCAATAATCGCTCGCGCGGCATCTGTCCGGAGATCTTGCGTGGATCGGCGAGTTGCTGCTGGATGTCTTTGTATTTTGGCAGAGCCAGTATATTCTCGCGCGCACTGATAACGGCGACGATTACCGGGCGTTTCAAGGTCGATTGACCGAGATTCTGAACCAGGACGCGATCCGAAGCGCGGTCCAATTTTTCGAAGTAGCTGGTAATCTGTGACCAGTCGGCAATGGTGCGATCGTCTCCGGGCGTGAATCCGAGAACTGACTTTGGAGAGGGAACCGATTGAGCGAGTGCGGGTGTAGAGAGTGCGACGAGTATGACTGCGAGGCAGCCAACTAATGATCGACGGCTAATCATGGCGCAGGAGTCTAGCACAACCCGGCATCGCAGCTTTATGCGGCGTCTGCATTACTGGTGGTCGTTGTTTGTTGCCGGCGTGCTTCTCCTGATGTTGGGTACGCCGATCCTGCTTATTGCCTGGGTGGTCAATAAGCACGACCTGGTTTACCCCTGGGCGCTTTTCGGCGCGCGCTCGTGGCTGCGGTTGAGTGGCGTGGCGGTTAAAGTGCGCGGGCTCGAGTTGCTGGATCCAAAACAGACGTACGTGTTCGTTTCTAATCACCGTTCGTATCTGGACACTGCGGCGATGTTTAACTACACGGGCAGGCGCATCGGGTTACTCGCGAAGAAGGAGTTGTTGAAAGTCCCAGTGCTCGGCGTGGGAATGGGTTTCGTGAATGTGATGGCGATCGATCGCACAAACCGCGAGAGTGCCATTCGGACCACTGAAGCAGCGGCGAAGCGCATTCAGTCGGGAGTCTCGTTCGCGGTTTTTGTGGAAGGAACTCGTGCGAAGCCCGGCGAACTGCTGCCGTTCAAGAAAGGCGCGTTTTACATGGCGCGACAAGCCGGTGTTCCCGTCGTGCCGGTTGCGATCAAACATTCGGATGTGCTGATGGGAAAAGGGACCGGCGTAGCGAGATCGGGAACGCTGGAGATGGTGTTCATGCCACCGGTCGAGATGGTGGGTGTCTCAACCGATGATGATATGAATCGATTAGTAAGTGATGTGCACGCGCAGATCGCAGCGGAGTTATTGCCACGGATTAACACGGACGCCGACACGGATCAACTTTAATCCGTGTCGGCGTCCGTGTTAATCCGTGGCTAATCTTAATCAAAAGTCGTAGGTCAGCGTTCCGGTGATCTTCACAGTTATCCCATCTTTGATCGTCGGCTCGAACTTGGCCTGACGAGCTGCTGCTTCTGCCGCTTCACGCAGTGGTGGTGGTCCATCGACAGCCTGCGCAGAGATCACTTTTCCGGTCTCATCCACGACAACGCGGACCGTAACTCTACCGGACGATCTGATTCTTCGCGCCTCTTCAGGAAAGACAGGCTTCGGCAGCGAGGTCGCTTTCGAATTCAACGCACCAACCTCGAGCGGCTTCGCAGCACCTTTCCCTGGCGCTTGATCTTCTTCACCAATCTCAGTAACAACCTTGAGTGTCGCCTCGGTGAACGTGAAATCCGAGTAACGAACCTTCATGCGAACATGAATGGAGGAACCGTTGTCGAAGATCAGTTCCTCGTCCGCGTAAGAAAAAGTGGGGAACCAGTAACGACCGTCGATGTGTTCGCGATATGTTTCGACTGTGGGAAACTTATTTTCCTTCGTCTCGGGAACACCTTTGCCCTTCGTCTTCACGATTTGAAGATCCTGATCGTCAACCCAGATGCGACCTGAGAAGAGCTTTTCTTTCGTCTTCTTAGGATTGGGAATGATTTTGGGTGTCACCTCAAAGACGTAGAGATTCAGTTCGTCAATTTTTTCTTTCCCGACGTAACGAAAGGCGTAGTCGTTGATCTTGATTGGTTCTAGCGCGAAAGGATTGATACCTCCCATCTGGTCGATGTCTTCCTGAGTTATTTCAGGCATCGTCGACATGGGAAAGAAAGTGATCTTTTCATAACGATTTCCCTGATCGTCAAACGTGAAATTCGACACTCGATGATATTCACCAGTGACCTGTCCGCCCATGCCGACTTTTTGAACCAATACATCGCGTTTGAATGAGTACTGGTTCAGCGCCCGCCGAAATTGAATTTCCTTGGCTATGAACGCTTGAACAATGCGGTCGATTTCCGTCGAACCGAGGGCTCCGTTTTGGTTAGCCTGGGCCAAGACGGCAAACGGACAAAGGACCACGAGGGCCAGAGCGAGAATGATTGGGGAAAACCTCATAAGTTTGACTGTCCTCAGATGCGGTTAGGAAAGATTCCTGTTGCCAGCCTGAAAACGGGGCCTGAGCCCCAACCCGGGCAAG
>Ga0157372_10009897_pt1 | contig 10140 bp, 5 predicted proteins | sample C55metaG_FD_115307 | JGI IMG/M metagenome (GOLD analysis project Ga0157372, IMG submission 115307) | Corn rhizosphere microbial communities from Kellogg Biological Station, Michigan, USA - C5-5 metaG | ecosystem: Host-associated > Plants > Roots > Rhizosphere > Soil | place: USA: Michigan...
TAACCCATGGCGTCCCCGGGAGCCGCGCGCAAGGCTGCCTCGAAATTCGCGACGGCGGCTTGGCGGTTTCCGACCTGGGTCAACAGCAAGGCATACAGGCGCAAAACGTCCGGTTGGGCCGGAGTCGCCGTCAATGCCTGGGCCAACAGCGGCTGTGCGGCTCCCGGATTGCCATTGGCCAGGAGGTCGCCGGCCCGCTGGATCAGCGCCTGCAACGTCGGCGGCAACACGGCTTGTCGCGCCTGGACCTTGCGGGAGTCGGCGTCCGGAGGCGCGAAAAGGCGGTCGCTAATGCTCACGTCGCAGCAGGAGCCGGTGCGTCTGGATGCACGTAGCCCCAGTGCTTCAACATCGGTTCAAGAATCGGCAAAACGGGTGCGAAGTATTCGCGATAGTGCTGCCAGCGTCCCATGCCGCTCCGGTTGATGGGCTCGATTACCTGCGTATAGCTCGGCGTTTTGATGTAGCCTTTTTCTCGTGCGCGTGCATCGAATTTCAGCATCGACCCCGCATCTTCCAAGCCGAGGAAGGCAGCGATGCGACGCGTCTGCGCAGGGGTATCCACGACCAGATCCTCGTAGCGCGACACAAACACGTCCGGCGTGAACACTTCGCAGTGGTACAGCCAGTTTTCCATCGCCGCGACATAGGCCCGAGCGAGGTGTTCGAGAGACTGACTTGCCGCAGCCAGCACCGCTGACCAGAAATTCTGCATGTAGCAACTCAGGATCACGTCGCAGGGGTGGCGCAATGCCAGAATGAATTTTGCATGCGGAAACATTCTGTGGATCATCGGCAGCCACATCATGTTCAAAGGATTCTTGTCCACCAATCGTGTATCCCAGTTTCTCGATACCTTGCCGCAGGCCAGAAGCAGGTAACCCTTTCGCAGTTCATCGCAGTCGCGTTGGTCCAGGCGCATCAGATCACGCGGCACCTGGACATTGGTGCTGGTCTCGAGCCGGCGAGCCAATATGTTGAAAAAAGGCCGCTCGTCCATCGACTGCAACTGCGGGTGCGCGTCGAGCATCTGCTCCAGCAAGGTGGTTCCCGAGCGCGGAAAGCCGACCACGAATACCGGTGATTGCGAGACATCAGGCGCTTGCAGCTCGGGCCAACTGCGGTAATCGGCTGTGCCGACTCGCGCTTTGGCGTTCGGCAGTATTTCGGCACCCGGCTCAAAAAAATGGGGCACCGCGACGCGGAGCTCATCGGTCTGGCGGGCGTGCCCGAGGCGGAGTGCGCGCATCGCAGCGGGCGGGTCCCCCGTCTTGTCGCACGCGTTCGCCAGCGCGAACCAGTGCGCATAATCGCCATCGGTGCGGGGACCGGAGCTTTCGAGAATCGTGCGGGCTGTCGCGTACTGCCGCCTCCGCGTGGCGAGTCGCGCGCGCTGGTGGGCGATTTCCTTGGCCTCGGGCGTGGTTGCGCTTATGTCTTCCGCTGCGAGCGCATCCAGAAGTTTCTCGGCCTTCTCGAGGCGGTTGACCCGTTCGTAAATGCCGGCCAGCCGCAGCCGCAATCCCCGATCTTCGGGCAGTCGGCGCAGCAAGTCTTCGAACAGTTCCAGCGCGACGTCCGCTTCCCCTTGTTGCGCCTGTGCATCTGCCAGTTCGAACTGGAGCGAGTCCTCGAGCGGCAGCCACTCACGCCATGGCCGCAGGAGATCGTCGGCACGATGATCGCGGCAAGCCAGGCAGGCCTGTGCCGCGTGAATTCGTACGCTCGGCGAATCCGGCGCTTTGCCGAATGCGCGCAGCAGCGTATCGCGCGCTTCCGCAGGCCTGCCCAATTGCATTTGCAGGAGTCCGTGCAACTCCAACAGGTCGGCATCGTCGGGAGCCAGGCTCACGGCCGTCTCCAGCGCACGCTCGGAGGCTTCCAAATCACCGACATGGCGAAGCGCAGTGGCGTAGTTGCGCCAGTGCATGCTGCTTTCGGGTTCAACCTCGGTGAGACGGCGATACGCTTTCGCAGCCTCGTCCAGCCTGCCCTGCTGCTGGAGGCTCATGCCGAGCAGCAGCAAGATGTCGGATTCATCGGGCGATGCCTGCAGGGACAGGCGACACAGGCGCTCGCCCTCCGCGGGATTGCCGGAACGGAGGGCTGCGACGATCGGAGCAGTCAAGCGGGCATCGGTCATCTCGAACTACGCAAAAAAGGAGGCCGCACGAGAATACTCGTGCGGCCTTGAAGGTTGAAGCTTGAAGCCGGTTCGGATCAGAACTTGACGGTCAAGCGAGCCCAGTAGTAACGGCCCAGCGTGTCGAAGTCGTTCGGATCGGTGTTGGCGTTCTGAGAGTTGTTGGCGTACAGCATGGGCGGCTGCTTGTCGAACACGTTGTCCACGCCTACTTCGACGCGGGTGTTGATCGGCTCGATGTTGTAGCCCGCCGTCAGGTTGTTGTACACGGACGCGCCGTAATGGATCACATACGGGCCCGCAGGACCATTGGGTGCGAAATTGCCAACCGCGGTGGCACCCTGCGAGATATCCTCCGAACCAACCTTGAAGCTGCCGATGTACTGCATCGTCCACTGCGCATCCCACGGCCCGAGCTGCCAACCCAAGGTGCCCTGGCCGCGGACCCGGGGGAAGAAGCAGATCGCGCCTGCCGAGAACGGGCAGGAGGACTGCAGCGGTGATCCGGTGGAACCCATCATGCCGACCGCATTCAGCACCTGGTTGCCCGGCTGGCCCGGCGCGGTCTGGATCTTGAACTCGCTCATGTACGTGCCGTTCACGCCCACGGTGAACTGGCCGAAGGCGAATGACGGCAACTTGTACTGGGCCGACACGTCCAGACCCTTGACGTCGATGCGACCCAGGTTGGCGGTCGGCTGCAGGATCAGGTTGGGCTGGCCAGCATTGGGACCGCTCTGGACGCGGGTGATCAGCGGACAGTACGTGGTAATGCCCGCGAAGCACAGGTTCAGCACGGTCTGCGCGCCGACACCCGTGATGGTGTCGTTCAGGTAGATGCGCCACAGGTCCGCACTCAGCGACAGGCCCGGCACGAAGTGCGGCGAATACACCGCGCCGACATCGAAGGACTTGCCCGTTTCCGGACCCAGCGGGAAACCGGCGTAGGCCGAGCCCGAGGTCAACGCGCTGATCTGCTGGTGCAGCGCCACGAACTGGTCGGTGAAGGTGCCATCCAGCGGCACGCCCACGCAGGCCGGGTTGGCCGTGGTGATGTGGTCGCAGGGATCGGTGGTCAGCAACGGCGCGCTGCTCACTGGCGGATTGAAGACTTCGGAAATGCTCGGGGCACGGAATATGGTGGAAATCGTGCCGCGCAACAGCAGGTCTTCGATCGGACGGTACTCGAGGCCGATCTTCCAGTTGTTGGTGCTGCCGAACGTGCTGTACTTCGAATAGCGGTCGCCCAAGGTAACGTTCAAGCCGTTCACGAACGGCAGGTCCTTGAGGATCGGGACGTACAACTCCGCGTAGGCTTCCTTGGTGGTGTAGCCGCCCTGCAGATGGGCCGAGCACTGGCTGCCCAGGACGCAGGTACCGGTCGCCGGATTGAGGATCAAGACCGGGTCGACGGTATTGTTGCGGTAGCGCTTGGTGTAGGACACGCCCGCCGCCAACTGCATGGTGCCGCCGGGAAGGTCGAACAACCCGCCACTGACGTCGGCGTGCTCGGTACGCAGGACCTGGTACAGGTTGGTCAGCGCCGGCGATGCCGCGGACTTGAGCACCTGCTGCGCGGAAGGCGAGTTCAGGTTGAACGCGTTCCACGGGGTGCAATCATTGAGCGAGATCGGATCGGCCGCGGTACCGCACTGGACCACTCCGTCGGAATTCAGGAACGATGGCCCCAGGCCCGGGACGATGGCCGACTGGTTGGGCAGACCCAGCAGGGCATTGACCTGCGAAATGTGCACGTAGTTGTAGCCGACGTCCCAGGTCCAGTCCCGATCCATCACATTGGTGTGACCACGGAAACCGAAATTCACGAAGTCGGTGCTGGTGCCAACCTGCGCCGCACGGTTTCCGGAAGGGAACAGACGCGAGCGATACAGGGCGCCGGAAGTGCCGGAGAAGTCCACCCCGAACGGGTTGTAGTAGCTGTCCTTCGAGATCAGCAGGCCCGACACGGTCGCGGTGCCGAATACCGCCGGCGCCAACTGGAAGCCGGAACTGGTCTTGTTGTGGATGACCGTGCCGTAGAAGTCGACGTTGTCGCTCAGGTGATAGGTGCCCTTGAAGAAGCCGTTGGTGCGTTCCTGCGGAGTCATCAGCAGGTTCACCGACGCATAGGTGTACTTGTCGCTGTTGCCGAAGCAGTGATAGTCGCTGGAGGTGGTCTTGGCATCGCTGTTCGTGAACGCCGACTCGTTCAACGACAGCAGGGTGCCGCTCGAGCAGCCGAACTGCGCGGCCAGCGCCGGGGTCACCGCGATGAAGTCGCGCGCCGCGAAGGACGAACCGCCGACGACCGCGGTGATTCCCGATCCCGGAACCGCCAAGCCGCTGCCGGTGGTGTTCGTCGCCGTCAGGGAGACAGCATTCTTCGACCAATCGCGCGCGGACTGCAGCACGCCGTCGAACTTGTTGTAGCTGACGCCGGCAAGGATGCTGCCCTTGTCGGACGTCTGGCCGAACACGAAGCTCGCGCCCTTGCGTGCGCCGTCACTGAGGTCCGAGATGCCGTAGTTCATCTGGAACTGGGCACCCTGGTAGTTGGACTTCAGGATGATGTTGATGACGCCGCCGATCGCGTCCGAACCATACACGGCCGATGCACCGTCGGTCAGCACTTCGATACGCTCGACCGCCGCCGCCGGAATCACGTTGAGGTCGGCAATGCCGCCGAGCCCGACGAGGCGTGCACCGTCGATCAGGATCAGGGTGCGCTGTGCACCCAGGCCGCGCAGGCCGACATTGGTCGCGCCGCTGCCGCCGCCGTTGTTGACGCGCGGGTTTTCGATACCGCCCGTGATCACCGGGAGGCTCTGGACCACGTCGCCCAGCGTCAGCTTGCCGGTCTGCTGGATCTGCTGCGAGGTGATGGCCACCACCGGGTTGGAGGTTTCCAGATCCACGCGGCGGATATGCGAACCCGTCACCACAATGGTCTGCAGGGTCTGCGGTTGTTGCTGGTCGTTTTGCGGGGCGGCCGTGTTCTGCGCCATGGCAGTACCGGCGACGCCCACGGCAGCGACGGCACCCATTGAAAGGGCCGTCTGCACGGCCTTGGACAGCTCACTGCGGTCGAGTCTCATTGCACTCTCCAAACGTCTGTTGATTGTGAAACAGTTTCGGGAAAGGTCCCCGTCAGATAGCCGACGAAGCCTCTTGTGAACCCTCGGCAGGCCGCATGCTAACAACTTTCTAACTGGTTGGGAATCCCCGCATCACGTGGAATTCCAGTTGCCATGCGCTTCGGATCATCGGATTGGTGGCGATGCGCCCGCCTCTCGAGGCTCCGCACCCTCCGGTTCGCCGGTCGCCCCCCGCCAAGCGCCCATACCGCGATCCTACCCCAATTCGTGAAAAGCGTGTTAACGAGCTTGCCGCCGGTTGGCGTTCATTCAGTCCGGGTCGGGACCACATCGAATGCCATCGTCAGGCGTGTGTCGCCCGGTCCGCCCGAAAACGGGACGGTGCCGTGCCACATATAGGAGGGAAAAAGGGCAAGGAGTCCCGGTTCCGGTCGCACGAAATATTCCGGTCCCAGAGGCGGCCGTGTCGGGAACGCGGGTTCGCCGAATTTCAGCCAGCCTTCGCCGCCGCGCCGCGCCACCGCCGGTGGGAGCTGCAGGTAACAGGCGGACGAGATCCAGCCTTCCGGGTGATAGTGGTTCACATGGTACCCATGCGGACGGAGCCGCACGGACCATATCCCGCTGAGACGGTAATGGCCGGTATTTCGCCGTCGCATGGGGTCCGCACCGGAGCCTAGCGCGTGCAGGTAGCGCCGGATCGGCCCGTCGATGGCCTCGGGGAAGGCCCGGATCGACGCAAACGGCGACTCAGCCGGATTCAACGGTATCTGGCTGCCTTCGCGCAGGGAGTTGCCAATCGGGTGGGCCCGCAGCGTGTGCAGTCGTCCCAGGTCGGCGACCAGATCGGCGACATACGCATCGAGGTTCTGCCAGCCATCCGGAACGTCGATAGGGTCGGCACGCACCAGGCCGCGATAATCGAGCAGCTCGCGATAGCGCGGATCGCCCAGCATGCGCAAGGCATCGGCCTTCATCGCGATTGCCCGGCCATCGGCGGGATTCAGGCGGTGCAACGCCTCGGCCGTTTCGAGCGCCGCCTGTGCTCGACCGCTCGCCAGCGACGCGTTGCCGAACTCCACGCGTGCGGACGAATCGTTGGGCGCCACCCGCAACAGGCGTTCTGCGTAGTCCAGTGCACGAGCGGCATCGGTTTCCAGCGCAATGGTCGAGGCAGCTTTCAGCAACGCTGGATCATTGGCGGCAAGCGCCAGTCCCTCGTCGATTACCTCGAGCGCCTCGCGCGGCCGTCGCGCCGACATCAAGAGGCGCGCCTTGGTGATACGCAAGCCCGCGAGATTTGGCCGGGCACGGAGCGCGCGATCGATCGGACGGCTGGCATCGTGCACGTCGCCGCTGCGCATCCATACCAGTTCCATCAGGTTGGCCTGCGCCTGCTGGTGCTCGGGGCGTGCGTGCACGACCTTGCGAAATGCAGTTTCGGCTTCGTCGAATCGCGAAAGCCCCAGCAACGCCCGACCCAACACGAACGCGGCCTCCGGCGTGTCACCGCTCCGGGCAACCTGTTCGCGGACGATGCGTTCGGCTTCCATGGGCTTGCCGCCATCCGCAAGCACCGCTGCAAGCCGCAAGGCCGCTTCGCCGCTTGCCGGTTCCTTTTCCTTCCAACGCCGGAATACAGCTTCGGCCTCGACCTTTCTCCCCACCGCCATCAACGCGTGGCCATACAGCATCCATAGCGTGCGACCCGCGTGTTCCGATTCGGCGATCGGCGCCAGGAATGCCAGCGCCTCGATGTGCCGACCCGAGGCCAGCCAGGCGCGCGCCAGAACGGCGGCCTGCTGGAGCGCGGGTGCGAGCGCGGGGTCGCCAGGAGCGGTATCGAGCGCGCGGCGCAGGGCCGCGGCAGCTTCGACGTGGCGACCGGATTGCAACCACTGCGGCAACTGATGCAGTGCCTGCCGCGCCTGCTGGGAAAGCTCGGCGGTCATCGCTGAAGAATGCCGTTGCAATCGGGACGGGGCAAGTGAAAGGCGCGCCCTGCACTGCACGCCGCAACCCCGACAGCGAGACCGTGCTACAGGTCCTGGTGATACTGCACGTACGGCACGCGGCCCTGGTCGGGCGCGGCGGTGCCCGGTCCGAACAGCAACGGCGCATGCCCGGACGTCCACACGTTCTGGGCGCCGAAATTCAGTTCGCCGCGCCACGGCAGTCGCACGCTGATGCCGAGGTCGATGCCGCTCCAGCGCTGGCTCTGGTCCAGCGCCGCGCCCGGCAAGTTCGGCTCGAGCACGTGCCCCACGATGGCGCCACGAACGGGGCCGTGCTGGACGCCGAGGCTCAGCGTGGTCTGGTCCAGTGTGTCATTGCCATCCGTCAAGCCTGCGGTCGGCAGGAACCGTACGCGGCCGACGCTCGCGCCAACCTTGACGCTGGTATCCGGAGCAACGTCCAGTTGGCCGCGCGCGCTGATGCTGGTCGCGGTGCTGTTGCGGAACCACAGCGGCGCCGCGACGTCCGCGCCGCCCTCCGCTGGCAACACCCGCGGCAGGGGCGCGCGGTGCGCAAGCGTGGACGATGCCGCGTTGGCACTTTGCGACTGCCCGACCGACAGGTCGAGTTGGACGCCGCGCCCGCTGAAGCCCGCGCCGATTTCGCCTCGCTGCATCCCGTCCACCGGCGTGCCGGCAGAACCGAGGCAGGCCGTATCGAAAGCCGCGCCGGGATAGGCGTTCGCGCAGGTAGGCAACAGCGGCGACCAACGGGTTTCGCTCACGTTCGCGTGTGCGGTGAGGCCGGGCTTGGTGATGAGACGGAACCCGGCGCCGGCGGAATGCGTCTGGCCATCCACCGAAATGGCCGGCGCGGTGGGAACGGCCGTACCGGCGCGGCCATTGGCGGACACCGACAAGGTGGTGTCCTTGTCGCGCCAGACCGGCGTGCTTGCAGTGTCCTTTTTCGCGTGCACCACGTGCACCGGTGGTATCACCGGCATCGACGGCGGGGCTGGCGGCGCCTGGCCAAACGCCCACAGCGGCAGGGCGAAGCCCAAGCCGCCGAGCAACACATTGGCAAACAGTCGACGCATGTCCATCCGAAACGAATCAGGGACGAACGTCCCGCAGAACTCCCTCGACGGCAGCAAACACCACCGTCTTTGGGTTCGATTGTACCCCATCGAATTACATTTTGCTAACAATTGCTGGACTGGCCGGTGCGGCATTCAGGTCCATCGCCCTGTGCCGGTCTCCGCGAGTGGGCAAAGGGGCGCCACCACCCAGAATTCGCCGCACGCACGCCTTTTGCATGGCAGTCGCGGTTACACTCTGAATGACGCAGGGGTTGGACCATTCATGGCAGGCGACGTTCACCATCTGGCCGTTTCGTCCGGCCAGGCGCCCACCGCAGCGGTCTTGTTGCAGGCCAGCGGAAAATTGTGGGTGGCCACGGACATCGGGGGCATCGAAGCGGCCGCGCGCATGCTGCTCGACGCGCTGTCGCCGGGAGCGCGCATCCACCGCGGTCCGGCAGACGGCGCCGACGCGACGGCGGCCGCGTACCCGGGACGATGCCTGCGCATTCCGCTGCCCGACCGCCAGGTCATGTTGATCGAGTCGGCGGCCGACGACAAGCGCGATCCCGCGTTGCTCGATACCGCCGCGGAAATGATCCGCGCCCGGATCGAAGCTTTCGGCAAACACGTATCGCTGGCGGAGTCGATCGAGCAGCTCGGTCGTGCCGAACGCCTGCAACGCGCGCTGTACGCGATCGCCGACCAGGCGAGTGCCGCGAATGCGGACATCACGACGATGTTCCAGGCGTTGCACCAGATCGTCGGCACGCTGATGTACGCGCAGAACTTCTATATCGCGCTGTACGACCCGCGAAGGGACAGCGTGCGGTTTCCGTACTACGCGGACACCGTCGATGCCAATCCGCCCCACCCGGCCACCGATTTCCCGATGACCGAGATCCTGCACGGACCGACCTGGTACGTGATCCGGGACGGCAAACCGTTGATGGGATCGCTGCCATCGATCGGGGCGCAGGTCCACGGTCCATTCCGCGGCATCGGCGCCGAGTGCGTGGACTGGCTGGGCGTGCCGTTGATGCACGGCAACGAAGTGGTCGGTTGCGTGGTGGTGCAGAGCTACGACGACGCTCAGCATTACGACGAGCAGGACAAGACCCTGCTGATCTACGTGGCGCAGCACATCCAGACCGCGCTCGAGCGCCGCATGGCGCACGCGGAACTGGAAGGCCGCGTCGCCGAACGCACCGAAGCGCTGCGCGAAGCCAACCGCGTGCTGCAGCAGCAGGTACTCGAACGCCAGCGCGGCGAACGGTTGCAGGCAGTACTGTTCCGGATTGCCGAACTCGCCGGCACCACCGACAGCATCGACAATTTCTATGCGGCCGTGCACCGCGTGGTGGGTGGGCTGCTCTACGCGCGCAACTTCTACATTGCGCTGCTCTCCGAAGACGGCACCGAGCTGACGTTCCCGTATGCGGTGGACGAACGCGACCGCAAGATCCAGTCGCGCAAGCTCGCCAACGGCCTGACCGAGTACGTGCTGCGACACGGCACCGCGCTGCTCGCCAACGCGCCGGACATCGCCGACCTGCGCGCCAGCGGAGCGGTGTCGCAACAGGGCCCCGATTCGGTGTGCTGGCTGGGCGTGCCGCTGGTATGCGCGGACCACACGGTCGGCGCGCTGGCGGTGCAGAGCTATTCGCCCTAGCACCACTACACGTTGCGGGACCAGGAACTCGTGACCTTCGTCTCGTACCACATCGCCAACGCGCTGGAACGGGTGCGTGCCAGCGAATCGCTTCGGCGCGCCTACGCCAACCTCGAGCAGCGGGTCGGGGAACGGACCCGAGCGCTTGCGCTCGCCAACCGCGACCTGCGTGCGCAGATCGCCGAACGCGAGCGCA
>Ga0157372_10009900_pt1 | contig 10139 bp, 9 predicted proteins | sample C55metaG_FD_115307 | JGI IMG/M metagenome (GOLD analysis project Ga0157372, IMG submission 115307) | Corn rhizosphere microbial communities from Kellogg Biological Station, Michigan, USA - C5-5 metaG | ecosystem: Host-associated > Plants > Roots > Rhizosphere > Soil | place: USA: Michigan...
TATCAATCCGATAAGGGTGGCGGCATTTCAAACTCTGACCTCACCTTGGCGACTGGATTTGGCGGCGGAGTAGATTACACTTTGCTTCCCGCCGTGGCCTTGCGCGCCCAGTTGCACGATATTCACACCAGTTTTTTTGGCAAATCGCAATACGATCCGCGATTTTCGCTGGGAATTGTTTTCCGCTTTTGATCCAATCTGTGGGCTGAGTCGTTCCTGGGGTGGCATCCTGAGTTCCGACTGCCAGCATCGAACTTCCCAACGTTTGCCAATTAAAATCAGGAGCTTTCAGTGAGCAAGGCAACAGGCATTCTTCTGAGTATTTTCCTGGTTGCAGGGATAGCGGAAGCCCAAATTCCGACCAGCGGAAACATATTCCTGGGCTATTCGTATTCCCAGACACGTCCAAATACGCCTGTAGGCCTTAACGGTTGGGAAGGTTCCCTCGAAGGCAAATTCCTGCCATGGATCGGCCTGGTAGCGGATTTTGGCGCTGGCTATGGCACCAACAACATCGCACGGCCCATTACCTGTCCTACGCCCGGATGCTTCCCAGTTAGCCAGAGTGTAAGGAGGTACACCTACCTCTTTGGCCCACGAGTCTCAATTCCTATACGCCGATTTACCCCGTTCGCACATGCCTTGTTCGGAGCTGCACACATCAACGATCAAGAAGCTACCGATACATCTTTTGCGCGCGCAATCGGCGGTGGATTCGATTACCGGTTGATTCACGGGCTGGCGATAAGGCTGCAAGGCGACGACATCCACACCAATTTTTTCAGCATTGGTGAGAATCACTTCCGATTCTCGACGGGAATTGACCTGAGGTTCTGAACGGAAGGTTTCAGCTCGCCTTTGTAGGTGCAACGTAATCCGGTGGTGGGGCGGCGCCTTCACCGAAGAAGAACTGCTCCATCTGTTTAACGATGACCTGCTGGTCCTCGCGGCGCGCGGGATTCAGCCGATACTCATTCAGCAGCATTTTGCAGAATTCAGTCCATTGGTTCCACGCCTGCTGAGAAACATTTTCATAGATCTTTTTACCCAGCTCAGTGTCGAAAGGGGGCTCGTCCAGCCCAGGAAGATCCTGGTGCAGCTTGACGCATTTAACCATGTGCTCCGTCATTTTTTCCTCGTAAAAAAAATTATCTCACAAGGATCTGGGTGCCCCGTCCTTGTCTCGCGATTTATGCGAGACAGAGCGGGGATTTTGAATTCCGCCAGGAGATCAGAATCCCCACCCTCCCGCTCAAAACGCGGGAAGGGTGGGGCACCCGGCAAACAATAAAAAAGACCCGCCTGCGGCGGGTCTTTTAGTTGCGGCTCCAAAGTTCTAGGCGCTTGGAGGCGGCGCACTGGGCGTTGTCTGTGGTGTCGTAGTCGGCGGAGTGCTGCTCGGAGGATTGGTTGATCCCGGAGCTGGCGAATTCGGATTGGCATTCGGCGTCGAAGGAGTCGTTCCCGGTGTGCTGGGAGTGGTCTGCGGAGTTGTGCCGTTAGGCGTTGTTTCCGGAGTCGGCGTCGTGGTCGTGTTTGGGGTGGTTCCCGGAGTTGCTGTTCCTGGCGTCGGCGTTGCAGTACCGGGCGTGGGAGCGGACGTTCCCGGCGTTGAGCCCGGTTGCGTCGTGCCCGGCTGTGTTGTTCCTGGCTGCGTTGTACCAGGCTGGGTCGCGTCTGGGGTGGTCTGTCCCGGAGTTGCAGTTGACTGTCCAGAGGTCGAGCCGGTGGTCTGTCCCGCAGTTGATCCCGCACCCGCGCCCGCAGTTCCGGCGCCGGCTGATCCCGCTGACCCGGTCTGCAGAGCTGCCATCAGAACGGGAGAAGCAGTTTTGTTGCTCGCGCTCGGTTTAGCCGAAGGAGTCGCGCCGCACTGATCAGCAACTTTAGTCGCGCTCGTTACATTGAATTCTTTCGTCGCGCCGGCCGATGCGCTGGAACTCATTCCTGAGTTTCCAGAACTCGCCGTTGCTGAAGTGCCTGAAGACGAGGCATTGGCGTTCGAGTCCGTGCCCGAACCTTCTTGCCCGGTTACCTGCACTTCGTTTCCAATCAAGGTTCGCACCGCATTCAAGTTTCCCGTGAGCTTGTAAGCAGTTCCGGACTTGTCGGTCAGCGTGTAGGTTCCCGCAATCGGGGATCCAGCAAGGCAGCCAGTGATTCCGTTGCCGCTCGCGGCGGGCTCGCTTGCACCGGGAGTCGTCGCATTGGGAGCGGTTGTGCTCGGCGCGGCGTTTTGCTCAGGCGCAGTTCCCGGGGTGGTTTGCCCGGATGCGTCCGGAGTTGCCGGAGAAGTGCCCGGCGTCTGTGGCGTGGTGCTTGGAGTTTGTGGCGCCGTGCTGGGCGCCGGAGTTCCAGGCGTAGAAGTCTGTGAGTTTGCCCCCGCTGGACTGCTCTGGGTAGATTGACCATTAGTCGAGCCTGACGGCGACGTGCTGCTCGGCGTATTAGTCTGAGCTGCTACCCAGACCGCCGAAAGCAGCAACATAGAAAACAACGGTGCTTTCAATTTCATGGAAGTTCACCCCTCCGAAATTATGTGTTTCACATATAGAAATGTAGGCCCCACGCATTAGGGTGGGAATCCAGTGGAATCTCTAGGTAGCTGGCGGCTTTACCGTACAACCGTTTTTCCGCGCGGATGCAAAATTTACAGGCGAGAGTTGCTGGTGAGGATTGAGAGCCGCTTGTTTTTCGAACAGAGCATTCTTCAAAAAGCAGTGCTTTGCAAATCTACAGAACACAAATTTTACAAAGGAATGCCCACCCGATGCTGCGATCCATCGAACCTACTTTCATCTAGCAAAACTTCCACCTTAGCGAGCGTACGGTTTCTAAGATGTGGATGTGTAACTCCAGAGGACATCATCCTGAGTGGCTGCAGCATCTTTAAAGCACACACAGTTTCCACCAGGAGTTTTTACCGCCATGCGTACCCGCTTTGTCCCTCTGCTATTCGTTTTGTTAGTCGTCGTCCCCGAAGCCATTTCTCAAACCAACGTCGCCGTGACTTACGATTATGCTTCTCTCAAATTTCCTAACGCACCTGTAACCAACGTAAACGGAATCAATAATTCGAATGTGATTGTTGGCTCTTACTTCGACTCTCAATTTTTCGTTCATGGATTCACCTATCGCGCGGGCAAATACACTGCGGTGAATTTTCCCGGCGCGACCGTGACTGAGGTGCTGGGAATTAATGACAACTCGGACATCGTGGGGACTTACCAGATGCCGGGCACTTTAAATTTTCACGGCTTCCTGCGCCACAACGGGGTTTTCACCAAGATCAACGACCCTTCCGCGAAAATTGGCACTATGGCTTACGGGATAAACAAGGCGGGAACCATTGTCGGCACCTTCGACAATGAACAGGGATTCGTTTATCAGAATGGGGCTTATCGAACTTTGAACGCGCCGCAATTGTCGGGCGAGGCCCATCAGACACAGCTCAACGGGATCAACAATCTGGGTGCGATCGTTGGCCAGGTGTTCACCGGAGGAATCTGGCGCGGCTTCTGGATTACCAGCAATCAGATTCATTATGTCGAAGCCGCTGGCTCAGTCGACAGCCAGGCAAACGGGATCAACGGTCACGGTGATATCGCCGGCTGCCATGACATTCAATCCGGCTTCGTGTCTTTCCTGGCAACGTCCGTCGGGAAAAATCCTGCACAGGAGACCGTTGTTTCTTGCGCAGCAGCGATCAATTATTCGCGCGCAGCGGTTGGCACCTATTCCACACTCACCAAGTCATACGGATTTCTCGCGGTGCCGGCGCTAACGCTGCAGGTTTCGCGCGCCATGCAAAGCTCATCGATGGTGGTCCATGTGACCGGCGCGGCTTCCGGAATCAATCCCGTGGCACAGATACAAATCTGGTTGAATGGAAAAGAGATTTATCACGTCGCCGGTCAGACGTTGAGCGCTAATGTCACTCTTCCTGCCGGCTCAAGTGACAGGTTAGTAGTGCAAGCCATTGACTCCAAAGGGGTGATCGCAAAGGTGGTAAACACCATCGCGGTGAACTGAAGTAAAACTGGATATTGGTGGGCCCGCCTGGATTCGAACCAGGAACCAACAGATTATGAGTCTGCTGCTCTAACCGTTGAGCTACGGGCCCGATTGCCTCAGGCGATTCTGCTTATCATATAAGACGCGATGACTCTCGACGAAACCGCAGCGCAGCGCACGCGATCAGTTCTTCTTGCTGGAAATCATTTTCCAATACAGAATTTGCTGAAAATTAAATTCAGAATGTCGTCGTTTGTAGTCGAGCCGGTGATTTCATCCAGCGGACGCAGCGCGCCATAAAGATCCAGCAAGATCATTTCGTGGGGAATTCGTTTGTGCACGGCGATTTCGGCGCGATCAATACCATTCAGGGAATCTCGCACCAGCGACTGATGACGCGCATTCGTCAGGAATCCAGATTCGGCGCTGGATGCTGAGTCTCCAGTAATGCGCTGAAGAATAGCGGCGCGTAGTTGGGCGATGCCTTCCCCCGTGAAGGCGGAGGTACGAAGCCGCGAGACCGGCTGTTGGGCGGCTGACGCCGCATCGGTTCGTTCCAGAAATCCCTGGTTCGCATTCACCAGGTCTACTTTGTTTTCGACCACGATTGCTCTGCGCTGCTCGACTTGCGCCAGTAGTTTTTGATCTTCATCACTCGCTGTCTGGGATGCGTCAAGTACCATCAAGACCAAATCCGCATCCGCCAAAGCCTCCATAGATTTCTGGATACCGATGCTTTCGGCTTCATCTATTGCTCGCCGAAGTCCAGCCGTGTCGACTAGTTTTACCGGGATACCGCCGAGAGCAACTGTTTCGGTCACCAGATCGCGTGTTGTTCCTGGAGTCGCCGTTACAATCGCACGCTCGCGTTCGACCAACCGGTTAAATAAGCTTGACTTCCCGACATTAGGCCGACCCACAATCGCCAACGTGAGTCCTTCGTGGACCAGCTTTCCATACGCAAACGATTGAGCCAGTTCTTCAAGCGGAGCCCGCACTGCGGCAATGTGTTTCACAATCTGATCTCCCGGCATCACCGAGACATCGTCCTCCGCAAAATCAATTCCAGCCTCGAGCACTGCAATGAGCTCCACGAGTTTTTGTTTGATTGGTTGCAGTCGCCGCGAGAGCGCGCCTTCCAGTTGCTGTGCCGCAACCTTCGCCTGATACAAAGTTTGCGAGTCGATCAGGTCGCGCACTGCCTCAGCCTGGGCGAGATCGATGCGGCCATTCAAAAAAGCTCGCATGGTGAACTCGCCCGGCTCGGCTAGCCGTGCGCCACGTGTCAGCGCCATTTCGACAATGTGGCGCAGTACGACCGGCGATCCATGGGCAGAAATTTCGACGATGTCATCGGTGGTGTAGGAATGCGGCTTGGCGAAGTAAGTTACGACCACTTCATCGATGCGAGTTGCCGAGCTTTGCTGGGCCAGACAGCCGAGGGTGGCTGCCTCCACACAATCAGGTTCGATTAGTTCTCCGAACACGGCCCGCCCCGGCTCAACTTCATGTTTCAGCCGAAGCATAGGCATTGCGATAGCTATTGCCTCCGGTCCGGCAAGGCGCACAACTCCAATTCCTCCGCGGCCGGGAGGTGTGGCAACCGCAACAATGGTGTCGTCCAGATTCACGCGGGTAAATTGTATTTGAGCACGACGGACGAACTCCCGTTACCCAGAATCGCGCTCGTGCAAGCCTGCTGGTTAAAACCTTAGCTCATCAGTACAATCAACACTTCCGCTTATGGCCGATGTCCGCCGAGGTCTGATTATGGTCAACACCGGGCCGGGCAAGGGAAAGACGACTGCCGCCATGGGCACGGCTTTGCGCGCCGTGGGAAATGGCATGCGCGTGCTGATGCTGCAATTTCTGAAAGGTTCCTGGCACTACGGTGAGCTCGACTCGGTGCAGGCCTTCGGCGACAAGTTCATCATGAAGCAGATGGGCCGCGGCTTCGTAAAAGTTGGCGCGGAGAAGCCCGATCCCGAAGATGTGCGCATGGTAGAAGATGCGTGGGCAGAGGGCGAGCGGGCCATTCAATCCGGCGAGTGGGACCTCGTGATCCTGGACGAGATCAATTACGCCATCAGTTATGGCATGCTTGATCCGGCAAAAGTTGCCGCCGCTTTAAAACAAAAGCCGGAGATGGTGCATGTTATCTTGACGGGACGCAACGCGCATCCGACAATTGTCGAGCTTGCCGACACCGTCACAGAAATGCGTCAGGTTAAGCACGCCTACGAAAAAGGCGTGATCGCGCAGAGAGGGATCGAATATTGAGTCATCGGATCATTGAATCATTAAATGCTTTTCTCAATGATTCAATCCCTTAATGATTCAATGATTAAATTTTTATGGCCTGGTTTAAACGACAATCCGTCGAACTGGATTCCTCAGGCGAGAAGAAAATTCGCACCGAAGGTTTGTGGGTAAAGTGTGAAGGCTGCCGGCAAATCATCTGGAAGAAGGACCTCGAAGATAACCTGAATGTTTGCCCGAAGTGCGGCAAGCATTTTCGCATCGATGCCCGCGCCCGCCTTGCGAACTTATTCGACAATGGCGAGTATGAAACTTTCAGCGATAATCTGAGCTCCACCGATCCCCTAAAATTCGTTGATCTCAAGCCTTATTCTGAGCGGCTCAAACGCGCGCAGGAAGATACCGGACTTACCGACGCGGTCATCAACGGCCGCGGCAAGCTGAATGGCCGCCCGATCATTATCAGCGCCATGGAATACGGCTTCATTGGCGGCAGCATGGGATCAGTCGTCGGCGAGGTAATAACTCGCGCGGTTGAGTTGGCGCTCGAGAGCAAAGAGCCGTTGATCATTATTTCCGCATCCGGCGGCGCGCGCATGATGGAAGGCGTCCTCAGCCTGATGCAGTTGGCGAAAATTTCCGCCGCGCTGGCCCGCCTCGATGAAGCCCGCGTGCCTTATATTTCCGTTCTCACCGATCCGACGACCGGAGGTGTGACCGCGTCCTTCGCGATGCTGGGAGATCTCAACATTGCCGAACCCGGCGCGCTGATTGGTTTTGCCGGACCTCGAGTGATCGAGCAAACCATCCGCCAAAAACTTCCGCCCGGTTTTCAACGTAGTGAATTCCTCCTGGAGCATGGCATGCTCGATGCCGTCGTCCACCGCAAAGAGATGAAACCTTACATCGCGCGCGCGCTGGACTTTATGATGCCCGGGACTAACAGTCAGTCTTCAGCCGCTAGTTAGGGTCGTCCGCCCCGGGTCTTCGGCTTTAGCCTTTCGAGTACCACCCCCGTCATCCCAAAACAAGAACCCGAAGCTGATAACCTAATGTGTTGGCCGAAGACCGACGACCGAGGGCTGACGGCGGTTTTCGGAGACGACCAACGACGCACGACCCACGACGGTTTCAATGCCTGCTTCTTACCAAACCGCTATCGCTCGCATGTACGCTCTTGGCCACGAGCTTGCGGACACGCCCTCGCATAAATTTGACCTTGCACATATGCGCGTGCTGCTCAACGCCCTCGATCATCCGGAATTGCGTTTTCCGAGCGTTCTAATTGCTGGCACAAATGGTAAAGGTTCGACGGCGGCCACGCTGGCATCAATTCTTCAGGCATCAGGTTTGCGTACCGGCCTCTACACTTCGCCCCATCTCGTCCGCGTTAATGAACGCATTCGCATCAACCACGAAAGTATTGATGACGAAAAATTTGCATTGTTGCATGACATGGTCGAGCGCACCGCTGAACGCCTCATCGAAGAGGGCGAACTGCCCTGGCACCCTAGTTTTTTCGAAATGCTTACCGCAATGGCGTTTGAACATTTCGCCACCAGCAAACTGGACATTGCAGTCCTCGAAGTTGGCATGGGCGGACGTCTCGACGCGACCAATGTTGTCGAACCCCGGGTCAGCGTGATCACCGACATTTCTCTCGATCATGAAAAGTTCCTGGGAAATACCATCGCCGAAATTGCCCGTGAAAAGGCTGGAATTATTCGACCGGGCGGGGTGGTGGTTACCCTGCCGCAAACGCTCGCCGCAAATGATGTCATCGGCAACGCCATTCTCAATCAGAATGCCAGTGCGGTAAGTGCCGTACCCTATGTGCCTCCGGTGTCGCCGGGCAGCCCGCAGTATTTTGAATTGATAACTGAAGTTTTAGCTCCCGGCACCGTAGGCGCGGCGTGGCGAAAGAGTCCGGTTTCCCGCTATCCGCTGCAGGTTTTGGGTAAACAGATCATGGTTGAAACCACGCTGATCGGGCGTCATCAACTGCGCAACATCGCCGTGGCGATTGCGGCCGCCGAAGAATTGAACAAGCAGGGATTTCCAGTTACAGCCAAGTCGATCGAGCAGGGGATTCGCGATACTCGATGGCCGGGCCGATTTCAGGTCATCAGCTCGACTGACTCGACCCCAGAATACGTTTTCGATGTTGCACACAATCCTGCCGGAGCATGGGCGCTGCGCTCGACGCTTTCTAACTCGTATGAAGATCGCCGCCTAATTTTCGTTTTTGGCGCGATGCGAGACAAAGCCATTGCGGAAATGTGTGAAATTCTTTTTCCGCTAGCCGAAAGAGTCGTTGCCACGCAAGCAGAAAATCCACGCTCGGCAACTTCACAAGAAATTTGCGATGCCGCCCATCGTACTCACGCCGAAATCGAACTTTCGCAAAATGTGCCGTCAGCCTTAATGCGAGCGAAGGAAATTGCAGGGATAGATGGCATCATCGTGATAACCGGATCGATTTATGTTGTAGGTGAAGCCATGCGAGCCCTGGGAGTCTCGGCCGATGGAAGATAAGACCGTGTGGAGCGGGCGCCCCCGCCCGCTAAACGGCGAACCCGGGACACCCGAACTAGAGCACGCATCGATTTCTCCTAGCCGCAACTACGGCCTGCTCAGCCATCTTCGATCCTATTTCATTTATGACCCCCTGGTCTGGCTCTATACCGTCGTATTCGGCATAACTTCCATCCCCTTTGGATTTATCGACAAGGACGGCAGCATCCTGCATGGCCTTGCCCGCAACTGGTCGAAGCTGATCATGAAGACGATTTTCTCTCCGGTGTGCATTACCGGGCTGGAAAAAATCGACACTTCGCGTACTTACGTATACGCTGTAAATCACGCCTCCGCTCTCGACATCCCCGTTCTCTACGCATCATTGCCTTTTCAGTTTCGTATCGTGCACAAAAAAGAGTTGCTGTCATATCCAGTCATCGGCTGGCATTTGAAACGGTCCGGTCAGGTCTGTGTTGACCAGCAGAATCCCTCGCACTCCGTCGGACAAATCAAATCTGCTGTGCGCACCCTAAAAAATGGAATGCCTCTTGTAATTTTCCCGGAAGGTGGCCGTACCGCCGATGGACATATCCAGCCATTTCTCGCGGGAGCATTTTTTATGGCCATCAAAGCCAACGTTGACATTGTTCCCATCGCGCTGGTCGGAACTTATGAGCTATTGCCCATGGACACCTTTCACATCAAGAGCCGTCCGCTCGAAATGCGTGTGGGCGATCCCATCCCGACCGGTGGGCTGACATTGCGCAATCTCGAACCTCTCTCCGCGAGAGTGCAGCAGGCAGTGCAGGACTTGTACGATGGAGCCCCACAGGGATTGTCTGTAAAAGCAAATGGCGGAATCAACGTCTAGTTCGAACATCGGGCAACACCTGTTTGGCGCAGCCACTCTAGTGTCCGGTGTGGTTACGCTAATCTGGCGCAGCCCGAGCAACGGACATACTCTGCATTACATTGTTCTCGCTATAGCAGTGGCGCAAATCTTCGGCGGCGCGGTCATTCAACTTCGCCAAACCGCAAAACTGGGCGCACTTATTCTTGGCGTGGCATATCTCGTTTCCTGCTTGTTGTGTGTTCCGCAAATCGTCACCGCACCGCAGGTTTACAACAGTTGGGGAAACTTTTTCGAGCAATTTTCTTTATTCACAGGAGCGGTGCTCGTTTACGCAAGCTTGGCATCGGTATGCTCACCCATAACCTTGAATCGGATCGGCCGGATTCTTCTTGGCATCTGCACCGTTTCCTTTGCCCTCGAACAGGCGTTTTATATCGGCCCCACAGCCTCCTTCGTGCCCAGGTGGATTCCGCCCAGCCAGATGTTCTGGGCAATA
>Ga0157372_10009901_pt1 | contig 10139 bp, 9 predicted proteins | sample C55metaG_FD_115307 | JGI IMG/M metagenome (GOLD analysis project Ga0157372, IMG submission 115307) | Corn rhizosphere microbial communities from Kellogg Biological Station, Michigan, USA - C5-5 metaG | ecosystem: Host-associated > Plants > Roots > Rhizosphere > Soil | place: USA: Michigan...
AGGCGGCGGCGGTTTGTTTCTGTTGCGTCGCGCGGCGGATGGAAAAGAAGTCATGATCGACGCGCGCGAGACTGCACCCGCAGCGGTCGACGCGAAGGACTATGTCGACGCGAACGGCAACGCGAATCGCGATCACTCGACGATCGGTCCGCTGTCGGCCGCCATTCCCGGCGAGCCGGCTGGAATCGCCTGGATTGCCGAGCATTACGGACGGCTGCCGTTGTCGAAATCGCTGGCACCGGCAATCCGTCTCGCGCGCGAAGGTTTCCAACCTGATTCGCGCATGCTCGGGGAACTCGCACAGCGCAGGGCCAAAATCGAGCGGTATCCGGCGTCGGCAGCGTTGTATCTGCCCGGCGGCGACGTGCCGAAGGAGGGCTGGGTGTTCAGGAACCCGGATCTCGCGCGCGTGCTCGAAGCGCTTGCCGCGCACGGCAACGACGCGTTCTATCGCGGCGATTTCGCCAGGAAGCTCGTCGATGGCGTGCGTGCAGAAGGCGGCCGCTGGACACTCGACGATCTCGCTGCATATACCGTCAAGGAACGCCAGCCGCTTACTAGCGAATATCGCGGGTTCCACATGGTTACTGCGCCGCCGCCGTCGTCCGGCGGCATTGCGATCGCGGAGATTCTCAACATTCTCTCGGGATACGATCTGTCGCGCTACGATCATGCACATCGCGTGCATCTCGCCGTCGAGGCGATGCGTCGCGCGTATCGCGATCGCGCGGAATATCTGGGCGATCCCGATTTCGTCCAGATGCCGATCGCGCGCTTGACGAGTCTCGACTACGCCGCTGGCCTTCGCGCCGGAATTCATCCGGACAAGGCGACGCCGAGCGACATGTTGCCGGGTTATCTCGAAACTTCGCAGGGCGTGCACACCTCGCATTTCTCGATCATCGACAAGGAAGGCAATCTCGTTTCGGGAACACAAACCGTGAACCTGATTTTCGGATCGGCGTTCGTCGTGCCGGGCACCGGCTTCGTGCTCAACGACGAGATGGACGATTTCGCGCTCGTCGCCGGCAAGCCGAATGCGTTCGGTCTGGTCGGTAATGACAACAACGCGCCCAAGCCGCATAGCCGACCGTTGTCCTCGATGTCGCCGAGTTTCGTCGTCGGTCCTGATCGCATCGGCGTTCTCGGCACCCCGGGCGGGAGCCGCATCATCACGATCACGCTCGAAGGCATCCTCGCGTTCATCGAAGGCGAGCAGCCCGAAAAATTCGTCGCCAACCGGCGCTATCACCATCAATATCTGCCCGACGTCATCAGCGCCGAGAAAGATGCGCTGTCCGCCGAAGACATCGCGACGCTCCAGGCGATGGGACATCGCATCGACGAGGCGCAGAGCACCTGGAGCGTCGGCTTCATGAACGCCGTGACCTGGGATCGGAAGACCGGAGAAGTGCACGCCGCTTCGGACCCCCGCGGTGTGTCCGGCAGCGGCGAGGTGCGTTGAAATTCAACGCCGGCCAGATCGGATAACGCCGACATTTCGGCGATTCGACCGCGCACGACCGGCATCGGATAATCTTCGCAATCCCTGCGATCTCATTCTTTCGCCATGCGCTTCTGGTCCATCATCGGCAACTCGCAGCGTCTCGACGGAGGCGCGATGTTCGGCAACGCGCCGCGCGCGATGTGGGAGAAGTGGATCGCGCCAGACGTCGAAAACCGCATTCCGCTCGCGTGCCGATGCCTGCTCGTTGAAGGCCTGAACGGACGCAACGTGCTGTTCGAGACCGGCATCGGCGCATTTTTTGAGCCGCGTTTGCGCGAGCGTTACGGTGTAGTCGAACCGCATCATGTCCTTCTGGATTCGCTGCATCACGCCGGTTTCTCGCATGAGGACGTCGGCGCGGTCGTTCTTTCGCACCTGCATTTCGATCACGCCGGAGGCCTGCTGGCCGCCTGGGAAGAGGGCAAGCCCGCACGGCTTCTTTTTCCCAACGCGACCTACGTCGTCGGCGAGGAATGCTGGCAGCGCGCATTGGATCCGCATCCACGCGATCGCGCATCGTTCATTCCGGAATTGCAGCCGTTGCTCGAAGCGTCCGGTCGTCTCGAGCGCGTGCAAGGCGCGCGTTCGCCGACGCTCGGCATGCAGGTGCGCTTTGGATACTCCAACGGCCACACGCCGGGACTCATGCTCGCCGAAATCGCGCCAGTCGAAGGCGGCGCGAACGGTGTCGTGTTCTGCGCCGATCTGATTCCGGGCCGGCCTTGGGTACACTTGCCGGTGACGATGGGCTACGACCGCAATCCCGAGCTTCTGATCGACGAGAAAAAAGCGTTCCTCGAAGACAAGCTCGCGCGTGACGTGCGCCTTTTCTTCACCCACGATGTCGGCTGCGCGATCGCTCGCGTCACGCGCGATGCGAAAGGCCGTTTTTCGACTACCGACGAGCACGCCGAGCTGATCGGCGAGGCCGCCTGAAGACACGCATGGCCAAGAAATCGAACCGAACCCCCATTGTTGTCCTCGTCCTTGTTCTCATCGCCGCCGCCGTCGCCGCGTATGTATGGACGCGCAGGCACCACGCTACCAGTGTCTCGCCGGCAGCGAACACGCCCGCGGAGTCCGGCGCGCCGCTCGTCGTCTCGGCGGACAAGATCGACCCGGCAAACGAGGATCGCCTCATCGAGTTGACCGCCGATCTCAAGGTGCACGCGCCGGCGCACGACATGCTCGGCGTGGAGGCGGACGCGGTCATGCTGATGCGCTACGCCGACATGCTGCAATGGCAGGAGCAATGCACGGGCACGAATTGCACGTATCAGCAGGTCTGGTCGCCGCAGCTTCTCAGCTCAAGAAAATTCCGCGTGCAGGAAGGGCATCAAAATCCGGGGCGCATGCCGGTGACGACCGCTCGCTATCCCTCGCCCGAAGTGCGCGTCGGCGCATTCCGAGTGAACGCTGCGCTGTTCGGCAATGCACCGCAGGGCGGCGTGCTTCCGATCAAGCCGGTGCAATATCCGGTCACAAGCGCCAAGCTTCCGTCGAACCTCGCAATCAGTTTTCGCGACCGCAACGGGATACTGTACGCCGGCGATCCCGATCATCCCGCCGTCGGCGACGTGCGTGTGATCTATCGCATCGTTCCCGCGGAAAAGGTTCAGATCATTGGCACACAGCACGGCGATGGCGTGATCGTGAAATCGGTGAAGTCGGTCGCGCCTTCATCCTGACAAGAGGAGCGGTCCCATGCGCATCACGGGTATCTACGCGGCCGTCGCCGCACTGTTGATCGTGTTCCTCGCAGTGCGCGTCACGCTACGCAGGCGAGCGATCAAGGTCGGCATCGGAAATGGTGGCGACGCGCTCCTCGCGCGACGCATCCGCGCGCACGGAAACGCTGCAGAATACCTTCCGCTGGCGTTATTGCTTCTCTTGATCCTCGAGCTCAACCAGACTCAACCGCTGCTTCTCCACATATTCGGCTGCGTGCTGATCGCGGGACGTCTCTTGCACGGATTCGGACTTTCGACTTCTCCGGCGGTCACGCCGGGACGCGCCATCGGTATCGCGCTGTCCTGGTTCGTGATCGCCGCCATGGCGCTGCTATTGATCTGGCAGGCCCTCGCGATGTGGGTTCTGACCTGATCAGCGCGGCTTCTTCGCGTCGTTGAACAAGGTCTCGCCGTGTTCCAGGAAGTAGAGGCCGGCGAACATCTTCGGATCGACCGAATAACCTTCGCTGATCTTGCGCAACAGCCAGCGCGGAGCCTCTTCGCGCGGCACTTCGTGCACGAGAATGTCCTCGGTCTCGTCGCCGCCGCCTTCGTGCACGCGGACCAGATCGTATGCACGCACGAACGCCATGATCTCGTTGCTCATGCCGGACGATGACGGTCCGGCCATCAGGAATTCGATGCGTCCGGCTTCGTAGCCGGTTTCCTCGAGAAGCTCGCGCCGCGCCGCTTCGACGGCGTGCTCATCCGCGCTGTGCGCAAGATCGCCGACCAGGCCCGCGGGCATCTCGATGGTCTTTTTTTCGATCGCCGCGCGATATTGCTCGACCAGCAGCACGCGGTCCTCGGGCGTGACCGCAACGATGATCACGCCGCCACCCGCATTCACGCGTTCGGCGAATTCCCAGCGCCCGCGCCGTTTGAGGCGCAGCCAGCGGCCGTTGCAAAGCGTTTCGGTTTCGGTCATCGTGAGCGGCTGTCCGAGCTCATTTTCGTGGGTAGATTGTCGATTCGGCCTGTCTTGCGGCCGGCGAAATCAGTAGCGGTCATTGTCGCCGGGCATAGCCACGCCCGGGCGCGCGCCGACCAAACCCGACCAGCATCCTCCCGACAAGCATCCTAGGTAAGCCTGATGAAGATCAAGAGAATCCTCTGCTGCGCCGCATTGGCCGTCGCCGCCTCGTTTGCGCAGGCGCAGCCTCGTGGCGCCGCACCCGGCCCGGATCCGCGTTCGCTGAGCGAGGCGCAGATCGAACAGATGCAGGTGCCCTCCGCGCTGTACCGGCTCGCCGCGACATACAAGCAGAGCGGCGATCTCGATCGGCTGGTGTGGTCGCTGAGGCGGCTCGTCGAGCTGATGCCGAATAGCGGAGAGCTTCGGCTCGCGCTGGCCAGCGTCTACGCGCAAAAAGGCGACGCATCGAAGACCTACGAAGTGCTGTTGCAGATGCAGAAACAGGGCTTCGGCTACGACCTTGCCGACAACGCGGCTTTCACGAAGGTCAAGAACACGCACCTCTGGGATTTTCTCGTGCAGAGCCTGAAGACGAACATGAAGGCGTTCGGCGAAGGCAAAGTCGCATTCACGCTGCCGAACGGCGACTACATGTTCGAATCGCTCGCATTCGATCCGGCGCGCAAGCAGTTTCTGGTCGGTAGCGTGCGCGATGGCAAGATCTATCGCGTGGGCCCCGACGGGAAACTGACTGACTTCATTGCACCGGGTGCCGACAACGGTCCCTGGAGCGTGTACGCGATGGCGGTCGATGCGGCCAACGACACGCTCTATGTCGCGAGCACATCGTCGGTCTACTTCAAGAACTTCAAGCAGGAAGACTACGGCAAGGCCGGCGTGTTCAAGTTCAAACTGTCGACCGGCAAATTGCTCAACAAATATCTGCTCGCACCCGACAACGCGCCGCACACGCTGTCCAGCATCGCAATCGGCAAGCACGGCGAAGTCTTTGCCGCCGACGGACTGCGCAACATCATTTACAGGCTCGATGGCGGCACGTTGAAGCCGATGCTCGAGAATCCGAGGTTGACGAGTATCCGCGGTCTCGCGGTCAGCGACGATGGCAAGCGCCTCTATTTCGCCGACTATTCGCTCGGCGTGTTCGGCGTCGATCTCGGCGCCGGAAAAGCGTTCGATCTCGAGTACGCAGGCGGCAAGCTCGTGCTCGGCGGCATCGACGGCCTCTATTCATACGACGGCACGTTGGTCGTGATCGAAAACGGCATGTCGCCCAAGCGCGTCATGCGCCTGCAGCTCGGCAACGACGGCCACTCGATCGAGCGCGCCATGCCGCTCGATGTCGCGAACCCGGCGTTCGGATTGCCGACCTATGGCGCAATCGATGGCGATGGTCTCTATTTCGTCGCCAACAGTCAGAAGAATGACTACGACACGTACGGCGTGCCGAAGGATCTCGCCAAACTCGAAGCGGTGCGTGTGTTCCGCAGCAATCTGCGCTTCGCCTGGAACGAAGGCGGCATCGACACGCGTGTCGGCGCCAAGGCGACTCCGGTCGGAGCGGCGCCGCATAGCGGCGTGTTCGACAACGTCGAAAGCGGCGTGCAATCGACGCAGCCGGCGGCAGGCGCGCAATCCTCAGGCGGCTGATGCGGGTGTATCGGTGGGATTTGCGATTGCGCGCACGCGCGCCCGCGTCAGCGGACCGAGTTTGAGTCGATCGAAAAGCGCTTCGACGGCGGTCGAATTCATCGCTTGCCGAACATACGCTTCGGCGCCGAGCGGTACCGGTGCATCGAGCGCGATCACGCTGAGCAGCCGCGAAAGGCGCGCGCTTTCGGCGTGTTCGCGAAGCCGCATCGAAGCGGCCGCGGCGCCGCGCGTACGCAGGAATGCGACTTCTTCGGCGCGCTCGAGCAGCGCATCCAGCGTGCCGAAATGGTGCAAAAGGATCGCCGCGGTCTTCGGCCCGATGCCGGGCACGCCGGGAATGTTGTCGACGCTGTCGCCGGTCAGCGCGAGGTAATCGGCGACTTGATCCGGTCGCACGCCGAGACGCGTCTTGACTCCGTGTGCGTCCCAGCGTTGGTTGCGTTGCGGATCCCATTGCTCGTCGCCATCGCCGATGAGCTGACCGAAATCCTTGTCGGCCGAAATGATCACGCCTCGGAATCCGTGCATGCGCAGCGCCATCAGTGCGCTGCCGATCAGATCATCGGCTTCGTATTTCGCGTCGGCCAGCACGACGACACCGAGTGCGGCCGCGACTTCCTTGCACAACGCGAACTGACGCATCAGCTCAGGCGGCGCGGGCTCCCGATGTGCCTTGTACGCGGGATAGATCGCGTTGCGGAACGATGTCGTCAGCGATTCGTCAAATGCGACTGCGATATGCGTCGGTCGCGCCCGCTCGAGAAGATCGAGCAGAAAGCGCGTGAAGCCGTGCACGGCGACGACCGATGCGCCATCAGCGCCGGCGATGTCCGGCATCGGCGCGAAATACGCTCGGCAGATGTAGAGGCTGGCGTCGACGAGGTGCGCGGTCTGCTTCATGGATGCCACTCGCTCAACACGCTTTCAAGCGCTGGGCGCGTGCGCTCCGGCGCGGGCTCGCGCGCGGTACCGATATGCACGAAGCCGACCACGCGTTCGTTGTCGGCGAGGCCGAGCAGGGCCGCGGCTTCGCGATCGTAAGCCGCCCATCCGGTCAGCCATTGCGCGCCGAAACCGAGTGCTTGCGCGCCGAGCAAGAGGTTGTACGCGACGCAGCCCGATGACAGCAACTGCTCCTGCGCCGGAATTTTCGGATGATCCTTCTCGATGCGCGCAATGACTGCGACGATCAGCGGCGCAAAGCTGAAACGCGAACGATCTTTCTCGACGACGGCCGGCGGCACATCGGGTTCGTGGCGAACATGCATCGCCGCGAGCGCCGCGCCGAGTTCGGCGCGCGCGTCGCCGCGGATCAGCAAAAGGCGCCACGGAACGAGCTTGCCGTGATCCGGCACGCGGATCGCCGCGCGCAACAGTTCGTCGAGCTGCGCGGGATTCGGACCCGGCTCGCCGAGCTGGCGCGACGGCACCGAGCGGCGCTGATTGAGTACGTCGAGGGACATGCGTCGGGGAAAGTGGAGACTCGCATGCGAGTTTACCAGCCGCCCGCCGGCGAACGCGGCCGATTCGCTGCAGCGCGGCTTACCGTATCCGCGCGGTTCCGCTAGGATTGCCGGTATTCGAGTGATTCCTGGAGGCGACATGCCGGTTGCCGTGGCGGTAGTGCGCGAAAGCGCCGCGGGCGAACGCCGCGTCGCGGTGACGCCTGAGACGGCGAAAAAACTCAAAGCGCGCGGCGCCGCAGTCGTTCTCGAACGCGGCGCCGGCGCGTCGGCTTTCTTCGCCGATGGCGCGTATGTGGACTGCGAAACCGCGGACGCGCGCGCCGCGCTGGCGCGTGCCGATGTGCTGCTCAAGGTGCAGCCGCCGACCTTGGACGAAATCGCAGCGCTGAAAGAAGGCGCTATCGTCATCGCGCAACTGCAATCGCATCTCGCGCCCGAGCGCACACGCGCATTGCGCGACCGCAAGATCACCGCGTTCGCAATGGAACTTTTGCCACGCACGACGCGCGCGCAGGCGATGGACGTTCTTTCTTCACAGGCGGCTGTCGCGGGTTACAAGGCCGTGTTGATCGCGGCCGAAGCAGCGCCGAAATTCTTTCCGATGTTGACCACCGCCGCGGGCACGATACGGCCGTCTAAAGTGCTGATCGTCGGCGCAGGCGTCGCCGGGCTGCAGGCGATCGCGACGGCGCGGCGGCTCGGCGCGCAGGTCGAAGGCTTCGACGTGCGCCCGGAAACGAAAGAGCAGATCGAATCGCTCGGCGCGAAATTCCTCGATCTCGGCGTCAGCGCTGCCGGCAGCGGTGGTTACGCACGCGAGCTGACGCAGGAAGAACGCGACCGTCAGCAACAGGCCTTGGCCGAACAGCTCAAGGGCTTCGATGTCGTCATCACGACCGCTGCCGTGCCGGGCCGCAAGGCGCCGCGCATCATCAGCGCCGCGATGGTCGCCGGCATGAAGACGGGCGCGGTCATCGTCGACATCGCCGCTGAAACCGGCGGCAATGTCGAGATCACCGAAGCGGGCAAGACCGTCGTCAGCGCGAACGGCGTCAGTGTGATCGGAACGGTCAATCTGCCTGCGAGTGCGCCGGTGCATGCGAGCGAGATGTATGCGCGCAATCTCTACAATTTTCTCGAGTTGAGCTTGAAGGACGGCGCGTTGAATCTCGACTGGAACGACGAATTGATCGCAAAGACGTGCGTGACGCATGCCGGCGAGATCAGGAACGAAGCGGCGAAGAAGTTGGTGGAGGCCATCTAGAGCTGGTCGGCACCAAAATCATCGGTCGTCCTCGCAGAAGGGGTTTCCCTCTCCCGCAACCGGGAGCGGGGGAAAGAAAGTCGCCTTTTTGGGGATGACGATCAATGTGAATCGGCTCTGGAATGAAATGGACTGCGGAGCAATGAAATGATCGACGGTTTTCTCGCGCTCTACATCTTCATGCTCGCCGCGTTCACCGGCAAGGAAATCATCGCGCGCGTGCCGGTGATCCTGCACACGCCGCTGATGTCGGGCTCGAATTTCGTGCACGGCATCGTGCTGGTCGGCGCGATGGTCGCGCTGGCGCAGGCGGATTCGCCGCTCGCCATCGCGATTGGTTTCATCGGCGTCGTGCTCGGCGCGGGCAATGCGGCCGGCGGTTATGTCGTCACCGAACGCATGCTCGAGATGTTCAAGTCCAGCAAAGACACCAAGAAGGTCTGAACGCATCCATGGACACGCAGACGCTGCTCGTCTACCTCGCCAAGGCAAGCTATTTCCTCGCCGCGGTGCTGTTCATTCTCGGCATCAAGCGCATGTCTTCGCCGGTCACGGCGCGCAAAGGCATCGTGCAGGCTGGCATCGGCATGGTCATCGCGACGCTGGCGACGTTCGCGATTACCGGCGGACACAATCTCTGGTTGATCGTTGCCGGCATCGCGATCGGCGTCGTTCCGACTTGGCTCTGGGGCAAGAAAGTCGCGATGACCGACATGCCGCAGATGGTCGCGCTGTTCAATGGCATGGGCGGCGGATCGGCAGCCGCGATCGGCGCCGGCGAGTTGCTGAAATTCACGCAGCGTGGCGCGGAAACGCCGGCGATGGCGACGCTCGCGCTGGCCGTCGTCGGCGCGCTGATCGGCTCGATTTCGATGACCGGGTCGATCATCGCATGGGCTAAGCTCGACGGGCGCATGGACAAGCGTTTCACGTTCGGCGGCCAGCAGGTCGTCAATTTCGCGGTGTTTGCTGCAGCCGTGCTCGCCGGTGCCGCGATCGTATTCTGGAAACTCGACGCGAATCTGGTCGTCCTGTTCTTCCTGCTCGCGCTTGCGTTCGGCGTATTGATGACGCTGCCGATCGGCGGCGCGGACATGCCGGTCGTGATTTCGCTCTACAACGCGCTGACGGGCCTTGCGGTTGCATTCGAAGGTTACGTGATGCAGATCGAGGCGCTGATCATCGCCGGCACGGTCGTCGGCGCGGCGGGCACCTTCCTGACCCAGCTGATGGCGAAGGCGATGAATCGCCCGATCAGCAATGTGCTTTTTTCCAACTTTGGCGGCGGTGGCGGCGCGACCGAGATCGCGGGATCGCAGAAGCCCATCGAGGCAAGCGACGCGGCATCGCTGCTGTATCTCGCCGACAAGGTCATCATCGTGCCGGGTTACGGCATGGCCGTTGCGCAGGCGCAGCACAAGATCTGGGAGTTGTCGCAGGCGCTGATCAAGGCCGGCAAGGACGTGAAATTCGCGATCCATCCTGTCGCAGGCCGCATGCCCGGTCACATGAACGTCCTGCTCGCCGAAGCGGGCGTTCCGTACGATCTGATCGCCGACATGGACGACATCAATCCCGAATTCAA
>Ga0157372_10009902_pt1 | contig 10139 bp, 6 predicted proteins | sample C55metaG_FD_115307 | JGI IMG/M metagenome (GOLD analysis project Ga0157372, IMG submission 115307) | Corn rhizosphere microbial communities from Kellogg Biological Station, Michigan, USA - C5-5 metaG | ecosystem: Host-associated > Plants > Roots > Rhizosphere > Soil | place: USA: Michigan...
CCATCGGTCAGCGGAGCTTGAGTGTGCTCAGGGCGAAGAATGCGCAGAGGATCCCGATGATCCAAAAGCGAACGACGACCTGCGTCTCCTTCCACCCCCGTTCCTCGAAGTGATGGTGGAGTGGCGCTCGCCTGAAAACGCGGTGCGTTTGGGCGTATTCCAAGTTGTGTCGCCAGCGTCGGTACTTGAAGACATAGCGCTGCACGATAACCGAGAGCATCTCGGCCACAAACACCGCGCCGACGAACGCGAGCACGAACTCCGATTTGAGAAGGATTGCCACCGCACCGAGCCCGCCGCCGAGCGCGAGCGCGCCGGTATCACCCATGAAAACCTCGGCAGGATGCGTGTTGAACCACAGGAAACCGATCAACGCGCCGACCATGGCGAGACAAAAAACGGTGAGCTCGCCGGAATCCTGGAGATAGAACATCAACAGGAAGCGGGTATAGTCGATGCGACCGATGATATACGCAAAGATCGCAAAGGTGCCGAACGCGATCACCGACAACCCCGCCGCGAGTCCGTCGAGACCGTCGGTGATGTTTACGGCGTTACTCGTACCGGTCAGGATGAACGTCACCCAAAGCACGTACAGCCCGGCGAAGCCGGCAAGGGGAGTGACGAGATAGTACTTGAAGAACGGAAGTGTGGTCGATGCGCCGGCGAGGTTCGGCGACAGAGGGTATTGCCAGAGATACCATCCCAGCGCGAGTCCGGCCATTACCTGCCCCGCCAACTTGTACCGTTCGACGAGTCCGCGATTCCGCTCGCCCCGTTTCTTCTGCTGCATTTTCAGGTAGTCGTCGAGCAAGCCGATCACGCCCATCCAGATCGTCACGAAGATCGCGATCAGCAAATACGGCCGGCTCAAGCTGAATCGTCCCCACAACAACACTGAGCCGAGCGCGGCGAACAGGAAGATCAAGCCGCCCATCGTCGGCGTAGTGCCCTTCCCCGCATGCGAGTCTGGCGTGCCTTCGCGCACGACTTGGTGGACCGACTGCCTTTTGAGCGCTCGAAGGATGATCGGCCCCAGGATGAACGACAGCAGCAACGCCGTCACCGCCGCGCTCACCGCGCGGAAGGAGATGTAGGTCAGAACGTTCAGGATGCGGAACTGCTTCCCGAGGGGCAGCAGGAAGTGGTATAGCACGATGCTCGCGATTGGGTCTGTTAGGGATGTCCCACAGTATCGGCAGGTACGGCGCCCGTCGCCCACTCGGTGATCGGCTTCACGAGGCGCTCGAGACGCATACCGCGCGAACCCTTGAGGAGGATAACGGCGTCGGGCGAGAGCCGCGACGCAAGCATGGTCCACAGTGAATCCACGTCAGCCGCCGAGAGGACGCGCGGATCATTGGGCGCCACGCGCGCGAACGCCGACACAAACTCGCCGACCACGGCCACCAGCTCCACGCCGTCGGCCAGCGCCGACCGCGCCACGTCGTCATGGAGTTGTGGCGTCTGAGCGCCAAGCTCGAGCATGGTCCCGAGCACCGCGACGCGCTGACGTCCGTGACCCGCGTGTCGGAGGAGCTCGATCGCTGCTCGCGCCGAACCGGGGTTCGAGTTGTAGGCGTCGTTGATCAGCGTCGCTCTGCCGATGCGATCCCAGTTCACACGCATCGGCGGCGGCGTCATAGTGGCGATGCCTCGTGCCGCATCCTCGAGACTCACACCCAGCTCACGCGCTGCGGCGATGGCCAACGCGGCGTTTCGGAGATTATGAAGGCCGCGCAGGGGCACGACGATCTCGCAGCCGTCGACCCGCATGTGACCGCGCCCGTTCTCATCGATCGATCCGCCGACGGCCGAGATGTCACCGCCATCCAGGCCCGCCGTGACCACCCGACGCGCCTTCCCGCGCGCAGCGTCGGCCACCTCCGGTTGCGATGCCGGCACCACCGCCACCGCAACCCCGTCAACGCCGGCGAGCTCCTCGCGAAGCACGCCGGCGACATCGCCCAATCCCTCGAGATGCTCTTCGGCGATCGATGTCACCACGGTCACGTCCGGTTCCACGATCGCGCGCAACCGCGCGATCTCGCCCGGTGCGTTCGTTCCCATCTCGATGACCGCGACATCCGCCGCGTCGGGGAGAGCCAAGAGTGTGAGAGGGACTCCCACGAGGTTGTTCAGATTACCGGTCGTCGCGTGGACCTCGAGACGGCTTCCGAGCGCGACGCGAATCAACTCCTTCGTGCTCGTCTTGCCGTTCGTGCCGACGACTCCCACCACCGGTCCGCTCCATGCCCTGCGTCGAAACCGGCCGAGGGTGCCGAGCGCGGCGAGCGTGTCGGATACCTCGAAGACGGGAACGCCGAGGCCCGTCGCGGAGGTCACGCGCGAGACGACGAGACCCGAGGCTCCCTTCTCGACAGCGTCCTTCAAAAAGTCGTGCGCGTCGAATCGCTCGCCGACCAACGCGACGAACAGGTCCCCGGGCTCGATCGTGCGGGTGTCCGTCCAAACGCGCCGAAAGAGCTCCGTTCCAGCAGGATGATTGCCGACGGCAACACCGGCAAGCGCGGCGACGACGCGATCCCGCGTCCAAAAGTTCGACGGCTGTGCGGTAGGCGGCGCCGTGCTCATGACGCGCTGCCCGGGCCGCCCGCGCGCGCCACCGAGAGCTCGCGCACGATGATTTTCTCGTCGAAGGGATGCCTGATCGTTCCGCGGACCTGATACGTCTCGTGGCCTTTGCCCGCCAGCACAATGACATCGTCCGGCGACGCGATGTCGAGCGCGTGGGAGATTGCCGCACGACGATCTTCAATCCGTTCGTGATTCTTACCGGTCATTCCGGCTTCGATGTCGTCGAGGATGCGCTCGGGATCCTCGGTGCGCGGATTGTCGCTTGTCAGGATGGCCAGGTCGGCAATGTGCTCCGCGATCCTGCCCATCACGGGGCGTTTGCCCTTATCGCGGTCGCCGCCGCAACCGAACACCACGATGAGGCGTCCGTCGACGAAGGGCCGCACGGCGTCGAGTGCGCGCTCGAGCGCGTCGGGGGTGTGGGCGTAGTCGCGCAGGACTGTCGGCGATGACCGTAGAACCTCGAGTCGGCCGGGAACCTGCGGCATCGTCGAGAGCGAGGCGGCGATCTGCGCGGCGGGCAGCCCGAGCGAATACGCGGCGGCCGCGGCGCCGACGGCGTTGATGACGTTGAAATCACCAATGAGCGGCAGGCGAACACGCTCGCGTTCTCCGGCGAGACACAACGTCCACTCGCTGCCGCGCGGATTGAACTTCACCTCTTCGGCATGCACCTCGGCCGTCATCACGCGTTCGCTGAACGAGACACGACGTCGCTCAGTCTTGAGCGCGGCCCACGCCGGATCGTCGAGGTTGTACACGACGGTGCCGTGCGGCCGAAGTTGCCCGATCAACCGCGACTTCGCGGCAAAGTACTTCTCCATCGTGCCGTGGTAATCGAGATGGTCGCGCGTGAGGTTCGTGAACACAGCCACGTCGAACGCGACGCCTTCCACACGACGCTGGTCGAGCGAATGCGACGACACTTCCATCGCGACGCGGCGGACGCCGGCATCGACTAGCGCGCGGAAGACTCGTTGGAGCTCGACCGGTCCGGGAGTCGTTAGCCCACCGCCACCGGCGAGCGGCTCGGCCTCGCTACCGATCGCGATGCCGAGCGTCCCGATCGAGGCGCTGCGCGCCGAATCACCATCCAGCACATGGCGGAGCATGTTGACGGTGGTCGTTTTGCCGTTCGTGCCGGTTACCCCCACTAGTTGGAGATCGTGCGCCGGCCAGCCAAAAAAAGCCGCGGCCGCGATCGCGGCCGCGCGACGTCCGTCGTTGACGACGAGCGCGGGCAGATCCGTGCGTGATGCGTCTTCGACGATCGCCGCGACGGCGCCCGATTGCGCCGCCGCCGCGAGAAAGTCGTGGCCATCGCGCTCGGTTCCCTTCACCGCGATGAACAGCGCGCCATCCGACACGATACGACTGTCGTCGGTCACGTCCGTGACCGTGACGTCCGCGCTGCCGCGCCGGTCCGCGAGCAGGCCGGCTTCTTCTAAGGCGCTGGCGATCGCGCCGATGTCAGCGTGCATTCAATAGTCGAAGAGCAAACGAACTACGGTCCCGGTCGGCGCCATTTCACCAGCAGCCGGAGATGTGGCCGGAGAGCCGCTCGCCGCGCGGGCGAACTGTACGCGGAAGCCTGCCTTGTGCAATGAATGCACCGCGTCGCGCAGCACGAGTCCGCGGATGTCCGGCACGGCCCGCATCGCTTTTCGCGCCGGCTTGTCCGGCGGCGCGGGCAGCGACACCACGAACGGAACGCCTTGCGTGGCAGTGCCGCTGGAATCGACCGGCGCACGTCGCGCGACCGCCCCGCCCCCGCCTGAGTCCTCGAGCGACTGGCTGAGCGCGAGCTGGCTGATGACCGTGTCGTTCTTGGGATGGACGCTCGTAGCGAGCTTCGCGCGATCGAGCGCCGCATCGCGCGCCGCGACGGCCGCCTGCAGAATGACCTTCGTGACAGGCGCCGCCGTCTGCGCGGCGTAGATCGAGCTCTGCGGAGCCGTCATCTTCACGACGATCACGTACTGCGGATTGTCCGCCGGAAAGATGCCGACGAAATTCGGATTGTACCGGCCGGCGATGTACCGTCCGCGAACGGTGCTTCGCGGCGTGCCCGTCTTGCCCGCCAACATGAAGTTGTCGATCGCCGCCTCGACGGCCGTGCCTTCGTCGACGACATCGAGCAGCATGTGGCGGATCTTGTCGGCGGTGGCTTTGCTGACCACGCGACGCACGACACGGCGCTGATGCTCGTACACGACAGATCCGTCGGCCCCGACGATTTGCTTCACGAGCGCCGGTTCCACGAGCTCGCCGCCGTTCGCGAACGTGGCGTAGGCAAGCGCCAGCTGCAGCGGCGTGACCGACACCTCGTACCCCATCGGCAACGAGATCGGCGACTGCGCGGACCAGCTCTTTGGCGCGCGCAGGATGCCGCCGGATTCCGTTGGGTAGGGCAAACCGGTCGGCGTGCCGAATCCGAAATCGCGAATGGTCTCGTACTTCTCGCGTGGCGTGAGTCGCGATGAGAACTTGACGATGCCGATGTTGCTCGACCAACGCAGCACCACAGAGAGCGGCGCCTTTCCCACGAAGTGATCGTCGCGGATCGGGTTCTTCCGTCCTTCGACGTCCAGAACACCGTTGCCCGTATCGACGGAGTCCGCATCCGTCACGCGCCCGCGGTCGATCAACGCGGCGGCCATGAACGGCTTGAACGTCGAACCCGGCTCGAACGGCTCGGTGAGCACGGTCGGCGTCGTTTGACGGGGATCGGGCCGGCGGGTGGCCATCGCGCGGATCTCGCCCGTGTGCGGATCGAGAATGACGATGTCACCGCCCTCGGCACCCATGCGAGCCACCGCGTCGGCCAGCGCCTTCTCGGCGATCTCTTGGAGATCAGCATTGATGGTGAGGACAACGCTGTTGCCTGAAACCGGCGCCCTGCCCGGGGCGGTCGGAGACTCGCGACCGCGCCCGCGCGAATCCCTCACGATCGTAGCGGTTCCCGCCTTGCCGCGAAGAATGGAATCGAGCGACAGCTCCAATCCCTCGACCGGCTTGTTGTCGGCGTCGACACGGCCGAGGATCCCTTTCGCGCCGTCCGATACCGCGTAGGTCCGTTCGATGGAGGGAAAGGAGTGCACGCCGCGGAGCGCGACCAGCTGCGCCGCGTCGCTCGTCCGGAAGCGGCCCGGTACCACGAGATACTTGTTCGTCGTGTCGAGCGCCTTGGCGATGATCGATGCCTCGACCCTCAGCTTGGCGAGCGCCGCGCGCAGCTTCTTTCGCTCGTTGATCTCCCGCGGCGCGATCTCCACCCGAACGACTTCGTGGCTCTGAGCGAGCACCCGATGTGAGACGTCGAGGATCTCGCCACGGTGGGCCGGCACCACATTATCCGTGGTTTGCTGTCGCTCTGCTTGGGCACGCCAGCCCCTACCCTGCACAAGCTGCACACGCGCCGCCTGTACGAGAATGGCGACGGCGAACAGCGCGAGCGCTGAATGCGCCAGGCCGATGCGGCTAGAGCGAATCATGCCGACTAGGAGGAGTGCGGCTCGCGCCCGAGGCGGCGGTGTCCCCGCGCTTCAGGATGATCTGCTGCTGGGGAGTCGGGATGTGCATGTTGAGGCGCTGTTCGGCGATCGGCTGGAGACGCGCCCGGCTGGATGCTTCCCGAATTACGCCCTCGAGCCGACCAAGCTCCGATTGCAGCGAATCCCGCCGCTGCTTGAGCTTTCGAATTTCGGTTTGTTGGCGTACGCCGAGCGCTCTCCGTGCTATGACGCCCGTAGCCACCAAGACGAAACCAACCAGGAGGACGGCGATCGCCGACCGGCGCCTGGCCGCTACTCGGCGCTTCGCCATGCTCGCAGTCGGGCGCTTCGTGCGCGGGGGTTCATGGCCGTTTCGTCGTCCGAGGCGGTGATGGCCCGGCGAGTGAGAGTGTGTCCCAGGGGCCGGCCACGGCAGGTGCAGACGGGCTGCTTCGGCGGGCAAATACAAGCCGCGCTCCATTCGCGGAAGGTGTTCTTCACGATCCGGTCTTCGCCGGAGTGGTAGGAGATGACGACCATCCTTCCGCCGGGCGTCAGACGGTCGCGCAGCGCCGGAAGCGCCCGCGTCAGGCCGGGGAGCTCATCATTCACCGCAATGCGCACGGCCTGAAAGAGCCGGGCAAAGTCAGCCGCTCCGCTCCGAGAGCCAAGAACCGCTCGGATCGCGCGAACCAGATCATCGCTCGTTGTGAAAAGCTGAGTCGCCCGGCGGCGAACGATCTCCCGCGCCAACCGGGCGGCTCGGTGCTCGTCACCGAACTCCCTGAACATCGCGGCAAGCGACGCCTCGGATTCCTCGTTCAGGAGCTCCGAGGCAGATCGCGCGACAGCGGGCCCCATTCGCATGTCCAGCGGTGCACCGGGGCGAAACGTGAAACCGCGCGACTCGGCATCGACCTGGTGAGACGAGATACCCAGGTCGAGAAGGATTCCGGCGAATGACTGGCCACCGAGCGCTTCGTCTTCGGCGACGTCCGCGTAGTTGGACTGAACCGCCGAGAAACGTCCAGCCGCGGAGTAAGACTCGAGGCGACGTGTCGCGGCAGCGAGCGCGTCAGGGTCGCGGTCGACGCCAACCACTGTCTGAACTCCGGCGTCGAGAAGCGCCTGGCTGTGTCCGCCACCGCCGAGAGTGCAATCCAGCACGCGGCTCGCCGAGCCGAGAAGGTCGATCGTCTCGGCAGCGAGCACAGGCGCGTGATATGCGCTAGACGGCGGCATGCGATCCAAGCATATCGCACTCATAATCCATGGCGCACGCGACGAGCGCCCCGAGCTCAGACATCTCGTGGAGTGGGTGCGCGAGAAGGGCCACTTCGTCGAGCCGCTCACCACGTTCGAGGCGGGCGAAGCGGCGGCGATGGCGGCGGATGCGGCGCGCCGTGGCGTCGACGTCGTCGCCGCCGTCGGCGGGGACGGCACGGTCAACGAGGTCGTCAATGGGCTCGACGGATACGACGTACCGCTTGGAATCATCCCGGTGGGAACGGCTAACGATTTCGCTCGCCAGGTTGGGATACCGGCGGATGCGGATCATGCCATGGATGTTATCCTGCAACGCAAGCCCAAGCGACTCGATACAGCAGCGCTCAACGGACGCCGGTTTTTGAATGTGTCGACAGGGGGCGTCGGCGCGGAGGCGACGGCGGAGACGCCGCCGGACGCGAAGGAGGCGCTGGGCGCGATTGCCTACGCGATCAGCGGCATGCGCAAGCTGGCGGATTTTCGGGCGGGGCGCGCGCGTTTTGCCGGCGATGGTTTCGAGTACGACGGCGAGTTTCTCATGTTCGCGGTCGGCATCACGCGCTCGACGGGCGGCGGAACGATGGTCACTCCATTGGCCTCGGCGACGGATGGCCTGCTCGACCTCTGCATCGTCGAGTCGATGCCGCGGCGCGATTTCGCCCGCACGGTGCTGCGCGTGAAGAAAGGCGAGCACATCGGAACCGAAGGCGTGCACTATGTCCAACTCAAGTCGGTCACGATCGAGAGCGCGGATTCGGTGGCGGTGAACGTGGATGGAGAGATCTCTAATGCGAGTCGTCTCGTATATCGGGCACGGCCGCGTGACCTGTGGGTGCACCTGGTGCACTTGCCGGGAGAAGAAGAGTCGCCAACCTAGACGCCGCGTGTCGCGACCGATGTGACGCATGCACCCGTGGTACGGCAGTTCTTGCAAAACAAAAGCCCGGCGTCTCACGACGCCGGGCTTTCGATTGCATTTGGCCGAGCGGCTTACTTGCAGAAGCCTTTCTTGACCGCGGCCGTGAACTCGGTGATCTGGGGAACCGTCGTGAGAATCTTCGTCGCGGTTTCCTTGTCCACCGCGCCACCCATCGGCATGGTCGTCTGCGTGATCGCGAGGAGATCGTCGGCCTGCTTCGCCTCGGCGCACGCGGTCGCCTTTTCTTCCTTCTTCGTCGTCTTCGTCAGCGTCTGAATGTGCTGCACCAGACCGTAGGCCACCTGGAACGACGAGACGCCGATGAAGAACTTGCTCTCCTTCGTGGGTGCCATCGCGTCGACGGCCTGCGCGGCCTGAAGGGCTGCTTCCCAATCCTCGCGTTTGCTCGACTCTTGCGCCGTCTTCACCAGGGGCGGCACGTCGGCGAGCAGCAGCGCGCCGATGGTGTCTTTGCTGACGCCCGCGGCAATCGCTCGCTGCGCAACGGCCGTCGCACTGTCCTTCTGCTTCAAGTCGTTGAGCGTGTACATCGTGAGCACAACGGCGTTCGTGCTCTTCGGATCGATCGCGATCGCGCGACGACCATGTTCGAGCGCCTGCTGCAACTGGCCGGACTTGCGATACGACTGCGCCAACAGCAGCTGCATGTCGAGATCGTTCGGGAATTTCGCCGCGGCCCGCGACGCGATCTCCTGCACCTTGGCAATGTTGCTGTCGTTCTGCGCCGCGCCGATCTGCCGCTGGTAGAAGGCGAGGTTCGCCTTCGCGGTATCGGCCTTCGCGAGCTCTTCGCCAGCCGCGATGGCGTCCTTCCAGCGCTTGGCGCTCAACAGAAGCTTCCACTTCGTGTCGAGCATCGTCGGATCACCGGGATTCTGCGCGAGCAGCGTATCGATGATCGGGATCGCCTTGTCCGGCGAGCCGGACGTCGCGAGGGTGTTGACGATCGAGGTCGCGATCGTCGTGTTCGACGGATCGGCGCGCCAGATCCGCAAGTTGTATTCGATCGCTTTGTCCTTGTCGCCCTTCGCCGTGTACGCCTCGGCCGCACTGTTGAGCGCGATGATGCTCGCCGGATCCTTGGCGAGAATCGACTCGGAGATCGCGATGATCGAGTCAGTCGGCGCCGGCTTCATCTGGTTGTACGCCGTCAGAATGCAGAGGCGATTGAGCGTGGAAGCCGGATACGCGGCGAGACCAAGCTGCGCGTCCTTGACTGCCTGGTCGTACTTGGCGGCGCGAAGGTCGTTCGTGCACGTCTTGTACGGGCCCATGCCCTTGAGCGCGGCCGTGATCTCGCGCTCGACCAACTTCGCCACGTCACCGGCGTCCTTGCCCGGGATGGATGGCAACGGCTGAGCGAGCGTCTGCTGGCCGGTGCGCGTGAGAATTCGCGCATCGAGCTGCAGGCCTGCGCCATTCTTGACGACTTTGCCCTCGAGGACGTAGTCGCCGTGGACCTGCTTGGCGAGCTCCATGAGGTCCGACGCGTTGAGCGCCGAATCGGCTTTGTAGCCCGATGCCTCGAGCGTGTTGTTGATGCTCGTCTTCGGCACCGCGTAGAGCTCTTTGGCCGTATGCTCCTGCTGAATGCGGCGCCGGATTTCATCGGCGACCTGCACTCCGAGCGCGCGATCACTGCTCTGCAATACGGCGACGAGAATTTGCGGCGTGTCCGGATTCGGCGGACCACCGCGTTGCGCGGGCTGCTGCTGCCCCGGCTGCGCGAGGAGCGGCACCGCGGCCATCATGAGCCCCATCAAGCTCGCGACCGTCACCGCATAGCGTTGCGTGGACTTCACGGTCATTACCTCCCAAACGTTGACTAGAGTACCCGCGCC